>Ga0207701_10001129_pt1 | contig 28262 bp, 22 predicted proteins | sample KBSSwiSSwithPhiX_FD_184294 | JGI IMG/M metagenome (GOLD analysis project Ga0207701, IMG submission 184294) | Switchgrass rhizosphere bulk soil microbial communities from Kellogg Biological Station, Michigan, USA, with PhiX - S5 (SPAdes) (version 2) | ecosystem: Environmental > Terrestrial >... | reverse complement strand
AGCGATCGGCAATCTCAATCGGCAATCGGCAATCGGCAATCACCAAAATCCGCAATCTTCAGTCCGCAATCCACATTCAGACATCGTCCCGTTCATCGTGCATGCCGAGATCGAGCGGTTTGCCGGCAAAGTGGATGTCGTAGGCGGCAATCTTGTCGCGGAGCAAACGACGGACGGCGCCGTAATAGATCTCGGGCACGACCAGAATGCGTGCGAACGCCCGCATCCGGTAAATCAACACGAGCGTCGGCTTGTCCCCCCGCCGCCACGACAGCCCGCCGATTTTCCAGTACGGAATGAAACCGGCGTCCGCCCAGATCCCGTCCTCGTAGAATCCGCGCCCGATCTTCAGGCTGAGCGGCAGCGCGTAGCCGTAGTAGACGAGCATCATCGTTTCCCCGAACACGTTGATGATGCTCATGCGGAGAAAGGCGAGCTTGTAGACAATCAGCACGCTCAACACGGCGCCGAGCACGACGACCAGCACGGAAAACGGATGCGCCGGGCTCGGCCATGTGAGCAGCGCAGAATGGCGGAGGCGCCGGAAACGGAGGAACTGATAGAAGAGCCGGAGGTCGGCGATGAAGAAGCCGACGCCGAGCAGGACCAAGAGGTTTGCTGGGTTTGCCAGAAATGCGTTCAACGAGGGCCCTCGGGCCCGCATTTTATTACTGTCCCAGATTTGGATCGAAGCAGTGCCGGCAGCGGGCTTCGTAGGTACCCTGGGCTCCAACGAGCACGCGCTCGTTGCTGGCGACCAGGCGCTGGGTGTGGTTCGCCGGCGCGCCGCACACCATGCAGATGGCCAGCGTCTTCGTAATGTACTCGGCAATTGCGAGCAACTGGGGCATGGGTTCGAAGGGTTTCCCCAGGTAATCCTGGTCGAGCCCGGCGACGATGACGCGCTTGCCCTGGTCGGCCAGCGCGCTGCAGACAGCCGGCAACTCGCCGTCGAAGAACTGCCCCTCATCGACCCCGACCACCTCGGTATCAGGCAGCACCTGCGCCAGGAGTTCGCGCGACGACGACAGGTTCACCGAGGCAATGCGCATCTCGCTGTGCGAGATGATGTGATCGTCGGCGTAGCGATTATCGATCTTGGGTTTGAAGATCTGTACTTTGCGGCGGGCGATCTGCGCTCGCCGGAGCCGGCGAATCAGCTCCTCACTCTTGCCGCTGAACATGCTGCCGGTAATCACTTCGATCCAGCCGGCGTTCGGTCGGTGCTGAGAAATGTCCATTCAAGGGTGATCAAGAAATGCTGAATGCTGAATGTTGAATGCTGAATTTACTCAATCAGCATTCAGATTTCAGCACCCGACATTTCAACTACGCTCTGGACAAATATTCGCCCGTTTCCGTATTGACCCGTATTTTGTCGCCGTTGTTGACGAACGGAGGAACGTTGACGATGAGGCCGGTTTCGAGGCGGGCAGGCTTGATCTGGTTGCTGGCGGTCGCGCCCTTGATGCCCGGCGCCGTGTCCTCGACCACCAAATCAACCGTCTGCGGCAGCTCGATTCCCACCGGCTCGGTGCCGTAGAACTCGACCTTGATCAGCGCGTCAGGAATCAGGTAGTTGACGTTATCGCCGAGCGCCTCGGCGTCGATATGGAGCTGCTCGTACGAGCTGGTGTCCATGAAATGGAAGGCGTCGCCGTCACGATACAGATACTGCATCTCCCGCTCGTCGAGCGTCGCCCGCTCGACGAAGTCTTCCGACCGGAGCTTCTGATCAGACAGGGTGGCTGTGCGGATATTGCGGAACTTGACGCGCACGAAGCCCCGCAGGTTTCCGGGCGTCACATGCTGCAAATCGAGCACGCGGAACAGATCCTGCCCGATCTTGATCAGCATGCCCTTCTTCATTCGAGTCGCTTGTAAAGAGGCCATATTCTCGTATCCAGAACCCTCGGATCGTAGCACAGGAGGGCTCAGTTCTTCCCTGAGCCCTGAACCCTGAGCCCTGACAGTGCTACGATCAGCCCATGTCGTGGGATCCCATGCGTGACCTGCGCGTCCTGCAGGAGCGACTCGAGCGGATGACCGCCCATCACACCGAATCCTGGACGCCGGCGATCGACGTCTACGAGACCGCTGACCGCTACGTCATCGCGGCCGAACTGCCGGGGCTCGCGCGCGAGAGCATCGATCTGGCGGTCGAGGATTCGCGGCTGACGATCCGCGGCCAGCGCGTCGATCGAACATCGGGCGACGTCGTCCATTTCCACCAGGTGGAGCGCGGTCACGGCGCCTTCGCGCGCACATTCGAGTTTGCCTCGAAGATCGACACAGAGGCAGTCTCGGCCGATCTCGCCGACGGCGTGCTCACGATTACGCTGCCAAAAGCGCCGCCGCCGCCCGCGCGCAAGATCGAGGTTCGATGATGGCTCGCAGAATCGCGGTTTTTACGTTTTTCATGACGATCGCGTTTTTTGCCGGTCTGGTGGTGACCGGCCGCATGAAGGGCGCGAGCGAGAGCGGGGCCGCAACCGCCGCTCCGCCTCCGCAGCCGACACGCGGCCCGGCCGTGATTTCCGGGGGCATGCCCGATCTGACAGGCGTCGCCCAGCGTGCGATCGGGAGCGTCACGAATATCTCGTCGACACAGATCGTTCGTACCCCCAACTCGCCATTCGCGAACGATCCATTTTTCCGTTACTTCTTCAACGATCAGGACGACGCCTTCGGCTATCGCGAACGCCGAGCCCAGAGCTTGGGATCGGGCGTCATCGTGTCGCCGGACGGCTACGTCCTCACAAACAATCACGTCGTCGAGCAGGGCGTCGAAGTGACCGTCACGATGCCCGACCAGCGCGAACTGCGCGCCAAGGTCATCGGCGCCGATCCGGCAACCGATATTGCGGTGCTCAAAATCGACGCGTCCAATCTGCCGACCATGCCGTGGGGAGATTCGTCGCAGCTCAAGGTCGCGGAGTGGGTGCTGGCCATTGGTAATCCATATCAGCTCAATCAGTCGGTCACGCTTGGCATCGTGAGCGCGACTGGGCGACGGCTCGAGCAGCGACTCGCCAGCTACGAAGATTTCATCCAGACCGACGCCGCCATCAATCCGGGCAACTCGGGCGGCGCACTGGTCAACGCACGTGGGGAACTCATCGGGATCAACACGGCGATCTTCAGTGAGACGGGCGGCTACCAGGGAATCGGGTTTGCCGTACCCAGCAACCTCGCCCGCCACGTCATGAACGAGCTCGTGAAATATGGCGAGGTCCAGCGCGGCACCATCACCGGCATCACGCTTCAGCCGCTCACCACGCGGCTCGCCGAGCAGCTCGGCGCCCCGAACACGCACGGGATGGTCGTCGTCAACATGCAGCAGAGATCGGACGCGTATGCGGCCGGGCTCCGGCCGGGTGACATCATTGTCAGCTTCAACGGGACGACCGTGGAGGACCAGAGTCACTTCGTTCGTCTGTTGTCGGACGCGAAGATTGGAAGCACCGTGACGCTGGGGCTGCTTCGGGAAGGTCGAGCGATCTCGGTGAAGGTACCGATCGTAAAGTCGACGCCGACCGGACAGCCACGCCGCCGGTAGTTATCGCCGATAGCGCTTCACCCCTGACAGCGCTTCGCTGCCCGTCGCGATGCAGCGCCACTCGGATTCCACCCCGACATTGATGCCAATCCGAGGCGTCCACGCGACGTCGCGCGGCGGCAGGCGTCGATCCTCAATCCGCAGCGTGCTGGCGGTGAGATCCTTGAGGTTCTGCCGTCGATCGATTCCCAGCGCACGCGTCAGGTTTCCGGGCCCCCTGCACAATTCCGCGGTCGTGAAATCGCGCGCCGACCGTGCGGTGCCGCGCGCGCGGCGCCGTCGCATCAGGAGCTCGCCCTCGAACGGCTCCAACGCGCGAATCAACACCGCCGCAGGCCACCCTTCGGATTCGGTTACCGCATTGACCAGGTAATGGATGCCGTAGTTCAGGTAGACGTAGGCGATCCCCGGCGGACCATAGAGCGGCGCGTTCCGAACCGTCGGTCCGGGAGCCGCGTGGCAGGCAGGATCGGATTCGCCGATGTAGGCCTCGGTTTCGACGATGATTCCCGAGGCGGTGCCTGACGGTGAATCGTGAATGAGGACTTTGCCAATGAGCGCGCAGGCGACATCCAGCGTCGGCCGCTCGTAGAAGTCACGCGAGAGCACCGGCATGCTTACGGAATCGATCGCGGCTTTGGTGGCGACGCCTTGATTCTCTCGATCGCACGCGCCGCAGCCTGCGCGACGTCGCGGTCCTTGTCGGAGGTCAGCGGTTGAAGCGACGCGAGCGACGCCTCGTTCCCGATGGCACCGAGGATCGTCGCCACGTTGCCGCGAATCGCCGGGCTTGGATCCTGCAGGTGAGAGACCAGCGTGGGAGCAACGGGGGGTCCGAGCTCCAGCAAATACCCCGCGATCTGCGCTGCCATCTTGTCTGAATCGAGCGACTCGACCAGCCGGGGAATATAGTTACGCCCGAGCTTTTGCAGCGCAAACGCCATCGCGGCGCGGACCATCTGCGACGTGTCGTTGCCGGCTCCAATCTCCAGCGCCGCCAGCTCGGAGGTATCACCGGCGCGGCCGAGACCTTCGGCCGCGGCGCGCCGAAGAAACGGATCCTTGTCAGCGAGACGCGACTTGAACACCGGTACGCTTGACGGATCCGCGAGGCGCGCCAGCCCATCGAGCGCCGACCACCCGCCTTCGCCTTTTCCGTAGAACTTGAGCTGCTCGGTCAAAGCGTTGATCGCCTGGCGCTCGCCAATCGCGCCAAGTGCGCGCATCGCCGCATAGCGAACCGGCGGCTGCGAATCGTTGATCCCGTTGATCAACGCGTGTCCGGCGGCTTTGACGTCGAGCCGGCCGGCAACCTGCGCCGCGGCTGCCCTGATCGTTGGATCGTAGTGATCCAGCGCTTTGATCAGTTGTGCGGTAGCGCTTTCGCTGAGCGGCGCCGTCGCGATCGTGCCCAGGGTGTAGATCGCCTCCACCCGGACTTTCGGGTTGTCATCGTCGACCGCTTTCAGCAGCGCGTCGATGAGTTCGGCAGGAGCCGGGCGACGCTCGACCCCGAGAGGACCCATTTCGAATGCCGCCGCAGCCTGGCCGGGATTTCGAACTTCGACGACACCACCTAACCGCTTCTTCGACTGCACGTCATGAGTGACGAAAAACGACAGTTCCGCCCAGATCGCTTCGAGCTGGATCTGGTCCATCGGATCGTTGATCAGCGGCGCGATCGGCCCGATCGCTTCCGGATATCTCGACTCATGAAGCAGCCTCACCGACGCCAGCCGCACCTTGGGATCGGGATTGCGCAGGTTCCGGATCACATCGTCGAACCGCGCCTGCTGCGCCACAACCACCGACGATGTGCACAGAAGGGTGAGAGCCCACGCGGGTGAACGCAGATATCGCGTCATGAGACAGCTTCCAGGGGAGTCCAGGTATTTTACGCCAGGAGACTAATTCCGCGCGGTGCCGTACGCGTTGGCGCGGCCGACGGCGAGAACTTCCCGAAGATACCGGCCGGTGTGAGATCCCTCGACCTTCACCACCTGCTCCGGTGGTCCCGCGGCGACGAGCTGGCCACCTTCTTCACCACCCTCGGGGCCGAGATCGATGATCCAGTCGGCGGTCTTGATCACGTCGAGGTTGTGTTCGATGACGAGAAGGCTGTGTCCTGCCTGCAGCAACTTCCGAAATGCCGCGAGGAGCTTCGCGATGTCGTCGAAATGCAGCCCGGTCGTCGGTTCGTCCAGGATGTAGAGAACGCGATCGCCGGTGTGCGACGACAAATGCGCCGCGATCTTGATCCGCTGCGCTTCGCCTCCCGACAGCGTCGTCGCCGGCTGCCCCAACCGCAGGTAGCCGAGCCCGATCTCGTCGAGCACCTGCAGGCGACGTAGAACTTTCGGCGAACTGCTGAAGAAGGTGAGCGCCTCGCGCACCGTCATGTCGAGCACCTGGTCGACGCTCCGGCCACGGTATTTCACTTCGAGAACCTGCGGCTTGAAGCGCTTCCCCTCACACTGCTCGCAGGGCACGAAGACGTCGGCGAGAAACTGCATCTCGACCTTGACCTCTCCTTCCCCTTCACACGCTTCGCACCGCCCACCGGGGACGTTGAACGAGAAGTGGCTGGCGGTCAGTCCCCTTGATCGCGCGTCTTTGGTGGACGCAAACAGCTCCCGGATCGGATCGAACGCCTTCAGATACGTCACCGGGTTCGACCGCGGGGTGCGGCCAATCGGCGCCTGATCAACCAGGACGACATCGGTCACGAATTCAGCGCCTTCGATTTTCCGGTGGGCTCCCACGCGCCGATCCCAATCGCCTTTGAGGCGCTTGAGCGCCGCGTAAATGACGTCGTGGACGAGGGTGCTCTTCCCCGAGCCGCTGACGCCAGTCACGCACGTGAGCACGCCAAGAGGGATTTCGACGTCGATGCCCTTGAGATTGTGCTCCGCCGCAGCGAGCACGCGCAGCTTCTGATTGGTCGGCTTGCGGCGAACCGACGGGACCGGGATGGCGAGCTCGTCGCGAAGGTACTTGGCGGTCAGCGAGCGCGGTTCGTGGAGGAGCGACTCCAGCGTGCCGCTGAAGATCACGCGTCCCCCCTGCTCTCCCGCACCGAGGCCCATGTCCACGACGGTGTCCGCGACTTTGATCATGTCCGCGTCGTGCTCGACGACGAGCACCGTGTTTCCCTGGTCCCGCAGCTGCCGCAGAATCGCGATCAGCCGTTCGTTGTCGCGCGAATGAAGGCCGATTGACGGCTCGTCGAGCACGTAAAGCGTGTCGACCAACGCCGATCCCAGCGATGTCGCGAGATTGATGCGCTGCGACTCTCCGCCCGACAGCGTCGATGACAGCCGATCGAGCGTTAGATAGTCCAGGCCGACGTCGCGTAGAAACCCGAGGCGCTTCCGGATCTCGCGCAGCACTTTCTCCGCGATAGCGGCTTCTTTCTCCGACAGCACGAGGGCCGAAAAGAACGCATCGGCGTCACGAACCGTCAGGCCGCAGACCGCATCGATTGTGCGGCCGCCGACCTGGACGTCGCGCGCCTCCCGACGCAGCCTCGCACCGCCGCACTCGGGACAGATCAGGTAACCGCGGTACCGGCTCAGGAATACCCGGACGTGGACCTTGTACTTCTTCCGCTCCAGCCACCGGAAGAATCCCTTGACTCCCTCGTAGCTGGCACCGTCACCGTCGATTACGAACCGCTTCTCGTCGTCGGTGAGCTCCGACCACGGAACATCCATGCGCAGGCCGCGCGTGCGGGCGGCGCGCTTCAGTTCGGCCAGCTGGGCGCGATAGTGCGGCTTGCTCCAGGGCTCGATCGCGTTCTGCGTGATCGACTTCGTAGGATCGGGGACGACGAGATCCATGTCGAGTTCGATGATGTTGCCGAAACCGTGGCACAGCGGGCACGCGCCGAACGGGTTGTTGAACGAGAAGAGGCGCGGCTGCGGCAGTTCGTAGGGGATGTCACACTCGCGGCACTCGAACCGTTCGCTGAACCGAAGCGTCAACGCGCCCGCCTCTGTGTCGGTGGTCTGAGGCGGCAGCTGAATCGCGAACGCGGCGCCGCCGCCTTCGGTGTACGCCGTCTCGATCGAGTCGGTCAGCCGGGCCCTTAGGTCGCCTTCAATCTTGACGCGATCGACGATGACCTGCAGTGTTCCGCGATCACGGAGTGCCGACGCGTCCACGTCATCGAGCGAGACCGCACGGCCATCGATATAGAGGCGGCCAAATCCTTTGCGACGGAGAGCCGCCAGCGTCTCGGCGACCGGGTCAACGAGGTCGGGCAGGTTCGGTTGCGGCGAATCGACTGGCCCCTCTTCCGCGACCGTCGCTTCTTCGTCCTCCGGTTCAGGAATCGACGGCGTGGCCGACCCGGTGACCACCGGCATGTCGAAGCCGATTAGCAGACGCGTGCCTTCCGGCAGATCCGCCAACCGTCGCGCGACGACTTCAGCGGTCTCGCGAATGACCTCGCGTCCGCACTTGCGGCAGTAAGTACGCCCGACCCGCGCGTACAACAAGCGGAGGTAATCGTGAATCTCCGTCGTCGTTCCGACGGTCGAACGCGGATTGCGGATGCTGTTCTTCTGCCGGATGGCAATCGCCGGACAGATACCTTCAATGGCATCGACGTCGGGCTTCTCCATTCGCTCGAGGAACTGGCGCGCATACGCCGACAGCGATTCGACGTATCGGCGCTGGCCTTCGGCGTAGATGGTGTCGAAGGCCAGTGACGACTTTCCGGAGCCGCTGACGCCGGTCATCACAACCAGCGAGCGAGGCGGCAGCGTGAGATCGACGTTCTTGAGGTTATGCGTCCGCGCGCCGCGGATGATGATCTGCCCCCGTTGGGTCTCGCGTGTGCTCGGCATCTCGTGTATACGGCTCAGCGGGGGGTGTGGCGAAAACCGCCCCGGGGCGATTCGCGGACAGCCCCCGCCGGGTACCCCGTTACTGTGCGCTCTTTCGGAAATCCCTGAACAGTGCATCGTAGCGCAGCCGCCAGATTCCCTCAACCTCGTCAGGAACCATTTGTGCTATTTTGTTGGGGCTTTGCCAGCCGGTGACGGAGGGGTAGTCCAGCCGTCGCCAGTCTGGCACGAACCAAGAGGGCCCTGTGCCAGTCCGTTTGTTTATAGGCAATCTGCCGTACGCGGCATCCGAGGCAGAGTTACGAGAGCACCTTTCCAGCGTTGGTGAACCCACCCAGATAGTTCTCCCGGTCGATCGCGAAACGGGCCGCCCGCGCGGCTTCGCGTTTGTCGATTACGCCGATCGTGCGGTCGCGGAGGCCGCGATCAGCCGATTCGATCAGCAACCCTTCAAGGGCCGTCCTCTCGCCGTCAGCGAGGCTCGGCCGCGAGAAGAGCGTCCGGCCGGCGCCCCGCGGCCCGGCGGGTTCGCGCCGCGGCCAGGGGGAGGAGCTCCAGGCGGCGGAGGCGGAGGTTTTGCTCCGCGCCCCAGCGGATGGTCGCCAAGGCCGGACAGCTCCGGCAGTCCAGCGTCGGCACGGAATCGCAACTTCGGTCCGGATGCGCCCCCGAAGAACAAGCGCAAACCGCCTCGCAAGGATGCTGATCGTGGTCCCAGAGGCCCCATCAAGGAGCGTCCGGTCAGCCGTCTTTATGAGAACGACGAAGACTGGCGCAACGAGACAGACGACGATCCCGAGATCGACGATGTCGCCAAGAGCGCGAAGCAGGACGACGACGCCGGGAACGACGACGAGTAGGAAGTGCGCTGACACAAAGCGGGTAACGCTTTGAGAGAGGCCAAATGCAAACGCACGTGAAGGTCCTCGGCGTGGTGTATCTGGCGTTCGGCGCCTGCATGCTTCTCGGCGCGTTGTTCCTGGTGCTGACGATGGGCAGTGTGGCGGGGATCGTGGGTGCCACGGCAGAGCCACGGGATGCCGCGGTCGCGATTCCGATTCTTGGCCTGGCCGGGACGGCATTAGCCACCATGCTCGGCATCTTTTCGCTGCCGAGCCTGATCACCGGTTACGGACTCCTCTATTTCAGGCAATGGGCACGAATTGTCGGGATCGTGTTATCGGCCGTGAACCTCATCAATGTCCCGCTCGGGACAGTGGTCGGCGCGTACGGACTCTGGGTACTGCTGAATAAGGAAACTGAACGCCTCTTCAATACCGCCTCAGCGTCCACCATTACTCCCGCCTGAAAAAGAAAAGCACACCTCTTGCATGGCACCTCTGCGTGCCGGACCAAGGTGTGCCTGCCGACGACCGAACTGCCGCCCATATCTCCAGCCCTGAATGGCAGAGCTTTGAGACGCGCATGCGGGCGCGTCGTGCCGATCGTTGTTTTCATCGCGCCGCATCGGCAATCGAAAGTGGGTCAGCCGAAGAGGCCCGGGAGGCGCTGGATGAAGCGCGCCTCCTGAATCCTGTCGATCCACGCCTCGGCGAATTGGCGTCCCGACTCATCGGGTTGCAGCGCGTTGGCGATTCTGTGGTCGAGCCAGTCACCGCGGATCAGCTTGAGTTGCATCCGCTCGCGGCGCCCACGCTCGTCGAACCCGCCTCGACACTGAGCATCCAGGCGATTCCTCTCGAGACCGCGGCTGCACCACAAGCCGAACTGGATCAGGAGTCGAGCGCGGACACCGAGAATGTCGCGGACGGGGCGTTCGAACCAATGGTGGAACTCGACAGGATGCGCCCGCCCTCACTCGAAGGATGGAGCGGATTGGCGCTCGCGCCACCGTCGCGTGAGTGGAATCGGACTGCCGGCGTTGTCGCGTGTGGGTTATTGGTCTCCGCCCTGGCGGGCTGGCAGGCGTGGACGCACAAGGACTTGATGGCAGCGCTTCCGACCGCGCAGCCTGACATCGACGCGACGACGGGGCTCGCGGCGAGCCCGACTCGTTCAGCGCCCGTTGCGGCTGCGATCGCTCCCGACGCCGCAAGCGGAACCGAGGCCGCGGCTCAACCCGATCCGAAAGTGGTTGAGGAGTCCGTACCCACAGCGTCACCCGGCGATGCAGAAGTTACGCTCGCGTCGGATCCGAAACCGATAGGCAGCACGGGCGACAATCGCCCGCCAGCAACGTCCGCGACCATCCCGTCGGAGCCTGCGCCAGCGGTGGGATTGGCGAAGCGCGAAGCCGTCCTTCCCGCAACCGAACCAAGCCATACGCCGCGCCGGCTCGAACCAATTGCGACGCCGCCCGTGTCAGATACTCGTCCGACGGCGGCTTCCGCGCCTGCCATGCCTGCAACGACTGATTCGCTGCCCGCGCCGTTGCCCTCCCCTGTTCCGGCTCCGCCAGCCGTCGTATCCGACATAGCACCGCTGACCGGGTCAGGCAATGCGGGATCCTCACGGACGGAACCGGCGCCGCCGCTTCCATCAGCACCGCCCTCTACGCCATCGCCATCACCGTCGTCGGCGCCGTCATCCCCGTCGTCGTCAGGCTCCTACGCGGTTCGGGATCAATCCGCAGCCGTCCGTGCGGCGCTCAACCGATACGAAGCGGCGTATAGCAGACTCGATGTTGCGGCGGTTCAATCCGTGTGGCCCTCACTCGACGAGCGCGCGCTTGCCCGCGCGTTCGATGGCCTCGCGTCGCAGCGCGTGTCGCTCGGAAGCTGCAGCGTGAACGTCAACGGAATCGCTGCCCGCGCCGATTGTTCGGGAACCGCGGCATGGACGCCGAAGGTGGGCGGTGGTGAGCACATCACACCGCGCAAGTGGACGTTCGATCTCACCGAGTCCGACGGCGCCTGGCGGATCGTGCGCGTCCAGGCGAGGTGACGAAGTCGGTGAATTAGTGGGTTTGGTGATCTGGTTCAAAGCGCGGCGGTAGCCGCGCGATGCGAATTCACCAATTCACCAATTCACCAATTCGCCAATTGTCAGAAGGCGTACTCAAACGTCAGGGTTGGCGTCACGGACGCCGTCAGCCCACGATGGTTCAACGCCCAATTCAGGTGGCCACCGATCACCGCGGTATGAGCCACGTTCCACTTCACCCCAGTGACGGCGACCGCCAATGTCTCGGCGTCGCCGGTTGGAGAAAGACGATAGGTGTCGACCCCGACGAGCGTTGGATGCGGCGCCGCAACGAGCTCGAGGGCGTGAAGTTCGCTCACGCGCCGCACCAGCGTTTCTCCTGAGACCGTCACGCGCGGGTGGACGGCGACCGACAAGGCGCCGCCGAAATCGAGCTCGGAAGAAATCCCGCCGGTCAGCACCGAGGCATTTCCGTGAAGCGACACGGGACCGTTCTCGACCGATCCGATTCCCATGATCCGAAGCGAAGTTTTCCCGGTGCCGAGCAGGTTGCTCGCGTCGCCTGTTGGCAGGCGCACCTCGCCGGCGAGCGCCACCCCGCCGGCGCGGCTGGCGACGAGATTGAGCTTTCCGCGAATCGCGATATCCGCCAACCCGCTGGCCGTGGCGTTGCCGGTCGCCTGGATCAGTGTGTCCCCGCGGTAGACGTTGAGGCGCTGCCCGTCGAGGCTCAGCTTGACCATCGGGACCGCCGCGCCGATCTCGCCGCGGCTGCCGATGCCGACGCTGCCGAAGATGGTCATCGTGCTGCTGCGAAGCTGCAGGATCAACGACTCGACGTCGAACGGCGCGGGTTCGTCGCGGAACTGGTTCGCGATGGTGACGAGCGCGCCGTCGCGCAAGCTTCGACCGTCGAACTGATTGAAGTCGGAGGTCGAGGTCGAGACACCGAATGACGCGTGGCCCGAACCGGGCGTGAGCGCTCGTTCAATAAAAAATGCGCCGAAGCTGTTTGTCGCGCGTTCAACCGTTCCGAGCTGCGGATTCAGGCGATAAAGAAAGCCACTCGACGCCGTCGCGAGAGGAACCGACGTTAGATCGATGAGGAGCGCTCGGCCAATCGCGATGCGCGCGGCTTGCGCCGCCGCCTGATCCTTCTGAAAGTCTCCGGTCTGCACTCTCTGGTTTGTGACCAGGAACCCGATCACGTCATCCACCGTACCCTGCGCGGCCGCGGCATTCGCGATCGACAGGCCGATGACAACGAGGAGACCCCGCGCGCAGGAGCGAGTCATTTCTTTGTAATCACGTCGGCGCGAATGCGCTGGTCGGACATCTCCCAACCACTGATGGTCAAGTCGGTGCCCTTGTCGATTTGATCGCACGACGTCCTCCTGAAAACGGTCACTACCGTGGTGTAGATGTCGCGGTCTTTCAGCACGAAGGCGATGGTGGGGCACGTACCGGACACAGCTTGGGCCTTCCCGGACAGCTCGATCTGTTTGACCGGAACGGGCACCGGAGGAGGAGGAGCGGGCGGTGGAACTGGCTGCGGCGTCGGAGTCGGTGGCGGCGCTGGAGCGGGTGGCACTGGAGCGGGTGGCGCCGGCGGCGCGGGGGGAGCCGGCGGTGGTGCAGGCGCTGAGGCGGCACCCTGCGCGACCGTCACGGCTGTGCCTGCAACGGCTACCGATAGATTTCGCGCGGCCCCGGCATTTGCCGAAACCACGACCCGCACGGTTCCGTCCCCTCGTCCAGTGTCGGGCGACACCGTCGCCCACGTCGCATCACTCTTGGCCGACCACGAACACGCCGAGTTTGCGTGAACCGCAATCGTCAGCTCTCCCCCGGCAGACTGCATTGCGTTTGTACTCGCCGTGACGTCGTAGCGACACGGCGCCGCCTCTTGCGAGACGGTGAGCTGGTGGTCGCTGACCGTGATTACGCCGTCCCGGTTGACCGGGTCCGCGTTCGCTGAGACGCGGAACCCCACCGTGCCGTCGCCCTGTCCGCTCGTCGCGGACGTGATCGAAATCCAGGACGACTGGCTCGACGCGTTCCAGGTGCAGTCGCGATCGACATTGACGGACACGGTGCCGCTGCCGCCGGTTGCGCCAAACCGAGGAGCCGAGGACGCGACGTTGGCCTGACATCGGGCGGACGTCGGACTCGAAGGCGCTGCGACGCTGGTTGAGGTCGAGCTGCCGCAGGCGGTCGTCGCGACGACGGCGGCAACGAGGAATAAGCCAAGAATGAAGGGAGGACCTGACCCGACCCTCGGCGCCAGTTCACGCGGTAGAGCTACCCGGGACACGCCTCTTCCGGAATGCAGGAAAGCCGCCATCGGATTTGGGGTGACCGTGGTATACTGAAAGCACTCCAGCGGAACAAGTTTGATTAGGTCAAGGCACTCCGGCCAATCCGGCCGGAGGATGTATCCCTTTCTTTTCCTTTTATTGGTCGCGGGCCTCACACCTGCGTGTGTCGCCAGCACCTCCATCGTCTCGCGCAGCACCGCCGAGCTGGTCGCGGCGCCGCAGCATGTCGCCTGGTTTGGCCCCGATGATCGAGGAGAGGACGTCTCGCTGACTCGGTGGCGCCGCAGCGTCGGTCCGCCGGTGACGCCGGAAGCGCACCTCGATACTCATCCGCACGACGCGATTACGATCGTCAGCTGGAACACAGCGGTCGGTGACGCCGACGTCATCGAATTCGTGCGAAGCCTGCCGCCGATCGATCGTCCGCTCGTGCTCCTCCTTCAAGAGGTCTATCGCGAAGGGACGGCCGTCCCCGCACGGCTCGACGGCGACGCGGCGTTTGCCGGACACCTTGGCGGCGCCGGTGGCGCGCTTGACGCGCGTGAGATTGAGGAGATCGGTCGCCGTCTCGGCCTGGCGGTCTACTACGTGCCGTCGATGCGCAACGGCGGATCCAGTTGGGACGAAGATCGTGGCAATGCGATCCTTTCGAACCTTCCGCTCACTGACCTGCAGGCGATGGAGCTGCCGTTCGAACGACAGCGACGTGTCGCGATCGCAGCGACGCTGACCGGATGCGACACCACCGGCAAGCCATGGCGCATCCGAGTGGTTTCAGCGCACCTCGACAACATGGGGAGTATCAAGCGCGCCTGGGTGGGAGCCGAGTACGGCCGCGCGAGGCAAGCCCGGAGCCTGGCTTCACTGCTCGACGATGGTGAGCCGACAGTTTTGGCTGGCGACTTCAACACGTGGTTCGGTTTTGCGGATCAGGCCTATACGGAAACGGCGCGGGTCTTTCCTGAAACCCGCGTGACCGATCGCCGTCCGACCTTTCGCGGCATGCTTCGGCTGGATCACGTGTTCTATCGATTGGTCCCGGGATGGCGCCTGGAATTCCAGCGCGGGGCATCTCGATACGGCTCAGATCACTATCCGCTCGTCGGCTCGTTGCGCTTCCATTGATATAATCGCGTCTCCCATGAGCATTGCCGAGGGGACTCGTGTCGGTCCGTACGAGATCGTCAGCCAGCTTGGCGCAGGCGGCATGGGAGAGGTATATCGGGCGCAGGACTCCCGCCTCGGACGCGACATCGCGCTGAAGGTCATACGCCGCGTTCTCATCGCCGATCAGACTTCGCAGGACGATGCGCTGGAACGCCTGCTGCGTGAGGCGACCCTCGCTTCGGCGCTCAATCATCCGAACATCGTCACCATCTACGAGACCGGCGTCGTCGGCAGCGATCGGTACATCGCGATGGAGCTGGTCGAAGGGCGAACGCTCCGCCAACTCGCCACCGATGGCCTTCCGCTCGAGCGCTCGATTGCCATCGCGCGACAGATCGCCGAGGCGCTTGCCGTCGCGCACGGCGCGCAGATCGTGCACCGTGACATCAAGCCGGACAACGTCATGGTCCGGCCCGACGGCTATATCAAGCTGCTCGACTTCGGGCTTGCACGGCTGCATCACGCGACGATTGCCGCCGGTTCAACGGGACGGGGGACGGAGCCGGGCCTGATCGTCGGGACCGTCGGTTACATGTCGCCTGAACAGGCGCGCGGTGAAACAGTCGCGCCCGAGTCCGACATCTTTGCATTCGGCGCACTTCTGTACGAGCTGGTGACGGGTCGGCATCCCTTCATCGCCGCGTCGCAGCTGGGCACGCTGCACGCGCTCATGTGGGAAACCCCAGAACCGCCATCCCTGGTCAATCCCGAAGTTCCGAGAGCGCTCGACCAACTAATCCGCGAGACCCTCCAGAAGGATGCGCGGCTGCGTCCGGGCGCTGGTGAGGTGCTCTATCGATTGGGCCTCGCCCACGACGCGTCCATCGCAACCGCACTGTCCGCGGTGACGGTCGCGCATCGGAGTCAGCGTTCGACGCGCGCGGTCGTCGGCCGCGATCTCGAAATGGACGCGCTCCTGCACGAGTTCGAGCGCGCCGAACGCGGCAAGGGGCGCGTCATCCTGCTGTCGGCAGAGGCTGGTCTCGGCAAGACGACGATTCTCGACGCCTTCGTCAAGCTGCTCGAGGACCGCGGCGAAGCGGTGCGCGTCGGGCGAGGACGCTGCTCCGAGCGACTAGCCGGAGCGGAGGCTTATCTCCCCGTCCTGGAAGTGCTCGACAGCCTTCAGCACAGCGAGAAACACGGCAGCCTCTCGCGGCTGCTGCGCGCGCTCGCCCCAAGCTGGTACGTCCAGATCACGCCGCTTCCGGAGAACGATTCGTCGGCGGCGCGGCTCGCCGCCGACGTCGCTATCGGTTCGCAGGAACGTCTCAAGCGCGAGATTGGATCGCTCCTCGAGGAGATCACGCGCATTCACCCCGTCGTTCTCTGTTTCGACGACGTGCATTGGGCAGATCCATCGACCACAGACTTGATTGGCTACCTCGCGCGGCGGATCGATGCGATGCGGCTTCTGATCATCGCAACGTGCCGGCCATCCGAACTGGCGCAGACGAAACACCCGTTTCTGTCGCTCAAGCTCGACCTGGTCTCCCGCGGGGCCTGCCGCGAGATTACTCCCGGCCACTTCGACGAACCCGCGATCAATCGCTATCTCGCGCTGCAGTTTGCCGATCATGCGTTTCCGCGCGGCTTCGCCGGCATCATCCATCAGCGAACCGAAGGTCACCCGCTCTTCGTGGTCGATCTGCTGCGCGACCTCAGGCGACGCCAGGTGCTCAAGCAGCAGGACGGCAGTTGGATCGTGGACGAAGATCTGTCGTCGCTGACTCGAGAGCTGCCCGAGTCGGTCCGCAGTCTGGTCCAGCGCAAGATCGACGCGCTCGACGAGAGCGACCGCCGTCTGCTCGGTACCGCTGCCGTCCAGGGCCTCGACTTCGATACGGCGCTCCTGGCGGCGGTGCTCGAACGAACCGAAGAAGACATCGAGGACGCGCTCGATCGCCTCGAACGCGAGCACGCGCTGGTTCGGTTCGTGGACGAACACGAAACCGACAATCGTCAGCTGACGCTGCGCTACCGCTTCTCGCACCACGTCTATTACAACGCCTTCGACGCGTCGCTGCGCGCCACGCGGCGGGCGGCGCTCAGCCGGCAGATCGCCCAGCAGCTCATCGCGCGTCTCGGCGGACAACCATGCGCGTGCGCCGCGCAAATCGCCCTGCTGTTCGAGTCGGCGCGCGACAATGTCAGGGCCGCCGAATACTGGAACCAGGCCGCACAGGCCTCGGCGCGTCTTTACGCGCACGACGAAACCGAACGGCTCGCGCGCCGCGGGCTCACGTTGCTCGAGGGCGAGCCCGATTCGACCGCGAAGGCTGCCGCCGAACTCGGCCTGCAGATGACGTATGGCCTGTGCATGAAGACCAGCCGTGGCTACGCGGTGGCTGAAGTTGGCCGCGCGTACGCCCGCGCCCGCGCGCTCTGTCACCAGATCGACGACCCCGCACGCGTCGTCCCCGTCCTGATCGGCATGTCGGCGCACCACATTGTCTCGGGCGAAATCACGATCGCTCGCGACGTTGCGCTCGAGATGCTCGATCTATTCAATCGCCTTGGCGATCCGAACCTTCAGATGGTCGGTCAGTGGACGCTGGGCGCCAGCCTCTTTCATCTGGGCGAGCTCGAAGTCGGACACGAGCATTTGACCCGGGCGCTCGAGCTCTACGACCCGGCGTACCACAAGCCCCGAGTCTGGGACACCGGGATCGATCCAGGGATCTTCTGCCGCTGCGAGCTCGCGCGCACTTTGACGATGAGAGGCTTTCCGGATCAGGGACTGCAATACGTCCGCACCGCGGTGACCGAAGCGCGAGTGCTGGAGCATCCGCAGCCGCTGGCGTTCGCGCTGCTCTTCAGCACAATCATCCACCTCGCTCGTCGTGAACCGGCGGAAGTCTGCCGTGTCTTCGACGAGCTCGCCGGTCTCTGCCGCGCACACGGCATTGCGCAGGAACTGCAGTGGGGCGCGCCGCTTCGAGGCCGGGCGCTGATCGAGCTGGGTCAGATCGACCAGGGCATGGAAGAACTGAAGGCCGGACTCGCCGCCCACACAATTACGCGATCAGGGCTGTTGCGGCCGTACTACCTCGTCCTGCTTGCCGGCGGCTTGCTGCGCGCAAACCGTCTCGACGAAGCGCTGGCTGCGATCAAAGAATCGCGGGCATTCGCCGATCAGTCGAGCCAGCACTCGTACGACGCGGAGAATCGCCGGCTGCTGGCAGAGATCCTGCTGGCCATGGGCGATTACGAAGGCACCGAGCGGGCCTATCTCGAATCGCTCGAGATCGCGCGCCAGCAGGGAGGCCAGTGGTACACGCTTCGGTCCTCTCGCGGCTATGCGAGCTTCCTGATCAGAGTCGGCCGACCGGAAGAAGCGCGCAAGATCCTCGCGCCTGTCTGCGACTCGGTCGTCGAGGGCCGCGACACCTACGACTTCGTCTACGCTGACGCGCTGCTGAAGACGATCTGAGTCGCGGCTCGCGGCGACGATCCAGCCTTCCGGCTAAAGCCGGAAGCCACAAAGAGTGGAGCGAATCAGCATTCAGGCACTCAGCATTCAACATTCTGTGTGGCTTCCGCCTTTAGGCGGAAGGCCGTGAAGGCTGCCGGCCTACTTGATCGGGATGCTACGCATCTCCCCGGCGTGGAGGTCGAGCGTTCCCGCCCCACGATCTTGTCCGGGCTTGTAATCATCTCCAAGCGACAACACGCGGCTGATCTCGACTTTGCATCGTCCCGGAGTTGCCTTGGTGGGATAACAGACGAACCCAACGTCGGTCGCGCGCCGTGACTCCGGAATCGCAATTCGCACCCAGCCATTGCGATCGACGGCCAGATCCTTCAAGCCGCGATCTGACGACCGCCACGTGCCGTCTTCTCCCCGGGCGATCGCCGCGACGGCGCCATCCGACAACGTCAGCTTCGCATCGACATAGAGATACTGTCGGACGTCGCCGTAAACGGCCGTCTTCCCTTCTTCTTGAAGTTCGTCCGCCATTCGGCGATAGACCCACGAGTTCTTGTCCATCACCGACTCTCGAGTCGCCGACCCGAGGTCGACGAGCGCCGGCACCATCGTGATTCGCACGGCAGTGCGGCCGCGATCGAGAAACACGTTGTTCAAGGTCGCATCAACGAGCGTCGGGTGGTCGCTCTGCTTCGTTCCCGCATACTCGAGCACGTGATGGTCCGGCGCCTGAAACCGCGCGGCCACTACCCGCCCGCCTTTCCACTCCTCTTCGTAGGCCATCTCGATGTCCGTGGTACGTCCCCACCGCGCCAGCAGCGCGGGCGTGGCCGTGCCACCATCCTCGTTCGAGAAGATGAAGCTGTATCGCAGCACGCCGGTCCCGTCGACGCGAAGATCCTCGGCGTAGAGCACGAGCGGAAGATCGGTGGAGGTGCCAATCGTGTCGGCCCGAAGCCACAGTGCGGGCGCATGCGACACGACTACCGAGTCGGGCGCAGCGGATGCGGTCAGTGTTGGCGCGGCTGCGCCCGCCGGCCACGTCCAGTATGGTGATTGTTGAACGGTAATCTCGTGACGACCCGCGGGAAGCGCGTGCAACAGAGCGGTGTACGACGGGTGGCCGATCTTGCCAAACAGCAAAACCGTCGTCTTGACTTCACCATCAACCGCCACGTCGAGCGCCGTGACTGATGGCAGCGCTGAATCGTTGACGGCCAGCGTGACGACCGCGTCGCCCGCCTTCGGGAGGCTGATCGATGTCGATGCGAGCGAGGACGTCGCGGGAAAGCCGTACAACGCCAGGGCGAGCAACATGTGCACCATGCGCACATGCTACTGCACTGGCTCTGTACTTTTAACTTTCGCCTTTTAACTTTTAACTTTTTACTTCTCACCCATGAAGGGGTACGTGAAGTCCCGCGGCGGAACGAACGTCTCTTTGACCGTGCGCGCGCTCACCCAGCGCACCAGGTTCAACATCGATCCCGCCTTGTCGTTCGTGCCGGATCCTCTCGCCCCTCCGAATGGCTGCTGGCCGACAACCGCGCCCGTCGGTTTATCGTTGATGTAGAAGTTTCCAGCGGCATTGCGAAGGGCGCTCATCGCCTCGCGCACGGCCGCGCGATCCCGGCTGAAGACGGAGCCGGTCAACGCGTACGGCGACGTACGGTTGACGACCTCGAGCGTTTCCCGCCACTCGGCGTCCGGGTAGACGTGCGCCGTGACGACCGGACCGAAGATCTCCTCGCACAACAGCCGATATCCCGGATCCGAGGTCTCGATCAGCGTGGGGTCGATGAAATAGCCGTCGTCACCCTTTGCCGTTCCGCCGCCAAGAATCTTCGCGTTCCTCTTCGCGTCGTCCAGGTAGCCGCTGATCTTGGTGAACGCCTTTTGATCGATCACCGCGCCCATGAAGTTCCGAAAGTCGGTGACGTCTCCGACCTTGATCTCCTTCATCATCGCGAGCGCCCGATCGCGGATGTCGTTCCAGAGTGATCGGGGGGCATAGACCCGGCTGGCAGCCGAACACTTCTGTCCCTGATACTCGAAGCCGCCGCGGACGATGGCGACCGCGGCCTCCACCGGGTCGGCAGACGGATGAATGACGATGAAGTCCTTGCCGCCGGTTTCGCCGACCAGGCGCGGATAGCCTCGGTAGCGGCCGACGTTCTCGCCGATCTTCTTCCACATCCCGTTGAACACTTCCGTGCTGCCGGTGAAGTGCACGCCGGCCAGTTCGGGCGAGTCGAGGAGCTGATTGCTGATCTCACGGGGATCGCCAGGGATGAAGTTGATGACGCCGGGAGGAAGGCCCGCCGTTTCAAGAACTTTGAGGGTGTAGTAGCCGCTCAGGATCGCGCTCGACGCCGGCTTCCAGATGATTGTGTTGCCCATCAGCGCCGGTGCGGTTGTCAGGTTGCCGCCGATCGCCGTGAAGTTGAACGGCGAAATCGCGTAGATGAACCCTTCGAGCGGCCGGAACTCCATCTGGTTCCAGACGCCGGGCCCACTGATCGGCTGCTCGCTGTACAGCTCCTGCGCGAAATACGCGTTGAACCGCCAGAAGTCGATCATCTCCGATGCCGCATCGATCTCGGCTTGAAACGCCGTCTTCGACTGGCCGAGCATCGTTGCTGCGTTGAGCGTCGATCGCCACGTCGTCGCCAGCAGCTCCGCCGCGCGCAGCAGGACCGCGGCGCGATCCTCCCATGGCCAGCTTCCCCACTCCCGCCGCGCTTCGGCCGCTGCCGCGATCGCCTGCTGGACCTGCTCCGGGCCGGCCAGGTGGTAGTCCGCGAGCACGTGCTTGTGGTCGTGCGGCATGACTGACTGCGCGGTGCGACCGGTGCGGACTTCCTTCCCACCGATGACGAGCGGGAGGTCGAGCTTCTCGGCCGCCATTGCACTCAGCCGCGCCTTGAGCTCTGCGCGCTCGGGACTGCCGGGCGCGTACGATCGATTCGGATCGTTGACCGGCTGAGGCACGCGCCTGACGCCGTTGAAGGCGGCGATTGTCGCGGTGGACGCTGGCTGTGCCTGAGTCGTCGCGGGTGCTGCGGTGGGGAGCGTTGAAGTCGGTGTGGACATGGTTGGCTCTCTCAATAATGTCAAGGGGACATTGTACTCATCATCGGGATCCGGGTCGGGATCCGTTATCCGGGATCCGGGATCCGCGATCCGAGGTCGGGCGCGCTAGACTACCTCACGATGCGCCGCGCGCTGTTGCTGATTTCCGGGCTGCTCGTGGTTGTTGCCGCTGGACTCTATATTGCCGCGACTCGCGTGCTGACGTCGAACTACGCGCGAACGGCGATCGAGCAGCAGATGACCGCACGGCTCGGGCAGCCGGTACGCATCGGTGCGCTGAGCGCGTCCATCTACCCGCGGGTCGCCGTCGACCTCGATGACGTCGCGATTGGCGCGCCGGCCGCGGTAACGCTGGCGCACATCCGTCTCATCACCGGTCTGCGCGCGTTGTTCTCGCGGACGATCTCGGACGCAGAGCTGATTGTCCGCAACAGCCGGCTATCGTTGCCGCTGCCGATCGCCCTGTTGCAGGTTGCGACCGACACGGGCGGGCCAGCCACGGGGCCGGGCCTGACCATCGCGTCAGTCCGCGTCATCTCGCTCGAAAACGTCGAGCTCGTAGCGCCTGCACATTCGATGCGAATCGATCTGCACGGCTCACTTACCGGCGACCGGCTCGATATCGCGAGCATCGTATTGCGCGGTCAGTCGTCGAAGATTGATGGCAAGGGAACGCTGTCGAGCGTGACGGGCCTCGAGGGCTCGATCGACGCGACGGCCGACGTCCTCGATCTCGACGAGCTGATGGGAATCACATCCGCATTCACATCAGCAGCCGGCGACACGCAGCAGCAACGACGAAGTGCAACGCCGATCCGTCTCACGGTCGCGCTGACCGCAAAGAAAGGCGAGTTCGCGACGTATTCGTTCAGCGATCTGTCCACGACGATTGCGTTGGGAACCGGAACGGTGGCCCTCATGCCACTTGCCGTGCGCGCCTTCGGCGGACAGTTCAAAGGCCGTCTCGACGTCGACACACGTTCGAGCACGCCGCAGCTCCGGTTGACCGGACGGGTCGACGGGCTCGATGTCGCTCCGCTGATGAACGCGAACGGAATGGCCGGCGGCATCACCGGCACGCTCGGTGGAACTGTGGCGTTGTCGGCAGCCGCGACTGATGCAGCCACCGTTCTGCACACGGCGCACGGCACGATTGCGGCCGCGGTCACCAACGGCACAATCGAGCATCTTGATCTCGTGCGCACAATCGTGCTGGCGTTCGGCAAGCCATCGGGTGTCCCGGCCGAAGGATCCGGATCGGCGTTCACGCGCCTCGGTGGCACATTTGCGCTGGCCAACCAGACGCTGACGTCCAACGACCTGTCCCTGGTGTCGCGTGACTTCGACGTCAACGGCCGCACGACGCTCCAGCTGTCCACAGGTGCGCTCAGCGCGCGCGGCGACGTCGCGCTCTCACAGGAGCTCACCGCGCAAGCCGGCACCGACTTGCGACGCTACGCGCAAAAGGACGGCCGCGTGATCGTCCCGGCGATCGTCGGCGGAACGATCAGCCAGCCGCAAGTGACCGTTGACATCGAAGCCGCCGCTTCGCGCGCCATCCAGAACGAGCTCGAGCGTCGCGCGAGATCGTTCTTCGACGGGATCCTGAGGAGGAAAGGAAAGAGCTAGAACCCTCAAGCGGTCAGGAATCTCTTCGCCGCTGCGGTCCACGTCATCCCGCCTTCGAGCCTCACAGGGACGCTATCAATCCATTCCTCCGCCTTACGGCGCAGCAGCTTCCATTCGTCCTCTGCGTCCCCGGCGCGCAGTTCCAGCCACGCAATCGCGAGCGCCGTAGCCCACAGACGACGGCGATCCGAATCACGGCCGCGGATGTGACCAATGGCGGCCTCTATTTCAGTGACCTCGCGGTCGAGGATGACCGCGAGATCACGCGTCAGCTCCCAGTGACCATCCCACTGTTGAAGCGCGACCAGGGCGTGCATGCCCGACGATGGACCGATTGTTGGCGTCGGTCCGCGGCGCGCGGATCCAAGCCAGCCGCCAAGGATTCGACCGGTGACCCCGCGAGCGGAACGCGGAGGCGGCGGCGCGCCGAGAGAGAGCGCGCTCATTTCCGGCGAGTCCAACATGACTCTTGCTCCGTCCATGTATGGCCGCGATCCCGAGAGCAGCAGGCCTCCGACGCGCTCCTGCATACCTCCCCAGCCGGTGGTGAGCGCAATTGGCACGCGGCGAAGCTTGATGTCGCCGTGCACCGGCGTTTCACGCCGTTCGACCGCGACAAACGATGTCTCGCGCGAGATGAGGCCATGCCGAACGCTGAGCTCGATGACCTCGCTGCGGGCGCTGCTCTGCTTTCTGTCTGTCTGGCGGGACCCGCGCGTCGCCAGCCACTCGGCGCTTTCCTCGAGCTCGCGAATTCTCGCGCGAGCGGCGAGCGTTGCGACGGACTTCCCAGTCGCCACACGCGCGCCTGCAAGGCGAACCTCGAACGAGAGAGGGCCGGCTGAGCCCCTCGCAGACAAACGCACGGCGTTTGGCCGCTCGCCGCGGGGAAAGCCATACACCAGCAGCCGGCTGCCGGCAAACACCGGCGGCACTTTCGCCGGCATCGACGTGACCGGCGCGCCACTCCAGTCGATCTTGACGTCAGTGAGCGCCGGCGATAGCAGCCGTCCGAACTGCCGGACGACCTTTGGCTCGATCCTCTCCCCGGGATAAATGAATTCGGCAGTGCCGCCACCCGCTCGTGCGAGACCGCGCACGAGATGCTCGCTCGCGCCAGCGCCGATGCCGAACGTAAAGAGACGAGTGTCCGCCGCGTGAGCAGCGACGAGGGCCAGCACCGCGTCCGTGTTGCTGACCTGGCCGTCGGTCAGGACAACAATCTGGCGCGGCAGCTCCGCGTCGCGTGGCTGCTCGAGCGCGAACTTCAACGCGGGCAGGATCTCGGTGCCGCCGAGATTCGCCCGCAGGTTCGCCACGTGCTTGTCAGCGGCGTCCAGGCTCGTCTGATCGTAGACACGCGTCTCTGAGAACAGAGATTCGTACGTCGCACCAAACCCGATGATGTTGAAACGGCAACCCGAAATCATCGAGCGCAGGCATAGCTGCAGGGCGTTTCGCACCTCTTGAATCGATGTGCCCCCCATCGAACCGGAGCGGTCGACGACAAAGATCACCTCGGCAGGCGCAGTCGTCTCCGTAAACGCAGGAACGAACGACACCGCCACCGTCTCATGACCGTCGTCGCCTCGCTCGATCAGTGCCTGCGGAGAATCCGTTTCGGCAGCCTGAATTGCCAGGACGAAATCGCGGTCGAGCGCAGCCTGATTCTGCGCCAGCGTCACCGTTGCATCGTGTTCGTTGATCGTCAACGCAATGGGATGCGACGGTGACTCGATTGCCATGACTCGGCCTGGCATCGCGATTCGCATCGAGAGATCCAGTCCGTACGGCACGGTCCAGGCGACAGGAGGGTTCAAGGCCTGCGCATCCGGACGGCCGACACCGGTGCGATCTGCGCCCGGCGCATAACGCGGTGACACCGTCGTCGGTATCGTGAAGCGCACGCGTCCGGCGTCGATCGCGAGCTCGGTCACGTAGGTCAGCCGCACCAGGACTTCCTTTCCTGGCAGCAGATTCCCCACACTCGCCTGAAAGATGTCGGGCCTCTCTTCGTCCAGGAGGAAAGCGCCGTGCCCCTGCTCCATCGCCTCGTCGTAGGTCTCGAACGCCTTCTCGCGTTCCTGCACTTCGCCCACGACGAGCGTGCCGTCGACGACGGCTTCGAATCCGCAGACGGCGGCCCCCTCGCTCAGCGGGAACACGTAGACCGCTTCAATCGGCGTCGTCTCACGATTGACATAACGATGCGCGACCGCAACCCGCGCGCAGAAGCCATTGATTTCCGCCTCGATCGAGACGCCGGCCAGTGGAACGGCGGTATGAGCGTTGTCGCGCATGAACAACCCGGAGACGCTGATGGCGGACGTGTCAGGCATGGTTACTCTTCTTTCTCATACGGGTTGTCGGGGTCGATGACGTGAATGCGGCACCAGTCGGCCAGTTCCCGAAGTTGACCAGGAGTCGGAAGCCGAGCCGTGCTGACGATGTGCAGCTCGACGCCAGGCGTCAGCGTGATGCGGCGCCAAAGAGAACGCGCGGGCATGTCGTCGCCGAGTGGCTGCGCCGCCCGGGACCGCGGCTGCTGCGCGAGCGACACACGAATGTCGTCCAGCGTGTGCCCGCTCTCTTGCAGCGCCTTGACGCGAAGGAGTTGCTCGAGATGTTCAGGGGTGTAGTGATTGCCTCGACCCAGTCCGAGCGGCGGCGGGACGAGACCCTCCTGGACGTAATAGCGAACCGTCCGCCGCGATACGCCGCCCAGCGTGGCGAGTTCTCCAATTGCGTAGCGAGTCGCGTCGGACATGCGAGCACATAATACGACAGTTACTGTCGCATTACAAGTGTCGCATTTAGCTGGCCGTGTGCGGGATCATTCTGCTGCGCGCTGCGCCGATTTACGCCTTGTGGGTGCGCTAGTCGTTCGCACCCTGCAGTATGCGGCCGGTCGTCAGCGCCTGGCCGACGTGACGCTGCGTGTGCTCGGCCGCGTGGAACAGGAGACCGATGACGGTCGACGGTAGTTTGGCGCGGCCGACCTCACGTGTCGCCGTCAGCGTCGCTTCGTCGGTGCGGCGCAGCTGATCGAGTGCGCGCTCCAGGGCGGCGTCAAACGACGCGCGTAGATCGTCGGCGGTGACCTCCGTGTCAGGCTGCGACTCCTGCGCGAGGTTCTGACGCTGCGCATCAGAGAGCGAAGCCCCGCGAGCGTAGGTGAACAACCGGTCGAGGCTCCCGATGGCGTGGATCACATGGAACCCGATGGACGCCGCGTTCGACGGCACATGCCAGATGTGCTCCGGCGTCAGACCCTCCAGCACTCGCCGGATCTCCTCGCGAGATTGGAGCAGGCTGTGAGCCACCGGCTGCAGATGCGGCGGTATTTCCGGAATCGCCCCGCGCAGCCAGACTTCCGGTTCGGACATACTGTGGAATTGTATCGGTGACGCGGTGGAAGTTCAGCTGGCAGCTGATCATCAGCTGGGTCCCGAATGCCAGACCTGGCGCGCATGCAGACGTCCGACAACCCCGTAGCCGCCGAGCGCCGAGGCGTGTTTCGAGCGCCGACGCTCAGCGGTTCATCGCTCGCGCTGCTGTTCTGGTGGCAGTCACTGACGCCATCACTGATCCCGCGGTCGTGGCCCATGCAGACTGCGGTTGGCGCGATCTGTCTGGCCATCGGCTATGGGATCGGCACGTTGGCCGGACGCAGCTTGTATCGACTCCTCGAGCCGTGGAAGCGCCTGCCCGGCGATCTCATGCGACGCCTCGGCGGGATGCTGCTGGCAGTGGCGTGGCTCGTTGCGATCGCGCTCGGCGCGATGCTGTGGCTCGCCTGGCAAAACGATCAGCGCCGCTTCATGGGGATGCCGTCCCTCAACTGGTTGGATGCGCTGCTGATGAGCGCGCTGTCTCCGCTCGTCGGAGCGTTCGTGGTCATCGTCGCGCGGTTGATTACTCACCGTGTCGCCGCGAGCCAGCGGTTCGTCCAACGTTACGTGCCGTCAATCGTGGCCGTCCCGGCAACCGCACTGATCATCATCGTGATTGGCATCGCGCTCGTTCGCGGAGCGGCGCTCCCCGCCCTCACGGCAGCCGCCACCGGGATCCACGGCACGTGGAACGAGGGAACGACCGAAGGAATCGCGGCGCCCGAGTCCTCATCGGTCTCAGGCAGCCCCACCTCATCTGTCGCCTGGGACAGCCTCGGACGCATGGGTCGCGACTTCGTGGCGACAGCCACGAGCGCAAAGGACCTTGCGAAATTCCACGAAGACGGTGACAGGGTCGCCGATCCGGTGAGGGTTTACGTCGGGGTGCGTTCAGCAGACTCCCTTGAACAGCGCGCGGAGCTCGCCGTCCGCGAGCTCGAGCGCGCGGGGGGATTTGATCGGAAAGTGCTGGTCGTGTGGGTGCCGACGGGGACCGGCTGGATGATCCCCAAAGCCGCGGTTTCGCTCGAGCAGCTGCACCGAGGCGACACGGCGATCGTGGCGATCCAATACTCGTTTTTCCCGAGCATTCTCGCTGTCTTCCTGGACGCCGGGCTCGCCAACGAGGCGGGGACCACGCTCTTCAACGCCGTTCATGAGCGCTGGGTGAAGCTTCCGTCGGATCGACGGCCGAAACTTTTGCTGTTCGGCAAGAGCCTGGGCACGTCAGGAGTGGAGGCACCTTTCGTGGGGCCGGATGCATCTTCCTCGCTCGCCCAAATGTCAGCGGGAACAGACGGCGCGCTCCTCGTCGGTGCCAAGGAAAGCAATCGCATCCATTCACAACTCACTCGCGGGCGCGATCCTGGATCGCCCTTCTGGCAACCGATCGTCGACCGGGGACGAACCGTACGGTTCTTGAATCGAGATCCGCATCAACCGCCACTCGACACCGCCTGGTCGTTCCCGCGAATCGTTTACCTCCAACATCCGGCCGATCCGGTCGCCTTCTGGAATGTCGAGGCGTTCTGGTGGCCGCCGGAATGGTTGGCTCGCCCTCGCGGCTTCGACGTACCCGACCACATGCATTGGTTCCCCATCGTCTCGGGGGTTCAAGCCATTGCGGATCTGCTCAATCAGCTCGGCACGCCGCCTGGTTTCGGACACGACTACTCGACCGAGTACGTCAAGGGTTGGGCGAGCGTTGTGCCTCCGGAGGGCTGGACCGACGCCGACACGCAGCGGCTGGAGGGATTCATCGACGCCATCGCCGGCGAGGACAAAGAGCGGTGAGCCGAGTCTGCCGTGCTAGAATACGATGTTCGAGCGTGCCGCCCGGCGCGCGACGATCACACGCCTTTGAGCCGGCGTAGCTCAGTTGGTAGAGCAGCTGATTCGTAATCAGCAGGTCCTCGGTTCAAGTCCGAGCGCCGGCTCCAG
>Ga0207701_10001127_pt1 | contig 28265 bp, 15 predicted proteins | sample KBSSwiSSwithPhiX_FD_184294 | JGI IMG/M metagenome (GOLD analysis project Ga0207701, IMG submission 184294) | Switchgrass rhizosphere bulk soil microbial communities from Kellogg Biological Station, Michigan, USA, with PhiX - S5 (SPAdes) (version 2) | ecosystem: Environmental > Terrestrial >... | reverse complement strand
GCCGAGGCCGAACTTGAGGCTGTGATCGCCGCCCAGCTTGTTGGTGACGAAGTAGGTGCCATCCGACTTCGCTTCCCACGTCGGCCGCTCGGTCTGATACGACGCGAAGAGCGATCGGCTCGAGACGCTGCTGGTCCGGTTGAGCAGGGACTGCGTATTCCACAGGCAGCCGGCACTGGCGCGTGCGCCGGTGGCGTAGTCGGCCGGGTTGGTCGCACCCGTATAGGAGCTGGTGCCGCACTGGTCGAGGTCCTGATAATCCAGGAAGAAGCCGCCGTTAACGAAGGTCACCTGGTTGTTGAACACCAGCTTGTCGGAGGCGATCAAGGTGTGGGTCAGCTGATGAGTCTGGCCGGGCAGGTGCCAAGGGTCCGGGCTGAACTGCCGGGTGGTTGCCTCGGGCTGCGTCGTTGCATTCGCGCCGCGGTGATTGCGGATCTTACCGTCGCTGACGAACAGATACCCGAACCGGTTGCCCTGATTGAGCTGGTAGTTCACCTTGGCGTTGTAGTCCTTGATGATCGTCTGATCGTTGCTCAGGCACTTGTTGACGTCATTCAGGTTGTCGTAAGTGATCGTCGTGCCCAGGGCGTTCTGCTTCTGCGCCGTGACGAGGTCGCTGCAGAGCGCCCCCTTGGTGGCGTCGAAGAAGTTGATGATGCCGACGTTGATGTCCTGCTTGTCGAACGATCCCCAATACCACAGCTTGTCCTTGACGATCGGGCCGCCGGCCTCGATCGAGTAGACGCCGATCTTGTGCAACGGATTGCCGGACAGGAAGCCGCCGGCGCCGGAGTTGAACAGCTCCTCGGTGACGTTCTGGCCCTGGGTGGCGTCGTTCTCGTAGGTGGTGTTGAACGTCCCCTTGAAGTTGTTGCTGCCGCTCTTGGTCACCAGGTTGATCGCCAGGCCGCTCGACTGCACCGAGACGTCGCCGCCGCCGGTCGTCACCTGGATCTGATCGAACGAGTCGAAATTGAAGTAGCCCGACGACGAGTTCGACGATAGATCGGTGATCGATCCGCCTTCGAGGTTCCACTGCACGCTGGCGGTGGAGCCGCGCACCGACGGGGTCAGCTGCTGGCCCGACTGGGAACCGCCGACGTTGTAGCCGTTCAGCGACACGCCGGGGGTCATGTTGGCAATCTGCCAGGGATCGCGGGCGGTGGGGATCTTCTCCAGCACTTCGGCGGTGAACACCGCGCCGGTGATGGTCTTCTTCAGGTCGACTACCGGCGATTCACTGGAGACAGTGACCTCGTCGGTCAGCTGCCCGATCTCGAGCTTCTGGTCGATGCCGGCGTTGAAGCCGGAGGTGATGAGGACCTCGTTCCGGACGGCCTTCTTGAAGCCTTGGAGCTCGAAGGTCACCGTGTAGGTGCCGATCGGCACGCTCGGAAACTGGTATGCGCCGCTCTCCGTCGTCGTGCTGGTGAGCGGAGTCTGAAGCCCGGTCCCCGCCACGCTGACGTTGACGCCCGGAAGCACGGCTCCCGAAGCATCGGTGACCTTCCCGAAGATCGATCCGATGGCCTGGGCGTGGGCCGGCAATGCCAATGTAGCCAGCAGCCCCGTACAGAGCAGGGCCCTTCCCAGGATGCCTCGCGTCATCTCATCCTCCTTCGACAACCGCGACTACGAGCGACTTGCAAAAAAGAAAGCGCTATCGCGCAGCCGAACGAGGCGATCCTCGGCCGTCGGCACATCCCCCGCACAAAGGGATGGCGCATACTACTGCTCCAGCTAGTAGGGGTCAATGCACAGAAAAGTGGGGTCGTCCCAGGCGTCGCACAAAATCGTAGGGATCGACCGCTGGCGGCCGTGGCTCCCGATACTGGCTCTGGGACTCGTCTGGGCGGCGAAGCTGCTGATCGTGCGGCAGTTGCACGAGCACCCGCTGCTCCAGCCGGAATCGGGTCTGGACACGTCGGCGTACGTCGATCTCGCCAATGCCGTTCGTCACGGCAACCCGGGTCTGGGGCCCGGGCTTTACTACCTGTCGCCGTTCTACATCTACTTCCTCGCGGTCAGCCTGACGTTGCTGCAATCCTTTACAGCCGTTCGCGTCCTGCAGGTCACGCTCGGGACAGCGTCGGTCGCGTTCGTGTTCCTGATGACGCAGGCGTGGTTCGGGCGTCGCGCGGCGTGGTATGCGGGCGCGCTGGCGGCGGTCACTGGCTTGCTGACGTTTTATGAAACCATCCTGCTCCAGGCGGCGGTCGACCCGTTCCTCACGTCAGCGGCGCTGCTCGCCCTGACGTTCGCCCTCACCCGCGATGACCGCCGCTGGTTGCTGGCGGCCGGCGTGCTGTTCGGCCTCGCGACACTGAACCGTCCCAACATGGCCCTCGCCGCGCTCGGCATCGGCACCGTGCTGCTGGCGCAACGACGCGTTCTGCCCGCGTTCGTGCTCGTCGCCGGCCTGCTCCTCGGCGTCTCGCCGGTCGCCATACGGAACGTGGTCGTCGCACACCAGTGGTCGCTGGTGTCGTCGCATGGTGGCTTGAACTTCTACATCGGCAACGGCGAGGGTGCGACCGGGTTCTTCCGGCCGCTGCCCGGCATCACGCCCAACATCACGGGTCAGGCGGAGGACGCCCGGCGTGTTGCCGAGGAGGCGTTGGGCCATCCGCTCACCGACGCCGAGACGTCGGACTATTTCTTTGCCCGCGCCTGGGATTGGATGGCCGCGCACCCCGCCGCGGCCGGCTGGCTGCTGATCGAGAAACTCGGGTTCGTGTTCAGCGCGCAGCACATCGCGCTGCCCCACAGCTATCCGTTCTACGCCTACGACTCGCTCACCGCGCTGCGCTATCTCGTAGCGGGCCCCTGGCTGCTGCTGCCGCTGGGGCTGGCCGGGCTGGTGTTCGCGGCGCCGCACGATCGCCGCCGCGACTTCCAGGTCTGGGCCTCGTTCGTGCCGGCCTATGCCGTCGCCGTCGCGGCCTTCTTCGTCGCCGAGCGCTATCGTCTGCCGCTCTTGATCCCGATGTGCGTCGGCGCGGGCGCGGCAATCGACGGCGCGTTGGCGCTATTGGCGGAGCGCCGCGGATCGCGCCCGATTGTCCCGGCGCTGGCCGTCGTCCTGCTGTTCGCGGCCGTCAACTGGCCGCACGACCTCCAGGATGGCCGCTGGGAGGAAGGGTTGCGGATGGCGGAGCGGATGATCGCCGCCGGCCGCCTGGACGTCGCCGACGCCTGGGCGGCACAGAGCGCGGCGCGTGAGCCGAAGCCGGGCGCAACCGATTACGCGATCGGCGCACAACTCCTCGCCGCCCGTCAGACCGGCGCGGCGCTGCGTCACCTGCGCCAGGCCCAGGCGCAGGATCCGCAAACACCGGCGGTCGCCTACGCGCTCGGCCAGGCGCTGCGGGCGGACGGGCAGACCGCCGCCGCCGTCCCGCACCTGCGCCGCGGGTTTGATGCCGGGATCGAGCTGCCCCAGGGCGGGCTGGAATTCCCCCTCGCCCTGCACGAGACAGGCGACACCGCCGGTGCCCTCGCCGCCGTCCGTCGTCTGCCCCCGCCGGGCCGCGATCCGGACGCCTGCCTGCGCGTCGGCCGCCTGGCCAGCGAGTTGGGCGCGCCGGACGTCGCCGAGCCCTTCTTCCGTCGTGCGGCGGCGCTCGCGCCGACCCAGGCCGGGGTGCGGCTGCAGTATGGTCTCAACCTGCTCGTGCTGCATCGTTGCGAGGCGGCCGTTCGCGAGCTTGGCGAGGCGATCCGCCTGGATCCGCGCGATGCCGACGGACTCGCGCGCCTCTCCTACTGCGAGCTCGAGCTCGGACGGACCGCGGACGCACGCGGCCACGCGGCGGCGGCGCTCGCGCTCAACCCCGGCGATCCGCTCGCGACGCAGCTGTTCGCCGCGCTCGACAAGCCGCGCTGACCAATCGATCGCGCGGCGGGGACGTGCCACCGGAAGGCATCGATCGAGTGGCCGCGTGCTAGAGTCGCGCCATGCTCGCAACCCCGTTTTCCATCGTGCTGATGTTCACGCTGGCCGCCGCCGACCCGCAGGCACAGGCGCCCCCGCAGCCGACCACCCAGCCACCGCCCGCGACGGCCGCTCCGTCGGCTGACGATGCCGCGGCCCGTCAACGCGCGGCGGAACAGAAGCTCCTTCAGGACTGGCCGAATCTCGCGCGCTACCGCGACGACAACGCCAAGCTGCCGCCGCCTGGCAAGGATGAGAAGCGCGTCGTGTTCATCGGCGATTCGATCACCGACGGCTGGGGGCGCCGGACCAACGACTTCTTCCCGGGCAGGCCCTATGTCAATCGCGGCATCAGCGGTCAGACCACGCCGCAGATGCTCGTCCGCTTCCGCGCCGACGTTGTCGCGCTCGATCCGGCGGTGGTAGTGATCCTCGCCGGCATCAACGACATCGCCGAGAACACCGGGCCGACGACGATGGGGGCCATCGAGGACAACCTGGCGTCGATGTGCGACATCGCCACGGCGAACGGGATCCGGGTGGTGTTGTCGTCGGTGACCCCGGCGATCGACTTCCCGTGGCGGCGCGGGATGGATCCGGCGCCGAAGGTGCGCACGCTGAACGCGTGGATCAAGCAGTACGCCGCGAGCCACGGCTACACGTATCTGGACTACTACACCGCGCTGGCGGATGCGGAGGGCGGGATGAAGGCCGGGCTCGCCAACGACGGCGTGCACCCGACGCCGGCCGGCTACGCGATCATGGCGCCGCTGGCGGAGCAGGCAATCGCCGCCGCGCTCGAGACCCCGCCCCGGCGGCGCTGATCGTCAGCGGTTCGGGATCCGCGAGGGCACGCGGAGGTTGACGCCTTTGCGCTTGGCCGACACCGAGATGCGATCGGAGCTTTTGGTGCCCGGCGGCAGGTCGTACTCGACGACGTACTGGTGGAGCAGGTCCTCGGCGAGCTGCTGCAGGCCGGTCAGTGTGCCGGCGGCCGCGACGATGTCTTCGCGGCGTCCGCCCGACTGCTTGGCGCCGTCTCCGAGTACCTCGCCCAGGTTCATGTTCTCTTCGAGGAGCGCACTCGGCTTCGTCACCGGGGCCATCTGGCGCACGGCCGAATTGGCCACGAGGAAGACGTGCAGCGACGCGCCGCTGTCCTTCAACGTGTCGAGCACGTGGCGAGCCGGCAGCGTGGAGTGCTCTTCACCAGGCACCGACAGCGCCACGATGATCGGACGCGGCGCTTCACGCTTCTCGAGATCGAGGGCGGCCTCGTAGATCCCCTGGAGCAGCTGTCCGCCGTCCGGGGTGCCCGGCCGGGCCGACAGGCTGGTGAGCACCTCGGTCAGGACCCTGCCGTCCATCGTGTAGTCCGTGAGTTTGAGCGGCTGGCCGACAACGCTGACGATGGCGAACTCCGCGCGCCCCTGCAGCTTCTGGACGAAGCGGTAGAGCGGCGCGCGAAAGAGGCCGGTGCCGTTGTCGTCGACGATCAGGGCGATCTGCATCAATCCCTTCGCCGGCCGGACGGCCACGACGTCGCGCGTCTTGCCGTTCTCTTTCACCGTGAGGTCGTCGGCGCCGAGATTCTCGACATAGCCGCCGCTCTGGTCGAACGCGTTGAACGTGACCTTGCGAGCGGTGCCCGCGCCCGGCATCTGCTCTGCGGTGGTCAGCGTACTCACCAGCCCCACACCCAGCGCCACGGCGACGACGAGGGGCGCACCAGCACGCATCGGTCACCTCCGGAGGGAAAGTATATGGGGATTATCTCCGGTTCTACGGTTCGATGAGTTCGGGGGTTCGATGGGTGCGCGTTCGCGGGTTCTATGGTTCTACTGGGAACCTTGGAACCCGAGAACGCTGGAACGCGCACCTGTCGAACCTTCGAACCTATCGAACCGTCGAACCAGTGTTCGCGTCTTACGTCTTTCGCAAGACGCGCAAATGCTCCGCATGCTCGGCTCGGGCGGCGATGAAGTCGGCGTGTTCGAGGCGCAACTCGCTGGCGATCTGGCGGATGGCGTTGTCTTCGATGGTTCGAATCGACTGGTCCACGGCCGACACCGCGAAGAGACAGTTGATCAAGGCGAGCTTCTGCTCGCGATCGGCCAGGCCGGCGAACTCGCGGGTGACGATGAAGTCCTCGGTGCCCCCGTGACGCAGGCCTTCGCGGGTGGCGATCTGGACGACCAGCGCGGCCTGTTCCGGCGGCAGGCTGCCGCGCTCGGCGACGATCTGCTCCATCAGCCGCAACTCGGCATCCGCGACCTCGGAGTCGGCCCGCGCGACGCGGCTCAGAATATAGGCGAAGCAGGCGAGATAACGGGCGCGGCCCGGATCGAGGCCGGACAGTGCCTGCTCCACCGCGCCGACACTGTCTACCGGGGCGGTGTCGCCGCCGCTTTCGAGCCCCAGCCAGCGAAGAATCGACATGCCGTCAGTATGTCGCATCGGGCCAAGCCAGGCAGCGGTCAGCTACAATCGCGGATCTCGGCTCCCGTCAAGGCAGGTCTCTGTTCCCATGATCGCGCTCACTCGAATCAACAAGCAATACGGCCGGCAGGTGCTCTTCGTCGACGCCGCGTTCCAGCTCAATCCCGGCGAGAAGGTCGGCCTGGTCGGCCCCAACGGCTCGGGCAAGACCACGCTCTTTCGCATGATCACCGGCGAAGAGGTGCCCGACGACGGCGAGGTCACCGTGCCGAAGCGCCTGGTGATCGGCTACTTCCGTCAGGACGTGGAGGAAATGTCCGGACGGTCGGTGCTCGACGAAGCGATCGCCGGCAGCGGCCGTGCCGGCGCGCTGCACCATGAGCTCGAGGCGCTGCAGCACGCGCTCGGCGATCCGGATCAGGGCGACATCCTGGAGCGCCTGCTGGTGCGGCTCGGCGAAGTGCAGGAAGAGTACGAGCATCTGGGCGGCTACGCGCTCGAGAGCCAGGCCCGCGAGGTGCTGCACGGGCTCGGCTTCGAGGACGCGCAGGTCGACGGCGATGTCGGCGCGCTGTCCGGCGGATGGAAGATGCGGGTGGCGATGGCCCGGGTCCTCCTCGGGCGCCCCGACGTGCTGCTGATGGACGAGCCGACCAACCATCTCGACATCGAGTCCATCATCTGGCTCGAGGCGTTCCTGATCTCGCTCCCCGGCGCGCTGCTCATGACGTCGCACGATCGCGACTTCATGAACCGGATCGTGTCGCGAGTCGCCGAGATCGACGGCGGCGAGATCACCAGCTACTCGGGGAACTACGACTTCTACGAGCGCGAGCGGGCGATCCGCGAGACCAACCGCGAAGCCGCGTACGCCCGGCAGCAGGCGATGCTGGCCAAGGAGCAGCGCTTCATCGAGCGATTCGCCGCGCATGCGGCGAAGGCGGCGCAGGTCCAGAGCCGGGTCAAGGCGCTCGAGAAGATCGAACGGGTCGAGCTCCCCAAGAAGCGGCGCGTGGTCGAGTTCGACTTCCGCCAGCCAATGCGCTCCGGCGATCAGGTCGCAGTGCTCGAGGGCGTCACGAAAGCGTACGGCACACGTGTCGTTCACGACGGTCTCGACATGACGATCCGGCGTGGCGAGCGCTGGTGCGTCATGGGCCGGAACGGCTCGGGGAAAACCACGCTGTTGAAAATGGTCGCTGGCGCGCTGGCTCCGGATGCCGGGTCGGTGACGCTCGGGGCCAGCCTGCGCCTGGGGTACTTCGCGCAACAGGCACTCGACGTGCTGCAGCCGGATCGCACGGTATGGGAGCAGATCGAACACGATTTTCCGCACGAGTCGACCGGCGCGCTGCGCAACCTGCTCGGCGCGTTCCAGTTCTCGGGCGAAGACATCGACAAGAAGATCCGCTCGCTGTCCGGCGGCGAAAAGACGCGGCTCGTGCTGGCGCGGATGCTGCTCGACCCACCGAACTTCCTGGTCCTCGACGAGCCGACCAATCATCTCGACATGGCGACGAAAGAGATGCTGATCAGCTCGCTGTCGGCATTCGACGGGACGATGCTGTTCGTCTCACACGATCGCGCGTTCCTGCGCGCGCTGAGCAATCGCGTGCTGGAACTGGGCGGCGAGACCGGTGTGGAACGCGCACCTCACCTCTATCCCGGCAGCTACATCGAGTACGTCCAGCGTACCGGCCACGAAGCCCCGGGGGTGCATAGCTGACGCCGTCAGGCTTTGGGCTTTGGGCTTTCGGCTTTGGGCCTGTCAGGCTGCAGGCCTGAAGCCGGACCGGCCCAAAGCCGAAAGCCTAAAGCCCGAGGGGCTGGTGCCCCCGCGCGCCCAGGGATCCATGGCGCGCCGTGAGCGTCTGATATACTGACCGTCCGGTCAGCTCACTGACTCCATCGTCCGTCGAGCCTGCCTCGCTTCCTGGCCCCACGCCAGGCCGTCCGGTCCGGAAGGCCCCTTGCGCCCGCGATGAAGAGCAAGCGTCGTAAAGAAGACGTCCTCAACGAGTTCCGCCGATCCGAGCTGATTACCTCGGCGCGGCGCGTATTCGGCGCGCATGGGTTTGCCAACGCGACGATGGAGGCGATCGCGCGCGAGGCCGACGTGGCCAAGGGCACGGTCTACCTCTATTACGACTCCAAACGGGCGATCTATGAGGCGGCGTGGCGCGCCAGCATGGAGGAGCTCGAGGCGCTGGTGAAGGCGAGGGTCGAGTCGGCCGGTTCCTTGCAAGCCGCGATCGCGGCGTTCGTCGAAGCGCGGGTGCAGTTCTTCTTCGCGCGGCAGGACTTCTTCCGGATGTATGTCGAAGAGATCGGCGCCCGGGTCGGCGCGCCCAAGGGCCGGCGGACGCTGTGCGGCACGATGATCGATCGGCAGACCCGGATCATGGAGAAGCTGGTCGCCGCCGCGGTGGCGCGCGGTGAGATTCGACCGGTCGATCCCGCCGCCACCGCGCTCGCGGTGTTCGATATGACGCGGGGCCTGGTGGCGCGGCACCTGCTCGCCCAGCAACCGAACGACGCGGCCCGCGACGTGGCGTTCCTCACCGATTTGATCTGGACCGGCCTCAAGCCGGCACGAAGAAAGCCAACGTCATGAACGCGCGAGTCCTCGTCCTGCTCGGCCTCCTGATCGCCGTCCCCTTGACCGCGGATGCGCAGACGCCGCCCAGTCCGTTCCTCGGCAGCGCGCCCCCCTCGGGGCCGCCCTCGCCGCAGCCGATCCCGCTCTCGGTCAAGGACGCCGCGACGCGCGCCCTCCAATACAACCTCGGGCTGCTGCTCCAGGAAGCGAATGCGACCCAGGCGCACGGTGCCCGCTGGCGCGCCCTCCAGGATCTGCTGCCCAACATCTCGGGCTCGGTGAACGAGCGGCGCACGGTGATCAACCTGGCCGTGTTCGGGTTCCAGGCCGACCCGTCGATCATCGGGCCGTTCAACGTGTTCGACGCCCGCGTCACCGCCTCGCAGCCGGTGATCGATCTGCGCGCGCTCAACGATTACAAGGCTGCGGCGCTCAACGAGAAAGCCGAGACGCGCGGCGTCAAGTCGGCTCGGGATCTCGTGGTACTCGTCGCCGTGAACCTCTATCTCGAGGCGGTCACCGCGTCGAACCGGATCGAGCTCGCCCGCGCGCAGCTCGAAACCGCGGAGGCATTGAGCCGCCAGGCTACCGACCTGAAGACATCGGGTCTCGTCGCCAACGTCGACGTGCTGCGAGCGCAGGTGCAGGTGCAGAACCGCCGGCAGCGATCGATCGTCGCCGAGAACGATTTCGCCAAGGCCAAGCTGCAGCTCGCCCGGGCCATCGGGCTTCCGCCGGGGCAGGACTTCACGCTGACCGACAAGATGCCCTTCGCGCCGCTCAGCGATGTGACGATCGAGGACGCGCTGGCCCGGGCGTACGACCAGCGCGCTGATTTCCTCGCCGCCCGCGATCGCGTGTCCGCCGCCGAAGCGACGAGCCGCGCCGCAAATGCGGAGCTCCTGCCCACGCTCAACATCGACGGCGATTACGGCACCATCGGCAACACCGCGTCCGGGTCGCATCCGACCTACACCGTCGCGGCGACGGTGCGCGTGCCGTTGTTCGAAGCGGGGCGGGCCCAGACTCGGCGCGCCGAAAGCGAGGCGCTGCTGCAACGGCGCCGCGCCGAGCTCGAAGACGTCAAGGGACAGATTGACATCGAGGTCCGCACCGCCTTTCTCGACGTGCGCGCCGCCGCGCAGCAGCTCGACGCCGCGCAGACCACGGTCACGCTCGCCAACCAGGAGCTCGAACAGGCGCGCGATCGCTTCGCCGCCGGGGTCACCGGCAACATCGAGGTGACGCAGGCCCAGGAGTCGGTGGTCGCCGCGTCGGACACCTACCTGGCCGCGCTCTACGCGCACAACCTGGCAAAGGCCTCGCTGGCGCGCGCTCTGGGCGTCGCAGAAACCGCAATCATGCAGTACCTCGGAGGAGTGCAGTAATGGCTGACGAAGCAACCGCCGCGGCGCCCGAGCCGGCGAACGGCAGGCGCAAGCTGCCGATGATCGTGGGCGGGGTGGTCGTCCTCGCGTTGATCGCCGGCATCTGGATGTGGCTGTCGAGCGGCAAGGAAAGCACCGACGACGCCCAGGTGGAGGGGCACATCACGCAGCTGGCCACCCGCGTCGGCGGCACGGTCGTGAAGGTCCTCGTCAACGACAACCAGTACGTCGAGGCGGGCACGCTGGTGGCCGAGATCGATCCGCGCGACTATCAGGTCGCAGTCGACCGCGCGCGCGCCGAGCTGGCCGACGCCGAAGCGACGGCGACCGCGGCGGGCACCGGTGTCCCCATCGCCGAGGTCTCGACCCGCAGCGACGTGCGTCAGGCCTCCGGCGGACTCGAAGAGGCGCAGGCCGGCATCGCCGTGGCGGACAGTCAGGTCGAAGCGGCCAAGGCGCAGCTCGTGGCCGTTCAGGCGCGGCTGCGCGAGCGTGAGTCAACGGCCGTGAAGACCGCGAAGGACGTCGAGCGGTTCAAGCCGCTGGTCGCGAAGGAAGAGATCGCGCAGCAGCAGTTCGACGCCGCCGTCGCCGCCGCGGACGCGGCGCGCGCCGCCGCCGACGCCGCGCAATCCGATGTCGCCGCGGCGCAGACCGCGGTCGCTGTCGCGCAGCAGCGGGCCGTCCAGGCCCGCGCCACGGCCGGCCAGGCAGAGGCGACGCTCCAGACCGCACGCACCGCCCCGCAGCAGCTCGAGGCGACCCGCGCGCGGCACGCCAGCGCCGAGGCCCGCGTCCAGCAGATGCGCGCCGCGCTCGCCCAGGCGGAGCTCAATCTCGAACGGACGAAGATCAAGGCCCCGACCGCGGGCACGGTCAGCCGCAAGACGGTCGAAGTCGGCGCGGTCGTGCAGCCGGGCCAGCCGCTGATGGCCCTGGTGTCGCTGACCGACGTCTGGGTCGTCGCCAACTTCAAGGAGACCCAACTCGCCGAGATGCGCGACGGCCAGCGGGCCACCATCGAGGTGGACGCACTCGGCGGGCGAACCTTCAAGGGCAAGATCGACAGCCTGTCCGCCGCCACCGGGGCCCGCTTCAGCCTGCTCCCGCCGGAAAACGCGACCGGGAACTACGTCAAGGTCGTCCAGCGCGTGCCGGTGAAGATCGTGCTCGATCCGGGTCAGGATCCGGAGCACCTGCTCCGCCCGGGCATGTCCGTGTTCCCGACGGTGCACTTGAAGTAGGCCCATGTCCGCCGAGCATCGCCACGTCAACCCGTGGATCGTCGCCATCGCGGTGATGTTCGCGACCTTCATGGAGGTCCTGGACACGACCGTCGTCAACGTCTCGCTGCCGCACATCGCCGGCAACCTGTCCGCGACGATCGACGAATCGACCTGGGTGCTGACCTCCTACCTGGTCGCCAACGCGATCGTGCTGCCGCTGACCGGCTGGCTGGCGACCCACTTCGGCCGCAAGCGGCTGCTGATGACATCGGTCGTCGGCTTCACGTCCGCCTCGTTCCTGTGCGGACTCGCGCCGAACCTGCCGCTGCTCGTCCTGTTCCGGCTGATTCAGGGGGCGACGGGCGGCGCGATGCAGCCGCTGTCGCAGGCGATCCTCCTCGAAGCCTTCCCGCCCAAGGATCGCGGCCGGGCCATGGGCTTCTGGGGCCTCGGCATCGTCGTCGCCCCGGTGCTCGGGCCGGTGCTCGGCGGCTGGTTGACCGACACCTACAGCTGGCGCTGGGTCTTCTACATCAACCTGCCGGTCGGCATCGCGTCGATCGTGATGACCCAGCTGTACGTGTTCGACCCGCCGTACCTGCGGCGTGAGACCAACAAGATCGACTACTGGGGCATCGGCCTGCTGGCGGTGTGGGTCGGCGCGCTGCAGCTGGTGCTCGACCTCGGTCAGGAGCGCGACTGGCTCGCGTCGCCGTTGATCCTGACGCTGGCGATCATCTCCGGCGGGGGCATCATCGCGTTCCTCGTCCGCGAGTGGCTCGCCAAGGAACCGGTCGTCGACCTACGCGTCTTCAAGATCCGCAGCTACAGCACCGGCGTCTTCCTGATGACGACGCTGGGGTTCGTGCTGTACGGGAGCCTCGTGCTGTTGCCGATCATGCTGCAGACGCTCCTGGGCTACCCGTCGCTGCAGGCGGGAATCGCGATGGCCCCGCGCGGGGTCGGTTCGCTCATCGGCATGCCGCTGATCGGCCTGCTGATCGGCCGGATCGATCCCCGACGGATGGTCATCTTCGGATTGATCCTCGGCGCCTTCACCTTGTTCTGGCTCGGCGAATTGAACCTGCACGCCGGCTACTGGGACATCTTCTGGCCGCAGTTCCTGCAGGGGTTCGGGCTGTCGGCGCTGTTCGTGCCGCTTACGACGATCAGCATGGACCCGATCCCGCGCGAGCGGATGGGCAACGCCACGAGCCTGTTCAACCTGATGCGCAACCTGGGCGGCAGCATCGGCATCGCCACGACCGGCAGCCTGCTGGCGCGCAAGCAGCAGGAATACTTCAACGTGTTCGGCAGCCATGTCGACCCGTACTCGCCGGCCGCGCAGAACGCGATCGAGTCCGCACGCCAGGGCTATCTCGCGTCCGGCGCCGATCCGACCACCGCCATGCAGCGCGCCTACGCCGCGGTCGCCGGGATGGTGCAGCAGCAGGCGGCGATGGTCTCGTTCGTCCATCTGTTCCGGATGCTGGGGATCATCTTTCTCTTGCTCGTACCGCTGGTCTTCCTGATGCGCCGGCCGAGGACGGGACGGCCGGTGGCGGGGGCGCACTGAGGGCGGGCGCGGGGTTCGGCTGCGGCAATCCGCGCTCGAACCGCAGCCGCTCGAGCGTGGCCACGACGTCGCGACCATAGAGCCGTGCCGAGGTCGATCGCTAAACACTCGGGTGTAAACGGATCGATCACGTCAGCGCGCGGAACCGACGGCCATCGGCCAATTCATGCGACGAAGTCCAGACTCCAAAATGTCATTGCGCGCCGTCGACGGTCGGCGCTGCTTCCGGTGCACCGCGGTCGCGTGCCGCCACGGCCGCTTCCGTCGGAGCGCGAGTCCCTCCTCGTTATAGAGGCGATACAGCCGATGTTTGCCCAGATTTCATTCTTCGCGCCGCCAGCAATACCAGCAGGCGCCGATAGCCGCACGCGGGTCTGGGCCAGCTCGCGCAGCCGCTGTCGCCCTGCTGTCTGCGGATCCCGGTGACTCTGATACCGCAGACTCGAGCGATGGACGCGCGATGTCATCGCCGCGCGTCGCTGGCTCACCTGGTAGCGGCCCATCAATTACGTCATGACCTCACGCTGCTTGACAGGCTTTAGAACTGGTTTGGACGATGTCCTGGAGCATGACCTTGTCCAAGGTCAGATCGGCGACGACGCGTTTGAGCCGGGCATTTTCCTCGCGGAGCTGCTTCACCTCCCGCGCCCTCATTCGGCAGCATGCCGCCGTATCCGTTCTTCCAGTGGTAGAACGTCTGCTCGGACACACGCCGGCCTGGCGACCCACGTCGCGACGCGGATTCCACCCTGGGCTTGCTTCAACACCGCGGTGATCTGGTCGACGGAAAAACACTTTCGCTTCACGGCACGTCGCCTTGCCCGCTCTGGGCGGATTGTGCCGCACACTCACCCTGTCGGTGGACCGAAAGACCGGGAGCCCCTCAGTGCCGATCTCAGCCTCGTTTGTCGTTAGTGCAGTACAATGGATTCGGGTATTCCAGTGAAGTACACGTCGCCGCCGATCGAGGTGAGGCTCCCGGCAGATGTGCCGGTCTCCCGCGCCGATATTGAATTCGAGGGCGTCGAGCACGGCGGGCTCTCGTATGAGGCGCGTGTCTTCCTGAACAATCCGGACGCCGGCCCGGAGACGCCGCCGACGGCCGACAACGGCTACGCCGGCTCGTTTCACGTCTATGGCTTCGGCACCCAAATGGCACGGCCAGGCGAGACGCTCGGCGGCGCGGCTGTCGTGCCCACGCAGCGCTCGATAACCGCGACCGATGCGGTGCGACGGCTCCTCGGGAGTACCTCCAAGGCGGTCGTGACGGTCGTACCCGTGCTGCCTGAGCACGTCGCTCAGACGGCTGGCGACGTCCTAAAGATCCGGAACGTCGCGATCAAGGTGGCCTGACGGCCGCCGCTCACCGGTACGTTACGATCGAGACCTTGTTGTACTTCAGCACCTTCTGAAGGTCGCACTTCTCCGTCGCGCTCAGCACGATCGGCACGACCGTGACCGTCAGCTTCGGCGTCTTCTTCAGCGCGCGCCGCAGCGGCTCCGTGGCGATGACAACTTTTCGCGCCGGCGTCAGCGGATGCGCCGGGCGTGGATCGAACGGACGCCGCGGACCTGTGACGTCGCAGTGCCCGACGTCCCCGAAACAGCCGCCGTGCCCGAAGATGTTGAACGTCCCGGCGAACCCGGTCTGGCTGGTCATCGCCGTCGACTGATTCGCGGTCGGGTTGTTCAGGAACACACGCGCCTCGAACGAGGCCTCGGCGTGGTCGACGCCTTCGAACTCGATGTCTGCCCGGTAGAAGTCGGGTGGACCGGCGACGTCGAGTGCCACGCTCGTCACCGTCGCACCCGCGACATGCGATGTCGCGGTTGTCGCGCCGCCGCCCGCCTTGTTTCTGGTTTTGGCCATGGTGACTCCCTCGCTTCCATAACTGGCTGCTCGAGCGCGACTACTGCGGAGCGCCCACCGCCACACCGACGGCGTACTCGTAGCCGAGCGCCCGCACGTCGAGCACCTGTCGCACGGTGAACGCAAACGGCGCGAGCGGCATGTCCAGATAGTCGGGTGGAATGTTGGCGACGCCGTGGCGGAGCTGCCACAGGTACCACAACCGGTCGATCATCGCGTGGTGGGACCAGAAGATTGGATCGAAAGCCGCGATTGCGACGGAGCCCATGTCGCCGCCCTGCGGCGGCGGCGCGGGGTTGAACCCGCCCGTCCAGCCATGCACCGCATCGTGAATGTCCTCGAGCTGGATCGAAAAGTCGACGAAGCTCGAGAGCTGGAGTGCCGCCTCGACACGCGCTGCTGTCGGCAGGGACGCCGGATTGCCGGGAAAGCGCACCGTCCGTCGCGCCGGCGCGCCCTGGATCGATGGCAACGGGCCGGTTGCCAGCGGATTCGGCGCGCCGTTGGCGGTGGGCTCGGTGAACGATCGCGGAATACCGTCGGTGTGCGATCCGACCGACGTCCAGTCCCACCAAGGAAGGATGGCGTCATTGTTCCGATCGCGGGCCGTGAACTCGAAGTACACCAGATAGGCGCGGTGCCACGGGGCGAAGAGGTTGAAAGGCCGCTGGCTTCCGAGGCCCGCGCGGCCATGATGCCAGCAGAACCACTGAGGGAACCCGTGTAAGCCCGCCCAGTAGATCCAACTCCGGTTGTCCGTCTCGCTGAACGCCTGCATCTTGGCGTAGGCGTCTCGGAGCGCGGCGAGCGCCGCCGGATTTGCCTGCATGGCTTCGATGCTTTGTCGCGTCACGACGCCGTTGGCCAAGGCATACCTCCGATCACGAAATCTCAGCGCCGGCCGAGCAGCCGGTACGGCTTGGGAAACCAGCTCCAGTGATTGTCACACCAGACGAGCCCGTCGAACGCGAGGCCGCTCGATTCGCCCGGCCTGACGTACTTCCAGGCCACCCAGACGCGTTCCGGCTTCAGCAGGCGTGCGACTTGATGGTACCCACCCGGAAAATGGCGCGACAGCTCGTTGTCCTCGCCAAGCATGCCGGCTGGAGCGGCGTGCACGCGAATCTGCGACTGCGCACCGTCGGGCGTCTGCATCGATCGATTCGTGGCCCACAGGTTGGTATAAGCGGCTCGCGCCTCGATCACCGCACCGCCCTCGAACACCTTCTCGTAGTCGTCGGGCTGCGGCATCAGCGTGGCGAGAACTTCGCCAGAGTGATCACGCGCCAGCGCGATGAGAATCGGCATGACCGTCTCGTTCACGATGGCCGCGGCGCCGAGCGCGAGCGCCTGCGGATCCGCTGGGCTCGTACCATCCCCGTTGTCTGCCGCCAAGGCGTTCGCGCGTGCACGCAGGGCGTCGCGATAGGCGAGCAATCGATCGCGGGTGAACCGACCCGGCTCCGCGGCGCGGACCTGGAGTCCGCGAGGGTTCGAGAACTCCCCTTCCGGTACCGAGTCGTCATCCGATCCGATGAGCGCGAGCACGGCATCGATCTGTTCGATCGCGTTGGCCAGCCAGGCGGCAGCATCGCCGTCGGCGGTGCCCGCGAGCTGCGCGTACAAGTCGGCTACAACCATGCGCTCGCCGGCATCGAGCGCCGGAGGCCAGGCAGGTTCCGGCTGCGCGCGATCGGACAGGACGAACTCGGCGCGTGCGCGTGGAACGCCTGTCCGTCCCGCGCTGTAACGCGCGACGAGCTGATTGTCGCGGTGTACCAGGACGTGCTCACGACCTCCGCGCGGGAAGCCTTCGAGATCCAGAAATGCGATCGGGTCGTCGGGCCGGACCGCGAGCCGGACCGGATACTCGCACGTAACCGGTACGAGCCGGCGCGGAAAGTCGCCTTCGACGAGGAACGCTGGCAGATCGATCTGGAACGTGCGGCCCCGATCGTGGGCGAGCGCGGCGAGGCCGGCGAGTTCCAGCGAGATCAGTCGCTGTGGATCCCGCGGACGTCCGGCGCGCGCGAAGTAGCTGCGGCGCGCATCGAGCGCCTGCGCAAATGCCCGCTGCAGATCCCCCTCAGGGGACGTCAACGTCCGTAGCAGCGGCACCAGCGGAGCGATCTGCGAGCGGATGACGTCGTCGTCACCAACCGTGACCCGCTCCGGCGTGAGCAGGGTTTCGGCCTCCCGTACCCACGGCGCCGCCGCTTCTGGCTGCCGGATCAGCGCCGCGACCGCAGCACAGAGAAACGGCCAGAAGGCATCGGCGAGACGTGGGGCGAGCTGCGCCGCGGCCAGGTGCGCCGGCTCACACAAGACGTCGGCCGCTTCGACATCGCGTGCGATCAGCGCGCACGCGACGGCGCGAAGCCATCGCGGCGGTCCGAGCGGCGCCGCGCCGTACGTGATCCGGCGCGACCGCCCGTCTGGCCATTCGATCACAACGCCGCCTGCCGGCATGACGCGTGACAGAACGGCGGCGGCAGCCGCGGCGCCCGCCTCCGCCACGGCCCCGCCGGCCTCGTCGGACACCTTCAAAGATGACGTGATCGCCGCGCGCGCGAAATCGATCTCCGCGAGCCGAATCGGATCTTCGACCGTCAGCTCCCGATTCAACATCGAGTCGCGGAGCTGATTCTGGAACGCGAGCTCGTCGGCCCAATCGACGTTCTGCGCACCGTCTCCGTCGGCTCTGTCCATGTCGATCTCCCGCCTCATTGCGGCGTCCTTCGCGACGTATCGAATTCGCCGACGTCCGGCGATGCCGGCTGTCCGGCCGCGTCGAACGGCTGGCGCACTACGAAGTATTGCGTATCCTGAGTCGGATCGTTCAGTTGCTTCAACAGCGCGCGCCCCCAATCCACCTTCGTGGGGTCACTCGACTGCGACATTTCCGTCGCAAGGCTGATCAGGTACTCGCGCGTTCCCTGTTCCACGCGGACCGTGCCGTCCACACTCAGCCGCGTGCCCAGATCCGAGAGGCCGCCCTTGCACTCGATGACGACGATGCGGCCGTCGGGCAGCTTGAGGATGAGATCCGGGACTCCGGATCCATGCATCTCGATAGTCTGCGCCCCCGGGAACGTGTCCAACGCGTACGCGCGTCCGGCGGCAACGCCAAGCGCCTCGGAGAGCTGATTGATCGGGCCGATGAGCGCGTTGATCTCGTCGACGAGGCGCGCCCGCGTCTCCGGATCGGTCGTCTTCTGGAGCAGGTCGCGGCGCGCCTGCGCCGCCGCGATGTGCTGATCCCGCTCGGCGACCGCGCCTTCGACGGTGACCGTCCGCGCGTCCTCCCCTTTGCCGATCCGCAGGATCTGATCCGCCGGCAGCGTGAGGTCTTCATGCGCGACGGGGTCGGTGAGGAATCGATGCTCGTAACCGGGGCTCGGCCGCTCCATCCCGGAGAGCAGCGAACGCGCACGACCTGTCCCGTGGACAAAGTACGAACCCGCCGCCCACTGCTCGAACAGCCGCCGCAGCACCAGCGGGTTGTTGCCGTCCAGATTCGGATAACTCGCCAAGTACTGATCGCGGAACGCCGACCATTCCTGGAAGCGTTCCTGATCGCCGAACAAGCGGCGAGTCGCCGCGACCGTATGCGCGTCCAGATCGCCGGGATCGCGAACGGCGCCGACAGCCGGCTCGCGCACCGCGCCCGCGAGCTTGATCGCCTGATCGAGCAGCGCGCGCGCCGAGGGGGACAGTGCCTCCTGAAGGTGCGCGACGCGGGTCTTCGAAAAACCACCCAACGCGACGACCTCGTCGACCACCCTTCCGTTGCGCGTGACACGCCGTACGACGGGCTTGCCGACGAGCCCTTCCCTCGTGACCAACTGCTGCGCGATCTCGAGCGACTCGCGGCGCAACGCCGCGACGGCCCTGTCCGGCTCGCCGATGCTCTGGGCGTGCTCGATTCGCCGCGCGATCACGGTGATGTCGTCGACCAGTTCCCCGGTGAGCCGCTGCAGGAACGGGTTGCCGCCGGCGGTCGCGATCGCGTCGTCCAGCAGCGCCCGCGCCGGACCGTCGCCGACCGCCTCCCGCGCGAGCGTCCGCCGCGCGTCGACGGCGGGACCTTCTCCGGTCAAGCCGAGATGCGCCGCCAGCCGCTGCGCATCGTCGAGGATGCGCGCCCGGCCGGGCGCATCGGGCGGCAGCGCCTTCAGCTGCTGCGCAAGTACAGCGACTTCGGCCAGCCGGCCTTCGTCGTGCGGCGTGAGCTCACGCACCTTGCTGCCGGCCGCGAGCGCCGGCTCGAGCGATCCGGTCGTGCGATGCGCGGCACGGATCTCGGCGAGCTCGTGCGCGAGCGCCCGGTTCATCACATCTGCCGGTGCGCCCTTGGAGATGCGGATGACGTACGCGTTCTCGCCGCTCTGTTCGTACTGCGCTACGGGAATTTCTCCAGACTTGCTGCGAGGCAAATCCGCTTCGGTCTCGATGCGAACGCTGACGGGCCCGCCTGCGCGGGTATCGAGCTCCAGCTGCGTCAGCCTCGTCTCGTCCGGCACCCTGAGCTTCCCCGCCAGAAGCCCACCGGGCTCCATGAGGGCGTCAACGGCCCGGACGACGTGATTGAGGTGCGCCTCGGGCAGGTTGAGGCGTTGCGCGGCGTCGCCCGTGAAACGCGTGCCGGTGATGCCCGCCGCGGCCTGTTCTTCGGTCCGCGCCGGCTGCCGTGCCGAACTCTCCACGTGATCGGGAACGCGCGACGGCTCTGTCGATCGAATCGGTTCGGTTGGCGCCGGACGCGTCGGCGCAGCGGGATCGACGCCTTCGATCGGCATCACCATCTGCCGCGAAAGGTCCGGACGATCGAAGGGCATCTCGGTCTGCCGCGGATCGAGCGTTCGGGCGGCGGGCCGCAGCGGTTCGACGTCCACCGTGCGCCCCAGGCGCGCGAGTTCCGGCGACAAGACTTCCGGTGCGAGCAGCATCTGGCGCGGCTCGCGGCCGAGCGCGATCGTCGCGCCGCTGCGCGACGATCCGGTCGTGCCCGCCATCACCCAGCGCGTCTGCTCGCCTGCGGCAATCGCCAGCATGCGCGGGTCGAGCGGCGGCAGGCCCGCGCGCCGCCGCGCCGCGGCAATCTCCGCCGCTGCAGCCGGAATCAAGTAGTTGTCCATGAACTTGTGTTCCGTGCTGTAGTCGGGCTCGCGCGGCCGGGCGGCCTTGCCGAACAGATCGAGCTGCTCGTCGCGCGCGCCCGGATCGCCCACACGGCCGCGCGGCACGTCGTCAACGAAGTACCGCGTCGGACGGCCGGCCGGATCGACGAGCACCAGCGTGGCGGGCAGTCCCGTCCGGCTCTGGAGCCAGAGCAGGTTCTCGTTGATGACGTCGGGATGAAGCGGCCGCATGCCGGGCGGCAGCTTGACCGTCACATCGAGCGTCTTGGTCTGGTGCTGAATCTGCGCGCCGGGAACGCGGCCTTCCGGCGGCTCGCGTCTCGCTGCCGCGTGGGCCGCGGCGTCGACCTGCTCGCGCGTCCGCGTGGGATCCTCGCGCAGCGGTTCGGCCGCGCGCCGTTTCGCGGCTTCGAGGTCGTAGCCGAACGGCGAGTCGCGCAGTTCCTTGATCAACGCATCGAAGTCCGCGAAACTTTCCTCGACGGTCGCCTGGCGCGCTGGCTTCGCCGGAACGGTCGGCGGCGTTTCCTGAGGCCGCGACGGCCGCGGCGTCGGTCCCGCTTCCGTGGGCGCCTCGAGCGCCGCTGCGCGTGGTGCCGACGGCTCGGCTGCCGGCGCCTGCGGGGCAGAAGGCTGGATCTGCGGCATCGGCTCGAGCTCGGGCCGCGAACCGGGGCGCGGAACGGCGGCAGGTTCAATCTCCGGCTGTGTGGTGGCGGCGGGACGCGCGGCTATCGGAGCCGCTCCTTCGTCGCCCGGCACTGCGCCGGCGCCGCGGGTCTGCGCTTGTCGAATGCGGTCCTGCTGCCGTTCGAAGCGGGCGTGCGCCGGCGCTTCCGCAATGCCTTCTCCAAGGCCCTGCACGGCCGAGTGGGCGGCGGCTTCGCCCGATGCCTGAAAGATGTCCCCGGCGTCGCCGCGATACTGTCCCGTCGCCTTGTCGATCGTGAGATCCGCCGCGCGTCCGGTGAACCCGCCGACCGCGCTCGACACGGTCTTGAGACCGCCTCGCAGCGCAGGGTTCGTCGCGGCGCCCATCTTCGATCCGATGGTTTCGCGCGGCAGCCCGCCGACGGCCTTCGACACCGGGATCGCCTCGAACGCCTGCGTGACGGCGGCCGTCGCGGCGCCGCTGACAATGCCCTTCAGCAGACCTTCGAGCAGTTGATCGACGGCGAATTCCGCGTCCTTCGACCACGTTCGTTCGGAGAGCGCCGTGGTTCCGAGCGCATGCAACCCGCCGGTCGCCGCGCCGATGAGCACCATGTCGGCGAACGCGCTGCCGGTGATCTGTCCGGCCTTCGTCGCGATGCCGGCGGCCGTTGCGGCCTTGACGGCGGCGGCGCCTCCGCGCGACGCGAGACCGAGGCTCTGCCCGACGCCTGCCGTCAGCGCCTGAACGGCGGTCATCCCGAGATCGACCGCCGCCTGTTCCCAGCCGTACCGGCCACCGCTGATGGCCGCGTGCAGGCCAATGCCGGCGAGGCCGCTGATCCCCGCGATCGCGGCAATCAGCAGCGGGCTGGCAGCGCCGCCCGTCGCGACCGTCACCGCGGCAGCGACGATCGCGCCGATGATCGCGACGGCCATGGTCGCCGCGTTCGCGTAGCTGTCGATCTTGGCGGCATAGCTCTGCGACGCGAGCGTGGTCAGCTGGATCGCGTTCTCGAGCTCGCGCCTGTTCTTTCCGGTGTAGTGGCCTTTGTCGTCGAACAGCGCGCCGCCCGTCCAGCGCGGAGTACCTTCGTCGTCGAACGAGACGCTCCCGCCTGTCACGTTTCTCAGCCGCGCGTAGCTGTCCTTGAGGTCGGCTTCCGCGACGGTGCCGCTGGCGAGCCACTTTCCCAGGGCGCCGGTTTCGTTCATCTGCTGCTGCGCCTGGAGGAACGAGACTTCGGCGCGCTCCTTGTCGTTGCGCGGCTGGCCGAGCAGCTTGACTTCGAGCTGGAGCGCTTCGTCGCCCGAGAACTCGTTGAACCAGTCGCGCTTGTGGCCGAACACGCCGAGATCGGCCCACAGGTCGCGACCCTCCGGGTCGTCCTTGCCTGTGGTCTGTTCCCGGTAGGCTTGGCGCATCTGCGCGATCTCGTCGCGGTTCATGCGCTCGACGGTGCGGAACGCGAGCGCCTCGTCGGTGCCGAGTCCGTTGATCGCGACGCGCATTGCAAGGGCGGCGGTGGCGGGGCTGGGGTGGGTCTCCTTGATCCAGCCGCTGGCGAGATCGGCCTTGAGATGCTCGTCGCCAAAGGCTCCGCGGAACGCCTCCTCCGTGCGTTGCTGCGCGGTCTTCTGACCGCGGCTCTGATCGGCCGGCAGATACCGCTGGCCGAACTGCTCGAACATCTGCTGGCGCTCTTTCAGCGCCTGCTGGATGTCCTGCGGAGAGACCGACCGGTTGTTCGGATTGAGTCGCGGATCGATGAGGGCGGTTTCGAGATTGGTGACGTTCGGCTTCCCCGGACGCTGGATCTCGACGCCGAGCCTGGCCACGCGCGCGTCCAGGCTCGCTTCACCCTTGCGTACGAGCGCTTCGCCGAGGTCGCGCTGAGCGCCCTCGACTTTGACCGTGACGAGCTCCGGCTGATCGCCCCTGTCGCGCACGACCTGCATGTCGGCGAGCGCGACCTTGAGCACGCGGTCTTCCGCGTCTTTCTGGGAGATGACCGCTGCCGGCTTGTCCGCGGCGACGTTGTCGAGGACGGCGGCGAACTCGCGCTGGACCTGCTGCCGGCGCTCGTCGGCGGTGAGGTTGCGGCCCGCCCAGTTCTGCGGGGCCTTGCTGTATTCGGCGAGCACCGCGTTGATCGCGTCGACGTCCCCCTTCTCGCGCGCCTCCTGCAGCTTGTCGCGCATCTGGTACGCGTCGGCGCGGGCGTCGTTGCCGACCATGAGCGCGTTGAAGACGTCGAGGTCGGTGCCGCCGAGCGCGCTGCGCGTGTCCGCGACCGCGTCGCGTCCCATCTCGGTGTCGCCCAACCGTGCCCGCTGCTCAGGAGTGAGATCGCGCATCACTTTTTCGATGCGCGACTCCTCGTCGTTGTACCAGTGGATGGAGGCTTTGAGCTCGTACCGCGCGCCCGCGACCGGATCGCCGTTCAGATAGTTGATGCAGGCGTTGTAGTCGTCGTCCCACAACACGAAGCGCAGAACCGATCGCAGATTGCGCCCGGTGCGGCCGAAGAGTTCTTCGATCGCGGCGCCCATCAGAGGAGTCAGGTTGTGAAGCGCGCCGGTGACGGCGGACTCGGTGGTGTTGAACGTCGCGAACAGTTCCCTTTTGAGAATGTCGACGCGGCCGCTGAGATCGGCCTCGAGCGACTGCGCGACGGGCTCGAGCGGGCCCTCGAAAAAGACCGCCGGGGGGACGTGCCGGTTCGCGAACGCGACGAAGTCGTCCTTTCCTTTGTTGACCTGCGCGGCCCACGTTTGATGCGGCTCCTTGTTGTGAGCGATGGCGTCCTTGACGTACTGGGCAAAGACAACAGAGAACGGCTTGGTCCAGCCGTCGGCCGTGCGCGCGATGCTCGTCGCGCTCTGAGAGAACGCAGCCGCGTGCTTCGCGGCAGTGTCACGCATGGCGGTCGCGGACGAGGAGACCGCCTCGCCGAAATCGGTGCGCGCCGCGATGACTTCGCCGATGCCGTCCTGTCGCGCCTGGTTCTCGCGGCGATCCAGGCTGGACCGTGCCTCACGCTGGTTTGTCTCGAGCCGGTCACTCTGCTGACGCCTGCCGCTCGTCAGGGTCCGATCGATGTCGCGCGGCGCCGTGCGTACGACGGCCTGCAGCTGATCGGGCCCCTGCTCGGCCGATCGCGCCATCGTGTCGGCGAGCCGGGTAATCGGCTTCTCGTACATCGCGAGCGACGCGCGAGTGGCATTCTGAATGCCGCGCAGAGCCGCATCGGTCTCGCTGCGGAGTCCCAGGACGAAGTTCTCGCCCACGCCGCGCAGCCTGCTCCTGGCCGCCCGGCGCTGCGCCACGGCCTGGGCAGCCGCATTCGCGTGCATGTCGCGAACGGCGTTGCGCGCGTCGCGCGATTGATCGGTGAGCTGCTTGAGCGCTTGGCTGTGGCTCCTGTTGACTGCGGCGCGGCCTTCCGTATTGATCCGGTTCTTGTACTGATCCATCGGGGGCCGCGCGTTCTTGCGAACCTGATCGCTCGTCTTGGTACCTGTGTCGTCGTACGTCTCCTTGGTCTTTTTCAGCGTGTCCGTCAGCAGCTTCGATTCGTCGTCGATCACCTTGGGAGCCGCTTTCCGTTTCGCTTCGGCCCTTGCCTTCATGACGGCCGAGCCCTCGAGTTTCAGATCCTGCTCGAAGGATGTCCGCCAGCCATTGACGGCGGCGACTGCTGCGTCGCCGCTCGTCGTGCAGGCGGCCTTGGCATCGGTAATCGTTTTCTTGAACGGGTCGGTGATCTCGTCGAGCAGCTTGTCGATCTGGCCGTCGGCGTCCTTGAACGCCTTGGCGATGCGGCCGAGCGCGCCGCTCGACGCTCCATTGATCAACCGCTTCGCCTCATTGGCCGCAGTGTCGATCGAGACTTCCGCGGTCTTCGCGGACGCATCGATCCGCGCGCGGGCGCCATCGAACTCGAGATCCAGCTCTGATGAGAACCCGAGGAACATCGCCATTCCGCGCTGGATTGCCACGTCGTATGACGTGGCCAGGCCGGAGACGGCGGCGTTCGATTCTCCCAGCAGGGATTCGTACTTGGCGCGTGCGCCGCGGGCCGCGTCGGCGTACGCCTCGCGCGCGGCGTCGGCCGCCGAACGATTCTTGTCCGCCCCAGCTTCAGCGGCCTGCGGAGGCAGCGCCGGGAACCGCAACGCCTCGACTGCCAGCGAGGCGGGGGCCGGAAACGCAATGAGGATCGGCGCGACGGCGAGCGGCTCCGGCGGATCCAGTCTGAACGGCTCGTCGACCGCAGGCTCCGTAGGCTTGCCGGTCTGTTCGACCGCGACTCGAGGCGCGTCACGCGAGGCTGGCGCCTGGTGTTCGGAAGACGCCGCCGCGGGGCCATGCGTGTCAGCGCCGGCCGCGCCGCGGCCGCGCGCCGCTGTGCGCGGAGCCCGCGCGGATGTCGGAGCGGTCCCGGGCTGCCGTTCGGCACTGCCCGTGGGCCTGACGGATGTCGTGGCCGCAACGGCCCGGTCCTCCGATTCACCCGACGAGCGGTTCGCGGCCCCCGCCGGCTGCACGCCATGCGTTCCGGGCGGACGGGCGGCCGTGTCGGCGGTGGCCTGGCCGCGATTGGAGACCACGCGCTGCGCGGCGCGGTTGCCGTACGTCTGCTGGATCTGTCGCAGCGCCGCACGCCGGACCGGGTCGTTCACGGGGTCGGCGCTCGTGCGGGGCGCCACGAGCGCAGCCGCGCGATTTGCGGCCAGCGGGCCGGCGGCCACTTGCGGTGATCGATCGCTGTCGGATCGCTGCGGCGGTCGCCGGTCGGACGCACGGTCGCGGGAATCGGCGTCTTTCTCGGCTGCGGGGCCTGCCACGTGCGTCTCGCGCGCCGGTCAGCGCCCCACGAGCGCCGTCTGCGGCGAATTGGGGTGGATCAGCTGAAAGTACGGTCCGAAATCGTGCTCTGTTGGCGCACGCCCTTGCTTCCCGAGCTCCGCGGCGGCGGCGGACATCAGGTGGCGCATGCCGATCGACTGATGCGCATCCGCAGCGCGAAACGCCGCGTCGAGCACGATGTTCCTGATGCTGCTGCCCGTCAGCGTCATCTTCGCGAGGAACGGGAAGTCGACGTCGCGCTGGTAGATGTCGTCGCGGGGGAAGAGGCCGCGCCAGATCTGCTCGCGCAGGACGGCGTCGGGGAACGGGAATTCGACGACGTCGTTGAGCCGCCGCAGGAACGCGTCGTCCAGGTTGCTGCGCAGGTTCGTCGCCAGGATCACGATGCCCTGGTAGCGCTCGACGCGCTGCAACAGGTAGCTGATCTCGATGTTGGCGTAGCGATCGTGCGCGTCCTTGACCTCGGATCTCTTGCCGAAGAGCGCATCCGCTTCGTCGAAGAACAGAATGCACTGGCAGTCGTCGGCTTCGCGGAAGATCGCGCCGAGATGCTGTTCCGTCTCGCCGACGTACTTGCTGACGACGCAGGAGAGATCTATCTGATAGAGGTCGAGGCACAGATCCCGAGCCAGCACCTCCGCCGCCATCGTCTTTCCCGTGCCGGGGAGACCGGAGAACAGTACGATGAGTCCTCCTCCGCGAACGAGCTTGAGGCCAAAGCCCCAACCCTCGTGAACCTGGTGGCGAAGCCGCTTCCACGACGAGATACGTTGCAGCTGTTCGCGCTTGACCGACGGCAGGACGATATCCTTCCATTCGTACCGCGGCTCGACGCGGACGGCGAAGCGGCGCAGTTCAGGCGTCGTCAACACCCGGCCCGCCTCGAACAGATCCGCGCGGGCCGGTACCGCCGCTCCAGGCTCGCGCAGCCGCGCGAGGCTCGTCGCCAGCGACACGGTCCGGCGGATGTCCGGCCGGCCAAGCCGGAAGCTGTCGGCCAGTGCAGAGGCATCCTGATCGGAGATGCCGTTGGCGAGTGCTGTGCGCCATTGCTCGCGGCGCCGATCGAAGTCGGCGTCGGCGACTTCGACGTGCCACACGTCGGCCTCGGCCGGCAGGCTGCCGAAGAAACTGGGATCGCCGAGCAGCAGCACGAGATCGTCGAATGGCGCGATCTCGCGCCACGCAGCCTGCTCGGCTTCCGATGATCCAGGAGGCCGTGCGTCCGCCCGACCGTCATCGTCGCCCGCAAGCGCCAGAATCGACCGGCCGAGCATCGCCTGGCGGACGACCGTCGCCACGTAGTCGCGCTCCCGGTGAATGCCGTCGACGCTCGCAACCAGCAGACGCCGTCGCAGGTTCGCAGCGATCCATTCGGCGATGTCCTGCAGCGCCGGGCCCGACGCTCCGCGGATTCTGACGATCGATGTCCGGCCGGTCGGCTCCGACAGCCTGGCGACCAACCTCGCCAGGCGATCGCGCAGCGAATCGCTGAGCGCGAGGGGTGGCGGATCCGCGGCCGGCTCGAATGCCTGCGCACCGTCGACGGCGGCGGCCGGCTGATCGAGCAGCGCCGCTGTCACCGCCTCGTCGCATTTCAAGAAGCGGCGGAGGGTAGAGGGCTTGTGGTCGTGCGCTTCCTCGCCGAGCGTCAGGAGCCGCCGCCGCAGGAGCGGCGCGGCGGGCGACAGCAGGCGGCGTGCCCACAGCTTTTCTTCCGCGGAGCGCGCGACGAGATTCAGCGCGAGGTCGATGCTCGGACGCTTTCGCGTGACGTCGTTTTGAAGGTAGCCGTACAGCGTGTCGTAGTTCCGCTCGAGCTCCGGAGCGATCGCGACCAGCAGGATGTCGACCTCCCAGACGTTGAGGGCCGCGCGCCTGCCGATCGCGGGCAGCGCCAGGTCGATCCCGTGCGCCGCCGATCTCGCGCATTTCTCATCGATCTCGTGGCGCATCGCCGCCGCGCGTTCGTCGAATCGCGCGAGCACAGGCGCCAGCCGCTCCTCGTGCCGCCACCGTTCGCCCAGAAAGTCCGGCTGGCCGACGAGTGCGGCGATCTCCCCTTCCGTGATGACCAGGCCGCGGAATTGTTCCTCGCCGCCGGGAGACTCGGCGCCTTGGACGAGGGACAGCTCCCTCTGGAGCAGCACGTCGAGGCGGGCGAGCTCGGCGAGCAGGTGGTCGATCGATCGCTCGTAGTAGTCCATCACAAGCCTTCGAGCTCGAACTCGATTCGCCGCCCGCCGAGCCACGGTACCGCGTCGATCGGGGTATCGACGCCAGACGCGTGCGCGGCCGACCAGAACGGATTCGCCTCGAGACGGACCACGATCGTGTCGTCGTTGACGATCACCCGACCAGGCGACTTCAGGAAGCGCTCGACGATGAAGGCGCGGCTCGATTGGCGGAAGCCTCTGAGGCGAGCCGCGAAGGCCGATGCGACGCGGTCCGCCAGCAGCGCGAATGTCTGCTGCCAGTCGCCCGTGCCGTCCCCTGGAGTGGCGGCGTCGAGATCTGTCAGCAGCTGCGTGCGCATGCGCTCGTCGCCTTGCGACAGCGCCTGCC
>Ga0207701_10001125_pt1 | contig 28299 bp, 28 predicted proteins | sample KBSSwiSSwithPhiX_FD_184294 | JGI IMG/M metagenome (GOLD analysis project Ga0207701, IMG submission 184294) | Switchgrass rhizosphere bulk soil microbial communities from Kellogg Biological Station, Michigan, USA, with PhiX - S5 (SPAdes) (version 2) | ecosystem: Environmental > Terrestrial >... | reverse complement strand
CGACTACCAACCACCAATCATACCGAATGGCTATGCTAGATTTAGCGATATGGCCTTTCCCCGGTGGGATCCGCTTCGCGATCTGCTGGCCATCCAGCACCGTATCGATCGATTGGCGGAGGGTCCGCCCGGCTGGATTCCCGCGATCGACGTGCATGAAACCGTGGACGACTACGTCATCACGGCGGAGCTTCCCGGCCTCGGCCGCGACGATGTGCACATTCAAGTCAGCGAGGGGCAGGTCCAGATCTCCGGCCAGCGACGGGAACCGCGTATTCCCTGCGAGCAGTACCACAGAGTGGAGCGCGGCCACGGCACCTTCAGCCGGACGTTCAAACTTCCTCTTCCCGTGGACGCCGAGCGCGTCACGGCGGATCTTCGCGACGGTGTGCTGACCATCGTCTGTCCGAAAACGACGGAAGCCGCACCGCGTCGCATCCGTGTGTCGTGATCATGCGAACACGCAGGCTGATCGCCGCCCTTCTGCTTCTCACGTGCGGATTTCTCGCCGGGCTTTTTCTGACGGGACGGATGCGCGCGACAGCGACCGAGGCGGCGCAAGCGCCGCCGTCGCCGGCAGTGCCGCGTCCCGCGGCACAGGTTCAACTTCCCTCGCAGGCGGCTCTGCCCGACTTCAGCGGGATTGCAGCCCGCACCGTTCCGGTCGTCGCAAACATTTCGTCGACACAAGTCATCCAGCGTCAGAACTCACCATATTTCAACGACCCGTTCTTCCGGTACTTCTTCGGCGACGACGCTGACCTGTACGGCCCGAGGCGTGATGTCGAACGGAGCCTTGGGTCCGGCGTGATCGTCAGTGCGGACGGCTACATTCTGACGAACAACCACGTTGTCGCCGGCGAGCAGGGACGAATTTCGCTGCGGCAGTTGCCCGCGATCACCGTCGCACTCGGCGACAAGCGCGAGATGCGCGCGCAGATTGTCGGCGTCGATCCCACCATGGATCTGGCGCTGCTGAAGATCAACGCGCGCAATCTGCCCACGATGCCGTGGGGCGACTCGTCCCAGCTGAAGGTCGCCCAATGGGTGCTGGCGATCGGCAATCCGTTCCAGCTCAATCAGACGGTGACCCTCGGCATCGTGTCCGCGCTGGGCCGAACCAGCCTCGGCATTTCCGGCTACGAGGACTTCATTCAGACTGACGCCGCGATCAACCCCGGCAACTCGGGTGGCGCGCTGGTCAACACGCGCGGGGAGCTCGTCGGCATCAACACCGCCATCTTCAGCCAGAGCGGCGGGTATCAAGGCATCGGGTTCGCCATTCCCAGCAATCTCGCGCGACGCGTGGTCAACGACTTCCTCAAGTACGGCGAGGTGCGCCGCGGCGACATCGGGTATGTCGAATTCGCACCGTTGACGACGCAGGCCGCGGACGAACTCGGGGCGCCGAACGCACGCGGGGTGCTCGTGCAGCGAATGCGTCGTGACGCGGCGGCGTTTTCCGCAGGCCTCCGACCCGGCGACATCATCGTCGCCTTCAACGGAAACGCCGTTACCGACAGCGGACCGCTTCAGCGGATGATTCAGGACTCGACGATCGGCGGTTCGGCGACCTTGGATGTGATTCGCGACGGCCGCCGAACTCAAATCAAGGTCCCGATCGTTCGAGCTACCGAACAGTGATCCGAACGATATGGCCGTCGTAGCAGTCGCGATAGCGATTGCTGTCGCGTACGTCATCGCCGACATCGTCGCGCGCGTCGTCGATTCGGTGCTGCGCGCGATCATCGAAGACCGCGAGACACAGGCCCAGTTCGTCGACCGCCCGCGGCGCATCGTTCGCTTCCTGATCTTTCTGGTCGTCGCGGTGGCGCTGACGTCGCCGGCGCTCGAGCTCGCCGGGTATCCGACCCGCTTCGGCGGCAACCCCGAAGCCGTTCTTCGCTGGTTTCTCGACGCCGGACTGCGCATCGTCGTCATCGCGATTGGCGGCTACTTCGTCATCCGCATCGGATCGGCGGGCGCGCGGCGGTTCGAGCGGGAGATGAGCCGCGGAACAGGGCTCAACGTCATCGAGCGGACCAAACGCGCCCAGACGTTGGGCCGTCTGCTGCAGAAGGCGCTGTCAGTGCTCGTCATCGGCATCGCGGGACTGATGATCCTGCGGGAGCTGAACGTCGACATCACGCCCGCGCTCACCGGCGCCGGCATCGCCGGCCTGGCGATTGGGTTCGGCGCACAGACGATCGTCCGCGACGTCATCTCGGGTTTTTTCCTCATCCTTGAAGATCAATGCCGCGTCGGCGACGTCGCGGTCGTCAACGGGCAGGGCGGCCTGGTCGAGCAGGTGAACCTGCGCACGATCGTGCTCAGGGATGAAGAAGGCACAGTGCACGTCTTCCCCAACGGCGAGGTGAAGACGCTTGCGAACAAGTCGAAGGACTTCTCCTACTACGTGATTACCTTCGGCGTCGCCTACGACGACGATCCCGAGCGCGTGATCGCGGCCATGCGCGACGCCGCCGCCGCACTGGAGGCCGATCCCGAGTTCAGGCCGAACATCCTCGCGCCGCTCGAGATTAACGGCATCGACGCTTTTCAGGACGCGCAGCTGGTGCTGAAAGCACGCATCAAGACCGTGCCGCTGAAGCAATGGATGGTTGGCCGTGAGCTGCGGAGGCGAATGGCGAAGACGTTCCAGGAGCGGGGAATCTCGCCGCCCACTGGCCGGATGATCGTGAGTTTAGAAAATCCCAAATCCCACATCCCAAATCCCAAGTCCCAAACAACCTGATTATTGGGATTTGGAATTTGGGTTTTGGGATGTGGGATTTGGGATGTGGGATTTACACCCCGTGCCCGTACCCGCTTGGATGGTGCGCGGCAGCGACACCGGACGGCGTATCGAACGGGTCGACGTGGTCGAGCCGCGTCGAACCGGTCCTGACCGAGCTGACGACCGCAACGACGTCGTTGTCCGAGATGGTCTTCCGGTCGTCGGCAATCGCCATGAGCGCGCGATACACCTCGACCAGTTCTCCGCCCTCGACGCTCAGACCAAGCTCGCTGCAGCGGCGCTGAACGGCGTGCCGCCCTGAGTGCTTCCCGAGCACGAGCGGGTTCCACGGCGCGCCCACATCTTCCGCGCACATGATTTCGTAGGTCCGACGGTCCTTCATCATGCCGTCCTGATGAATGCCGGCTTCATGCGCAAACGCGTTGCGTCCGACGATGGCCTTGTTCACCTGCACGCCCTGCCCGGTGAGCCGCGTCAGCAAGTCGCTCGACGGATAGAGCTCGCGCGTATTGATGCTGGTCGTATACGGGAGACGCTCCTGTCGCACCTTGAACGCCATCACGATCTCTTCGAGCGACGCGTTGCCCGCGCGCTCGCCGATGCCGTTGACGGTGCACTCGACCTGCTGCGCGCCACCCTGCACAGCGGCGATCGAGTTCGCGACCGCCAGGCCGAGATCGTCATGACAGTGGGTGCTGAAGATCACCTTGTCTGAATTCGGCACGCGACTCCGGATGCTGGTGAAGAACTCACGGGTTTCATCCGGCGTCGCATAGCCGACGGTGTCGGGCAGGTTAATCGTGCTCGCACCCGCCTTGACGACGGCTTCGACGACGCGGCAAAGGAAGTCGAGGTCGCTTCGTGTGGCGTCTTCCGCGGAGAACTGCACGTCAAAGGTGTGGTGCCGGCAGAATCGCACCGCGTCCACCGCTGCGTCGAGGCACTGCTCGCGCGACATCCGCAGCTTCGCCTTCAGGTGCAGATCCGACGTCGCAATGAACGTGTGGATGCGTCCCTTGTCGGCCGGCTTGATCGCGTCGGCCGCTTTCTCGAGATCGGCACGGTGGCATCGGGCGAGGCACGCGATGATCGGGCGCCGGATTTCCTGCGCGATGCGGTAAACAGCTTCCGCGTCAGCCGGCGAAGCAATGGGGAAGCCCGCTTCGATGACGTCCACGCCTAGCGCATCCAGCTGACGGGCCAGCCGGAGCTTCTCGGATACCCGGAGGGAGAAGCCTGGCGCCTGTTCGCCGTCGCGGAGCGTTGTGTCGAAGATTCGGACGTGTTCTGCCATTGGAGACCTCACCGCCATCCATTGGACGCGACTGGGGGAGATACTGTCAAAATGATAATTATTCTGTTTGGATTAGTCATGCTTATGGCAAAGTAGTGCCGTGGAATTAGGCGAATTACGCGTATTCCTTAAGGTTGCGGCCGAGCGGAGCTTCTCGCGGGCCGCCATGAAGCTGCACCGGACCCAGCCGGCCGTCAGCCAGTCCGTGCGCAGACTGGAGGAGAGTGTCGGTGAACGGCTGTTCGACCGGGCGACCAAGGACGCCACCCTGACCGATGCCGGACGGCTTCTGCGCGACTACGCTGAGCGCTTACTCCGGCTGTCGGAGGAGGCGGAAATAGCCGTCAAGGACCTTCGCGACCTGAGACGTGGCCGCGTCCTCATCGGCGCCAACGAAGCCTCCGTCCACGTCGTCCTGCCCCTCATCGCCAGGTTCCGCGAGTCGCACCCGCTCGTGCATGTGGACGTACGGCGCGTGCCTTCGCGGCAGGTCGGCGCCGAGGTGTCGCAGGGGACGCTGGACTTCGGGGTATTGACCTTCCAGCCCTCCGAACCAAAACTGAGCTACATCGTCCTCGGGCACGACGAGCTCGTGATGCTCGTCCCTCCGAACCACCCTCTTGCCGACACCAAGGAGGTGACGCTTGCCGAATGTGGGCGTCATCCGGTCATCGCGCACAACGATCCGTCGCACGTGCGCGATCGCGTCTTGCGGCTCTTCGAGCAACATCACATTCCGGCGAACATCCTGGTGTCGCTGCCAAGCCTGGAAGGCATCAAGCGTGCGGTCGCGACGAACATGGGGATCGCGCTGCTGCCGCGCCGGTGTGCCGAGTCTGAAATCGCGCGCGGTGAGTTGGTTGGGCTGGCCGTGCCCGAAGTGCGACTGCGCCGCCAGGTACGCCTCGTGTTCAGGCGTGGCGGGGAACGGTCACATGCGTCCTCCGCGTTTCTGACGTCAGTTGATGACAAGAAGAAGCAGCATTGAACGGGCGTTCGTGGTTCGGCTCAAAAGCCTGACAGGTAGGGCAGCGTCGCCGAGACGGCGTTGACCTGCTCATACTTGTCGAGCAGCAGGCCTGTCGTATCCCACGCGCCAGTCATCAGCGTGTCTCGGACGTGAGTGGGGATCGAGACGGCAACCGTCATCCCCGGCGCCTCGCAAAGTCCGGCGTTCAAATCGACCTTCAGAACGGCCATCGGGTCGCGTTCCACGAGCGACATCAGCTTCTCGACGTCGCTCGGCGACGCGGTCACGCACGCCAGACCAATCATCAGCGAGTTGCCGAAGAAGATTTCCGCGAACGATTCGGCGACGATGGCGCGGATCCCCCAGCGGCGCAGCCCCTGCGGGGCATGTTCACGCGACGAGCCGGTGCCGAAATTTCGCTGGGCGACGAGGATTGACGCGCCCTGATATTTCGGCTCGTCGAACGGATGAACGCGTCCCGAGCGGCTGGCTTCCAGACGGTCGTCCTCGAAGACATGCGTCTCGAGACCCTCGAAGGTGATCGACTTGAGGAACCGGGCGGGCATGATCCGATCGGTGTCCATGTCCTCGCCGCGCAGCGGCAGCGTCCGCCCTTCGACGATTTGAATCTTTTCCGCGCCCATCACCGAACTCCCGCTGGCACGTCGTCCAACAGTTCGCGGACGTCGGTAACTTCACCGGTGATTGCCGCAGCGGCAACCATGGCCGGACTCATGAGCAGCGTCCTGCCTGTCGGACTCCCCTGCCGGCCTTTGAAGTTCCTGTTCGACGACGCCGCACAAACCTGGTTGCCTTCGAGCTTGTCGGGATTCATGCCAAGGCACATCGAACAACCCGCGTCGCGCCACTCGAAACCGGCATCTCGAAACATCGCGTCGAGCCCTTCGCGTTCGGCGGCCTTCTGCACCGACACAGAACCGGGCACGACAAGCGCTTTGACCCCATTCGCGACGCGCTGTCCGCGAACGATCCGCGCCGCTTCGCGCAGGTCCGACAAGCGGCCGTTGGTGCACGAGCCGATGAAGGCGACGTCCACTTTCATGCCGGCAATCGGCTGGCCTGAGCGTAGCCCCATGTACGACAGCGCATCGGCGACCGACTGCTGATCGGCTCCCGCGGCCGCCGGTACTCTCCCCTCGATCCCAATCGACTGCCCCGGGTTCACGCCCCACGTGACGACGGGCGTCAGTTCCGCCGCGCGAATCTCAACCTCGTCGTCGTACACGGCGTCGGCATCCGAAGCCATCGATCGCCACCACGTCCTGGCGTGCGCAAACGCGTCGCCCTGTGGCGCGAACGATCGTCCTTCGATGTACTTGAACGTCGTCTCGTCCGGATTGACGTAACCAACTCGGGCACCGCCCTCAATCGACATGTTGCAGACGGTCATCCGTTCGTCCATCGACATCGCTTCGACGGCATCGCCGGCGTATTCGTATGCGTACCCGTTGCCGCCGCCGACGCCGAGCCGCTGGATGATCGTCAGGATGACGTCCTTCGCGTATACGCCGCGTGGCAGGCGGCCAACCACGCGGATGCGGCGGACCTTCAGCGGTTCGATAGCCATGCACTGCGATGCCAGGACGTCGCGTACCTGCGACGTGCCGATGCCGAACGCAACGGCACCGAAGGCGCCGTGCGTCGACGTATGGCTGTCGCCGCACGCGATCGTCATGCCCGGCTGCGTCAACCCGAGCTCCGGTCCGATGACGTGCACGATTCCCTGACGGTCGTCGCCGATGTCGTAGAGGGGGATGCCGAACTCGCGGCAGTTGCGCTCGAGAGCGGCAATCATGTCCTCGGCCATGACGTCGAGAAACGGGCGTTGCCGTTGTCGGGTCGGCACGATGTGATCCACCGTCGCAAACGTACGGTCCGGTCGGGCCACTCGCAAGCCGCGCTGCCGCAGCGCGTCAAACGCCTGCGGTGTGGTCACCTCGTGAATCAGGTGGAGACCGATGAAGAGTTGCGTCGGGCCTGTCGGGAGCGTGCGGACCTTGTGCAGATCCCAGACCTTCTGCAAAAGCGTTTTACCCATGGAACTCTTTCATTCTATGCGAACGCTTCCGGTGCCCGGACACCGAGCGATGGCCTTCAACCCAGTAGCGCCACGGACGTTCGACGGCAACGCGGATCCCGATCCGTGGGCCGGTGGCGATCTCGCCGACCGACATGCCGCGATCCTCGATCGTCAACGTGCTCGTGGTGAGATCCAGACGGTTGTCCTTGATGGTGATGCCGAGCGCTTTGGTCAGGTTTCCGGGACCGCGACAGAGATCGTGCTCATCGATGCCGCGGCCGTCCGGCGCGCGCCGCGTGGCCATCAGCTCGAGTCCTTCGAGCGGCTGCAGCGCACGGATCAGCACAGCACCCGGATAACCGTCGGCCTCGGTCACTGCATTCATCAGATAGTGAACGCCGTAGTTCAAATAGACGTAGGCAAACCCCGGAGGGCCGAACAGCGGATCGCTGCGCTCGGTCCGGCCGAAGGATGCGTGGCAGGCAGGATCGTCCTCGCCGATGTAGGCCTCGGTCTCGACGATCACGCCGGACGCGGTGCCCGGCCGCGCGCGATGCACGAGCACCTTCCCCAGCAGGTCCTCTGCGACCTGAAGCGTCGGGCGCGCGTAGAACGAATGCGGGAGCACACGAACGAGCCGAACGGGCCGAACGAGCCGAACGTCCTTACCGCCCCGCGTACGCATGGCTGCGGCCCGTCGCCAACACCTGCTTGAGCGCCTGACCGGTATATGACTGCTCCACCTGCGCAACCTGCTCCGGTGTGCCGGTCGCGATCACGTGCCCACCAGCTTCGCCGCCTTCCGGTCCGAGATCGATCAGGTAATCAGCGGTCTTGACCACGTCGAGGTTGTGCTCGATGACGACCAGCGTGTGTCCGGCCTCGACGAGCTTCTTGAACGCCGCAAGCAGCTTCGCGATGTCGTCGAAGTGAAGTCCGGTCGTCGGTTCGTCGAGGATGTACAGCAGCCGTTCGCCACTGAACGACGAGAGATGCGCGGCAATCTTGATCCTCTGCGCTTCTCCACCCGACAGCGTCGTCGCGGGCTGGCCGAGGCGAAGATAGCCGAGACCGATCTCGTCGAGCACCTGCAGGCGTCGCAGCACCTTCGGCGACGCGCTGAAGAACGCAAGCGCCTCGCGCACGGTCATCTCCAGCACCTGATGCACCGTCTTGCCTTTGTAGCGAACCTCGAGCACCTGCGGCTTGAAACGCATGCCGTCACACTGCTCACAGGGAACGAAGACATCCGCCAGGAACTGCATCTCGACCCGCACCTCGCCTTCGCCCTGGCACGCTTCGCAGCGTCCGCCAGGGACGTTGAACGAAAAGTGACTCGCGGTGAGCCCGCGCGAACGCGCATCTTTCGTCAATGCGAACAGCTCGCGGATCGGATCGAACGCCTTGAGGTAGGTGACGGGATTGGACCGCGGCGTTCGCCCGATGGGCGTCTGGTCCACGAGAACGACGTCGGTGATGTACTCGAGACCCTGTAACTCGCGGAACGAACCAACCCTGCGATCCCAGTCGCCCTTCGCGCGCTTGATGGCTGCGTAAAGGACGTCATGCACGAGCGTTGACTTCCCCGACCCGCTGACACCGGTTACGCAGGTCAACGCGTTGAGCGGGATCTCGATATCAATGTCTTTCAGGTTGTGCTCGGATGCACCCTTCAACCGAATCTTGTTCGACAGTCCTTTGCGCCGCGGGGACGGGACCGGAATCGCCAGCTCGTTGCGCAGATATTTCGCCGTCAGCGATCGCGACTCCTGCAGCAGTCCCGGATAGTCGCCGGAGTAGACGACCTTGCCGCCCTGCTCGCCCGCGCCGAGCCCGATGTCGACGACGTGGTCGGCGACACGAATCATGTCCTCGTCGTGCTCGACGACGAGCACGGTGTTTCCCTGATCGCGAAGCTGCTGAAGAATGTCGATGAGCCGGCGGTTGTCGCGCGAATGTAGGCCGATGGATGGCTCGTCGAGCACGTACAATGTGCCGACGAGCGCCGATCCGAGAGACGTCGCAAGGTTGATGCGCTGCGATTCACCTCCCGACAGCGTCGACGACAGGCGATCGAGCGTCAGGTAATCGAGGCCGACATCGGCGAGAAACGACAACCGCCGCCGGATCTCACGCAGGACCTTGTCGGCAACCGCGCCCTCTTTCTCGGTCAACTGCAGCTCCGCAAAGAACTGCTGCGCCTCGCGAACCGTGAGCGCCGAAACTGCGTCGATTGTGCGGCCGCCGACACGCACGTCGCGCGCTTCGCGTCGCAGACGTGCGCCGCCGCAGTCGGGACACGCCAGGTAGCCGCGATAGCGGCTCAGGAAGACCCTGACGTGGACCTTGTATTTCTTCCGCTCCAGCCAGCGGAAAAAGCCGCGAATGCCGTCGTACGACCCGTTACCTTCGATGACGAACGTACGTTCGTCTGCCGTGAGCTCTGACCACGGCACGTCGAGACGAGCTCCGTTCTTTCGCGCCGCACGCTTCAACTCGGCAAGCTGTGCGCGGTAGTGGGGCTTGCTCCATGGCTCGATCGCACCCTGATTGATCGACTTGGTGGGATCAGGCACCACCAGATCCATGTCGAGCTCGATGATGTTGCCGAAGCCGTGACACGTCGGACAGGCGCCGAACGGGTTGTTGAAGGAGAACAGACGCGGCTGCGGCGTCTCGTATGTGATGCCGCACGTGCGGCATTCGAAGCGCTCGGAGAACTCCATGCGACAGGGACTGGGGACTGGGGGCCGGGGACTAGAAGCTATTCCCTCCGAGTCCCGAGTCCCTAGTCCCGAGTCCCCAACAACGATCGCAAACGCCGCGCCGCCGCCTTCGCGGTACGACGTCTCGATGGAATCGGTCAGGCGGCTTCGGAGGTCGCCCTCAATCCGCAGGCGGTCGACGATGACGTCGAGTGTCGTTCGATCCTTGAGAGACGCGCGGTCGATTTCGTCGAACGCCACGGCTCGGCCATCGACGAGCAACCGTCCGTAACCTCGGCGCTGCAGCGTGTTGAGGGTCTCTTCGATGCCGGGATCCGGGATGCGGGATCCGGGATCCGGTGCAGTCAGTGGTTCTTCCCCTTCGAGGAGGTCGTCGATTGCGTCAGCGTCCCCTGCAGCCTCCTTTGCCGGCGCGACTGGAATCGTCACAACCGGAATCTGGAAACCGATCATCACGCGCGTGCCCGCGGGCAGATCGTTGAGCCGCTTCGCCACGATTTCGGCTGTTTCGCGAACCACTTCCTGACCGCATTGACGGCAGAACGTCCGGCCGATGCGCGCGTATAGCAAACGCATGTAATCGTGGATTTCCGTCGTCGTTCCGACCGTGGAGCGTGGATTGCGGACGCTGTTTTTCTGGCGGATGGCAATCGCGGGGCAGATGCCCTCGATGCGGTCCACATCCGGTTTTTCCATCCGCTCGAGGAACTGACGGGCGTAGGCAGACAGCGACTCGACGTATCGCCGCTGCCCTTCCGCATAAATCGTGTCGAAGGCAAGCGAGGATTTCCCCGATCCGCTGACGCCCGTGAAGATGACGAGCTTGCCGTGCGGCAGCGTGACGTCGACGTTTTTGAGGTTGTGCGTGCGCGCGCCGCGAACGACGAGCGGACCGCGCGCTGGTTGTCGAGCCTCGGGCATCTTCAGGGGCACTGTTGCGAATTTCGCCGGAACGGTAAGAGAAAAATGGTACTACCGCGGTTCGGCCACCGCAAGCGCGGTGGCATTGCGCACCACGGACACGACAAAAGCGCCAGTCAATCCGGCGGCGGCAATCGCGCCACCAAAGTCGAACAACCGGACCGTTAGCGGCCCGATCGAGACGTGCGGATCGTTGAGCAGCGCCACAGCCCCGGCCGCCAGAAGGATCCGCAGTTCCGTTGGACCGACGCCTCCGACCGACATGCGGAACACGCCACGCACAGCCGTCGCGAGAAACACTTCGCCCGCAACGAGGAGGTAGGCGACGAGCAGCGCCAGCGCAACCAGCGGCGTCATGAACGGCGAGCACGCGAGCCCGCCGAAAAGCAGCGTCGCTCCCGCGATGTCGAGTACGTGGTCAATGTAGAAACCGTAGCGTGGTCGTTCCACTCGTCGAACGCGCGCCAGCGTTCCATCGAGGCTGTCGCCGAACCAGTTGACGGCAAGGGCAAAGACGACGAGCCAGAGCGCGCGGCGATCCCAGCGGGCGGCCGCGAACGCCGCTCCCGCCAGGGCCATTCCCGCCAGCGCCAACGACGTCAAGTGATCGGAGTTGATGAAGCGCGGCAACCGTTCGGCGATGAAGATGAGCAGCCGCTTCTCTGCAGCCGCAAGAATGCTGCGGTGCTCCCGCACATGAGTCATGGACCCCTCCTGATTCGTAGCGGCCGGCATTAGCCGGCTCACTTGGAAATGTGCGAGACACGTGAAAAGCGGCTCAGGGGAGGCGCAAGGCCGGAATGAGACGTGCACAGTCAAGCGTGTATGAAACGCACAGCCATGTGGGCCACGTTTATCGGCGTCCTGGCTGTGATCGCGGCGCTGATGTGGGCAGGCCCTTACATCCTTAGCCGCCACGGTACTGGCGTTTCGGCAGTCAGCAACCCACCGGTGGGTACGGCTGGGCGCGAGGGAGCGGATGAACCGGACGAGTCGCCGGCGACGCTTCACGACCTGGAGACGGTCACGGGAACGGTCGATCCACACGAACTGATTGGACAACGCGTCGATTTCCACGTGCACGTCGCGGACATCAATAACGACACGTCATTCTGGGTAGGCAATAAGGACAACAGGATGCTCGTCGTTCATGGTGTTCCTTTCTCGACCGACGTCACACCCGAAGCGCCAGGACAAATGGTCCGCATCACGGGAACGATCGAAGGCATTCCGAACGCCGAGGCGAGCGCGTTCGAGGATCAGAAGGTCTACATCCGCGCCGAGCACGTAACGACCGAAAGATGAACGTTCTCAGGTTCCCGAGCGAAGGGCTCGAGCGACGACCTTCAGATCGGCGACGAGCGATTCGTATGCGGCGCGCCGCCCTTCCGAATCGGGCGCGCGCAACACCGCGGAAGGGTGAATCGTCGCCACGACGCGCTCCACGGGAAGATCCGGACCGACCGGACCGGGCGTCTGAAGCAGCTTGCCGCGGTTCTGCATCAACTTGAATTGCGATCCCATGATGGATTGCGCGGCGGTCGCGCCGAGCAGGACGATGACGGCTGGCTGCACCGCGCGCAGTTCGGCCTCGAGCCATGGCCGGCACGCGTTGATTTCCGACATCCGCGGCTTCTTGTGAATGCGCCGCTTGCCACGCGGTTCCCATTTGAAATGTTTGACGGCGTTGGTGACGTACACCTCGCGGCGCGGGATGCCCGCATCCTCGAGCGCCTTGTCGAGCATCGCACCGGCAGGGCCGACAAACGGCGCCCCTTGCCGATCTTCCTGGTCCCCTGGCTGCTCGCCGACAAACATCACCCGAGCGTTTTTGGGCCCGGCACCGAAAACGACCTGAGTCGCTGTCTTGTACAGGTCGCACCCGCGGCATTCGTGCGCGGCGGCGGTTAGCGTCCGAATGCTGTTGGTTGGCGGGACAAACGGCGCCGCCGAGCGCTCACCGCCGGGGTTGGCGTCATCAGGGCTGCCGGACGTCTTCTTCGCCACGCACCACCTCTTCCAGCGCTACCGCACGCCCCTCGCACCCCCTGCCCTATCGCACCCCTTGCACCCCTTGCACCTCTTGCACCCTTCGCACCTCTTGCACCCTTCGCACCTCCTGCACCCCTCGCTCCCCTCCGCACCGACCCGCGAAAGGCGGAGTATACTCAGATGCTTTCAACAACCCAGGAGGTTGAGCGATGCGTGCACTGTTGACCGCTACTCTCGTCCTCGGCCTCGCCAGCGCGGCGATGGCGCAGACGGCAGATCTCAAGGTCGGCGACCAGGCTCCCAATTTCAAGCTGCAGGCGACCGACGGCAAGACGTACCAACTGTCGGACTTCAAAGGAAAGAAACCCGTAGTCGTGGCGTGGTTCCCCGCGGCATTCACGCGCGGCTGCACCATTGAGTGCAAATCGCTGGCGGAGAACGGCGACAAGATCAAGATGTACGACGTCAGCTATTTCATGGCGAGCGTCGATCCCATCGAGAAAAACACCGAGTTCGCGAAAGCCAAATCGGTAACGCTCGGCCAGGGCGCCAACGCGCAGGTCGTTGAAAAGAAGGAAGCCGACTTCCCGCTGCTCAGCGATCCGACGAAAGAAACCGCCAAGGCGTACGGTGTGCTCAACGAGCGCGGCGTGGCAAACCGCTGGACGTTCTACATCGACAAGAACGGGAAGATTTCCTACATCGAGAAGATGGTGAAACCGGAGACATCGGCTGAAGACATGATCGCCAAGCTGAGCGATCTCAAGGTGCCGATGACTCACGGAACGAAATAACTCTGTCCCTCCTGAGTTGATGCCTGATCCGGCCTGCGGCGCCGAACGGTGCCGCAGCGTCCGGTCAGGTTCTCGCCTCCGCCTCGCTCTCGTTTTGCATGTAAGGACGGCATGAAGTACTTGCCGCTACCGTTCAGGTCCTCGATCGCCGCGGCCGCCCTCGTTCTGGGAACGGTGGTGTCTGCCGGCGCCATTCAAGGGAATCAGATCGAGAGCGCGTTGCGGGCATCTCCAGTCCTCCGCGATGCCGCGGGGCAGAAGATCGCCGACGGCAATTTCGCGCAGTGGGTTGAGAACGACGGCCTGCACGTCCAGATCACGTATACGGGCAACGGCCGAAAGATGGAAGAGACCGCGGTCTTTCGCCAGCGCCCCGAGCTGTCGCAGTCGAAGTGGCGATGGCAGGAGTCGTCGGGCGGCCAGGACGTCCGAACATTCCAGGTGGACTTCGATTCCGGAATGGCGACGGCACTCAAGGTGGAAAAGGGCGAACCTCGCCGGTGGTCGGAAAAGCTTGATATCACGCCTGGACAGACGTTCGCCGGATTCGGCTTCTCGCTCGCGATCAAGGCGCTGCGCGCGCGGCTCGTGAAGGGTGAGACCGTGGATCTCAAGGCTGTTGGCTTTACGCCGCAGCCCAGAGAGGTGACGGTCGCCATTTCGTACGCGGGAGGCGACTCGATCCGGATGGGAGACCGCTCGATCTCGGCCGAGCACTACATCATCCATCCGAAGATTCCGGCACTCGCAAAGTGGTTCGTGAAGGCGCCCGATGCGAATATCTGGCTGACACCGCCGCCGGCCGTGTTCGTCCGTTTTCAGGGGGCGCTGGTCGAACCGTCGGATCCCATCATCCGCGTCGACGGCGCTCCGGCTGAATCTGCGGCTGTGCCGCAGGGCACCAGCGGTACGCCGTAGCTACTTTTGCTTGGGTTGCTTGGCGTAGCACTCCGGGCAGACGCCAACCGAGGACGTGGTGTTTTTGCGCTGCTGCAGGAACTGATCGATCGAGATCCAGTTACCCTCGACCGCCACCCGCCTGCACCATGCGCACATCGTCATCATCCGTGAGAGGTGCTGGATGCGGTGGATGGCCTCGCGCAGCACGCCCAGCACGGTGATGAACAGACAGAGCGCCGCCACGACCTTGATCGAGAACTCGTATGGGCGGATTGGCTTCAGCAACGCGCCAAAAGATCGAGCGGGCAGGTCCCAGTACTCGTCGAGTGCAAAGATGACGATCAGTCCCACGAACCCGGCGACCGCCAGCGTAATGATTGGCGGGAGGTAGCTCTCGCGCTGGCGTCGGGTCATCGTGTGGACTCGGAGGCGAACTCTCCGAACGTGGCCTGGCAGTCGGGACACATGCCGTGCGTGGTCTCCGTCCGGTCGCGCGACTGCATGAAGGCCTCGAACGCCATCCATCGCCCTTCATCGCCAACGCGCTGACACGCGGCGCACAGAATGAGGAGCGATTCGAGGTACGCCAGCCGACGGAACGTCAACCACGAGACGCCGGTGACGGCGGCGCCAAGGAGCAGCACGAACCCCGATTCGATGGCGACCTCGACCGGGCGCCAGGGTGTTGCCGGCGCGCCGAGGAGCATATGTGGGAGATCGAGGTATTCGTTCACCCAGATCAATAGGGCGACGAAGATGAACCCGAGTGCCTCCAGCAGAAGCGCTTCGTTGACCGCGCGGGCATTGCGTTGCATGTCGAGGCCGTTCTGGTTATCGGCCGAATCGCAGGGTCCTTTTCTACCCTGCTACAATCAACAGTCGTTTCAGTTCACGTTCCTGCCCATGCCGGCGTAGCTCAGTTGGTAGAGCGGCTGATTCGTAATCAGCAGGTCCGCGGTTCAAGCCCGCGCGCCGGCTCCAGTTTCCTAAGATTTGCAGCGGTGAGTCGGGCGCCCTATAGGGGATAGGTAGCTTCAGCGGATGTGCCGCGTGGTGATGATGACCGTCAGGCAGCGGACGAACGTTCAGCCGTGCGCTTGTTGCCGTTCGCCCCAAATGTGAGCGCAGTCGCGGCACCACCAAAAAATCACGTCGGGCTTGATCACGATCGCTTCAACATTTTGGCTTCTGCAATTTCTACATAGAGGTCGTGGCGGAGAAGGAGACTCAGCGTGAACGCCGGGATCAAGACGTGGCCGAAATCCCTTGCCCATCGGCCCCCCTCAGAACTACGACCTCCGCGCGGGTGGTCGTTACTTCAAGGCGGATGCCCGAGAGCAGCCAAGCTTGATTCGTGGCACGAGGCAGAAGCACCCGTGATTCCCGACGGGCATGCGCCTCATCCAGACAGCGGGAAATCAATCGCTTTTTTCGGGGAGTTGCACCGTCTCAGCGCGCGTTCCTCTGCAGACCTGTGTCGCGCACATCGCATGGCGATGTGTGCGCTGCTGCCACGTGTGGGTCACCCCTGAACGCCGGTCGAAGCCACATGGTTGATCCTCACGTCCTTGAGACGCCAGAACGCGATCACTCGTCTGACACCCTCGTGGCGTTGACACCGGTTCCCCGACTCCGCTCGTAGAGTTCAGCAATCCCGCCGTCCTGGATCGCCTCCTGGCTCGTGAACCGTTCGAGGTTTGGTGGATCGTTCTTGCGCCGCCACCGCTCGTGAATCGGATCCGCTGGAACAGGCACATCTTCACTACGACCTCGAATACGTCCCCGTCCCCCGCTCCAGCGTGCCATACGCACATCGGTGCAAACATCGAGCAGGCGGAGACTAGTGGCCGATCCAATCTGGCCGAACTCACTCGGCATAGCACCAATGTGGTCAACCGTTCCTAGTGATCTGACAATCGACCCCCACCAGGAATGCCGTCGTCGTCGCTCCGAGACTCCATGCGATGCGCATTGCGCCCACTCGCTTTCTTTGGCGAATCAATGTGAGATCAGGAAACCGGCATCAGACACTCATTCGCTCGTCTTGTCTGCCAAGCAGATTATTGCCGCGCTGACATCACCGGCTGCACCGAATGATTTCCTGAGCTCGTCGCCTCGGCGATATTGGCAATCGCTCGGCTGGCCACGATGATTGGCCAGCGTCATGCCTTGTAACCCGCCCGGAATTGAAGAGGAGGACAAAAGACATGACACGTTCTATCGGAGCGTTTGCGGTTGCTATCGCCTGTTCGTGCGTGATCGGCGTCACTGCTCAGGAGACCAAGACCACGACCGAAACGAAGACCGAGGGTGCGAAGGCGACAACCGTTTCTTACACGGGGTGTATGCAAACTGGAACCGAGACGCGAAGTGTCGTGCTCGCGAAGGTCCAGCCGGTGAGTAGCACGACCGAAACGGCAGTCGGCACCGGCGGCGTGGCGACCACGACCACCACCACGACCTACGCGCTGGTGCCAGCCGAAAAAGTCGAGTTCCAGACACACATTGGTCACAAGGTTGAGGTCACTGGGATGATGATCCCGGCGGGCGAATCGAAGACGACGACCGAAACCAAAGTCGAGCGGGATGACGCACCGGATACGAAGTCCAAGGAGACGGTGAAGACGAACAATCCGCTCCCGCAATTTCGTGTGACGTCGATTAAAGACACAAACGAGCGCTGCGAATAGTCAATGCCGAGAGGGCCTGCGGTGTTGCTTCGATTCGGCGCACCGTAGGCTCTCCGCCATCTACCCATCGGAGGCCTGGAACGCGAGCGGCCGATACGATGGGGTATGAACATTCCAGCCTGCGTACTCGCCGTCGGCGTCGTGTACGTCGTAAGTGTGGCAGCCATGTTCGCGCACGGGTGGAGAATCGCGGCTACTTATCTGGCAGCACCCGCGTGGTACATCGTCTCGGCTCCGTTTTTCGCGATGGCCGGCAGCGTTCCGGGAATGGCGGACGTGTTAGGTTGGCAAACCTGGAACACGCTCCTGATCGTGCTCAGCGCAGCATTGAATGTCTTCGTCGCGTATTGGGTAGCCAGAGCGCTAGAACGCCGTCACTCGGCTCGCGAATTCAATAGGTGATGCGACGGTTGCTTTGAACTCCCAGCCGCCATCGGTGCGCTTTTCGGTTAGAACGATCGGCAGACGTGCGCCGTTATCAAGGATCAACAAAAGCTGTTGTCCTGTCCTGTTCAACGAGTCGAGGACGCTGACATCGCCGCGTACGTAACCCGAGATGGCGCACATCGCCGCATCCCGATGTTCGACAATCCAATAGCCGACGTGAGGCAGCGCCGTGGCATCACCTCGATGCAACGAACCGTGCCCGTGACGATGTCGGGTCATGCGCTGGATCCGTCCTTCCGGGCTGATGGTGCTCACCCACATAGAAGAAGGACGATTCAGCGTCTATTCGGTCACAGCCGAATGGTTGAGCCGTCCTGAACGAGAATCAGTGTTTCGCGGGCCGCGCCCAGATCTCCCACGAAGGCACTCGCGGATCCGTTGTGGCGCGCAGGATACGCGTCACGACGTAGGAGCGATCGCCTGCCACGATCTCCTGCCCCCGTCGGTACTCCATCGCTTCACTCCGGCCGTTGACAGTGATGAAACACTGTTCCCCACGAATCGACGCCACACAGCGGCTAATCACGCCCATGGTCGGTCCTCCGGTAAGGGAAGCGATCTCCTTATCCGCAACCTGAGTGCCATCCGTACGCTTTGTGTTACCTGTCGTTTTGTGCACCTCACGTGGGGTCTGGTTACCATCCTGTAACGAGGTGTGAAAATTTTGTCATTAATGAGTCGGTGACGAATCGACGCCTTCGGTCGTCTTTGGTGTAGTGACGATTCCAACGGATTGCGCCTTCTGTAAGCAGGCGGGTTCGCTCGTGGTCGAGCGCAACACGGAGACCAATCGCGTGCTGGTGGGTTGTCTGCATTGCGGTCACTGGTGGTCGGCGCCATCGCCAGAGTCGCTGGAGCGGCGGTCGATACCTGACCGCCGGAAAGCAAGTCGAACGGATCGGCGTCAACGGTAAGCACCACGATCACGAATCGCAAATCACCAATCACACTATCAGGGCGTTCGTGGCGCTCTGGTCACGATTCCCGACACATTCATCGTCATTCCGGCGCTTACGGCCAGACGACCGCTGGTCTGATCGACCGGGGAGAACGTGCGGCCGATGCTCGTAAAGAACACCACGCCAGGGCTCGCTGTGTAATAGGCGCCACCACTGCCGTCAGTACGGTGTCGGGGAATCCCGAGTGCGTCGCTGATGGGGTCGGAGAGAACCGAGTAGCTGTGCGCCATTGTCGCCATCAGCGTCACTTTGGGTGTGACCGGCCATTCGACTGCGCCGCTGCCAAACACTGATCCCCGCGTGAAGTAGCCGGTGCTTCCATAGACTTGCGTAGTGCCCGCAGATGTTTGCAGACTGATCGGCAATACGAAGTTGATGCGTCCGATGTCGGGTGAGCTCCAGTTGAGGATTTCTACGGTCGGCGACGTCGACACCCCGAGGCGCGGGTTCTCGCTCAACGCAAACTTCGTCGTCACGTACGATGCGCCGAATCCTCGCGACGTGAAGCCTGATTGATCCGTCATGTGATAGTACGGAAGACTCACGCCGATCTGCGTTCGTCGCGCGATACCTGCAGTGACCCCAATGGCCGGGGCGTCAACCTCGCGCAACGACGGCGACCGCCAGTAAGCGCTCGAAACGGAAACCCATGCTTCGCCGAGCGCGCTCACCCCTGCCGTGTCGAGCCAGGAGCCAAAGGTCTGAAGGCGTAAGCCGGCCCCTGTCTGAGTTCCTCTTGGGGGAAATGTTGACGATGTACCAGGCTGTGTGGACGAGGGCGGTGTTGTCGTGGAACCAGAATTCGTGCGCCGCCCTGGATCGACCGGCGGCTGCCCATGCCCGATTCCCTGGGCGGTAACGGGCGCCGGTCCTGTGAGGGACACGACGCCCGTCAGAATGATCGTCAAGAGCCGCATTACTTCTTCTTGCCGGCCGCCTTCAGGTCCGCAGCGGCCTGCGTTTGCGCCGTCTCCACTTCCGTGTCGGCGTCGGCCTGCGGATCGAGCGCATGAATCGCCCCACCAAGGCTCATCCCGTCACCGTCGTGCATCTTCGCCGCCAGCTCCTCAAACGTGAAGTTCGGATTGTTGTCGGCGACATGTGCGGCGGCCACGAACTGTCCGAGGTTGTCGAACCCTTCGCTCGCCTTGATGAGGTCAGTGTCCGGCAACACCTTCTGGAGCTGCGTCGCGAGACCGTGCTCGCGCGAGAGTTGATCGGCGACGGTCGGCCGTCCCGCGGAATCGGGCTTCCCGCTGGTCGTGGTCGGCTTACCCGTTGCGCCTGCCGGTCGGCCCGCGGTGTCGGGCCGTCCCGCCGTGGCCGGTCTTCCCTGGCCTGTGTGCGTCGGAGCCGATGCGTGGCCGATGCCCGCGCCACGCTGCGCATGGACATCAACGGTATTGACTGCAACGAACAGCGCAAACGCGCCAATCATTCCTGTGGTGAAGCAGAATCTCCGATTCATGGACCCGTCCTTTCTGTGTGGAAGACGAGTGAAGCGCGATTCACGTCACACAGAATGAAAATCCCAAAACCCAAATCCCAAACCGCAAATCAAAAACATCGCGTTGGGACTCCGATCTTGCTATTGGGATTTGGGTTGGGATTTGGGATTTGAATTTGGGACTAACTACCTGCCAGAACGGCCAGTGCCCGGATTCGCAGGAGCATTGGGCGTCGAAGGCTTCCGCGGTTGGGATGCTCCACCTGGCGCGGGTACATTCGCAGGCGGACCCGACGCGGCTCCGCGACCGCCAGTCTCGCTCCCGCTCGCGGCGCCAGCGGTCCCCCGTCCTTCACCACGGTCCGAGCCGACCGCCGCGAGTGCGTCAGGCCCACGCTTGAGCGCCTCACGAACACGAGCAAGCGCCGCGTCAGGCGCGGTGCCTCTTTGTACGAGCTCCGTGAGGGCCGCGATCGCGACCGCTCGACGTTCGCGCGGCGCACTGTCGGTCACTGCCTTGAGAACTGCGCTGCTGACACCAGCGTCGACGGCATCGCCAGCGACCGATAGATCCGCGTCGGTGATTGGCTCGTGACCCTTCATGGCCTGCGCGGCGCGTTCGAGCGACGCCTCGCGACGTTCAATCGCCGCGGCAATCCGGTCGAGCGGCACCCCCTTGGCCTTCCCCTCCGCCATCTTGCTTTCCAGCAGACTCACAGGCACGCCCTGGCTGCGCGCACGCGCAATTGCCGTATCGATGCGCTCCTGAGCGCCCTGCCCACCCTGTGCAAATGCGGGAAGCACGCCCGCCGTCAGCAGGGCGGTTATCGCGACAGCAACGAGAGTCTTCATAGTCTTCTCCGCAAACAGGCACTCCAGCTCAACTGCGCCTGAATAAGAGACGAGCGGGCGACGATACCGTCACATCTTGGTTTCGCAGGGCGGCGCCAAGCGTATCGCGGGCCCGAAGCACACGCATTTTCAGCGCGCTCACCGACGCACCGAGCAGGTCCGCCATCGTTTCGTAGGGAAGCTCCTCGACGTAATGCATCAGGAACGCCTCGCGCTGCGCGTCGGGCAACTGTTCGAGCGCTTTCGCGAGTTCGCCGCGCAAGCGTGCCCGTTCCATCCGCTGGACTGGTTCTTCGGCAGTATCCGGAACGTCAAGCGCGCGATCGAGCGACACGTTGCGACGACGGATGTCTTTCAGGTAGTCGAGGCATCGGTTGCGCAGCATCTGAAAGACCCACGCCCGAAACCGGTCGTGGTCGCGGCACGTCGACAGTCGCGTGTAGGCGCGCACAAGGGTGTCCTGCACCATGTCCGCCGCGACATCATGATCCAGCACCATCGACACCGCATGTCGGTACAGGCCGGTCTGATAACGACTCACGAGCACCGCGAATGCCTGCTTGTCCCCGCGCAGCACGCGAGCGATCACCGCCGCGTCGTCCAGCGAGGCGTCAGCGTGAAAGGGTATGGGCTGCATCAGCTCACCACGAGGACCGCGACGTATCCGCCCATCCCATCGTCACGGCGGCCTGGTACCGATGACGGTACGAACCATTCGCCGCGGTCGGAGCGGAATGCATAGTGGTAGACGCCTGGCGCCAGTGGCAGGCGTACGAGCCACTCACGTCCTTCACGCTGCATCGGCACCGGACGCCAGCCGTTGAAGTCGCCCGCGACCGACACCGAGGCCCCATCAACATCGGCCGCGTTCACGCGTATCAGCACGCCGCCCGCATCGGGCTGTGCTGTGGTCAATGGTTGCGTCTGACGAGCAATGTCGAACCGGCGCGTGATGCCGACGCTCCAACTTCGCCTGGGAAGGTTCCAGTACAGCGGATCGGGCGCCTCCTGACGGACGCTGCTCCACAAGGCGAGTCGATCGGTCAATGTGACATCAATACCGGCGCCCCATGCCGCATCGTTGAGGCTGTTGCTGAACCACTTGCCCGTCTGCAGCCACGCCTGCACCGGCGTGCCGCGGTACCGCAGGCCACCTCCAAGAAACGGATACCAACCCTCGCTGGCGCGGAGCCAGCGTGCATCGCCGTCGATGGTCCAGAGCGTGCCGTAGGACGCGTGAGCTCGGGACTCGAAGACATGGTGTGTATCGACAATCCCAGCGTAGGAAAGCGTCTGGCTGCGCCAGCCGCCGCCAACTTCGAAACTGGCAAGGCCCGCCGGCACCTGGATGAACGGCATCGCCTCCATGAAGCCGCCCTTACCCCCCTGATCCAAGACACCGTCGTGGAACCCGAATACATGCGCATCGATGTCGGCGCCGATGTTGACGCGACGAGTGGAAGAAGGCGACTGCACCAATCGGTCACCGATACCAGCGCCGCCCCATCGCGAATCGGTCCCGCTGAACGGCATGGCTCCGGTTCCGTACAACCAGATACCTCGAGGCGAGTCGTACCTCACCGTCGCAGCCGCATTGTTGGTCGCGACGGTAGCGGGCAGCGGTTGATACACGATCTGTCCTGCAGAGACGTCGAGCGCGATGTCCTGCGCGGATACCGTCGAAACGAGACTGCCGGCGAAACACGCGACGAGGCTCAGTCCGGCAGTCCGCCAGCTCACAGACGAAGTTCGCTTCCCGCGATAAGCGTGATGCGGCTGTTGACGCCACCGAATCCATCCTGAACGGCGGCCGCATAGGGATCTGCCACCCATCGCTGGCCGTCGACGATGAAGGCGTAATCGTGCACCCCCGGTGTGAGTGGCAGTGTGACCGTCCACAGGCCCGGAGCGGTTTGATGGAGCTGGTACTGCGCCTGCCAATGCGTAAAGCTGCCCGCAAGCCGGACGTCGGCGGCGTCAGAAATCTGCAGCCGGAACTGGACGTATACCTTCTCGCTGGCATCCTGCGTTGCCATCGTGGTCGATGGACGGTCGGACCACGGGTTCGAGACGACCGCCATCAGGAGCAGAACAGCGGCTGCAGCGAGACACGTGTACGCGGGACGAAAGGCGAACGTCACCAATCGTGGAGTCCAGAGCTGTTGGCCGGTTCGGGCGATCCAGCTGCGAGGTGTCGTTGCGCGATTGACCTCGAGGTGCTCGACGTCACGCATGACGGCGTTGACGAAATCGGGCGCGGGTCGCGCGTCGACCAATGCCCGCATGTCGCCAATCAGCTGCTCGAGGGGATCGATATGGGCCATTGCTCCACTTCCTTATCGGCGAATCGCAAGCACGCCGTGCTGCGTGCAGTGGACCGCTGGCCCGTAGACGAACCACGTGACGCTTCCGTCACATCGGCTGAGGTTGTGACCCGATAGCTGAGCTATTCGTCTACTCCCCCAGAGGCTGTCCCGCCCGCCAATCGTTCCGTCTTTCCGACAGTAATCACGACGCTAAACCGCTGGCGACAAACGACATTCATGGACGCACGAGTCAGCTCAGCAGAGGATATTCCTCTGCCCATCCGTAACAATCTTGATTTTTGTCAAGGCAGGGAACAGCGGTTTTGCACGCATTAATGGCTGGCTGCACAGTCATTTACAGAGACTGATTGCACTTCTGTTAGAGCGGGCAAGCGGAATGCTTGCCGCTAGCCGGCGTCCCCCCTTGCCGCTTACAGAATTCCATCGCCGTTTCGGTGGTCTCGCCACCGAAGACGATCTGATCCGTGTCGAGCGGGTCATCTCGTTTGCTCGCGTGCTCGTCTCGGCGATCGCGCTTCTCGCGATCTGGCTCGATCCCCCCGAGCCGGCGCGATATGCCCCCATTACCTACATGCTTGCGGCGACCTACGTCGTCGCCTCGGTTCTCGCGCTGCTATGGCTTCGCAGGCGACCGACCTTCGTGCGCGGCGAGGCTCTCGTGCTGCACGCGACGGACGTGGCCGTTGCCGCGGCGCTGACGCTGTTTAGCGAAGGCCCGAACAGCCCGTTCTTCACCTTCTTTGTGTACGCGATGCTGGCGGCCGCGTATCGATGGGGTTTGTACGAAACGCTGTTCACGACGACGGCGGCGGCTGTCCTGTTGGTCGTCGAAGCGGTCCTCGTGCACGGCTACCTGGGGGGCTTCGGTTACATCGAGGGTGAGTTCGACATCAATCGTCTGGTCATGCGCGTGGTCTACCTGTGGATCATCGGCATGTGTGTCGGCTACCTGGGCGAGACCGCGCATCAACGGCGGAGGGAAACCGCGGCGATCACCTCGCTGGGCCGAGAGGCATGGCTGAATGCCGGCCAGGGTCTCCTCAAATCGGTCCTTGGCCCGGTGCTGCAGCTGTTTGGATCGACGCGGGCGCTGACCATCCTGCGAGGCCGCGCGAGCAGAATCGCCGTCTGGCGAAGTGAGCTGTCGCCCGTGTCCGGCGACCTTCAAACGGTAATCAGTTTCGAAGATCCGCAGCGGGCCATGTTCTTTTCGGATTCCTCGTCCGAGGCGTGGCATGCGACGCGGCGCGTCGGCAACGCGCTCGACGTGGTGATGCTCGACGTGCACGGGGCGCGCATTCGAGGGGTGCAGCCACCACCAGAGATCACGTCGTTCATGGCGTTTTTCAAATGCCGCTCCGCGATCTCCGTGCCGGTCTACTTCCGCGGCGCCGTCATCGGGCGCGTGTTCCTGTTCGACCCCTGTATTCCATTGTTCGAACGCGAGAGCGCTATTCAGCTTGGACAGCGGATCGCGTCAGAAATCGCACCAGCCGCCCATAACGTATTCCGGCTGCGCCGGCTGCGCTCGCGCGCCGAAGCGCGCGAACGCGCGCGCATTGCGCGTGAACTGCACGACGGCCTGCTGCAGTCGATCTCGGCGGCTGAACTCCGAGTCGATGTGGTCCGCCGCAAGATCGCAAAATTCGCCGGCGACGATGCCGCGGAGCTCGCGCGCGTGCAAGCGGCGCTCAGCGGCGAAGTGCGGGGCCTCCGGATGCTGACGCGGCGCATGCAGACCTCGTTTTCGGCACCGAACGACCTCCAGCAGACGCTCGGCGACATGATGACCCGTTTCGAGCGCGAAACCGGGATTGCGGTTCGGTTCGAAACCGACTTCGACGTGGAAGTCACCTCAAGGACGCGTCACGAAATCGTGCGCATCGTCCAGGAAGGGCTGACCAACATCCGCAAGCACAGCGGGGCGCGGCACGTGATGGTGCGTCTGGCGTCGATGGGCGGGTCGGTGAGGCTCGTCATCGAGGACGACGGCCGCGGCTTTTCGTTCTCGGGGAACCGATCGCAACGCGAGCTCGAGGTGATGTGCGCCGGTCCGGTGATTATCCGCGAACGCGTCCGCGCGCTTCGTGGCGAGTTGAACGTCGTGTCGATGCCTGGCAAAGGCGCACGACTCCACGTGAAAGTTCCAGCGACCCAGTGACGACGATGGACGAAGCAGCACCACAACGGGTTCGGATAGGTCTGGCCGATGACCACCAGATGTTCCGCGACGCGGTTCGTCGCCTGCTCGATGCCGAGCCCGACCTCGTGGTCGTCGGCGAGGCCAGCGACGGGGCGGAAGCGGTCGCGCTGACGCTCCAGTATGAGCCCGACATCCTGCTGCTCGACGTGGCGATGCCGCACGGCAACGGCATGCAGGTGCTGCAACAGATCGCCGCAGCCTCGAAGGCGACGCGCATCATCATGGTCACCGGCGCCGTGGAGGAGTACGAACTGCGCCAGGCGCTTCGTCTCGGCGCGCGCGGGTTCGTGCTGAAGGAGTCAGGCGCGGAGCAGCTGCTCGAGAGCATCCGCGTCGTTCATGGCGGCGAGTACTTCGTCGGCCGGGAGTGCATGGCCGATCTGGTGAGCGCGGTGCGCAACCGCGGGGTCGTCATCGAAGGAAAGGTCCCGCCGCGGAAGGCGGATTTCGGTTTGACCACACGTGAACGGCAGATCGTGTCGGCCGTGGTCAACGCGTATCAGAACAAGGAGATCGCGGAGAAATTCGCGATCAGCGAGAAGACGGTCAAACACCACCTGACGAACATCTTCAACAAGGTCGGCGTGTCGAACCGGTTGGAGCTCGCACTCTTCGCGGTTCACCACCACTTGGATAGCTCGACCCTGTAGCGACGTTCCGTCGCATGCAGAGACGGCATCCGAGCTTTCGGGATGCCTCGGAAGAAGGCTCGCGCCGCTGAACGTGTGAGCCGATACGACTCGACTCCGTCGCGACTCGATTGACATTTTGAGCGACCGTGTGCGGTTTTCCGCACATCCACGCAGGGACAAGTGCATGCAGATCCTCTCCGTCAGCCGCAGTGTGGTTAGAGCTTTCGCCAAGCTATCGAGGCATCTACGTGACAGAGGAACGGCACTCGCGATCGTTCTCCTCGTCGTGCTGTCGAGCGCTGGCCTGCTCCTACGCGCGGAGTCTCCGCAGGCGGTTGGCACATGGACGTCGCTCGGGAACACGCCAGAGAGCCGCGTCGGCGCGGCCGCCGTCGGACTCCCCGATGGACGAACACTTATCACGGGCGGATCTGTCGGCGGAGCGGCCACGGATTCAGTTGTGATGTTCGATCCCGCCGACGGTTCGTTCACGGCGTGGGGAAATCTCATGACGCCACGCGTCGGACATACTGCAACGCTCCTTGACGACGGCCGCGTTCTGATCGCGGGCGGCACCGTAGGCACCCTAATCAGTGCTGATGTCGAGTTATTCATTGTTGGAGCCCATGGCAGCGTGACCGGCGGCCAGATGACGCAGCCACGTACGGGTCATGCGGCAGCGAAGCTGGTTGACGGACGGGTCCTCATCGCGGGTGGAACTGGAACCGATGGTGTTCTCCAGAATGCCGAGATTCTCGATCCGGCATCGGGCACGACCGTACCGACTATCCTGCCAATGCTTTCAGCGCGCACGCGGGCGTCCGCGACCACGCTGATTGACGGTCGCGTCCTCATTGCGGGCGGTAACGACGGCACGCAGGATCTCGCATCCGCGGAGCTTTTCAATCCTTGGTCACAGATTTTCGCTGGAACTTCGACGACGTTGAGCGTACCGCGCAGCGGCCATGCTGCTGTTCTTCTTCTCCACAACAACAGCGTTCTGATAGCCGGCGGGTCATCGAATGGAGTGCCGCAGCGCGCCAGTGATTTGTTCCTCCCGGCGCAGTTCCCAGACCCGTTCTCGTATGGCATGGGCAGCTTTGCGCCGACTGGTTCGCTGATCACCGCGCGCTCAGGGGCGGTAGCGTCTCCACACATCGAGGGTTATGCAGCAACGATGGGCGGCGGCGCACCGGAGGCGGAGGTTTACCGATTCGCGACGATCAAGACGGACAAGGACGATTACTCGCCGGGAACGAAAGCGATCATCACCGGATCAGGATGGTTACCGGATTCGGAAGTGACGCTCGTGTTCCAGGAAGATCCGGCCGTGCACGACGACTATGTGCTTCGTGTGCCGACCGGTCCCGAAGGAAATCTCATCTGGGATCAGTGGGCGCCCGAAGAGCACGACCTCAACGTGCGCTTTTACTTGATGGCAAAGCAGGTCACGCCTGCGGGCGAACGGCGCGCGCAGACGACGTTCACAGACGCGCGGAACTTGAACCTAACATTTGCAGTTGCAGGAACCGGCTCTGGGTCGGTAACCATAACCCCGAGCACGGGGACGGTCAACGCACCTGTATCCTGCGGAGGAACGGGCATCGACGCTGCCTCTCAAACTGTTGGCAGCACGTGTTTGCCAAACATTACCATTTCCGATAATGGCGCCACCGTTACGTTCAGCGCGACCCCCGCGGCCGGATCGGTTTTCGCCGGTTGGAGCGGCGCGGCTAATCTCAGCTCCTCAACGTGTTCGGACGCGACTCCTGACCTCACGAATCCGTGCACCGCAGTCCTCGGCGGCAATCCGTCGCTGACTGTCACCTTCAACGGCAACACCGCGCCCACAGCCGCCGCGCAGTCCGTGTCAACGAACGAGGACGAGGCAAAGACAATTACGTTGTCCGGCTCCGACACCGACGGTAATACGCTCACTTTCGCCATCGTAACTAGCCCCACTCACGGAACCGTAAGTGCTCCAGGCACCGTAACGTGTTCCAGCACCACACCGAAGACGTGCACGGCGGATGTTGTCTACACACCCGCTTCAAATTACAACGGCTCGGACAGCTTCACTTTCAAGGTCAACGACGGCACGGCGGATTCAAGTGCGGCGACCGTCTCGATCACGGTCAACCCGGTGAACGACGCACCGGTGGCCACCAACGACTCGTACTCGGTCAACGAGGGCGCGACGCTGACGGTGCCAATGCCCGGCGTGCTGGGCAACGACACGGACGCCGACACGCTGGCAGCTGACCTGAGCGCGGTGCTGGTGAGCGGGCCGGCGTATGCGACGACCTTCACGCTCAACGCGAATGGATCGTTCTCCTACGTGCACGA
>Ga0207701_10001120_pt1 | contig 28361 bp, 21 predicted proteins | sample KBSSwiSSwithPhiX_FD_184294 | JGI IMG/M metagenome (GOLD analysis project Ga0207701, IMG submission 184294) | Switchgrass rhizosphere bulk soil microbial communities from Kellogg Biological Station, Michigan, USA, with PhiX - S5 (SPAdes) (version 2) | ecosystem: Environmental > Terrestrial >... | reverse complement strand
CCTTTACTACTGAATTGTGCTATGTAAGAGGAACTGTCCTGCTGGAAGCTCGCAGCAAAGCTTGAAAGTTTGTCCCTCCACTCAACAGCTTTCGCATTCGGATATTTTTCCTGGAAAGCGGTGGTCACTTCTGCAGGTAACTTACGTAACTGAGCAAATGACGATGCAGTAAAGAGGGTAAGGATGGAGAGTGCTGTGATGTATATGATCTTTTTCATCTATTATTATTTGTAAACCAGTGGCAACATTAAGCACATTTTATAAAATAATATCTTAAAATTTGATGCCAGATACATCATACATGGAAACAGTAATAATCACGGGTGGAACAGGTTTGATAGGAACAGCCCTTACTTCATTACTTACAGCGAAGGGCTATAAAGTGATCATTTTATCACGCAAAACACACCAGGCCAGAGATAATATTTCGTATTCTATATGGGATCTCAATAAATCTTATATCGACCCGGATGCTATACGCCAGGCCGATCATATCATTCATCTTGCAGGTGCGGGAGTGGCAGACAGACGGTGGACTGACAAACGCAAGAAGGTAATCAGGGACAGTCGTGTGAAGAGTGGAAAATTGATCGTCAAAGCTCTTTCAGAAAATGAAAATAAGGTGAGAACAGTTGTGTCGGCCTCAGCAATGGGATGGTACGGCCCTGATAAAAAAGGCGACAGGCCATTCATTGAAACAGACCCATCTTCAGATGATTTTCTTGGCAGTACCTGTAAGCTATGGGAAGAAAGCATTAGCCCGGTTACCAATCTCGGTAAACGTCTTGTCTATCTCCGGACCGGGATAGTGTTCAGCAACAAAGGCGGTGCTTTCAAAGAATTTGTTAAACCGCTTAAGGCCGGTATAGCAACAATACTTGGCAGCGGGAATCAGGTGATCAGCTGGATCCATATCGACGACCTGTGCCGCTTATATCTTGAAGCAATCGAAATGCATCATCTTAAAGGACCCTACAACGCTTCAGCACCGGAAAATATCACTAACAAGGAACTGATGCTGAAGATTGCTAGGGCGCGAAGGCGGCCGTATATTCCCATTCATGTTCCTGAATTCGTACTTAAAATCGTGTTGGGTGAAATGAGCATGGAAGTATTAAAAAGCGCTACGCTTGATGACAGCCTGATTAGGAATGCAGGTTTTAATTTTATTTATCCGACCGTTGATGCTGCCCTGAATGATCTCGTAAGGACTTAGCTGAACCCCTCTTCATGTTTTTGATGGTACAGGCTCGTGAAGTCGCCCAATCTTGCAATGCCATTCTCATTGAAATCAAGCTTGTGAAGCTGTAAAGCCTGTATATCAGCATCAACTACCTTCCTGTGCCTTGGATCGAGAAACCCACCATGTTCTCCCGGTTTTGCATCCGGAAGATATTGAAAGTCCGGATCGCAGATCGTGCCACGGGGATACATTATGCCTGGTTCAATTCCTCCGCGTATATCCAGCATTTTAGGGTGAACGAGACCGATAGTATGCCCATATTCATGCGCGGCGGTAGTGGAGGTCTGTAAAAGATTGTCAAGTTTAAAATAACCTGTATTGCAACCAATGCCATCAACAAAAGAAATGTCTCCGACTGCATATTGTTCTATCCTGAAAAAATTCATACGCTGGTCGTCATTGTACCACACTTTTTCCGGGTGCAGTAATGGATCATTAAATCCTTTAATATCGAATGTTACCCGGTAACTTTTTTTGTGTATGATTACCTCTGATTGTGGTTCGTTCCAATGGTTTTGAATGTCTGCTGCTATTTTTTCGGCAATGAAAGGATTTGAAGCTTCCCCATAAAAATAAAATACCGAGCGAATAATCAGTTCACCACCTGCTTTATGCAATTCTGCTTCACCCATATTAATTTCTTACCGGCTTGCCGGTTTTCAGTACACTCTGTATTCTTTCCAGCGTCTTTTTTTCCCCGCAAAGACTAAGAAATGCTTCGCGTTCGAGATCGAGTAAATATTGTTCGCTTACAAAGCTTTGTTCACTAAGGTCACCACCACACATTACATAAGCAAGTTTTTTTGCTACCACTGCATCATGATCAGTGGCATACCCGCCGCGCCACATTCCATTGATACCTGCATATAAAGCGCCTAGCGCGGAACGCCCGAGCACCCTGATATCTTTTCGCTGCACCGGTGTCTGATATCCGCTGTCTGCTAATTCTATTACAGACCGTTTTGCCTCTGCTATACGCCGCGACTGATTGATCACCATTTCATCAGTTCCTTTTCTTAAAAAGCCGAGCTCAAATGCTTCCGCGGCAGAGGTTGCAACTTTTGCTGTGGCAATAGTAAGGAACCGGTTCTTCAAAGTGATAGTCTCTGGTTCATCTTCATGCATTTCATCAGCAGCACGCAATACAAATTCTTTTGTTCCGCCTCCACCGGGTATAAGTCCCACGCCAAGTTCAACAAGACCGATATACGTTTCTGCCGATGCGCAAAGTTTATCAGCATGCAGGCACAGTTCGCAGGAGCCACCCAATGCAAGCGAATGCGGTGCTATTACTACCGGCACCGATGAATAGCGTGCACGCATCATAGTTTGCTGGAACATCCTTACCGCCATGTCGAGCTCATCAAATTCCTGTTCAACCGCAAACATGAAGATCATTCCCACATTTGCCCCGGCACTGAAATGCTGTCCCTCGTTCGCTATAACGAGTCCCTTATATTTTTCTTCAGTAATTGAAATTGATCGTTGAATACCTTCCAGCACTTCGCCGCCGATGGTTCCCAGCTTTGTGTACCACTCCAATCCTGTAACATCATCTCCAAGATGATAGAGCCTGCAGGCACTGTTCTTCCAGATGGTGCTGTTCTCAAAATTCTTCATTACAATAAATGCCTCTTCGCCCGGTACCTGCCTGAACGATCCGGTACTAACGTTGTAGTACAACCGTTTTCCATTTTCTACTTTATAAAAAGTATTGATTCCTTTTAATAGCATGCCTTCTACCCATGGTGAAACCGCGAACCCGGCGTCTTTCATTTTGTTTGCGGTTTCTTCAACACCCAGGGCATCCCAGCTTTCAAATGCGCCAATCTCCCATCCGAATCCTGCCATCATAGCATCGTCTACCTGGTAAATGTGATCGCTGATTTCAGGTACGCGGTGTGATATGTATGAGAAAAGGCCATAATGAAAAAGCCGGTAAAATTCACCAGCCTTGTCGCTCCCCTGCACAAGAGTTTTCAACCTTATTTTAAGGTCATCTATAGACTTAGCCGCTTCAATGGTGGCAAATTTTGTTTTCTTTTTGGGCTCGTATTGTTGTGTGGAAAGATTAAGTGTTAATATTTCTTTTTCTCCCTGCTGCCCCTTAGTTTTTTTATAGAATCCTTCACCTGTTTTATCACCGAGCCTTTTATTATCCACCATCTGCTGCAACCACAACGGAATGATGAATGTATCTCTTGCTTCATCGTCAGGACAGTTGTCATGCACACCTTTTGCAACTTTTACAAGCGTGTCGATTCCTACCACATCGGCTGTACGAAACGTTGCTGATTTAGGGCGTCCGATAACAGGGCCTGTAAGTGAGTCAATGTCATCAATGGTCAAACCCAGCTTTTCGACCAGCTGGAATATGGACATGATACCATAAACACCGATCCTGTTTGCAATAAATGCCGGCGTGTCTTTGCATAATACGGTTGTTTTACCAAGATGCAGGTCACCGAAATTCATCAGGAAGTCTGTCACTTCCGGATCAGTATATTTTGTAGGGATGATTTCGAGCAGGCGGAGATATCGTGGGGGATTGAAGAAGTGTGTTCCGCAAAAATGTTTTTTAAAATCATCGCTGCGGCCTTCTGCCATCATGTTGATCGGAATGCCCGAAGTATTTGAGGTAACCAGTGTGCCGGTCTTACGGTATTTTTCTACGTCTTCAAATATTTTTTGTTTGATGTCGAGGCGTTCGATCACCACTTCTATGATCCAGTCGCATGAAGCAACATCCTTCATGTTGCCTTCAAAACTCCCTGTGGTGATGAGCTTCAGTGCATTCTTTGAATAAACAGGGGAAGGATTAGATTTTACTGCTGCGGCAAGAGAATCTGACGCGAGCTTGTTATCCATGTCGAGCAAAATAGCCTGAATGCCTGCTCCCGCGAAATGACAGGCAATCCTCGATCCCATTACCCCGCTGCCGAGTACAGCAACTTTTTTAATGATGCGTTTTGACATAGGAGAGAAGATAGTGCATTATGTTTATAGGTCAAAATCAGCTCACCCCCGCTCCCGCAGGAATATCATATTCCGTATTCACAAAATGAAGCTTGCCGCCGGATTCAGCCATCAGTATCATTCCATTGCTGGTAATACCTTTCATCTTTCGCGGCGCGAGATTCACTACTACTACTACCTGCTTACCCACAATTTCTTCCGGTTTGAAATGCAGGGCAATCCCGGAAACTACGGTACGTTTTTCAAAGCCAAGATCTATTTCAAGCTTTAACAACTTGTCGGCTTTTTCTACTTTTTCAGCAGATATAATTTTACCTGTTCTCAAATCCAGTTTTGCAAAATCGTCGTAGTTGATCTCCGGTTTAACCGGTGCGTATGTTGATGCCGGTTCCTTACTGCTGGCTGCATCTGCAGCCTCTTCACCGCCGGATCTTAATTTTTCCATTTGCTTTTGTATTTCTTCATCTTCAATTTTACGGAACAGTAATTCAGGCGGACGCAGGCTGTACCCCACACTCAACAATTTAATTTTTCCGCCATTCTCCCATTCCAGCATCTTATCTACCACCTTCAGCATATGCTGAATTTTTTTCGCCGTGCCCGGAAGGAACGGATTAATAAAGATCGCGAGGTTGGCAGACAACTGCAGGCAAAGATGTAAACAGTTATCAATTAATTTTTGCTTCGAAGGATTGGCTTCAAGCTCCCTTGCTATGATCCAGGGTTGCTTATCCTGCATGTACTTGTTTCCCTTGCGCGACAGATCTATCACCTCATAAAGGGCATCCCTGAAACGGTAATTTTCGAGATCGTTCTCAATATTTGTTTTTGCCGCAGCAATATCCTTGATCAATGCCTGGTCGCTTGCGTCCATCACATCATCATGTAATGCCGGCACTTTACCTTTCGTGAGCTTATGCATCAACACCATTGCCCTGTTAATGAAATTGCCGAAGATGGCCACAAGTTCACTGTTGTTCCTTTCCTGGAAATCTTTCCACGTAAAATCGTTGTCTTTCGTTTCAGGGGCATTGGCGCATAAAACATAACGCAGCACATCCTGCTGGCCCGGAAAATCTTCCAGGTATTCATGCACCCATACCGCCCAGTTCCTGCTTGTAGAAACCTTTTCTCCTTCGATATTTAAAAATTCATTTGCAGGAACATTGTCGGGCAGAACAAAATCTCCATGCGCCTTCAGCATCGAGGGAAAAATAATGCAATGGAAAACAATATTATCCTTACCAATAAAATGCACAAGCTTCGTATCCTCCCTGCACCAGTAATCTTTCCATTTATCAGTAAGTTCTTTTGTTGCGCTTATGTAACCGATAGGTGCATCGAACCACACATACAACACCTTGCCTTCGGTATCAGGCAAAGGAACTTTAATTCCCCAATTGCTGTCGCGCGTCATAGCCCTCGGCTGCAATCCGTTATCGAGCCAGCTTTTGCATTGCCCGTATACATTGTTCTTCCATTCCTTATGTCCTTCAAGTATCCACTCTTTCAGCCAGGGCTCATAATTCTGCAAGGGAAAGTACCAGTGTTTTGTTTTTCTTTTCACCGGAACCATATCACTTAATGTTGAGCGTGGATTGATCAGTTGTTCAGGACTCAATGAAGATCCACACCGCTCGCACTGATCGCCAAAAGCATTGGGATTTGAGCAAACAGGGCAGGTGCCTGTAATGTACCGATCTGCCAGGAACAGTTTTGCTTTTTCATCATAATACTGCTCAGTTTCTCTTACTTCAAAAAGTCCTTTATCATAAAGTGTTTTGAAAAAATCAGAAGCGGTCTCATGATGAATTTTATTCGAGGTGCGGGAATATATGTCGAATGAAATGCCCATTTGTTCCAGGCTTTCCCTGATCATTGCGTGGTATTTATCCACCACCTGCTGTGGCGTGATGCCTTCTTTCATCGCCCTAATCTGGATTGGAACACCGTGTTCATCGCTTCCTCCGATCAGTTTTACATCTCTCTTCTGTTCCCGCTGGTAACGCACATAGATATCCGCCGGCAGGTAACATCCCGCCAGGTGGCCAATGTGTATGGGCCCGTTGGCGTAGGGCAGCGCTGCAGTAACCAGTATTCTTTTGTAATCCATGGGCGCAAAGATAGGGAGGGCAGGCAGAAGGGAGAGGGGAGAGGTGAAACGTGAGGCGTGAGGAGTGAGACGGCAGACATGAGACAGAAAGTAATGGCATTCTTGTGTCTCAGAAGATAAATAAGAGATTCATAAGAAAATCTCTGGTAATTATCTGGTAATACCTGAGCTATTACGAGATAATTACCAGATAATCTTTAGAGCATCTGAAGGGTGAGGCGTGAAGCGTAAGGAAGAAGGAGAGGGGAGAAGTGAAAATTAATCCTGGCAACTTCTTCCTTTTTCCTTCTTCCTTCTCCTTAAATTTAACCTTGTGAATCGCAAAAACTTTCTTTCATCGATTGCAGGAATTGGTGCCATTATTCCTTCCGTTAATAAAGAAAATATAGATGCTGAAGCTCCGCTCATCCCTGTCATCCCCCGTTACCTGAAACCAGGCGACACTATAGGCATCACATCGCCGGCAGGTTATATTACGGAAAAAGACATCCAGCCATCGATCCTGCAAATGATGTCCTGGGGATTTAAAATAAAAATCGGTAATGCCATTGGCAAAAGAAATTTCGGATTTGGCGGAACGGATGATGAACGAATCAAAGACATGCAGATGATGCTCGACGATCCATCACTCGCCGCCATCATGTGCGCAAGAGGTGGTTATGGCGTGATCAGGATCATCGATAAACTCGATTTCAGCAAGTTCCGGCAACGACCGAAATGGATCATCGGCTTCAGCGATGTTACCATTATTCATTCACACCTTAATAAAAATTTAGGCATCGCCAGCATTCATTCAAAAATGTGCAACAGCTTCCCGGATGACTGGAACATTGCTGATGAATTGCAGAAGCAAACCATTTTTTCTATCCGCGACGCGCTGTTGGGAGTGCCCGTACAATATCCCCTTTTCCCCGGGGCATACAATAAAAACGGTATTGCCGAAGGTGTTCTGGTAGGAGGTAACCTTAAAACAATCGAGAGCCTTGCAGGCACTGCTTCAGATCTGTATACAAATGGAAAGATCCTGTTTGTTGAAGACACAGGCGAATATCTTTACAGCATAGACAGGATGTTCTGGAACCTAAAACGCACAGGTAAGCTGATTGGATTGAAAGGATTGATCATAGGCGGATTCAAAATAAAACCTGATGATCCGGGAGAAGAATTTGGAATACCCCTGCAGACTATTGTACTCGACAAGCTTAAAGATTACAATTATCCTGTTTATTTCGACTTTCCGGTAGGGCACCAGAAAAATAATTTCGCGCTAAAGTGCGGAGCCCGGTACCGGTTGAATATTAATGCTGAATCATGCACATTCGAAGAAATCTTCTGATAAAATTATGATCATCACTCCTCCATATCTTAAAGCCGGCGACACTATTGGTTTGGTTTGCCCCGCAGGGTACATGCCCGTTGAAAAAGTACAATCCTGTATCGGCAAATTGCAGCATTGGGGTTACCAGGTTAGAACCGGCAATACAGTAGGCGCTGTTTCTGAAAATTATTTTTCCGGAAACGATGAGGAAAGACTTAACGATCTGCAGCAAATGATGGACGATGAAAGTATTCAGGCTATCATGTGTGCAAGAGGCGGATATGGACTAACGCGGATCATTGATAAAATAAATTTTAAAAATTTCTGCGAGCGGCCAAAATGGATCATTGGTTTCAGTGATGTTACCATTCTGCACAATCACATTTACACCAATTACGGCATTTCGGGCATGCATGCGCCCATGGCTGGTGCATTCAATGATCCGGAGCAGGATAATAAATTTTTAGTGTCGCTGCATAAGGTGATGGAAGGGAGAAAGATCTCTTACCAGTCGCCCGTTCATCCCTTTAACCGAAGGGGTGAAGCAGTGGGTGAATTAATAGGCGGAAACCTTGCGTTGCTGGCGCATTGCATCGGTACTGATTCAGATATTAAAACCAAAGGGAAAATATTATTCATCGAAGATGTGGGTGAATATTTATATAACATAGACAGGATGATGTATCAAATGAAGCGTGCTGATAAATTTAAAAAGCTTGCAGGGCTGATTATCGGGGGCTTTACGAATATGAAAGATACAGAACGGCCCTTCGGTCAATCTGTTGAAGAAATATTAAGGGATGCAGTGAGTGATTATGATTTTCCCGTGTGCTTCGGATTTCCTGTGAGCCACGAAAAGGAGAATTATGCGTTGAAGATAGGGGTTGGGTATAAATTGAAAGTTTCTAAAACTAAAGTTACGCTGGAAGAATAATTTACTCCTCTTCTTCAAAAATCCTCTTCATTGAAGGTCCTGTAACAGGTGCAACAATAAGCGGGAATTTCTCAACTGTAACATTTGCCGTATCAAGTCCAAAACCTCTTTCTTCGGAAAGACTGATTTCTTTCAGCCAGAAATATAATTTCATGACCACCCTTTCACCGAAAGGCAGCTCATTGTCCTGACTGAGGTATTTTTCAAGCACGATGAACTGAAAATCACCCACTACATTATTTCTTTCCAGGGACTCATACCGGCTGGTAATATTCACTTCTTTATTTGCGACAAGATCGGCCACTACTTTTCTGAACATGATATTGATCTTGGGATCAACCCGGAATCCCAGGCGGAATTCCACCCTGATGATGTCGTTCGGAATAATATGGTCCACCTTATATTCCGAAGTGTAAGGATCATCCATGGTATCAACATGTACAAACCAGTATATATCAGATCGCTTGGGTTTTTTGTTCAGTATTGAGTAAATGATCTTATGCTCTATTTCTTTAGGATTGTTAGCGCTGGTCAGGTATACGAGGTGCGTAGCATATTTGGGAACTGTTTTATCATTACTCAACTCCTGTATCTGTGGAACATAATGTTCAAGGCGTACAAATTCAACATAACGATTTTTAATACGCCTGCTACGGAACCATATGTACATGATACAAAACATCATTCCACCGATGAGCATGGTAATGTAGCCACCATGGGTGAATTTTTGCATCAATGCAGAGAGGTAAGCAAATTCAACGATAAGGAATACAGTGAGGAACAAATATATCAGAGCGGGTTTTATCCGCTTCGCTACCATGAAATTGGAAAAAAGTATGGTAGTGGAGATCATGGTTACAATGATGGCAAGACCATAAGCGGATTCCATTCTTGTAGACTCTTTAAAATACAGTACCATTCCCACACATCCCAGGAACAGCATAAAGTTGGTGCTCGGAATAAAGAGCTGCCCTTTTTCTTCAGAAGGATACCTGATCTTAAGCTTGGGCCATAAATTCAGGCGGATCGCTTCACTGATCAATGTAAATGAACCGGAGATCATTGCCTGACTCGCTATGATTGCAGCAGTAGTTGCGATAACAACGCCCGGGATAATAAACCATTGGGGCATCAGGTCGTAAAATGCGTTTATACCCAGCTCTGCTTTTACTTCAGGAGAAATGAGCCTTCCATCATTATGAGCCAGCAACGATGCTCCCTGGCCGAAGTAGTTTAACAACAGGCACGATTTAACGTACACCCATGATACACGGATATTACTGCGGCCGCAATGGCCAAGATCTGAATACAACGCTTCCGCACCGGTAGTACAAAGGAATACAGCTCCAAGCAACCAGAAACCACCAGGATAATAAGTTACAAAGTTGATAGCGTAATATGGGTTCATAGCTTTGAAAATGCTCAGGTCATCAAACAGGTGGTAAACACCAAGAACAGCCAGCATTGTGAACCAGATAAACATGATGGGACCAAAAAGCTTTCCTATTGATGCAGTGCCGAACTGCTGGAGAAAGAAAAATGCGGCCAGAATGCTTAATACTATTAATACAATGGTGTTGTCGGCCTGGCCGAGATTTCGCATGGCGGGAAGTTCCCTCAAACCTTCTATGGCAGAAGTGATGGAGATGGGAGGGGTTATGATACCATCGGCCAGCAATGCAGCGCCACCCAACATTGCGGGATAGACGAGCCACCGCTTTCTTCTTCTTACGAGTGCATACAGCGCGAATGTTCCGCCTTCACCGCGGTTATCGGCCCGAAGCACAAGTATTACGTATTTAATGGTGGTTTGCAGAGTGATGGTCCAGATGATACACGATAGTGCACCAATGATAAGATCCTCACTGATCAGATGGTTCCCTATAATGGCGTTGAAAACGTAAAGAGGAGAAGTTCCGATATCACCGTAAATAATGCCTAATGCGATTAACAGCCCGGCTGCGGTAACTTTGTTGGTGCTTTTACCCACAGGAACAAAGGTATAAGTAAAAAATAATTTATCTTAAAAATCCTTTAATGTCTATGATACAGTCCTTTACATAATGTATTTCACATATCTTCATTTCAGCAAAAAGTGTACATGAATTTTAAAATACTGATACTGCAGATTGTTGCCTCGCTTGCCTTTTTAACTACCGTGGCTCAAAGAATTTCGTACTCGGAAACTGAGCGGGATGATAACAAACGCACCGATTTCGATATCCTGGGAAAAATCGGTAGTAATTACCTTGTCTATAAAAATAACAGGAATGATCATTACTTGTCTGTGTATGCAAGCGATATGAAACTGATCAGCCGGAATGATCTCAACCCTGAAAATGAAAGATGGATAAATGTTGATTTTATACCCTATCCTCACCATGTCTGGATGATTTATCAATACCAGCAAAAGAGCATTATTTATTGCATGGCAGTAAAGCTGGACAGTGCCGGAAAACCTATGGCAAAACCACTTGAACTTGATACTACCCGGATAGGATGGGCTGCAAGCAATAAGATCTATACCAGTATCTTCAGTGACGACAAGAAGCAGATCATGATCTTTAAGATCAACAGCCGCAACCAGAAGAACTTTCTGTTCACCACGATTTTGTTTGATGAAACTTTACACAAGAAAAACAAAGAGCAGCTCTTCCTTCCGATGGAAGAAAAAAACGATTACTTCACCGACTTTTTACTCGACAATGAAGGCGGATTGGTTTTTGGCAAATACGTTCGGAAAGGAGGTGGGGAATTTATCACAAATCTGAACCTTATTACAAAAAGGCCGGATTCCTCGCAATTCACGTCCTTTGATCTGAAAACAGGTGACCGGGTGCTCGACGATGTTAAGATCAAAATAGACAATTCCAATCACAGGTACCTGTTCTCTGCGCTATACTATAAACAAAAACGCGGTAACATTGAAGGATTGTTCACTATTACCTGGGACCGTGGCTCATCTACCGTGTTCAGGGAAAGGGTGCTGTCTTTTAACGATGAATTTCGTTCACAGGCTAAGGGTCAGGATGCCAACCTTCGCATCGCCTTTAATGATTTTTTTATAAAGAATATCCTGGTGAGAAAAGATGGTGCATACCTGGTCACAGCCGAATCCCTGTACACATCATCCCGGGGAGGTAGTGCTTTTAACCGCTGGGATTACATGAACTATAACAATCCATGGTCCTCTCCTTACAATGCTTACTATTATTCACCTTACTACTATAATACTTTTGGGGCTCCCTATAACAGGTATGGAGGAATGGCAACGAGATACCATTCAGAAAATATCGTTCTTATGGCGTTCAATAAATCTGACAGTCTTATCTGGACAAATGTTATTCCTAAAAGCCAGTTCGATGATCAGAGTGATGGATTAATTTCTCACCAGATTCTGAATACTGGAACCGAACTTCATTTCCTGTTTAATTTATATGAAAGAAGAACATTGCTACTGAATGATCAGAGTGTAAATGCAGAAGGGAAAATAACGCGTTACCCCACCTTTAGAAATCTCGACAGGAATATCGAATTCATGCCGCGTTTCGGTAAACAGGTAAGCGCACGGAGTATTATCATGCCATGCCAATACAAGAACTACCTTATTTTCGCTAAAATAGATTTCTAAAAGACAGTTAGTGGTAGGCATCTTCCGACAAAAAAATCCTGGGAATAATTTATTGTTGCTGGTTTACGGTCTCATTCTGAAATTCGGGATCCTGTTAAAGCCATCGCCACCATTAAAACATTTAGAAGATCATTACCTGTACACCTTATTGCTTCGTTTCCTTGACCCGCTTCACCTGCCGGATTTTTTTTACGGTATTGTCGCATTTCTGTTAATTTTTGTTCAGTCGTCATTGATCAACAGGGTATTCATTGATCAGAAAATGCTGCCCAAGCCCAACTACCTGCCAGGAATGGCCTACATGTTACTTTCATCTCTGTTCATTGAGTGGAATCATTTTTCGGCGCCACTGATCATCAACACATTCCTGATCCTGATGTTTTACCGGATGATCAACCTGTATAATACCAGTAAACCGCTCAGCTCAATTTATAATATCGGGGTGATGATGGGCCTGGTTACATTGTTATACCAACCAGCATTCGTGTATGTGCTTATGATACCGTTTACACTGTACATCATGCGGCCTTTCAGGGTAAGGGAATGGCTGACGGGTTTTCTGGGACTGACCACTCCATATTATTTTCTCGCCCTCGAACCGCTCTTCACCAACAAATGGAGCTGGAATCACCTTGTTCCATCCTTCACAATCGATTTCCCCGCAATGCCATCATCGATATACATCACTATAAGCATCATACTGCTGGTAGCACCATTTATAATGGGTGGATATTTCGTACAGACCAACCTCAACAAAATGCTCATCCAGATCAGGAAGGGCTGGAGCCTCCTATTATTGTTTGTTATCATGTCGATGTTTATCATTCTTGTTAATGGCGGCATTAATTATGTGAACTGGATCTTCGGATTAATGCCATTGGCGGCGTTTCATGCGGCTACATATTATTATCCGAATAAACGCATGCTTCCACTCCTGATACACTGGATCATATTTGGTTATGCCATATATCTCGGCTATTGGCCGGGAGGCAGGTAAATCCGTAACTTTGCAGGAAATTCAGCACGGATGAAATTTGGTATCGTAGTTTTTCCTGGATCGAATTGTGACAGGGATATGCAGGAAGCTCTTCAGAACGACCTCAGCCAGGAAGTGATCATGCTATGGCACAAAGACAGAGACATCAGCATGTTTAATAATGATGACTGCATCGTTCTCCCTGGTGGCTTTTCGTTCGGAGACTACCTGCGGTGCGGGGCGATAGCCAAATTCAGCCCGATGATGCAGAGTGTGATCGGGTTTGCACAGAATGGCGGTAAAGTGCTTGGCGTGTGCAATGGATTCCAGATACTTTGTGAAGCCCACCTGTTGCCGGGTGTGCTGTTAAGAAATGTGAATCAGCAGTTCCTTTGCAAGAACATATACCTGAAGGGTGTTGGCTCCGATTCGCCGCTGATGGTACCGATTGCGCATGGTGAAGGAAGGTATTTTGCTAAAGACCAGCTTCTTGACGAACTCGAGGCAAATAACCAGGTGATCTATAAATATTGCGACCAGAACGGAAATATTACTCCTGAAGCAAATCATAATGGGGCCACAAGAAATATTGCCGGAATCTGCAACAAAGACAGAAATGTTTTCGGTATGATGCCTCATCCGGAGAGAGCATGTTCGCAAAACCTTGGAAATACAGATGGAAGGATCATTCTCCGGTCGTTGCTTTTTGCAACTTCCAAAGCAGAGTCGGGTATGGCGGCAGTTGTATGATTTTTATTTTTCTATTTTTATTAAGTTTTTATGGTTGACTTTTGAACAAATCAAACTGCTTACCCTGATAAAACTTATATGATTTTTAGAAAGAACCTGTTTCGTTTTTCCCCTTTTCTACTTTTATTTTTTATTTCATTTCACGCTGTTGCGCAGGATTCGACGCTGTATAAATGGCAGGTTTCCAGTAAAAAGATCGATGATAAAACTTACGAGGTTAGCTTTCATACTCCGGGAAACAGTAACTGGGAACTGTACGGCGCAAATGAAGTGATCAGCGAGGTACCTTCAACCACACTGGAATTCGACTCATCGATAACAGCAGATAAACCATTCAAAGATTCCGGCAGTGCTAAACAGATCACCAGTGCTTTGTTTGACAATAATAAATTCAACATTCACGAAGGCCCGGCTACCTATACCGCAACGGTAAGGTTCCGTGATGCGGTTCCGGCAAAACTGCTCGGGAAATTTTCTTACACCTATGGCAGGGGAGATGAATTTTATCCCGGCAATATGTATGCATTTTCAGTGAATCTTGAAGGTGGAGTTGAATCATCGGTGAGGATAAAGATCAATAGCCTCGATCTCAGTCATCCTGTTAGCAGTTGTGGTGATGAAGATACCGGTGGTAAAAGTTTGCTGAGTATTTTCTTTCTGGGGTTGCTGGGTGGGTTTATTGCATTGCTTACACCCTGCGTGTTTCCATTAATACCATTAACTGTTTCGTTCTTTACAAAAAAAACGAACGACAGGAAAAAAGGTAAAATGAATGCATTGCTTTATGGATTTTTCATATTCCTGATCTACACTTTATTCAGCATTCCATTTCATTTGTTAAGCAATGTGAACCCAGAGATACTGAATAATATTTCTACCAACGTTTGGCTGAATCTCATCTTCTTTGCGATATTCATCGTATTCGCCATTTCATTCTTTGGCTATTTCGAGATTGTTATTCCAGGAGGCATTGCTAACAGGATCGATTCAAAGTCGGGCATGGGCACGGTAGGTGGTATATTTTTCATGGCACTTACACTTGCTATTGTATCATTTTCATGTACGGGTCCAATTTTAGGTTCGCTGCTGGTGGGAACAGCTGCTGAAGGAGCCTGGCCATTAACAGCCGGGCTTGCAGGATTTGGATTGGCGCTCGCTCTGCCATTTGCATTGTTTGCCATGTTCCCCGGATGGCTTCATACGTTGCCTAAGAGTGGCGGATGGCTCACTTCAGTAAAAGTTATCCTCGGTTTCCTTGAGATAGCTATGGCCATTAAATTTTTATCAAATGCAGACCTGGTGGAGCAATGGGGTTTTATAAAGAAGGAGATCTTTATCGGAGCTTGGGTAATAATAGGAATTCTGATGGTGCTCTACCTGTTTGGAAAGATCCGTTTTCCGCATGATGGACCCGTTAAGAAAATAAGTACTGCACGTTGGGTATTCATCATCATTTTTAGTGCGATAACCATTTATTTAATTCCAGGCTTAACGAATACTCACTCAGCTAACCTGAAACTGATCAGTGGATTTCCACCACCGTTATGTTACAGTATTTATCAGGCACCGGTGAATTGCGAAAAAGGGGTAGAACCCTTGCGTGATTATGAGCAGGCGCTTGCGGTGGCGAGAAAAGAGAATAAGCCACTACTGATAGATTTTACAGGGTGGGCCTGCGTTAATTGCCGGAGGATGGAGGAGAATGTATGGACAGATGAAACGGTTACAGATCTTATGAAGAATAAGTTTGTGGTAGTTTCATTGTACGTGGATGAAAGAAGGGTATTACCCGCTTCCGACCAGGTGGAGTATACTACCAAAAATGGATCAATGAAGAAGATTGTAACGGTAGGGGATAAGTGGGCAACTTTTCAGTCGGAGAATTTTAATAAGGTATCGCAGCCGCAGTATGCGATTGTTTCTCCAGGTGAGCGGGTGCTTACAAAAACTAAATCGTATACGCCTTCGGCGAAGGAATTTGCGGAGTGGTTGAATTGCGGGTTGAAGGCATCTGAAGGCAAAACGCAATAAAAAACCCTCCATAAAGGAGGGTTCTACTTTCTATAAAATCAAATCATTTATAAGGCTATCTTTTTCTGAGTCATCATTTTTCTCAGATTGATGAGTCCATAACGCATTCTTCCCAGGGCAGTATTGATGCTGCAATTAGTAAGAGAAGCGATTTCTTTAAAGCTAAGGTCAGCATAGTGACGGAGTATGATCACTTCACGCTGGTCTTCAGGAAGCAGATCAAGCATCTGGCGAACCTTTTCATGGCTCTGACGCTTCATCATTTTCTCGTCAGCACCCTCTTCAGTAAAGTTGATCACCTCGAAAATGTCGCGGTCATCACTTGTTTTGATAGCTGGTGTGCGTTTTACTTTCCTGAAATGGTCAACACAAAGGTTGTGAGCGATACGCATAGCCCATGGAAGGAACTTTCCTTCTTCTGTGTAACGTCCGCCGCGGATTGTGTCGATGATTTTAATAAGAACGTCCTGAAAAATGTCTTCTGCAAGATACTTGTCCTTAACAAGGAAAAGTATTGAAGTGTACATTTTGTCTTTGTGACGGAGCACCAGTGTTTCCAGTGCATTTAAATCTCCATCCTGAAAATTCACGATGAGATCATGGTCAGTTTTCGTACGTAAAGAGGAATTCATAAAACTTCTACAGTTTTGAAGGTGATAGGATATTATTAAAAGGATTTTAAGAGTGTTCTAGTTGGTTTTTCTTGAGTAGAAGAGTGTAATCTATAGGCGTCTGTTTTTTAGGGTGTGTTGCTATTTCTTAGACAAATTACCTTCTAAAGATAGGCACTTTCATGAAAAAACCAAACTTTAGCAATTCTTTTATGGGAATTGTTGAGTAAGGGTAAATATTTATACTTAGTATTCGGTCCGGCGCAATATTTTTGCAGACTCAATTATGGCCATTTCTACGAAAAAGCGAACAGTAAAGGCGAGTAACGGCACCGGTGAAGCAAAAGATTCGATTCTCATCAAGGGCGCCAGGGTACACAATCTTAAGAATGTAACAGCAGTAATTCCACGAAACAAACTCGTAGTGGTTACTGGTGTTTCAGGCTCAGGAAAATCTTCTCTGACAATAGATACATTATTTGCTGAGGGACAACGCAGGTATGCAGAAAGCCTCAGCGCATATGTACGCCAGTTTATGGCGCGTATGGTAAAACCTGATGTTGACTATATAAAAGGACTCTGTCCCGCAATAGCCATCGAACAAAAAGTAATAACCCGCACACCACGTTCCACCGTGGGCAGCATGACAGAAATTTACGATTACCTGAGACTGTTATTTGCAAGAACAGGAAGAACTATATCTCCCATTTCCAAACGCCAGGTTAAGAAGGATGATGTGGCCGATGTGGTGGAAGCGATGGTAAGGCTTCCACATAGCGACAAGGTACTTGTGCTGGTGCCTTTCAGGCAGCACGTTAACCGCAATGTTTCGGAAGAGCTGAATATATTAATGCAGAAGGGTTTTTCAAGGTTATATGTTTCCGGTGAAACCCTGCGTATCGAGGATTTACTTGAAGAAAAATCGCCGGCATATAAAAAGAACTGGAAACCCGGTAAAGAGGCATATGTACTGATCGACAGACTCGTGGTGAAAGAGTTTGATGAGGACGATAAGCATCGAATAGCCGATTCCGTTACTACTGCATTTTATGAGGGTGAGGGTGAAATGTTCCTGCTGGTGAATGAAAAGACCAAAATGCAGTTCTCCAACAGGTTCGAATTGGATGGACTTATATTCGAAGAACCGGTTCCCGACCTGTTTTCTTTCAATAATCCTGTTGGAGCATGTCCTACCTGTGAAGGATTTAGCCTGGTGCTAGGCATTGATGAGGATCTTGTAATTCCAGACAAAAGATTGAGTGTATATGAAAACGCTGTTGCTCCCTGGAAAGGCGAAAAGCTCAGCAAATGGAAAGATGATTTTATAAAAACTTCAAAGTCTTCGGGCTTTCCTATTCATAAGCCGATAATGGATCTTAGCAAAGAGCAGTATAAACTATTATGGAAAGGAAATGCTGTTGTTCAGGGCATTGACGACTTTTTTAAGGATGTTGAACAGAACCTGTACAAAGTACAGTACCGGGTGCTGCTATCGAGGTACAGGGGTCGCACATTGTGCCCTGAATGTAACGGGTACAGGCTTCGCAAAGAAGCACTATACGTGCAGGTTGGAGGAAAAAATATTGGTGAACTATGCCAGATGCCGGTAAAGGATCTCGCAAATTGGTTCCTAAGTATAGATCTTGGCGAACATGAAAGGCAGATTGCCAAACGCATTCTTATTGAGATCAACCTGCGGCTTAAAACCCTTATAGATGTTGGTCTTGGTTACCTCACATTAAACAGGCTTGCCAATTCTTTAAGCGGCGGCGAAAGCCAGAGGATCCAGTTAACGAGATCGCTCGGGAGCAATCTTACCAACTCATTGTATATACTTGATGAGCCATCTATTGGATTGCATTCGAGGGATACAAAACGGCTGATCAGTGTATTAAAAGAACTGCGTGACCTTGGGAACACAGTTGTTGTGGTGGAGCATGATGAAATGATGATGCGTGAAGCAGACCACATCATTGATATGGGTCCGCTTGCATCGCACCTGGGTGGAGAAGTGGTAGCCGCCGGAAATTATGATGAGATTATTGGTAATCCCGGCAGCCTGACCGGCAAATACCTCAATGGGGAATACAAAGTTGTTACACCGGGAAAGGTAAGGACGTGGAATAGCTCCATTAATGTAGAAGGAGCAAGGCAGCACAACCTCAAAGATCTTACCATTGAATTTCCATTGAATGTACTTTGTGTGGTGAGCGGAGTAAGCGGAAGCGGAAAAACCACGCTCGTAAAACAGATATTATATCCGGCGCTTAAAAAATTAAAAGGCGAGCCTGCAGATAAAGTTGGATTGCATAAAGCTATAACGGGTGATACAGAAAGCATATCGCAGATTGAAATGATCGACCAGAACCCGATCGGAAAATCGTCACGCAGCAATCCGGTAACCTATATCAAAGCATACGACGAGATTCGCGACCTGTTTTCACGGCAGCCACTCAGTAAAATGAGAGGATTTCAACCCAAACATTTTTCATTCAATGTAGACGGTGGCCGTTGCGACGCCTGCAAAGGAGAAGGCGAGCAGGTAGTAGAAATGCAGTTTCTTGCCGATGTACATCTCACCTGTGAAGTGTGCAACGGAAAACGGTTTAAGGAAGAAGTGCTTGAAGTGCAGTATAAAGGGAAGAATGTTTTTGATGTACTGGAAATGGGTGTTGATGAAGCATTGGAATTTTTTAAAGATGAAAAGGATCTGTATAAAAAAATACGACCCCTCAGCAGTGTTGGACTTGGTTATATAAAGTTGGGTCAATCCTCAGATACTTTATCCGGTGGTGAGGCGCAGCGTGTAAAGCTTGCTTCTTTCCTGGGGAAAGGCAAGGGACAGGGTCACATTCTTTTCATTTTCGATGAACCGACCACAGGTTTGCATTTTCATGACATTAAAAAACTGCTTGCATCTTTCAATGCACTGATCGAGCAGGGGCATTCAATAATCGTTATCGAGCATAATACTGATGTGATCAAAAGCGCAGACTGGCTTATTGATCTTGGCCCTGAGGCTGGTGATGAGGGAGGGAATCTTGTGTATGCCGGGGTGCCGAAGGATATTTCTAAGATCAAGGAAAGTTATACAGGAAAGTTTCTTTAATTATCTCAATCTATCCATGCTTTTTACGAGCCGTTCATCTTTATAAATTCCCCTGGCGGCCATAAAGAAAAAGATCACCATCACCAATGGAAGCAATGCGCCTACCTGGTAAGAGCCTGATTGTATAAGGTTATCTTTTTTAAAGCTCTCCACCCTGGCATATTCGAGAAACAAAAATCCTATCGAGAATATTACGCCGAATACGGAAAGCTTGAACTGAAGTTTCCTGTTTTTAAATAGGAAGAGGCAAATGATTGCAAGTATACCCAGGGCAATAATGATAATCACAAGTAAAAAATCGTCGGCGAGCTGGAATACTTTTTCACTGTTATCCGCGATTTTACCTATGTAAAGGGTTAATGTGTAAGTGGCGAAGGCAGCAATCGCTACGATCAGCAGCCACAAGGTTTGTATACGTTGAATCATATTATTTTCTTTAATAAAAAAATCAACCTAATTCCGGATACAACGGAAATTTCTTCATAAACTCATTCACATCTTTGGCAATACTCTCCAGTTTATGTTCATCATCCCCATTCATCAGCGCCTTATCCAGAAAATCAACAATAGTTTCCATATGCTCTTCCTTCATTCCCCTTGTAGTAACTGCCGGAACACCCACACGGACACCTGAAGTTACAAAAGCTGACTTATCATCATACGGAACCATATTTTTATTAACGGTAATATCCGCTTTTCCCAGCACCAGTTCTCCCTTTTTACCGCTGATATTCTTGTTGCGAAGGTCGATCAGCATAAGATGATTATCGGTGCCTCCTGAAACTACATCATATCCTCTCTTCACCAGCGCGGCATTCATTGCTTTCGCATTGCTGATGATCTGTTTGGAGTAAACAGTAAACTCGTCACTCAGTACTTCTCCGAATGATATAGCTTTCGCCGCAATGATATGTTCGAGAGGGCCGCCCTGGGTGCCTGGGAAAACGGCCATATCGAGCAAGTTGCTCATCATCCTGGTATTCCCTTTCACATCTTTCAGTCCGAACGGGTTCTCAAAATCCTTCTTCATCATAATTATGCCTCCCCTTGGTCCGCGTAATGTTTTATGAGTAGTTGAGGTAACTACATGACAGTGATCGAAAGGTGAATTAAGAAGATTTTTAGCGATCAGGCCTGCGGGATGCGCCATGTCGCACATCACAAATGCATTGATGCTGTCGGCGATCTTACGGATACGGGAATAATCCCAGTCGCGGCTGTATGCCGAGGCACCACAAATGATTGCTTTTGGCTTCTCAGCCATTGCAACTTTTTCCATCATGTCGTAATCAACAAGGCCATCTTCTTTTTTCACGCCATAAAATACAGGCTGGTATAATTTACCAGAAAAATTTACCGGCGATCCATGAGTAAGGTGCCCGCCCATGCTAAGGTCGAGTCCAAGAAATTTATCACCAGGTTGTAATATCGCTAAAAGGACCGACGCGTTTGCCTGAGCGCCTGAATGCGGTTGTACATTGGCGTATTCGCAGTTGAAAACCTGCTTTAGCCTGTCAATAGCAAGCTGTTCACTCTGATCCACTACTTCACATCCTCCATAATACCTGCGTCCGGGATAGCCTTCAGCGTATTTGTTGGTCATCACATTTCCCATCGACTGCATTACATCGATAGAAACAAAATTTTCTGACGCTATCAATTCTATTCCTCTGCGCTGGCGTTCAAGTTCTTTCCTGATAAGGTCGAAAACCAATGTGTCTTTTTTCATGTATAGATTTGAATTAATATGGGTGAATATGGTGAATCAGGCCGCAAAAATAATGACCCCAGCAATACAAAAATGCACTACTTTCACGAAAGAAATGAAAGCTATCATTCCAGTGGCAGGTGCTGGTACTAAGTTGCGTCCGCATACTTATACTCAGCCAAAGGCACTCATACCGTTAGCAGGCAAAACAATTCTGAGCATTATTGTCGACCAGTTGAAGGAAGCCGGCATCAGCGATTTCATATTTATTATTGGATATCTCGGTGACAAGATCAGGGACTACGTAACAGAAAAGTATCCTGAGCTGAATACTCATTTTGTAAACCAGAATGAGCGGCAGGGTATCGGGCACGCTATCCAGCTTACCAGGAATATTGTTGGGAATGACGAAGTGTTTATAGTTCTTGGCGACACCATCTGCGAATATGATGTTGCCGACGTTCTTTCGCGGCCAACATCAGTACTGGGCATTAAAAGAGTGGATGACCCCCGTGACTTTGGTGTGGCGGAAATAGGTGAGGACGATTTTATTTCGCGTGTGGTTGAAAAGCCGCAGATACCCAAGTCAAATATGGCCCTGGTTGGAATATACCGGATCAAGGAAGCGGACCAGTTGTTCACCTGCCTTGAGAATAACATAAGGAATATGGTAAAGAGCCGCGGAGAGTTCAGTATAACAGATGCAATTGAATGCATGATCTCCAGCGGAGCCAAGTTTCAGTCGTTCAAAGTACAGAACTGGTTCGATTGCGGTAAGAAAGAAACGCTGCTTGAATCGAATGCCACGCTTCTTAAAAAGTTCGGTGGTGTGATCTCGCGTGAACATCATTTCGAAAACACTATCATCATTCCACCCGTAAGCATAGCACCTGGCTGCGACATAAAGAACTCAATCATCGGACCCAATGTAACCATAGGTGAAAAAGTGTCTATCAGCTATTCTGTTATCAAAGATTCAATCATTGGAGCCTTTGCGGACCTTTCCGACATCGTACTTACCAAATCACTTATCGGCAGCGACACCGAGGTTAAGGGTGAAAGCCGCAGCCTGAACATCGGCGATAACACTGAAATAGATCTCGGAGAATCCTGATTGTTAAAGGGTTTTAACTTCTGAGGCACTTGGCATTTTGGGGAATTTCCGGTACTTTCATATTCTATTGTAACATTTTTACTGATTCAGATGTCATACTAAAATATAACCCGAAACCGCTTCGTATGCAACGTTTGAAATACTTACTTCTCGTAATCTCTTTTCTACCTCTTTCTAATTGTGTTTTTGCAAACCAGGATGGCGATGGAACAAAAGATCCCGCGATCTCGGGATCAGTGTCCGATGCTTTTTCAAAAAAGCCGGTAAAAGGGGTTACTGTTTATGTAACAGCAAAGGATGGAACGAAACTGATCACTACAGATGCTTCGGGTAAATTCATCATACCAAAATTGCCCCCCGGTGAAGTAACCATTCAACTTGAAAAGAAGGGTTATAAAACTTACAGGCGCGAAAAAGTGATGCTTAAAGAGGGTATGCAGATCAAGCTCAATTTCGACATGAGCAACATAAAAGAAGATGAAGACAACAACGATCTTTTTCATCCTCTTCTTCGTATGATAGAAAGCTGATCAGGACCTTACTGTCCACTTCCACATTTCTTTCCAGGTAATTTTCTTTCCATACAACAGTATGCCAGTGCGGTAAATTTTCGCGCTCAGCCAGGTAGTAAATAAAAATCCGCCGACTAGCAGCAGCATACTTGAAGCAAGCTCCCACCAGGGTACTGTGGAAGGCACTCCGAACGGAATTCTTGCCATCATCACCACAGGAGAAAAAAATGGAACCATGCTCGTCCAGGTTGCCATTCGTGAAGATGGGTGAACAATCACCTGCATCATGATCACTATCGCGAGAACGATCGGCATGGTCACCGGCAGCATCAGGCTTTGTGTATCCTGGGAATCCTCGCTTACAGCGCTGCCAACAGCAGCAAAAAGCGATGCGTAAAAAAGATATCCGAAGATGAAATAAAAGATGAAGCAAAGAATAATCATTGGAATGTTAACGGTAGCAAGCTCAGCTCCGAAACCCGCGGATTGTTGTTCTGTGGATTGCCGGCTCGCTTCATTAAGCACATCATGCGGCAGGAAATTAAACAGTACGAGTGCAAACACTACTACGAGCACTATCCACATAAAAAATTGTGTCAGGCCAACAGCACCTATTCCAATGATCTTTCCCATCATCAGCTGAAAAGGCTTCACCGATGATATAATAATTTCTGCAATACGGTTCGTTTTCTCCTCTGAAACGCCCCTCATTACCATGGTACCATAGATAAGGATGATAATATAGATCAGGAAAGAAGATGTATAACCGACGGCATACGCCACTCCTGAATGTTCTTTTTTTTCAATGTGTTCTTTTATGATTTCTGTGTCATTGATCTTGCCAGGTAAAGCGCTGTCCTTTGGTGTCATGTAAATGACGGCGGTGATCAGTCCCACAAAAAACAGCGGAGTAAGGAAAGTTGAAATAATGAAAGTTCTGTTCCTTACCCGGGTGATATATTCTCTCTTTATGATGAGCCAGGTTTTATTCATAAATACTATGCGGTTAATTTTTGAAACTGGCGTGTAAGAGGTGTTCCTTCCACCAGCCTGATAAAAATGTCGTTCATTGAGGGTAGTAATTCATAGAATCCTGTTATGTTGATGTTTTGCTGCAGGTAGTGCAATAAAACATCATTGGGCCTGTATCCTTCCCTGATCTTCACTATGATCTTTTGTTCCTGTACAGTAATGATCTCGAATGCTGCGGATCCCTGTTCTTCCGGAATATTTTCGAGTATGATAGCAAAAAGATTTTCTTTGAACTGTTGTTTTACATCTTTTACTGTACCGTCGAGGATCTTTTTTCCCTGGTTCATCAGTATAATGTGATCACAGATCTCTTCAACCTGTTCCATACGGTGGGTGCTGAAGATTATGCTGCAACCTTTTTTCGCAAGCTTGTAGATTTCTTCCTTAATAAGATTGGTATTAACAGGATCGAGGCCGCTGAAAGGCTCATCAAGAATGATCAATGATGGCTCATGCATTACCGTTATAACAAATTGCAGCTTTTGTCCCATGCCTTTGCTGAGATCTTCCACTTTACGGTTCCACCAGGTTTCCATTTCAAGGCGGGTGAACCATTCTTTTGCTTTACTCACTGCATCATGCCTGCTGAGTCCTTTCAGTTGCGCGAGATAAATTACCTGTTCCCCGGTTTTCATCTTTTTATATAATCCTCTTTCTTCGGGCATGTATCCAATCTGCATCAGGTCTTTGTCGGGATTGAATTTGTTTCCATTGAGGATGATATTTCCCGCATCGGGATAAAAAATTCCGGTGATCATCCTGATGAGTGTTGTTTTCCCGGCACCGTTAGGGCCGAGTAATCCGAATATGCTTCCCTTTGAAAGGGTAAAACTAACTTCATCAACGGCTTTCTGAGTAGCGTAATATTTCTTCACCTGGTCAACCTCGAGAATATTCATTATCGTGCTTTATTCATAAATGTATGTAATATGATAGTTGCTGATGTTACGCCGGTCATAAAGTTTTGATACGTGCTGCTGCCATCGCTGCAATTTTTTCGCCGTCCATCGCTGCGCTTACAATGCCGCCGGCGTAACCGGCACCTTCACCGCAGGGAAACAGACCTTTTACCTGGGGGTGCTCCAGTGTTTGAGCGTCGCGGGGAATTCTTACGGGTGATGATGTCCGGGATTCTGTTGCCACTACTACTGCTTCGTTGGTAAAGTACCCTTTCATTTTTTTACCAAAATGAAGGAAGGCTTCTTTGAGCGATGTGTAAATATAAGAAGGTAGAATATCATGCATAAGTGCAGTTTTTATTCCAGGCAGATATGAAGAGGATGGTAGACTCTCCGAGAGCTTCTTACGGGTAAAGTCTTCGAGAAGTTGGGCAGGTGCAACAAAATTACCTCCACCGGCATGGTATGCTTTCTGTTCTACAGAACGCTGGAATTCCATGGCAGCGAGTGGACCAAACTTTTTTATAAGAGGTGCGATGTCCTGATCCTGAACGGCCACAACAATTCCTGAGTTGGCGAAAGGGTTGTTTCTTTTGGAAGGCGACCATCCGTTTACTACGATTTCACCGGGAGCAGTTGCTGCAGGCGCGATAATGCCACCTGGGCACATACAGAAAGAAAAAACTCCTCTTCCTTCAACCTGTTGCACAAGACTGTAGGATGCAGGCGGAAGAAATTCATCTCTTACGGAACAATGGTATTGGATGGAGTCTATAAGATGCTGCGGATGTTCCACGCGCACACCAAGTGCGAAAGGTTTAGCTTCGATCAGAATTTTTTTGCGGTGTAGTAATTCGAAAATGTCGCGGGCTGAATGACCGGTAGCAAGAATCAATGCATCACCTTCAAATTTTTGCTGATCGGAAGTGATAACACCTGTTAGTTTATTGTTTTGAACCAGGAGGTCGGAAATTTTTTTTTCAAACAGCAATTCACCTCCGCACTCAATTATTTTTTCGCGTATAGATGTGATGATCTGTGGTAATTTGTTTGTACCGATGTGAGGATGTGCATCGTATAAAATATTTTCTTCGGCACCGAATTGAACAAGGATGTTTAGGATGCGATTTACGTCGCCGCGTTTCGTACTTCGTGTGTATAATTTACCATCGCTGTAGGTGCCGGCACCGCCTTCACCGAAGCAATAATTGCTATCAGGATTTATTAATCCTTCCTTATTGAGTTTGGCGAGATCCCTTCTTCTGTCGCGAACATTTTTGCCCCTTTCAAATATAATCGGTTTTATTCCTTCTTCGATGAGCTTTAACGCCGCAAAAAGCCCTGCGGGCCCTGCCCCTGCAATGAGAATTTTTTTTGCATCTCGTGAAACGCAGTCCAGGTGCAGGTTTCGGCGTTCTCTCATTGTGAAGGGTTCGTCGATAAAAACATTTACATTGAGTTGTATTCCTGGTTTCTTTCCCCTGGCATCTATTGAGCGCTTGATATAAGTTAAGCCGGTGATTGAATTTCTTTTGATTGATAAGTGTTTACTTATATAATCTTTAATAGTTTCATCTGAACTTGCTTCAGAAGGTAATAATCTGATTGTGAGTTGTTGCTGCAAGGCTCTTAAATTTATTCTTCTGAGAGAAGATTTTGTTGCTCAAAGTTGAGACAATATTTCGCATAAATTATTTAACTGAACAAAACAAAAAATGACATCTAAATCGAAAAATTTATTTTCTAACAATGATGGAATAAAAAATTTTTTATTCAACAAAAAGTTTTGATATTCGTTCCCCTGCGTTACTTTTTTGTGTTCAAAAAATAATCGCCCTGAGGACCAGCAATTGTGATTAAAAAATCTTAACTCAACATAAACTGCTTTCGAACTAAAATGAATAAATCTTTTGACAAAGTATGGAGTAATTGTTTAGAGATTATTAAAGACATAGTTGAGTGGCAGCATTTTACAACCTGGTTCGAACCAATCAGACCAGTGGAGCTCAAAAATAATATTTTAGTCATCCAGGTTCCTAGCCAGTTTTTTTTCGAATACCTCGAAGAACATTATGTAAATTTACTTGCAAAGACACTCAGAAGAATATTAGGTAAGGAAGCGAGGTTAGAGTATAGAATAATGGTAGATAGTGGCAATCACCAGAGCAAGCCACTTACCATGGATGTGCCGACTCATGGTTACAAAACGTTTTCAAATAATGAGATGGATTTCCCGCTTATCATACACAATCCTGTAAAGAACCCATTCGTGATTCCAGGTCTGAAGAAAATGCAGATCGATCCGCAGCTTAACCATATTTATACTTTCGACAATTTTATAGAGGGTGACTGTAACCGTGTGGCACGACGCGCAGGTAAAACTGTAGCTGAGAAGCCTGGTTCCAGTTCTTTTAATCCTTTGGTATTATATGGTGGCGTTGGATTGGGTAAAACTCATCTTGGCCAGGCTATCGGCAATGAAACAAAGAGACTTCACCCCAACAAGGTGGTATTATATGTAAGTTCCGAGAAGTTCATCAACCAGTTCCAGGATCATGGCAGGAATAATGCCATTAACGATTTCATTCATTTCTACCAGATGGTGGATGTGCTGATCATAGATGATGTGCAGTTCTTCAACCGCGCCGAAAAATCGCAGGATGCCTTCTTTGCTATTTTCAACCATCTTCACCAGAGCGGCAAGCAACTGATACTAACTTCTGATAAAAGTCCAAAGGACCTTGAAGGCGTTCAGGAAAGATTGCTGAGCAGGTTCAGGTGGGGCCTAAGCGCAGACCTGCAGACTCCCGACTATGATACAAGAATTGACATACTCGAGAGGAAGATGAAGAATGATGGCCTCGACATGCCGAAAGAAGTAGTGAAATATCTTGCTTATAATATTAATAGTAACGTACGTGAGCTGGAAGGTGCATTGATTTCCCTACTGGCACAGTCTTCGCTTAACAAAAGGGAGATTGACTTAGATCTCGCAAAGAGAGTATTGAGAAATTTTGTGAAGACAAGCAGTAAAGAAATAACGATAGATACGATCCAGAAAATGGTATGTGAGTTTTTCGATGTGCCGTATGATAAGCTGCTGCAGAAGACCCGCAAGCGGGAGATTGTGCAGGCACGGCAGATCACAATGTACCTGGCGAAGGCGTTTACCAAGAATTCACTTAAAACTATCGGTGAACATTTCGGTGGCCGGGATCATACGACTGTTATCCATTCATGCCAGACTGTAAAGGATCTTATGGATACCGACAGTACTTTTAGGGAAAGTGTGGTGGAATTGCAGCAAAAAGTTCAGCTGGCCGCAATGTGATCTTTAAAAATACTAGAAAGACCGTGAATTTGAAACCCCGAAAGGGGTTTTTTTAATGGGCAGAAGAAATCAT
>Ga0207701_10001118_pt1 | contig 28370 bp, 20 predicted proteins | sample KBSSwiSSwithPhiX_FD_184294 | JGI IMG/M metagenome (GOLD analysis project Ga0207701, IMG submission 184294) | Switchgrass rhizosphere bulk soil microbial communities from Kellogg Biological Station, Michigan, USA, with PhiX - S5 (SPAdes) (version 2) | ecosystem: Environmental > Terrestrial >... | reverse complement strand
GGCGCTGACCGCGAAGTGGTGGCCGGCCGACCTGCACGTCATCGGGAAGGACATCACCCGATTCCACGCCGTGATCTGGCCGGCGATGCTGATGAGCGCCGGTGTCGCGGTCCCGCGGCAGATCTTCGGCCACGGCTGGGTGCATCTGAAGGGCGAGAAGATGAGCAAGTCCCTCGGGACGGCTGTCGACCCGCTCGAGGTGGTGGATCGCTTCGGCCCCGATCCGCTGCGGTTGTACCTGGTGAAGGAGATCGCCTTCGGGTCGGACGGCGACTTCAGCTGGGAGCGGTACGAAGACCGCTACAACGTCGACCTCGCCAACAATCTCGGCAATCTCGTCAGCCGGGTGATCGCCATGGCCGAGCGCTATCGCAGCCTGCGTTTGAAGCCGGCGGGTCGCGGAGGCCCGTTGATCGGCGCCGCAGCGAGCGCGGTGGCGGACTATATGACGGCGATGGACGCTTTCGCCCTGAGCGATGCGGTGGCGGCGGTTTTCAGGCTGGTCGATGCGGCCAACGGCTACATCGCCAGCACGGAACCGTGGGCCCTGGCCCGCAACCCTGAACAGGCCGAGGCCTTGTCGGAGGTCCTGTTCGATGCGGCGGAAGCGATCCGGATCGCCGCGGTGCTGCTGCTGCCGGTCATGCCAGGGTCGGCCGCCGAGGTGCTGCGGCGCATCGGCGAGACGAAGGTAGCGACGGACCTCCGGCTGACCGATGCGCACTGGCGTGCGGACGACGAACGCGTGCTGGTGAAGGGGGATGCCTTATGGCCGCGCGTTGACGCGGCGGGCACCACCTCCAAGCCAGTCGACACTCACTCGCGACAGAAGAGGAGCATACAGGTGGACGAGATCAATCAGCCGTCCGGCGCCGCGGCGCCGGGCCCTTCCGCTTCCGCTGCGGCGACATCGCCGGCGGCGGCCCCGGCCGCGCCGATCGCGGCGACGGTTCCGACGACAGCGGCCGGGCCGGAGCGGATTTCGATCGACGATTTCATGAAAGTCGATCTCCGGGTCGCAAAGGTGCTGGCGGCCGAGAAGGTGCCGAACTCGCGCAAGCTGGTCAAGCTGTCGGTCGACGTCGGGACCGAGCAGCGAACACTCGTCGCCGGCATCGCCGAGGCCTACGAGCCTGACGCCCTCGTCGGCCGCACCATCGTCATCGTCTTCAACCTGAAGCCGGCGAAGCTGATGGGCATCGAGTCCAACGGCATGGTGCTGGCCGGAAGCCCCGAGGGTGGGAAACCGACGCTGGTCGGCTTTGATCAGGACGTCCCGCCCGGCTCGCGCGTCCGATAATCGCCAAATGATCGACAGCCACTGCCATCTCGCGGATCCGGCGTTCGCGCCGGATCTGTCCGACGTCATCGAGCGCGCCAGGACGGCGGGGGTTCAACGCGCGATGTGCATCCTGGCCGCGGGCGATAGCGAGGAGTCGGCCGCTGCCGGCCGCGTCCGCGAGTTGTGGCCAGGCGTGCGGATGGCGGTCGGCGTCCACCCGCACCAGGCTGGCACCGTCACGGGCCGAGCCGACGAAGCCGCGGAGCTGGTGAAGCACGCAATTGTCGCGGAGCGCGCCGATGCGTTGGGCGAGATCGGGCTCGATTACCACTACGACTTCTCGCCGCCCAACATCCAGCAGGGCGTTTTCAGCGCGCAGGTCACCATCGCGAAGGCGCTCGGGCTGCCGATCGTGATCCATACCCGCGAAGCGGCGCAGGATACCTTCGCGGTCCTGAAACGGGTCGGCAAGGGGAGCGTGCGCGGCATCTTCCACTGCTTCACCGGGGACGTGGCCATGGCCAGGACCGCGCTCGACCTCGGGTTCCACATCAGCATCTCCGGGATCGTGACGTTTCCGAATGCCGCCGACATCCGCGAGGTCGCGGCGTTCGTGCCGGCCGATCGGCTGCTCATCGAAACCGACTCGCCCTACCTTGCGCCGGCGCCGACCCGCGGCAAGCGCAACGAGCCGGCCTTCGTCTCCCGCGTGCTCGAGGTGGTCGCCGGCCTGCGGCGGACCGGCGAGGGCCCGCTGGGCGAGCAACTGGTTCGGAACTTCGATGCCCTGCTGGGCCCAACTGTTACGCAGAACAAGGCTTAGCGCGTTGACACTCCGCTCGCAAAACCAGTATCGTGGGCGGAACTCCATCCCTACGGCATCCATTTGAGCGACACTGCCCAGAAGTCCCCGGCCGCTGCTGACCTCGTATCGATCTTCGAGCCGATTCGCGAGGATCTCGAGGCCGTCGAAGCGGAGTTCGCCCGCCACATCCAGTCACGCGTCGCGTTGATTCCGGAGATGGGGCGCTACATCCAGAAGAGCGGCGGTAAGCGGGTGCGGCCGGCGGTGCTCTTGATGGCCGCCCGCCTCAGCGGCTACACCGGCGATCGCGCGGTGTTGAACGCCTCGGTGGTGGAGTTCATCCACACCGCGACGCTGGTGCACGACGACATCATCGATCAGGCCGATCTCCGGCGCGGCCGCTTGGCCGTGCATTCCCGGTGGGGCAACGACATCACCGTCCTCCTCGGCGACTATCTCTACATCAAGTCGATGGGGATGGCGCTGACGCAGGATTCGCTCGACGTCATCCGCCTGCTCTGCGACGTGACGCTGCGGATGATCGAAGGGGAGCTCTACCAGCTCACCAAGGCCGGCGACGTGGACATCACCGAGGACGAGCATTTCGAGATCATCCGCCGCAAGACGGCGTTCCTGTTCGGCGGCTGTGCCCAGATCGGCGGAATGCTGGGCGGCGTCAACCCGGAACAGGAAACCGCCCTCCGCGATTACGGCTTCAACCTTGGCGTCGCGTTCCAGCTGGTCGACGATCTCCTGGACTACACCGCCGATGCGGCCTCGCTCGGCAAGCCGGTCGGCGGCGACCTGCGCGAAGGCAAGGTGACGTTGCCGATCATCTTCCTCTTGCGTCGTGGCGGGGAGGCGGCCGACAGCCTGATACGTGGCGTCGTGCGCGACCGGGCCGTGAGCACCGAGCAGTGGCGCGAGATCCTCCGTCTGATGCGCGAGCATCGCACCACGGAGCTCGCCTACGACCGGGCCGTCGAGTACGCCTCTCGAGCCAAGGACAGCCTGTCCGCCTTTCCGCCCGGGCGCGAGCGCGAGGCACTGGCCGCCCTGACCGATTACGTGCTCGCGCGCGATCGCTAGTCGCGCCACGGTCCCTTGAATGCGGACCTTCCCGCTACTTCTTCTCGCGATGCGCCGCCACGCGGTCCTACCCGGCCAGCGCCAGCGTGCCATCGTCATCTCGCAGCGTTCGAATTCAGCCGCCTGATATGGATCCCGCCGACCGCATCGATCAGCTCCGCGCCGAGATCCGCCACCACGAGGATCGCTACTACATCGACAACGATCCGGACATCACGGACGACGCGTTCGATGCGCTGGTGAAGGAGCTGGAGGCGCTCGAGGCGGAGCACCCGGACCTGGTGACCGCGGACTCGCCGACGCAGCGCGTCGGCGGACGGACGGTCGAGGGTTTCGCGACCGCCGAGCATCTGCAGCCGATGCTCAGCCTCGACAACGCCTACACCGAAGACGAACTGCGCGCGTTCGACGAGCGCGTGCGCCGCGGGATCGGCGTGACCGACGATGCGCCGGTGGACTACGTGGCGGAGCTGAAGATCGACGGCCTGAGCATCGCGCTCACGTATGTCGAGCGCGTCCTGGTCCGCGGCGTGACCCGCGGCGACGGCATCCGCGGCGAGGACGTCACCGCCAACGTGCGCGTCATCCCGTCGCTGCCGCTGGTTCTGCACGGCGGTCCGGCTGGAACGATCGAAGTTCGCGGGGAGATCTACCTGCCGAGAGAGTCGTTCGAGCGCACGAACCGCGAGCGCGAGGACGCCGAGGAACCGCCCTTCGCGAATCCACGCAACGCCGCCGCCGGCACGATGCGGATGCTGGACCCGTCGGTGGTCAAGCGCCGGGGCCTGCGAGCCTTCGTGTATCAACTCGTGGCCGCGGGTGAGCGCGATCGTGCGCGCCACTCAGAGACGTTGACCGCGCTGCGCCAGTGGCGGCTGCCTGTTCAACCGGATTGGAAGCGGTGCGCAGGTATCGAGGCGTTGCTCGGGTTCTGTCACGAGTGGCAGGACAAGCGCGCGAAGTTGCCCTTCGACACCGACGGCGTGGTGATCAAGGTTGACGACCTGGCGCTGCGTGAGCGGCTCGGCGCCACGGCCAAGTTCCCGCGCTGGGCGCTGGCCTTCAAGTTTCCCGCCCAGCAGAAGGACACGCTGCTGCGGGCAATCGAGGTCAACGTCGGCCGGACCGGGGCGGTCACGCCGTATGCCGTGCTGGAGCCGGTCGTCCTGGCCGGCTCGACCATCTCGATGGCCACGCTCCACAACGCCGAGGACGTGGCGCGCAAGGACCTGCGCGCCGGTGATCGCGTGCTGATCGAGAAGGCCGGCGATGTCATCCCGAAGGTGGTCAAGCGGGTCGGCGATCATCCACCGGGCAGCACCGAGTGGACGATGCCGACGGTCTGCCCGATCTGCGCCTCGCATCTCCAGCGCGACGAGGAAGAGGTGGTCTGGCGGTGCCCGAACACGTCGTGCCCGGCACGACTGCGCCGCAGCCTCGAGCACTTCGCCTCCCGCTCGGCGATGAACATCGAAGGGCTCGGCGAGTCGCTCGTCGATCAGTTGCTGGAGCTCGGGCTGGTCAAGGACTTCGCCGACCTCTATCAGCTCGACCCGCGCGTACTCGAGGAGCTCGTGGTGACGCCGCGCGAGCCGCGATCGGAACGGGCGCGCCCGCGCAAGCTGGGGAAGGTCGGCCGCAACGTCGCGGCCCAGATCGATCGCAGCCGCGCCAACGACCTCTCGCGCCTGATTTATGCCCTGGGGATCCGGCACATCGGGGAGAAGGCGGCGGCGACGCTGGCGCGCTCGTTCCGGACGATGGATCGGCTGCTCGACGCGCCCATCGAGATGCTCCAGACCGTCCCCGAGATCGGCCCGGTGGTGGCCGCATCGGTGCGCGCGTTCGCCGACGAGCCGCACAACCGCGCGCTGATTGCCAAGCTCCACGCGGCCGGCGTGAACATGGAGAGTCAGGCCGCAGCCGTCGATGACGGGCCGAGGCCGCTGGCGGGGCAGGTGTTCGTGCTGACCGGCACCCTGGCAAGCATGACACGCGAGGCCGCGCAGGCGGCGATCGAGGCGCTGGGAGCCAAGGTGACCGGTTCGGTCAGCCGGAAGACAACCGCGGTGATTGCCGGTGACGAAGCCGGCAGCAAGCTCGAAAAGGCCCGGACCCTGGGCATTCCGGTCTGGAGCGAAGCGGATTTTCAGGCGCGTATAATTGGAATCTCGAGTGAGCCGGACCGCCAGTGAGGGGCGAAGTCTCTCGGCGCCCCGGACCATCGGCTACCGACTGGTGCCTGACTGATACCCTTGCGCCGCTTCACCTTCATCACGCTCGTGCTGTCGTCCGCCCTGACGTTCCTGGTCGGGCTGATCCTGGCCGGCGAGTGGACGCCGACGCCGGTCGTGTCGAGCGCGACCAGCAAGCCGCGCCGGAACGAGCGCGGGCTATCCGCCGAGCCGCCCGCGGCCGCAGCCTTCGTGAATTTCGCCGACGTCAGCGAGCGCATCAACGCGGCGGTCGTCAACATCGATGCGTCGGCCAATGCCGCGGCCCGCAGTGCGGTCCGTCCGGGACGACCCGGGGCCGACGATCCCGCCGAGGGGCCGCCACGCGACCTCGATTCGCCTCGGCCGGGCTCGGGCAGCGGATTCCTGATCGACAAGGCCGGCTACATCCTGACCAACAATCACGTCATCGAGGCGGCGCAGCGGATCACCGTGACCCTCGCTGACGGCCGCAGCTTCAAGGCGAGCGTGGTCGGCGCGGACGCGGCCATCGACATCGCGCTGCTGCGCATCGAGGGTGCGTCCGACTTGCCCGAGGCGCCGCTGGGCAACTCCGATCAACTGCGTGTCGGGGAATGGGTCTGCGCCATTGGCAATCCGCTCGGCTACGTCCACTCGGTGACCGTCGGGGTCGTCAGCTTCGTCGGGCGCAAGCTGTACGATCCAAGCCTCGACAACTACATCCAGACCGACGCCGCGATCAACTTCGGCAATAGCGGCGGCCCGTTGATCAACACCCGCGGTGAAGTGGTCGGGATCAACGCCGCGGTGAGCCCGCGCACCAGCAGCATCGGCTTTGCCGTCCCGATCAATCAGGCGGTCGCCGTACTGCCGCAGTTGAAGAGTACCGGCCGGGTGGCGCGCGGCTTCATCGGCGTGACCCTCACCGACGTCACGCCGGCCCTCCAGCGGGCTCTCGGTCTGACTGTCTCGCGGGGCGCGGTGGTACAGGACATCAGCGTGAACTCGCCGGCCGAGCGCGCCGACCTGCGTCCGTACGACGTCGTGATCGACGTCGACGGCCATCCGGTGGAGTCGAACGAGGAGTTGATTCACGAGATCGCCGCCCGCGCGCCGGGCACTGTCGCCAGGCTGTCGATCCTCCGGGACGGACGCCACCAGCTGCTGATGGTCAAGCTGGCCGAGCGGCCGCGGCGCGGCGAGGAATTCGGCGGCGTCGCGCCACCGCCTGACGGGGGCACACCCCGGCCGGCGGACGCGTCGCTTCGCTCGCCGCTCGGGATTACCGTGCGCGAGCTCGATCGCACCTTTCTCGGCCGCGTCGAGGTGCCGGAGCAGGTCAAAGGCGTGGTGATCCGCGCCGTCGATCAGGCAGGGCCGTCCTATGCGGTGCTGCGGCGCGGTCTGGTGATCATGGAAATCAACCGGCGCGAGACGGCGAGCCTCGCGGCATACGAGAAGATCGTCACCGCGGCCCGGCCCGGCGACGTCATGGCGATTTACTTTTACGATCCGACCCAGGGGCAGCGCAGCCTCGTGACGGTCACGGTCGAGTGAGCGGCCCACGCCCAATGAAAGCACGCATCCTGGTCGTAGACGACGAGGCGGAGATCCGCCGATCGGTGCGGATGATCCTGGAGTACGAAGGCTACGAGGTGCTGGAAGCCTCCAGCGGCCCCGACGCCATCGCCCTGGTCGAGCGCGAGGCGCCGGACCTGGTGTTCCTGGACATCAAGATGCCGGGCATGGACGGCCTCGACGCCTTGCAGCGGATCCGCGCCAGCAACGATGCGCTGCCGGTGGTGATCATTTCGGGCCACGGCACCGTCAGCACCGCCGTCGAGGCGACCAAGGCCGGTGCCTTCGACTTCATCGAGAAGCCGCTGACCACCGAGCGGGTGCTGGTCACCATCCGCAACGCGCTCGACCGGACCCGGCTGGCCGACGAGAACCGATCGTTGAAGCGCGCCGTCGAAGTGCGCCATCAGATGGTCGGCGAGAGTCCTGCGCTGCGGCACGTGTGGGACGCGATCAAGCGCGCCTCCCCGACCAACGCCACCGTGTTGCTGCTCGGGGAGAGCGGCGCCGGCAAAGAGCTGGTCGCGCGTTCGATCCATCGCAACAGCCTGCGCAGTCGCGAGCGCTTCGTCCAGGTGAACTGCGCGGCGATCCCCGAGGAGCTGATCGAGTCGGAGCTGTTCGGCCACGAGAAGGGCTCGTTCACCGGCGCGACGGAAAAGCAGATCGGCAAGTTCGAACAGGCCGATCGCGGCACGATCTTCCTGGACGAAGTGGGCGACATGAGCCCGAAGACCCAGGCCAAGGTGCTGCGCGTCCTCCAGGAGGGAGAGGTCGAGCGGCTCGGCTCGGCGCGGACGATCAAGGTCGACGTGCGGGTAATCGCCGCGACCAACAAGGATCTCGAAGCAGAGATCGAGAAGGGGACCTTCCGCGAGGATCTGTACTTCCGCCTCAGCGTGATTCCGATTCGGGTCCCGCCGCTGCGCGATCGCCGCGAGGATGTCCCGGCGCTGGTGCGGCACTTTGCCGATCTGTTCAGCCGCGACAACAACCGGCGGCCGCAGCGCTTCACGCCGGCGGCGCTCGAGTACATGCAGCGGGCGCGCTGGAAGGGCAACGTCCGCGAGCTGAAGAACACGGTCGAGCGCCTGATCATCATGACTCCAGGCGAGGTCGTCGACGTCGATGACCTCCGCGACATCGTCCGCATCGAGGCGAAGGCGGCGGGCGGGAGCGATGGCGAGAAGGGCACCCTGCGCGAGTTCAAGGAGACGTCGGAGCGGGCGTTCCTCGTCGGCAAGCTGCGCGAGAACGGCTGGAACATCTCGAAGACGGCGGAGGTGATCGGCACGCCGCGCAGCAATCTGTACAAGAAGCTCGAACAGTACGGCATCACCCAGGAAACCGACGGATAATAGATCTCCGCCGCAGGACGCCAGACGATCGCCGCTGGTCTTCGCGCGCTTCTGGCGCGCTTCAGCCCGCAAGGGCGAAGAGCAGGGGAGGAAAGTCCGAACTCCGCAGGGCAGTGCGCCGGGTAACGCCCGGTCAGGGCAACCTGAAGGAAAGTGGCACAGAAAATATACCGCCCGACTTCGCGCTCCGCGCTTCGTCGGGCAGGCCCGCAAGGTCTGTCCGCTGCAGCCGGGTGATACGGGGCAGGCTCGAAGGGGCTTGCCCGCCGTAGCTCGCCGCCCGCCGCAAGGCTCGGCGAGCGGAGGAGGGTAAGGGTGAAAAGGTGCGGTAAGAGCGCACCGCGCCTGTGGCAACACGGGTGGCAGGCAAAACCCCGCACGGAGCAAGGCCAAATAGGGAAGCGTTGACGGCTTGGGTGGGCAACCGCCTGGGCACGTCAGGGGGACGGCCCGTTCCCGGCTTCCGGGTAGGCTGCTCGATCCCGCCAGAGATGGCGGGGCTAGAGGAATGATCGTCACCCGCCGAAGCCCGTAAGGGCGGAGGTGGGGACAGAATTCGGCTTACGGCTTCCTGCGGCGGTCTTCCGGACCGCCGCCCCCCATCACGGGTCAAGTCAGGCGCGGAACCGCCGATTGACCGTCTGTTAGAATTTCCAGAGACTCAGCATCGCGAAGGCGGTTCATGGCCCAGTTCCTGGTCACGGGTGGCGCAGGTTTCATCGGTTCGCATCTGGCGGAAGAACTCGTACGGCGCGGTCACCAGGTCCGGGTGGCTGACGCGCTGACCACCGGCAAGCGCTCGAACCTGGATCACGTGCCGGACGTGGAGTTTCTCGAGGGAGACCTGGCCGACCTGACGTTCGCCCGGCGCGTCGTCCAGGGGATGGAGTTCGTCCTGCACCAGGCGGCGATCCCGTCGGTGCCCAAGTCCGTCGCCGATCCGCTGACCTCGCATCGGTCCAACGTCGACGGCACCTTGAACCTGCTCCTCGCCGCCCGCGACGCTGGTGTCCGGCGCCTCGTCTTCGCCGCCTCGTCGTCCGCGTACGGCGAGACGTCCGAACTGCCCAAGCACGAGAACATGCCGTCGCATCCCCTCTCGCCCTACGCGCTCCAGAAAGTGGTGGGCGAGATGTACCTGCGGATGTTCACCCGGCTCTACGGCCTCGAGACCGTCAGCATTCGCTACTTCAACGTGTTCGGCCCGCGCCAGGACCCCTCGTCGCCCTACTCGGGAGTCATCTCGGTGTTTGCGGCGGCGCTGCTGGACGGACGGCCGCCGACCATCTACGGCGACGGCGAGCAGACCCGCGACTTCACCTACGTCGCGGATGTGGTGAGCGGCGTGCTGAAGGCCTGCGACGCGCCTGACGCCAGCGGCGAGGTGATCAACGTCGCGACCGGCGGCCGCATCTCGCTCAACCGTTTGTACGACACGATGCGCGCGATCGTCGGCTCCCAGGTGAAGCCGGTGTATGCCGCCCCGCGCGCCGGTGACGTGCGCGATTCGCAAGCTGACATCTCCAAAGCACGGCGTCTCCTCGGTTTCGAGCCGGCCGTGTCGCTCGAGGACGGCCTGCGCCGCACCGTCGAGTGGTACCGGACCAGCCGCAGCGGAGCGGCGATCTAGATCTGCCAACTCCGGTTTCCATACCGGCGCCACTCCGGTTGCCCATCATCGCCGCCATTTCCGCGTCGCGTTGACGATCGCTCCGCCCGATCGCCACTGCCGCTGACATCCGCCCACCCCCGGGATTCTGCGGCCGGCACGCGCAGATCGCCATCCACCTGCTAACCGCACTGTCGTCAGCACGTTCTGCGGACATCGCCAGTCGCGGCCGAAGTGGCGGACGCCTTGCCTTCTTACCTGCCGGTCCTCGTCCGGCACCGGCAACGTCACTAACGGTGGCCCGACCTCTCATCGTTCAACACGAGCGGTGACCGGCGGGGACCGCGATCAGTTCACGCAGTCGTCATGCCGCAGCGCCGTGAGGTCGGTGGCGGGTGCGGGCAGGAGGATAGTCATGCGTCGTGTCTCGTATGTGCTCGCGTTGATCGTGTTGCTGGCCGGTGTGCGCGCGGGCGCCGCCGGGCCGGCCGTGCAGGCCAAACCCGCGGCGGCCAAGGCGGTGGGCGCACCGGCGGCGCCACTCAACATCAACACCGCAACCGCGGCGCAGCTCGAGGCGCTGCCGGGTATCGGCGCCCGCACCGCCCAGGCGATCGTCGACCAGCGGCAGAAGAGCGGCGGGTTCAAAAAAATCGAGGATTTGATGACGGTCCAAGGCATTGGGGAGAAGAGTTTCCTGAAGCTGAAGCCGATGGTCACCGTCGGCCCCGAGAAGGGCGATAAGGCCGGAGACCGTCAGTAGCGGCACCGGGTGCGCGTCCCGTCGCGCGCGGAGCGCCGCCTCGGCCGCCGCTATGGCGCCAATTCCGAGCCGCTCTCGCGTCCGCTCGCGCGCAAGCCGCCGGGCCCCGTGGCCGGCTGCGCTGCGGGACGTGCACCCGAACGGTGTCAGCGTTCGATCGCCATGAGCACACGCATGTTGCGTACGCCAACGGATCGCGGGTTCACCCTCATCGAACTGCTGTTCGTGGTCGCGCTTGCCGCCACGGTGATGTCGATCGTCGTCCCCACGACAAGGGACGGCGTCGAAAGCCTGCAGGTCGCCAGCGCGGCGCGCTACGTCGCCGCCCGGCTGTCGGACGCCCGCATGCGGGCCGTCGCGCGGTCGACCTGTCTCGGCCTGCGCTTCGTGCCCGTCGGGTCCGACTACCGTTTCACCACCTACGTCGACGGGAACGACAACGGCATTCGCTCGGCCGACATCACGGCCAGCGTCGACGTGCCGTTGAACGATGCGGAGCAACTCGCGGACAAGTTCCCGGCCGTGGTTTTTGGCTTGATGAATGGCTACCCTGATGTCGACGACCAGCCGGCAACCGGCGCTGACGGCGTGCGGATTGGGCGCGCACGCATCGAGACGATGAGCCCTGATGGGACGGCGACGCCGGGAACGTTGTATCTGCACGGCCGGCGGACTCAGTTTGCGGTGCGCGTGCTCGGCGCGACCGGGCGTGTCCGGGTTCTGGAGTACCTGCCGGGGGAGAGGAAATGGACACCGCGTTAGACGATCGCCGCGAGTCGGCGCGCTTCGGATTCCCGCTGCTCGATGACCTCCACATCACCATGCGGCCGGGCAACATCGTTTTCCTGAAGAACCTGGCCGCCGGTGGCGCGCTGGTTCATTCGAAGCGGCCGCTTGTGCCCGGAACACGCGTTCACCTACAAATTGCCGGCGGCACGCACAGGCTCCGGATCGGCGGGCAGATCCTGAGGTGCGGCGTCGCCGCCATCGGCGTGGAAGGAGTGACGTATCTCGGCGCGGTCCGCTTCGACAATCTGTGCGACCTGCCGTGGGAGGAGTGGCTCGGAGCGCGTTAGAGAAGCCAGGCGGTGCCTCCTCCTTGGTCCCGATAGCGGCCGCGCTGCGTCGGGCGTAGATAGGGCCAGACCCCGAGGGCTCGCGCCCGGGATGTACGGACGCGGCGCCGCGCCCCGTTCGTCACCGCCGGGAATGAAGGGCTGGTCGCCGGGAGACGACGGGGGGCCGTCGGCAACTCGCCGCGGGGCATTTTGTGCCATCATCGGCAGCGCATTCTTAACGCACTCGCTGCTGCTGGAGGTGGTCAGGTTGAGCATCGTCGGGCGCGGTCTTGTCGAGGGCTGTCTCGAGTCCGGGGAGGTTGCGCGCATCACGGAGGAGGCGCTGGCCGCGCTTCCGGTTGACGGCCGCCGCGTGCTGGTCCTCATCCCGGACGGGACGCGGACCATGCCCATGCCGCTGGTGTTCGAGGCCATCGAGCGGGCGCTCGACCGGCGGGTCAAGGCGCTGGACTTCCTGGTCGCGCTCGGCACCCACATGCCGATGTCCGACGCCCAGTTGACCGCGTTGATCGGCCGGCCGGTAGTTGGCGGGCGTGCTGGCGCGCGGCACATATTCAATCACCGCTGGGATGATCCCGCGACGTTCGTCCAACTCGGGACGATCCCTGAAGCAGAGATCGTCGAGCTGACTCAGGGGCGGCTGCGGCAGGACGTCCCGGTCGCCCTGAACCGGCTGGTCACGGAGTACGACCACGTAATCATCTGCGGGCCGGTCTTCCCGCACGAGGTGGTCGGCTTCTCGGGCGGCACCAAGTACCTCTATCCCGGCATCGCGGCTCCGGAGATCATCCATTTCACGCACTGGCTCGGTGCCTTGATCACGAGCTACAACGTGATCGGGACGATGGATACGCCGGTGAGGGCGGTGATCAATCGGGCCGCTTCGTTCTTGAAGACTCCGCTGTCGCTCCTGGCTGCCGTCGTCACTCACGACGGGGTCGCGGGGCTGTTCGGCGGTGACGTGCACGCGGCCTGGCGCCAGGCCGCGCTGCTCTCGTCGCGCCGGCACATCGTGTGGGTCGATCGGCCGTTCGACAAGGTCGTCGCGGTGATGCCGGCGATGTACGACGACCTGTGGGTTGCGGCAAAAGGGACCTACAAGTCGGAACCCGCCGTGGCAGACGACGGGGAGGTGGTGATTTATGCGCCGCATGTGGGTGAGGTGAGCCACGTGCACGGCAAGCTGATCGACGAGATCGGCTATCACTGCCGCGACTACTTTCTCGAGCAGTGGGACCGCTTCGGGCACTACCCGGGCGGCATTCTTGCGCATTCGACCCACGTCAAGGGGCTCGGGACGTTCGATGCGGCCACCCGGACTGAAACACCCCGCATCCGCGTGACGCTCGCGACCGGGATCTCCCGCGAGCGCTGCGGTCGCGTCAATCTCGGCTATCTCGATCCCGCGAGCTTGAACCCATCGGAGCTCGAGTCCGGCAATGGAACACTCGTGGTGCCGCGCGCGGGCGAGATGTTGTATCGCGTCGGGCGCGCGCCCGACGCGGCGTGATCCCTCACGACCGCACGATCTTCATGGAGACGACAACGCATGGGTAAGCCCCTGACCATTCCGGCGAACGGCGCTCTGGATTTCCTGGCGCTCGGCGCGCTCGTCCACCGCCTCGACCCGGGTGTCGTGCCGTTCCACAAGGCGCAGACCTGTACGATTCACGTCAGCGGCGGGGAGTACAACACAGCCGCCAACCTGTCCGACTGCTTCCGCGCCAAGGCCGGTGTCGCCACCGCTCTGGTCGACTATCCGATCGGCACCCTGATCGCGGAGCGCGTGCAGGCGATGGGGGTCAAGCCGTTCTACAAGCATTTCGCCCACGATGGTGCCCGCGGCCCGAACATGGCCACCGTGTACAGCGACCGTGGCTACGGTGTGCGTGCGCCCGTCGTGTTCTACAACCGGTCCAACGAAGCCGCGGCGCAGTTGAAGCCCGGCGATTTCGACTGGGACGCGATCTTCGGCGCCGGCGTCCGCTGGTTCCACAGCGGCGGGATCTTTGCGGCGCTGTCAGACACCACCAGCGAGCTCATTCTCGAGGGCATGCAGGTCGCAAAGCGGCACGGTGCGGTGGTGTCTTTCGATCTGAACTACCGAGAGAAGCTGTGGCGGGCCACCGGGGGGCACGGGCGCGCCCTCTCCACGCTCCAGCGGATCGTGGAGCACGTGGACGTGCTCGTTGGCAATGAGGAAGACCTCCAGCAGGGCCTCGGGATCGCGGGGCCCGAAATTGCCGCCAAGTCGAAGCTCGACTCGAGCGCCTTCGTTGCGATGATCGAGCGGGTCGTCGATCGCTATCCGGAGATGAAGGTCGTCGCCACGACCTTGCGCGACGTGCATTCGTCGAACCGGCATAGCTGGGGTGCCGTCGCGTGGATCGACGGTAAGGCCTACGTCGCCCCGGTCTACGAACTCGACGTCTACGACCGTGTGGGCGGCGGCGACAGCTTCGCCGCCGGGCTCTTCTACGGGCTGATGAACGGCGAGTCGCCGGAAGAATCGGTCAAGCTTGGCTGGGCCCACGGCGCGCTGGCCACCACGTTCCCGGGCGATACGACAATGGCGACGCTGGAACAGGTGCGGGCGTTGGCAAAGGGAGGGTCGGCGCGGATTCAGCGGTGACCCGGCCTCGCGTTGATGGTCGCGGTTGTCGACCTCACTCCTAGACACAAGCAGCGGCTCCGTGTGTATGGAGCCGCGCCAACGCAACTGTCTGCCCGTGCCTGATAACGCGTAGACGGCGCCCGTGCAGGTCGGCGCGTCACCGGTTGCGCGGGCCTCGCGCCGTTCCGACCGCCGACACCGGGACCAATTGAAGCGCGAACGCGGGCGACAGCGAGCCGGTCCTCGCGAGCGTCGTCCGCGAGGACGATCGCACGGCCGCACGCGCGGTTCGCAACGCGGCGAAGAACGGTTACTCGCTACACCACGGCGGCGGTCGACGCGCGGAGGTCATTGGCGGTTTGCTTCTTCCAACCCGCCGGGTGTCCCCAGGACGAGAACGGTACGGCCGCTGCATCGAGGGTAGAACTGCGCGGCGTAGCCACAGGCAGGCCACGTGGTGCAGTGCAGCATCCACAAAAGTCGAGTGTCTCGCCAGTCTTCTCACTCCGAAAACACAGCGCCGCGGTTGGATTCAGAGCAGACGGGAACCACGGACCCATCGCGGGTAACATGTTCCCGCCCTCTGTAGCCCTGGACCGAGCGTGCTCTGGGTATTGAGTTCCCGTGCTTACCAGCCTGGAGCAGGCTTCCCCGAACGACATCCTGCCCAATCGTGGAAACGCTGAGCAAATCGTCGCGACTGTGATCTCACACCGTTGGCATCGCCCTTGGTAAGGCCGGGTGTCGAGAGGTCGGAGGGAGGGGGTCACACGAATGGGTGAAGTCCTGTACGCCCCTGTTACTTCGAGAAAGGCGCAGGGGCGCGGAGCTGACCGCCGGCGGGGAGCGCCGGCGCTATTGCAGTCGGTCATCAGCGCCCTGGCCACGGGCCCCGGGTCGCTGTCGATGCGGCAGCGGTTCGAGCACGAGTTGAAGGGCATGGTCCGGGCTCGGACGGTCGCGCTCTACGACGGCCCGTCCGTCGGGCCGTCGGCCCTGGGGGCGACATCGTTCGAGGTGCCGGGCCTCACGCCGGGCCGCGGGGCGCGGATCGACGTGACCTTCGAGCCGGGGCGGACGCTCGACGGCTGGACCTGTGAGCTGCTCGATGCGGCGACGCATGTCGCCGCGCTGGTCCTGGAGTTGGAGCGGGCGAGCGGCCGGCCGCCGCAGTTCGCGCGCATCCGCCGCGACGACGTTGCGCCGATTGTCGGCTCGAGCCGGGCGATGCGCGACGTACGCGAGCGGATCGAGCGGCTGGCCCCGACGCCGTACATCGTCCTCGTGGAAGGCGAATCGGGCACCGGTAAGGAGCTGGTCGCACGGCAGCTCCACGATCTGAGTGGCCGACGCAAGGGGCCGTTCGTCGCGGTGAACTGCGCCGCGATCGTCGAAACGCTGCTCGAAGCGGAGCTGTTCGGGATCGAGGATCGCACGGCGACCGGCGTGCGCGGCCGCCGCGGCAAGTTCGAGCACGCGCACGAGGGCACGCTGTTCCTCGACGAGGTGTCGGACCTCTCGCCGGCGGCGCAGGCGAAGCTGCTGCGCGCGATCCAGGACCTTGCAGTGGAACGCGTGGGCGGCACCGGCGCCAAACCCGTCGACATCCGCATCATCGTCGCTACCAACAAACCATTGGCGGCGCTGGTGCAGCAGGGCCAGTTCCGGCTCGATCTGTACTACCGGTTGGGCGGCGTCGAAATCGAGGTGCCGCCATTGCGGGCCCGGCGCGAAGACATCGCCGAGCTCGCGCGCCACTTTCTCCGGCGGCAGCACGGCGTGCGGCCGCTGGAGCTCTCGGCGGCGGCATCCGACGTGTTGACGGCGTATCACTGGCCGGGCAACGTGCGGGAGCTGGAGCGCGTCATCGAACGGGCCGTCGCATTCGCCGCGTCCGACCTCATCGAGCCGGATGACCTGCCGCCGGCCCTGCTCGGCGGCTATGCTGACGTCCTGATCCCCTCATTTCGTGCCGGCGAGACGATGAGGGCGTGGGGGAGCCGGTACGCGCGGCTCGTGATGAAGCGCTGCGAGAACAACAAGCGGCGCGCCTGCCGCGAGCTCGGCATCTCCTATCACACCCTCAATGCCTATCTGCGCTTCCAGCCCGGTGTGGACGAGGACCCGATCTCCGACGCAGGCGAGGCGGACTCCGCTGCGGACGCCTGAGGGACATCGCTGACAGCCGCCCCGTCTACAGCTTCAGCCGCAGTGTCCAGCGGCGCGACGGATCGGCGTCGCAGTTGAACTGCAAGGCCGTGACGTTGTTGTCGGTGCTGATGCCGCCGGCAATCGTCAGGCATTTGTTGGTTGGACGTTGCGGATCTGGTAGAGGCCCGCGCCGGTCACGTCGACCACCCCCCATGTCCGGGACGGATGGGTGTCGCACCCGAACTGGAGTGCCGTGACGTTGTTGTCGGTGCTCACCCCGCCGGCGATGGTGAGGCACTTGCGGGTCTGCACGTTGACGATCTGAAACACGTCGGCGCCACCAGCCGGCGTCAACACCCATCGGCGTGACGGGTCACTGTCGCAGTCGAACTGCACCGCCTCGACATTGTTGGCCGTGCTGACGCCGCCCGCGATGGTCAGGCACTTCGTCGTCTTGGTGTTGATGATCAGCAGTTCACTCGAGCCGGCGCCAGACGACGAAGCGATGAGCGGATGGTTGACGACCGCAAGGCTCGCGGCCGCGGCCGTCGCACTGACGAGGACGGCCTGGCGAACGATCGAGTGGATGGTCACGAGCGTCCCCCTGCAGCGATGGTTCACTAAGGCCAGGTGGTGGCCCGCCACCAACCTGGGTGCCGCGGTGTGCGGCGCGGCACCAGTCGGCGGCGCCTGGCTCCCGGCTCTGGGCGCCCTGATGTCCCGCACTGGAGAAACGCCGCGAGGCGGCGTTCTGAACACCGATTCGGCGGCCCGCCCGTTCTTGACCCATCCGCGGGCGCATAGTACCGTTGTCGAGATACGCCCGCACCCGCAGGCGCGCCCGTGCGCAGCGGCGCGGCACCCTTGTCACGACGCGCGGATCCCGCAGGTGGCCGGCAGCACCGTGCTGGCCGATCGCAGATCGACACCATGGCCCAAGCGCCTACCGGCTCGCTCAAAAAGACGCCGCTCCACGCCCGGCACCGCTCGCTTGGGGCTCGCATGGTCGAGTTCAGCGGGTGGGATATGCCGGTTGAGTACAGCGGCATCAGCGAGGAGCACCTGGCGGTGCGCACCCGCGCCGGGGTGTTCGACGTCAGCCACATGGGGGAGATCGAGATTGCCGGCAAGGATGCGCTTGCCGCGGTCCAGCAGATCACCTCGAACGACGCCTCCAGACTCGCGGACGGTCAGGCGCAGTACTCGGCGCTCACCACGCCGGAAGGCACGTTTGTCGACGACGTGCTGACATACCGGTTGAACGGCGAGCATTTCATGCTGGTCGTGAACGCCTCGAACATCATCAAGGACTTCACCTGGATTGCGGCCCGGGTCGGCGCGGCCGGCGATGCCGTCGCGGTCAACACCAGTTCCCGCTACGCGCTGATCGCGATTCAGGGCCCCGCGGCAGGCGACGTGCTCCAGCCGTTGACCGCGGTCTCGCTCGGTGCCATCAAGTACTACTGGTTCACCACTGGCGAGGTGGCCAATGTCCGTGCCACGGTGTCACGCACCGGCTACACCGGCGAGGACGGCTACGAGATCTTCGTGCCGCCGGCCCAGGCCGAGCGGGTGTGGGACGCGATCCTGCGCTCGGGCGCGTCCGCCGGCGTCGTGCCTGCCGGTCTCGGGGCGCGCGACACGTTGCGTCTCGAAGCCGGCATGCGTCTCTACGGCAACGACATGGACGAGACGACCACCGTGCTCGAGGCCGATCTCGGCTGGATCGTCGGCTGGAAGAAGGGCGACTTCGCGGGAGCCGAGGTCCTGCGCCGGCAGAAGCAGGACGGGGTCACCCGCAAGCTGGTCGGGTTCGAAGTGCTGGATCGTGGGATCGCGCGCCACGGTCACGACGTCTACGTCAATGGGGCGAAAGCCGGAGTCGTCACCAGCGGCACGCAGACGCCGTATTTGAAGAAGGCGATCGGCATGGCCTACCTGCCGATCGCGCACACCGCTAACGGAACCGAGTTCGAGGTTGATTGCCGCGGCCGCCGGCTGCGGGCGGTCGTCGTGCCGACGCCGTTCTACAAGCGAGCCAAATAGGATCCGCGGGAGTTCAGTGGCATGTATCCGAGCGACCTGAAGTACACGAAAGAGCACGAGTGGGTGAAGATCACGGGCGCCGAGGCGCGCGTCGGCATCACCGATTACGCCCAGAAGCAGCTCGGCGACGTGGTGTATCTGGAGCTGCCCGAAGTCGGCCGGATGCTGACACAGGGAGACGTGTTCGGGACGATCGAGTCGGTGAAGGCCGTGTCAGAGCTGTACGCGCCGGTCAGCGGCGAGGTCACGGCGATCAACCAGGCGCTGACCCAGAAACCGGAGTCGGTCAACTCGGCGCCCCACGACTCCTGGATGATCGAGATCAAAGTTTCCGGTGAATCGGGCGACCTGCTCGACGCCGCGCAGTACTCCGAGCTCACGAAGTGACCGAAGATCATCCCAATTCATTCCAGTCTCGCCACATTGGACCGGCCGCGGACGCTCGCGAGGACATGCTCCGCGCGATTGGCGTGCCGTCGCTCGACGCGCTGATCGACCAGACGATTCCGCCCGGCATCCGCGCCGCCGCTCCGCTCGATCTTCCCGAAGCGGAAACCGAGTACGGCTATCTCCGTCGTCTACGGACCATCGCGGAACGCAACGTGGTCGCCCGCTCCTACCTCGGGATGGGCTACTACGATTGCATCACCCCCAGCGTGATCCTCCGCAACGTGTTCGAGAATCCGTCCTGGTACACCCCGTACACCCCATACCAGGCGGAAATCGCGCAAGGCCGGCTCGAGTCGCTGCTGAACTTCCAGACAGTGGTCAAGGACCTGACCGGCACCGACATCGCCACCGCCTCGCTCCTCGATGAGGGCACCGCCGCCGCCGAGGCGATGACGATGTTCCATCGGCTGCAGACGAAGAAGGTGAAAGCGGGGCAGGACAGCGTCTTCCTGGTGTCGGACCGCTGCTTCCCGCAGACCCTGGACTTGCTGCGCGGCCGCGCCGAGCCGCTGCGCATCCGGCTCGAGATGGGAGATCCCGCCGCCTTCACTGACGAGCAACTGGACAGCGCCTATGGACTGCTGTTGCAGTACCCGGACGACCGCGGCGAGGTGCGGGATCCGCGCGCGGTGATCGAGCGCGCCCACGCGCACGGCGTGCTCGTCGCGGTCGCGACCGATCTGCTCGCGCTGACCCTGCTGATGCCGCCCGGCGAGATGGGCGCCGACGCGGTCGTCGGGAACTCGCAACGCTTCGGCGTGCCGCTCGGATACGGCGGGCCGCACGCCGCGTTCATCGCGACACGCGAGTCGTACGTGCGTCAGGCGCCGGGGCGGATCATCGGTCTGTCGGTCGACGCCGCCGGCCGCCCCGCCTACCGGATGGCGCTGCAGACGCGCGAGCAACACATCCGCCGCGAGAAGGCGACCTCGAACATCTGCACCGCGCAGGCGCTCCTGGCGAACATCGCGGCGATGTACGCCGTCTATCACGGGCCCGAGGGGCTGACCGCGATCGCCCGCCGGGTCCACGGCATGGCCGTCACCTTGGCCAATGCGCTCACCACACTCGGCCTGACCCAGACCAACGCGTCGTGCTTTGACACGCTGCGCATCGAAGGCTGCGACCCGGAGGCGGTCCGCGCCGTTGCCGAACCCGAGCGGCTGAATTTCCGCTACGCAAATGGGTCGATCGGGATCGCCCTCGACGAAACCGTCACCGGGGACGATCTCGCGGCGATTGTAGCGGTGTTCGCCAGGGTTGCCGGCCGGCCGGCGCCGGCTCTCGCGCTCAATCCCGGGGTGACGGCGCTGCCCTCAGGGCTCGAGCGCTCGACACCGTTTCTGACGCACCCGGTCTTCAACACGCATCATTCGGAAACGCAGATGATGCGCTACATCAAGGGGCTGGAGCGGAAGGACGTCGGTCTCGATACCTCGATGATTCCGCTCGGCTCCTGCACGATGAAACTCAACGCGGCGTCGGAGATGATTCCGGTCAGCTGGCCGGAATTCTCGCGCATGCACCCCTTCGCGCCGGCGTCGCAGACGGCCGGGTACGCCGAGATCTTCGCCGCGCTCGAGTCCGCGTTGTGCACCATCACGGGCTTCGCCGCGGTGTCGCTCCAGCCGAATTCCGGTGCGCAGGGGGAGTTCGCCGGCCTGATGACCATCCGCGCCTACCATCACGACCGCGGCGACGTTCACCGCGACGTCGTCCTCATCCCGTCCTCGGCGCACGGAACCAACCCGGCGAGTGCGACGATGGCCGGGCTCAAGGTCGTGGTCGTCGCGTGCGACAGCAACGGCAACGTCGATCTCGCCGATCTGCGCAAGCGCGCCGAGCAGCACAAAGCGTCGCTGTCGTCCCTGATGGTGACGTATCCGTCGACGCACGGCGTGTTCGAGGAAGAGATCAAGGAGATCTGCCGGATCGTCCACGAGCACGGCGGTCAGGTCTACATGGATGGCGCGAACATGAACGCGCAGGTCGGGTTGACCAGCCCGGCGGCGATTGGCGCGGACGTCTGCCATCTCAACCTGCACAAGACGTTCGCGATCCCGCACGGCGGCGGCGGTCCAGGGATGGGACCGATTGCGGTCGCGCCGCACCTTGCGCCCTACCTGCCAGGCCATGCGGTCGTGCCGGTCGGCGGCGGGAAGGCCATCCCCGCCGTGTCGGCCGCGCCATGGGGCAGTGCCAGCATCCTGTTGATCTCGTACGGCTACATCCGCATGCTGGGTGCCGCTGGCGTCACCGAGGCAACGCGCGTGGCGATCCTCAATGCCAACTACATCAAGGCGCGGCTGCAGGGACACTACGACGTGCTCTATGCCAACCACAACGGCCGCGTCGCGCACGAGATGATCTTCGACCTGCGCCCGTTCAAGCACGGCGCCGGTCCTTCCGTCGACGAGCAGGACGTCGCCAAGCGGCTGATGGACTACGGCTTTCACGCCCCGACCGTCTCGTTCCCGGTGGCCGGGACGATGATGATCGAGCCGACCGAGAGCGAGTCGAAGGACGAGCTCGATCGGTTCTGCGATGCGCTCATCGCGATCCGCGCCGAGATCCAGGCGGTGGTGGACGGCCAGGTCGACGCCCGCGACAACGTGCTGAAGAACGCGCCGCACACCGCCGACGCGGTCACCGCGGACGAGTGGACGCACCCGTACACGCGTCAACAGGCGGCGTATCCACTGCCGTACCTCCGGACTGGCAAGTTCTGGCCGGCCGTTGCGCGGATCGACAACCCGTATGGCGATCGCAACCTGATTTGCGCGTGCCCGCCAATCGAGGCGTACGAGCCGGTCGAGGCGTGAGCGCCGTGAATCAGCGGCGCACAACGCAGCTGAGGGCTAGGGACTGGGGCCTGGGGCCGTTTGCCGGATCAGGGATGGAATCGCCTAGTCCCTAGTCCCTGCAGACTTCTTCTCGTCGTCCCTGCCGACGTGGTCGTTTCCAGCGCGCGACGGTGATAGGCGTCCCACAGCCGGAGCGTCAGCTCGCCCGGGTTCCCTGATCCAATGACGCGATCGTCGACCCGCACGACGGGGCTGATTTCTCGCGTCGTGCTGGTGATGAAGATCTCGTCTGCGGTCTCGAGATCGGTGGGCATCAGCCTGGCCTCCTCAACCGTGACTCCGACGTCCTGTCCGACCTGGAACAGGAATGCCCGCGTGATGCCTTCGAGCAGGCCGGCTCGTGACGGCGGCGTCCTCGCCACTCCGCCTGTGATCAGGAAGATGTTCGATTGTGAGCACTCCGACAGCTCGCCACGGTAATTGCACATCAGCGCCTCCTCGGCGCCGCGGCGATGCGCCTCCTGCATCGCGAGGGCGTTGTTGAGGAGGTTGTTCGACTTGATGATCGGGTTGACCGAACCCGGATGGTTGCGCAGGATGGGCACGAGCGCGATCGCGATGCCGTCATTACGGAGGCGCGGATCCGGCGCGGCCTGGCCCTTGACCACGATGACGATGGAGGGCGCCGGTGTGGCGCGGACGTCGTATGTGAGATCACCAATGCCGCGCGTGGTCAGGATGCGGATGTAGGTGTCCCCCTCGAGCCCGGCGGCCGCAGACGTCCGATCCACCCACGATCGCAGCATCGCATTGTCAAACGGAAGATCGAGATGGATGGCTGCGGCGGACCGGCGGAGCCGCGCGATGTGCTGGTCGTAGAGGAACGGCTCGCCGTTGTAGGTGCGCAGCACCTCGTAGACGCCTTCGCCGTACATGAAACCGTGGTCGAGGACTGGAATCGCCGCTGTCTCGATCGGACCGATCGTGCCGTTGACGAAGGCTGCGCCGCGCATCGTGCTCCTGTGGCCGACGCGCTGTGCGAGCGACCGCTCGCCCGATCGAGCCGGCGGCGAAGGTGACGGGCGGTGAGGGCGGCCCCGCCCACGCCTGTCCTCGATTGACCGCAGTCTAGCACACGCAGTACGCTCGCCTGTCGATGCGAGTGCTCAACACCAGACAGATGCGCGACGCCGATCGCCGGACGATCGACGAGATCGGAATCCCGTCGATCGTGCTGATGGAAAACGCCGGGCGTCAGGCCGTGGCGGCCATGGAAGCGGCCTTCGAGGACCTCGCGGACAGCCAGGTCGGCGTGATCTGCGGCCACGGCAACAACGGCGGCGACGGCTTCGTCGTCGCCCGGACGCTCATTCAGCGCGGCGTCGACGTCGGGGTGTTCCTCCTGGGCAGCGTCGCGGAGATAACCGGCGACGCGCGCACCAACCTCGAGGTGCTCGGCCGGATCGGCTTGACCGTCGTCGAGATCACCAGCGCACAGGAGTGGGAGCTGCACTTCTCGGAGCTGTCCGAGTGCGATTTGATCGTCGACGCCATTCTCGGCACCGGGTTCCGGGGTCACTTGAGCGGGCTGCTGGAAACCGTGGTGGCGGATGTCAACGCGCTGGGCGTTCCGGTCGTGGCCATCGACCTGCCCACCGGCCTCTCGGCCGACACGCATGTCGTCGAAGGGAGCGCCATCGAGGCCTCGATGACGGTGACCCTTGGCGCGCCGAAACTGCCGCTGGTCTTTCCGCCGGCCGACTCGCACGGCGGCGACCTGGTGATCGCCGACATCGGGATCCCGATGCCGGTGTTCGACGAGCTCGAAGGCGATTACCTCGAGCTCCTGACCCGCGAGCGAATGCGCGAGCTGGTGCCGTCGCGGCCGGCCGACTCGCACAAGGGTGATTTCGGCCGCGTCCTGGTCATCGCCGGATCGCTCGGGCGCACTGGTGCGGCGCACCTCGCGGCCACCGGCGCCCTGCGCTCCGGCGCCGGCCTGGTGACGATCGCCACGCCGCGCTCGTGCGTGCCGATCATCGCCGCGATGGCGCCGGAGTACATGACCGAAGCCCTCGACGAGACGCCCTCCGGCACCGTCGATTACGCGGCCGTCGACCGCGTGCTCGACATCCAGGCTGACGTGATCGCGGTCGGCCCCGGGCTCGGACAATCGCCCGGCACATCGGCCTTCGTCCAGTCACTGATCGAACGTGCCGGGGTGCCGTTGGTGCTCGATGCGGATGCGCTGAACGCCTTCGTCGGCGAGCCGGAGCGGCTGATGGGCCGTGACGGCGTCGACGTCATCATCACGCCGCATCCCGGGGAGCTGGCCCGCCTGATGGGTCTCTCGATCGAGGAGCTCCAGAACGATCGCTTGAAGTTCGCGCGCGAGTTCGCGGCCAGCCACAAGGTTCACGTCATCCTCAAGGGCCATCGCACGCTGGTGGCCGGCCCTGACGGACGGACGTTCGTCAACCTCACCGGCAATGCCGGGATGGCGACCGGCGGCACCGGCGACCTGCTCACCGGCATGGTCGCGGCCTGGTTCGCGCAGCTCCTCGACGCCGAGGCGGCGAGCAAGCTCGCGGTCTACCTGCACGGTACCGCCGGCGACCTCGCCGAAGCGGACGAAGGGGAAGTGGCGCTCATCGCCTCCGACATTGCCGCAAGACTCGGCGACGCGGTCCTCGAGCTCACCGCCCGGCGCAAGAACGCCAACCCCAACGGCACTGGCGACGACCGCCGCCCCGGTCCCTGATCACCAGACCGATGGACGTCGAGATCGTCGAGACGGCGGACGAGGCTGCGACCTCGTGGGCCGGTCAACGTCTGGGTGAAACCCTTTCCCCGGGCTCGGTGGTGCTCCTCACCGGTCAGCTCGGCGCCGGCAAGACTGCTTTCGTGCGCGGCATCGCGCTCGGTCTCGGCGCATCGCCGGACGACGTGTCGAGCCCGACGTTCACCCTCATTCAGGAATACCGCGGCGGGCGCCACACGCTCCACCACGTGGATCTTTACCGGCTGAACGCGATCGAGGTTGCCGATCTCGGCCTCGATGAGCTGATCTCGGGTGAAGACGTCGTGGCCATCGAATGGGCGGAGAGGTGGCCGGGACGGCCGGAGGACGCGATCGAGGTCTCGATCGCCGACGAGGGTGAGGATCGGCGGCGGATCGAAGTTCGCCGTTACTCGACGCGGTAGTTCGGCGCTTCCTTGGTGATGATCACGTCGTGGACGTGGCCCTCGCGCAGCCCCGCCGGGCTCACCCGAATCAGACGCGCCTCACGCTGAAGCGTGGGCACGTCGGGGCAGCCGCAATAGCCCATCCCGGCCCGCAGGCCGCCGGTGAGCTGGTGGATCATCGCCGCGACGCTGCCCTTGTGGGCGACGCGCCCTTCGATGCCTTCCGGCACCAGCTTCTCGCCGGCTTCGGGGTTGGCGTCGAGGTCGAACTCGTCCTGGAAGTAGCGGTCACGGCTGCCCCGGCGCATCGCGCCGAGCGAGCCCATGCCTCGGTACTCCTTGAAGCTGCGCCCCTGATACAGGATCATCTCGCCGGGACTCTCGTCGGTGCCGGCGAACAGGCTGCCGATCATCACGGCGCTCGCCCCCACTGACACGGCCTTGGTGATGTCGCCGGAGTAGCGGATCCCGCCGTCGGCGATGACCGGCACTTTGTGCCGCGACGCGGCGCGGGCGCAGTCGGCAATCGCGGTGATCATCGGCACGCCGATGCCCGCGACGACGCGGGTGGTGCAGATCGAGCCGGCGCCGATGCCGACCTTCACCGCGTCGACCCCGAGATCGATCAGTGCCTCGGTCGCTTCGGCAGTCGCGACATTGCCGGCGACGAGATCGACGCTGGCGTGCTCGCGGCGGATGCGCTTGATCATGTCGAGCACGGCCTGCGAATGGCCGTGGGCGGTGTCGACCACCAGCACGTCGACCCCGGACGCGACCAGCGCTTCGGCCCGCGCCAGCGCATCCTTGCCGACGCCGATTGCCGCCCCGGCGCGCAGACGGCCGAGGCTGTCCTTGCACGCGTTGGGGTACTTGATCATCTTCTGGATGTCCTTGACCGTGATCAGGCCCTTGAGCATGAACCGATCATCGACCACCAGGAGCTTCTCGACCTTGTGGCGATGCAGGAACTCCCGCGCCTGTTCGAGCGTCGTGCCGACCGGCACGGTGAACAGCGGATCGCGCGTCATGATGTCGGCGATCGGCCGATCCAGGTTGTTCTCGAAGCGCAAATCGCGGTTGGTGAGGATCCCGACCAGGCGTCCTTCCTTGCTCCCGTCCTGGGTAATCGGGACGCCTGAAATCCGGTACTTCTTCATCAGCTCGAGGGCTTCGAAGATCCGGTTGGACGGGGAGAGGGTGATCGGATCGACGATCATCCCGCTCTCGGACCGCTTGACGCGGTCGACCTCGGAGGCCTGTTCCTCGATCGAGAGATTCTTGTGGATAATCCCGATCCCACCTTGCTGGGCCATCGCGATGGCCAGGCGCGATTCGGTGACGGTGTCCATCGCCGCGCTCAGGAGCGGGACATGGACGCGGATGTTGCGCGTAATCCAGGACGAGACGTCCACCTGGCTCGGCAACACGTGCGAATGCCGCGGCACCAGCAGGACGTCGTCGAAGGTGAGGGCCGTGGAGAGGCCGACCGAAATCTGATCAGTGTTGAGGACGTCGGTTCTGGTTTCCATCAAGCGGCCCCGTGGCACTTCTTGTATTTTCTGCCGCTCCCGCACGGGCAGGGATCGTTGCGTCCGACCTTCGGCTCGTCGCGCTTGACCTGTCGCACCACGTCGTCGCCACCGCTGCGGGCCGGGGTGGGCGGCTCGGCGCCGCGCGCGGCCGGCTCGGGCGCGTTGTTGCGAATCGCGCCGAACGGGGACGAGCTCGCCGCGGACGGGGCGTTCAGCGTCATCGGCGGCGGACGTCGCGGCGGGGCCTGGCGGACCGGCGGAGCGGGTGCGCCTGACTGGTCGTTGACCACCGGCGTCAACCGCCACAGGTACCGGACGATCTCCTCTTCGATCCGGTCCTTCATCGCCTGGAACAGCTCGAAACTTTCCTTCTTGTACTCGACGAGCGGGTCGCGCTGGCCGTAGCCGCGCAGCCCGATGCCTTCCTTCAGGTGGTCGAGACTGTAGAGGTGATCCTTCCACTGCGCGTCGACGATCTGGAGCATGATGTCGCGCTCTACGCGCCGCAGGATCTCGATCGGGATCAGCCCTTCCTTGCTCTCGTAGCGCTTGAGCGCGACCGCCCAGAGCGCGTCGGTCATGCCTTCGACTGACAGGTTGTCGAGGTCGATGGCGTCGAGCTCCTCCGAGTCGAGCCCGTAGATCTCCGACACCGCTGTTCGCAAGCCGTCGAGATCGCGCTCCTCCGGATCGACCTCCGACCCGGCGTAGCGGTCGACGGTGCCTTCGAGCAGTTCCTGCGCGAGCGCCAGGAGGTATTCGCGCGTGTCGACGGCCTCCTCCTCGGTGAGGTGGATGCTCCCCTCGAGCAGCTCGCGGCGCAGCGCATACACGCTCTCGCGCTGCTTGTTCATCACGTCGTCGTATTCGAGGAGGTGCTTGCGGACCGCGAAGTTCTGCGCTTCGACCTGCTTCTGGGCGCGGGCGATGGCGTTGGTCACCATCTTGTGCTCGATCGGCACGCCCTCTTCCATGCCCAGCCGCTGCATCAGGCCGGAGATCCGGTCCGACCCGAAGATCCGCATCAGATCGTCTTCGAGCGAGAGATAGAAGCGCGAGGAGCCCGGATCGCCCTGACGGCCGGCGCGGCCGCGCAGCTGGTTGTCGATGCGGCGCGCCTCGTGGCGTTCGGTCGCGATGATGTGCAGTCCGCCGATGTTGACGACGTGCTCGTGTTCGGCGTCCGTCTGCGCTTTCAGCGCGCTGTAGATCTGCTCGTAAGCCTGGCGCGGAACGCGATAGAAATTATCGATGTGGTAGAAGTAGACGAACTCGTCGTCGTCGACGAACTTCGCCTCGGATTTTGGCAGCCGCTCCGCAATCTCCTCGGCCAGCGTCCGCTGGCGGGCCATGAATTCGGCGTTGCCGCCGAGCAGGATGTCGGTGCCGCGGCCGGCCATGTTGGTGGCGATCGTCACGGTCGCCTGGCGTCCGGCCTGGGCGACGATCTCGGCTTCCTGGGCGTGATACTTCGCGTTCAGCACGACGTGCTTGATGCCGCGGAGCTTCAGCAGCTTCGCAAGCCGTTCCGACTTTTCAATCGAGACCGTGCCGACCAGCACCGGCCGCCCTTCCTTCTGCTTCTCGAGAATGTCGCCGACGATCGCCTCGTACTTCTCGCGCTCGGTCCGGTAGACGGTGTCCGGCTCCTCGATCCGCCGCAGCACGCGGTTGGTCGGAATGACCATCACGTCGAGCTTGTAGATCTTGGCGAACTCTTCGGCCTCGGTATCGGCCGTGCCGGTCATGCCCGAGAGCTTGCCGTACTTGCGGAAGTAGTTCTGGAAGGTGACGGTGGCGAGCGTCTGGTTCTCGCGCTCGATCTTCAC
>Ga0207701_10001117_pt1 | contig 28377 bp, 20 predicted proteins | sample KBSSwiSSwithPhiX_FD_184294 | JGI IMG/M metagenome (GOLD analysis project Ga0207701, IMG submission 184294) | Switchgrass rhizosphere bulk soil microbial communities from Kellogg Biological Station, Michigan, USA, with PhiX - S5 (SPAdes) (version 2) | ecosystem: Environmental > Terrestrial >... | reverse complement strand
TTTCGCGATAAGTCTGCCTATGGCGGATCGATGGCTCGTGCGAGTGGGTGAAAAGGAATACGGGCCGGTTGACCTCGATACGCTTGGCGACTGGAAACGCGAAGGCCGTTTGCTGCCGACAAATGAGGTGCGCCGCGAGTCGGAGAGCGATTGGACCCTGGCGACTACCATTCCGGGGCTGTTCGACCCGCCACCGCTGCCAGCGGCGACAGGGCATCCATTGGTGCGGCGGCGCAGCTTTAGCGAAATCATTCGGGATAGTTTTCGCATCTACAAGTCAGCGTTTCTGCCGTTTTTCGTTCTGACTCTGTTGATCGCAGTCCCAACACTTGCGCTCGAGCTCACTAGTCCAGCATATGGGATTTTCCCGCAGGTGGAAGGGGGTGGGCTGACGCGAGCCAGGGTCATCGCATTGATCGCTTTTACCGCGCTGGTGGTGGATTGGCCGGTCTTTCTCGCGGGTATTCAGATCGCCGCCGTCGATGTCTTGGAAGGACGTAAAGTACGCCTGGGCGAACTGCTCCGGCGGACGGCCAATTTTTTTCCGCGGTTTGCCCGGCTCAGTCTTATTGTTTACGGGAGTTATTTTCTTTGTACCGCCATTCCGGTCGCCATTATCCTAAGTCTTGCCAGCGACAATCCCACGATTCTCTCCCTTGTTCTGGCGCTCCTCATTTTGGGCGTGCAGGTGATAATGGTCGCGCGTTTGTGGGTGAACTTTCTCTTCTGGCAGCAGTCCGCTTACATTTCGAACCTCGAAGGCGTCGACGCGTTGCGCGAAAGCAAACTACTGGCCCGCAGCAAGCGCCGGCCGCGCAAGTCGACCCGCCCTCTTTGGCGCGGCGCTTTGCTCGTCTCCCTCTGGATCCTGATCGTGCTTGGATTGAGCGCCGGGGCGGAAATTCCTTTGATCTTGCCGAAATTGCAGAGCCTTTCGACTTCGTCTCCGGAAGAAATAATGAAAATGTGGCAGGATCTGAACACGCCAAAAGTTGCCGATGCGATGTTAATTGGCAGCATGGCCATCAGCAGCTTAGTGCGGGCACTGCTCCGGCCAATTCTCGGCATTGCGTTTGTTCTGCTTTATTTGGATGCGCGCGCTGATGTCAGCGAGAGCGAGTTGGCTCCGCCGGACCGTCAGTCTGATAGACTCTCCTAAATGACCCGAGCCCGTCAGCTACGGAAAAGTGCCACTCAGCATGAACGACTCTTATGGCGTCACCTTCGCAATCGACAACTTACTGCCCTGAAGCGCGCCTCGCGAGAGCTGAGATTTATCTGGAATTAGGATCTTGGCGAATAGGTTTGTTCGATTGAAAAAAGCCCAGAAACTTCTCACCTAATGCGATGGCATCCGCGCTTTTGCTTGAACGGGCTTTCGAAATTGATTCCTGAATTGTGTCAATCGCTTCGCTAAAATTTCCGGTCTCGGCATACGCGGTAGCTAGCGTTGCGAGTAAGATCGGGTTGGTCCGTTTTGTCAGAGCACAAGCATGCTCAGCCAGGCGCACCGCTTCATGGCCGTCACGCAACTCCTCACTTGGGTGAGTAGCGAAGACCCAGGCTAGCTCGTCCAGCGCAACGGTTGAGTCGGGAATCGAGGAAGCTGCCTGGTGAAGAAGCTTTGCCGCATCAGGAGAATTGATGAGTGCAAGTAGAGCACGATGAAGCTCCGAGCGCGCTTCCGTCCATTCCGGCCTAAGCAGGACAGAGTAACTCAGTTGATTAAAAGCGTCTATCGAATCCTTCTTTCGCGCTAGGGCTACACCTAGCACACGATGGAGCTCAGCGTTGTAGGGCGAAACGGCCAGTGCCTCGCGCGCCGCATCGACCGGATCTTCATTGTGATAAAACAAAGAAACCAGCAGAAGCAAATGGGCACGTGTGTTTTCCGGCGCGTAAGTCACGGCCAGACGGGCTTCCTCAATTGCTTTCTCCAGTTTGTCCTGCTTGAACAACAGCGTCCCAAGCTCCAGGTGAGTCGCGCCATCCAGCGGCGCAAGCGCAGCCGCATGCTCAGCCTCTTCCAGAGCTTCGCTGAATTGTCTCGCGTCCTCCAAGGTAGTGGCCAGGACTATTCTGGCTGCGGCATTCGAAGGATCGGCAGCTACCGCCTTTTTAGCTTCCCCTAGTGCCGCATCCGACTTTTTGCCTGCCCAAAGATGCATCGCAGTGATGACATGTTGTGCTACCGGATCGTAAATCCAGAACGAACCGAAGCTATTCATCGCCCAAACCGCGAGCAGAATCGCGATCGGTAATTGACGCCACTTTCTCCCGTCGGTGACAACATTCCATCCGACTGCGGCAAAGAAGCCGAGCGGCACCAGAGCGCTCAATCCATAAAATGCTTTGGTAGATCCATAGCATGGGACCTTGAGATTGTAATAGATGAGCCCCAGCGCCACCACCAGGGAAAAACCAACGAAAATAAAAATGTCAGAACGCGGCTCACGAAATAGTTGCCATAAGGATGTCATTACGCCGACTAAAAGAAGAAGAGTAGGCAACAACGAAAGGAGATAGCCGGCGCACATCAGATTATAGTTCCAGGGCGGGCGTATCGATAAGTCCGATACTCCACTGCATAATCCATCACCCCATAAAGTAGAGTAGAGCCCGTCAAAGAATGACGCTGTTGCGCTAAATAATGGGTGGACCAGACTTTGGCCAAAACGGATGAAGTAAGAGATCGTGTGATAGCCATCGTCTTGCCACCAGAAAACGCCGATCACGGGATCCGAGCCGCCGATGAGTGGGCTCCCGTATTGCGAAACCCGAATGTAGTGCCAACCGCAGATCAGGATCGCAATGCAGAGCATGCTGCCGAGTGTTCCAGCCCACCTAGTGACGGATGCTCGCTCGCAGGTCAATTGACGGGCAAGAGCCAGGACGATAAACGGGACTGCCAAAACAGCGGTCGCCTTTGTTAGCAGCGCGGCACCTATCAACAGCCCTAGAACACAATAGCTTCTCCACGTTGCCGGACCGGTCTTCGCCATCCGGAGTGCAAAATAAAGCGAAGCGGAAACGAGAAGTGCTGCCAAGGTCTCGTTCGTCGGATAATGCGACATGTAGAGTTGCATTGGCAGAAAAGCCGCCAGACCGCCGCCAACCAGTTGAAGGTTGGGGCGATTTGGAAAAATCAATCGCAGAGTCGCGAAGACCAGGACGAACTGCGCGATACCAAACAGCATCGTGAGTGTGCGTAGCAGCAGGATTGCTGATGGATCGGCAGTCGTTAGATTGAATAAGGAGAGAACAACGGCCGATATGAGGTAGTAAAGCGGAGGATGGAACATCTCCATTCCCTGTGCGGGCAGGGGAAGACTGTGATGTTCCTGTAAATACTTGATGTAATTAAGGTGTTGCAAGGCATCGAATCCAACTACTGCGGGGAGAATTTGGGCGTTATGCCAAAAAAGAATCAGCCACAAGAGAACAAAACCGAAGACCATGACGAGCGTCATCCAATCAACGTCCATGGAATGGCGATTAAGCCACCAGGTCCCTCCCACACAAAAACCAACAGCGGCGGCACCGAACAGCAGCCAGAGCGGCCAGACTTTAGTGAGACTAGTTATCGTTCGCTCGCTAGTATCCATCGAATTGCCCGGACCCGGGAATCTTGGTGAAGCTGCAAGAGCACCTCCTCGCCAGGCCGAGCCTGCCAATGAAGCCATCCAATTCTGGTCGCTGCGGAGTGAGAGTTGATCGCCGGTAAACGACAACCATAAAGCAGGTGGACCATTGTCGTTAAATACTCTGGCTTCAATTCGGTTCGGGCCGTCTTGCAGTAACCCGGAAACCTCTACCGTCGATGCATCCTTCCAATTGTGACTGGCGACGAGATCCACCTTTCGATCATTTATTGTCAACTGCACGCGCTTCGCCGCGCGAACACTAAGGAATGCCCGTGACGCCGGTCGCTGGAGGATGAACTCACGACGGAAAAGTGTGTCTAGGTTGGCCACGCCCCGCGCTTTGCCCTCGACTGCGGACGGAAAAAAGATCCATTCCGCGTGTTTATGCGGGGGGAGGAAGTTGATTCCGGGGTCGCGCTGGCAAAGCCAGGTGAGGCCGGCAACCGCGGTCAAGCCAAAGGCCGCGGCTAACGATATTAAGACCGCTTTCACAATTCCTTGGAAAAAAGAAAGACGCGCCGCGCTTTAACTGAGCGTGAGATACGGTAGCAAACCGTGCCGTCCGCCCTCGCGGCCAAAACCGCTTTCTTTGTAGCCACCGAACGGGCTGGCGGGATCAAATTTGTTGTAGGTGTTCGCCCAAACCACGCCCGCGCGCAGTTGGTTTACGATCTTGAAAATTTTGCTCCCCTTGTCCGTCCAGACGCCGGCGCTTAATCCGTAAGGCGTGTTGTTGGCACGAGCGATTGCTTCCTCAGGCGTGCGGAAAGTCATCACACTCAGGACCGGCCCGAAAATTTCTTCCTGTGCAATCCGATGCGAAGCGGTTACTCCGGTGAAGAAACTTGGTGGATACCAGTAGCCTTTGGCAGGTAAACGAGCGCGTGATTGCACCAGTTGCGCGCCCTGTTTCAACCCGCTGTCTACCAACTCGCAAATCTTATCCAATTGTGCCCGCGAATTAATCGCGCCAATGTCGGTGTTCTTGTCGAGTGGATCGCCCACGCGCAAAGTGGAAATGCGATCGCGCAATTTGCGAATGACGTTTGGAAAAACGCTCTCCTGGACGAACAAACGCGAACCGGCACAGCAAACATGGCCCTGATTAAAATAAATTCCGGCGATAATTCCTTCCACCGCCTGATCGATTGGCGCGTCTTCGAAAATGATGTTGGCCGCCTTGCCGCCAAGCTCCAGCGTCAACTTTTTCTTCGTCCCGACGGTAACTGACGCGATTCGTTTCCCAACTTCGGTCGAACCGGTGAACGCGATCTTGTCGATATCGGGATGATTGACGAGCGCGCTGCCAGTTTCGCCGGGGCCGGTCAAGATGTTAACCACTCCATTGGGCAACCCGGCCTCTTGGAAAATTTCGGCGAGATGGAGAGCGGTGATCGAAGTCGTCTCCGCCGGCTTCAGGACACAGGTGTTTCCGCAGGCAAGTGCGGGCGCCAGCTTCCACGCCGCCATCAGCAACGGAAAATTCCAGGGAATGATTTGGCCGGCGACGCCGAGGGGCCGCGCTTTCCGGCCGGGAAAAGCGTATTCCAACTTATCGGCCCAGCCTGCGTAATAAAAAAAATGCGCCGCGACCAGCGGTAGATCAATGTCGCGCGATTCCTTGATAGTTTTGCCGCCGTCCATGGTTTCGAGCACGGCCAGCTCGCGCGCCTCTTCCTGGATCAAACGCGCAATCCGAAAAAGGTATTTTCCGCGCTCGCGGCCCGGCATCTTCGACCAGACATTTTTGTAAGATCGTCGCGCCGCTTTTACCGCGAGATCAACATCCTTTTCATTAGCGCAACCGATCTCTGCCAGTTTCTCTTCCGTGGCCGGATTAATGGAATCAAAATAATCGCCAGACTTCGGCGGCACGAACCGGCCATTGATGAAAAGCTGATAGCGGTTGCGCAGTTTAATGTAACTGTTCGCTTCCAGCGCTGGCGCGTAACTCCAACGCTCGCCGAAATCCAAACGTCTTTTTGTCATCGGTCGGCTGTTGGCCTCGCCGTTTCGATTGACAATCGCGAGCTGAGAGCTGTTTGGTTTCCGTCGCCACATAAAATCAGGGTAAGGAAAAATAGTCAGCACACTGATAATTGCCGTCGGCCACTTTTACCAATTGCATGAGAACGTCGTTGAGCAGGGTGCTGGCGCCAAAGCGAAAAAGAGCGGAGGTGAGCCAATCGTCGCCCAACGTTTCCTTGACCATCACCAGGTAGGCCAGCGCTTCCTTGGCCGTGCGAATTCCGCCAGCTGGTTTCATCCCAATCCGAATTTCCGTCTCGTAAAAATAATCGCGAATTGCCTCCAGCATTACCAGCGTTACCGGCATGGTCGCGGCGGGTGAAATTTTTCCCGTTGAAGTCTTGATGAAGTCCGCGCCGGCGCGCATCGCAATTTCGCTGGCCAGGCGAACGTTGTCGTAGGTCTGCAACTCGCCCGTTTCGAGGATCACTTTTAAATGCGCGACCCCGCACGCTTCCCTGGTAGCGGCAATTTCATCGAAGACGCGCTCATATTCGCCTCCCAGAAAACGTGCGCGATTGATCACCATGTCGATTTCGTCGGCCCCATCACGGACTGCGTCGCGAACTTCCCGGAGTTTCGACTTGGTCGGCACTAATCCAGCGGGAAACGCCGTTGCGACAGAGGCGACTTTAACGTCGGAGTGTTCGAGAAATTTCTTCGCGATTCTAACGAGATTTGGGTAGACGCAAACGGCCGCGCAACTCGGCACCTGGTAGCGGGGATCGAGGGGTTGGATGGCTTTGCGGCAAAGAAAGGCGATTTTTCCTGAAGTGTCGCTGCCTTCAAGCGTGGTCAGGTCCATCATCGAGACCACCAACTTCAGGCCTTCGAGCTTGGCCGAAGTTTTGATGCTTCGTCGGGTGAAGGCGGCGGCCCGTTCTTCCGCCATCACTTGATCGACACTCGGCACGTGCCAGCGCGATCGCTTTCGGGCAGGTGTTTTTAGAGGGGAGCGGGAATGTGGGGTGAGCGCTTTCACAGGTGAAAGTAACTATATACACTGTGTTTGACGACGAGGTCGAGTTGCACCTGCTCGTGGAGTTGCTGATGCGGCCGGGGAAATGACACCCTAACACGCGGCAGGATGGTTCATTGTCGCGCCCCTTCATGGCTGCGCAAGATGAGGGGAGCAATTCCGTTGTAGAACCGTGTCACGTAAAAGAGATAGACTAGGAATGAGAGTAACTGAGCGGCGATTAACCAGACGTGGCCGGCCCGATCGATGAAAAAGTCCGGCCAGTGGCTGATCGCGAGGGCGCAGCTGAGGTTAAAAAAGAAAAGCAACGGGACCAACACCCGGATATTGAGCGATTGATCTTCCATCGTGCGCTGATAGAGGGACCGGTCAGGTTCGTTAGTGGCTTCGCGCAAACGTGCTCGAATCAGGCGCACGTCATAGACGAAAAGCAACCAGACGAAAGCGGCGTAGGCAGTGCTCAAGCGGAACCAGGCCAGCGGACAGTCGAGCCGGGTGAAGAGAATTGCTTCCCCCAAGGCGCAGGCGATGTAAAAAAAGTTGTGACCAAACTCGAGCGGCCATTTGATGAGAGTGAGGGTGTGAATGATCGAACGTGACCAAAAGATAAAGATGATGCATAAGCCGGCGCTAAGGTAAAGAAGAGCCGACGAATTGTTCAGCGACAAGGCGGTGTGCGCGTTTTCGGTCAGAAAGTAGAGAGCAACGCCTTGAATTATGCTGGTCAGGGTCAACTCGATGTTAACGACGTTGCTATCGAGTTCGCGGCGGGAAAGACTCATGGGACGAGGGAATGGCGTGCCTGGAGGGATTCGAACCCCCAACCTTCTGATCCGAAGTCAGAAGCTCTATCCGGTTGAGCTACAGGCACAAGTTTGAAATCCCAAATCCCAGGTTCCAGGCTCCAAATAAAGTGGTTGTTTGGGGTTTGGGCTTTGGGATTTGGAACTTCGTAAGCAGGGTGGCCAACGGGACTCGAACCCGCAACAACCAGAACCACAATCTGGGGCTCTACCATTGAGCTATGGCCACCACCTGAATCTCAGATTTTAGGTTTTAGATTTCCGATTGCAAAGCCAAAGCGCCAAACCGTCGGGCTTGGCACACTCTTCGCTCACAGCAACGCCGTGGTGCTTCTCCTTAGCATTGCAAGAGGCGTGCGCCGGGCTATTCTCGGCGTTCATCCTGGCATGACCCGACTTGGTTCGCTCCTAATCGCAGGGCTGTTGTTCGTCGTCACAAGCGCATCAGCGCAGAGCGACGACCCAAGCGAAACTTTTCTCAAGGCTTACATGACGGCGCAGCAGGGCGAAAAGCTGGAGCGGGATAATCAATTTACCCGGGCCCTAGCGAAATACCGCCTGGCGGGCAGCCTGCTGGAGGAGCTCAAGAAAACGCACTCGGACTGGCAGCCAGCCATCGTCGAATACCGCAGCCGGAAGGTTTCCGCGAGCATCCTGCGGGTGCAGGGCAAATCCGGAACGCAGCAGGACCTGGCCGCGACCAATGCGCCGCCGGCTGAAGCTCAACCTTCGCCACAACAATCCACCGAGCCGACAGTTGAAATTGGGCCGAATAAATCTAAGCCGTCGATAATTGTACAGCCGGCAGGGCAGGCTTCCCCGTCTCCAAAAACGCGAGACACTGTGGTTGAGGCAGCGGCGCCAGCGCCCGCCACCAACGACACTGCGATCAAAAACGCGACCCGGAAGTTGCGTGAGAAGGTCGAGCAATTGGAAGCGGAACTACATCAATCGCGTTCCAAAGTTAGCGAAGTGGAGGAAGAAAAGGAGAAGCTAAATTCTAAGCTGAAGGAATCGAACTCGAAGCTGGAACAGGCGCAGCAGGAGCTCGAAAAGACGAAGGGCGCGGAGAAAAACGTCCGTGGCCAGTTGGCGGAAGCGCAGGCGTCGTTAAAGAAAATTCAGGAGACGGGCAATGGTGACGCGAAAGCGCAGGAGGCCTTGAAGGGTGAGATTGTGCAGCTGAAAAAGGCCCTCACCGTCGCTGAACAAGGTCGCGCCACCGCGGAAAAGGAACGCGATTCACAGAACGCGAAATTGGCTGACGCCAACTCGCAGATTGCAAAAATTTCAAAGGAGCGCGATGACGCTCTGGGCCAGCTGGTAGGGTTGAAAGATTCCGAGCATCGTGTCGCCGTTCTGCTGGCCGAGAACACTGAACTAAAGGAGAAGCTCGCGACCGCCGAACAGACTGTGCGCGAGGTTAGCGAAGACAAGCCGAAAAAAGAGCAGGAACTGGCTGACGCGAGGAAGCAATTGGAGGATCTTCGCGCGCAGCTGGAGGCAAGCCAAAAACAGAACAAAGACTTTGAGGTCGAGGTGGCTTCGCTGCGCAGCCAACTGGAAGACACTTCCAGTCAACTCGAGAAAGCGAAGTTGACCGGTGCGAACGCCGATGAAACCGCCAAGATAACCCGTGAGAACCAGATCTTGCGCAACATTGTGGTGCGTGAGCGGCAGGAAGAAGCGCGTCGCGAGCAGGCCAAGAAATTGATGCTGGCGGAGTTCGATAAACTAAAGATCAAATCGGATACCTTGAACGAACAGATCGCGCTCCTGGCGCAACCGGTGACGAAATTAACCGACGAAGAGCTGGCTTTACTTCGTCAGCCGGTCATTTCGATTTCGGACGAAAGTCCAAACACGGTTAAGGCCAGCTTTACTTACGCCAAGCCTTCAACCGGCAATCAACCGGGCGAACCAATTGTCGAGACGACGGATAGCGCGGCCCCGCCGGAAGCTAATTTGCAAAACGGATTCAAACCGAATGTGCCGACCGATCTAATCGATATTGCGAAACAGGCGAAGGAGAACTTTGACCAAGGGAAATATCATGCGGCCGAGCGCGAATATCAGGAACTCCTAACCAAGAGCCCGAACAATCTTTACTCTCTTTCGAACCTCGGAGTTGTTTATTTCAGGACGGGCAAGCTGAAAGCAGCTGAACTTACCTTGAAGAAGGCAGCAGCTATCGCACCGAAGGACGAGTTTGCCCATACTACGCTGGGTATTGTTTACTATCGCCAGAGTAAGTTCGATGATGCCCTCAACGAATTAACCAAATCGCTCGCCATTAATCCCAAGAGCGCCGCGGCGCACAATTACCTGGGGATTACCGCCAGCCAGAAAGGCTGGCAGGAAGCTGCGGAAAAGGAAATGCTCGAAGCCATCGCGGTCAAACCGGATTACGCCGATGCGCATTTCAACCTGGCGGTGATTTACGCTACCGCCTCGCCGCCGTCGAAAGAACTGGCCAAGCGCCACTACACCAAGGCAACCGAGCTCGGCGCCGAACCGGACGCCTCGTTAGAAAAGTTGCTGCACTAGAGGTCAGAGCTCAACCTGATCCACAATCAAACGCATGGCGAAGTGGAGCCCTCAGGCGGGCTCTAGCATTTGGTCAGGTCGTCTCAGTTCATAGCGATTTACCTCTTGCTCGAAGGCAATGACACCGGGAATCGTCCTGTACCGCCTCACGAAGGCGAATCCGAGTTTCTCTAGCACTCGATTGGGAGCAGGATTCTCCGCCCAAGGTTCGCAAACGAGTTTTTGCAGATTGAAGCGCTCGAAGTAAAAGGCGGCAGATCTGCGCACAAATTCCGTCCCCAAACCCGCTCGCCTCAATTGTGACTCCCACAGATGCAAATGTATGTAGGCCTTGGTGCCAAGAACGATGTTATTGATACTTGAGTGTCCAACCCGCTGTCCTCGAAATATCCAAACCAGGTAAAACCGATCCTTTTCCCCGTCCGGTTTCTCATGATCGGCTAAAAGAGCGTCGAGCCACTTGTTTCTTTCAGGAAGTTTCAAGCGGTCTACGCCCATCCCGCGTAAAAATGGATCATCGGCCTTGTAAAAGTAATCCAACATCAGCTCGTATTCCTGACGACTCGAAAACGGACGGACCTCTATCTCGTCAACTGCCGGCATAAGACCTAACGAGACGCAGCTGAGCCACCGCTGGGGGCGACGAGTGCGGCAGACACTGAGGTCCGTTTCATAAAATCAAACGTGGACTTCACAGGGCCATCCGCCAACACACGAGACGCGCGTGCTACCCGGGCGAGGAGCTGGGATTGAGCATGAGCAGGAACGGAACGTCGAACACCGGACATCCAACATCGAACCCCGAATGATGGGGAAAGAGAAGCGGTTAAGCAGGGGCGCCGCCGAGGGCGCCGGGGAGCGGGGGAGTGACGTCGGGGGCGACGACTACTTGTTTGGGCGGTTTCTCTGGCTCCATCTTTTCGCCGCCGCGCGGAGCGATCCCGGGTGGCGGATTCAACATCCGGCCGTGCTCGATAATTTCCCTGATCTGTGAGCCGTCGAGGGTCTCGAACTCGAGCAGCGCCTTGGCGATGACGTCGAGCTTATCACGATTGGCGGTGAGAATTTGCTTCGCCCTCTGGTACGCCTCGTCGAGGAGCATGCGCACTTCGCGATCGATTTCCTCGGCGGTAGCTTCGCTGTAATCGCGGGCACGAGAGATGTCGCGTCCGAGAAAAACGTAATCTTCGTGGTCGCCGTACTCGACCATTCCCAATTTTTCGCTCATGCCCCATTCGCATACCATCCGGCGGGCGGTGGCGGTAGCCATCTTGATATCGCCGCGGGCGCCATTCGTGACATCGCCAAAAGCCAGCTCCTCGGCCACGCGACCGCCCATGCTGACGGCGAGGCTGGCCAGTAGTTCGGCTTTGCGATTGGTATATTTGTCTTCTTCCGGCAACCACATCGTGCTGCCCAGGGACGGACCGCGCGGAATAATGGTGACCTTGTGGAGTGGTTCGGTGTGCTCGAGCAATTCAAGCAACAGCGCGTGGCCGGCCTCGTGATAAGCGGTGTTGGTCTTTTCCTTCTCGCTCAAGGCAAGGCTGCGGCGTTCCTTGCCCCAGCGCACTTTGTCGCGCGCTTCTTCGAGCTCAGCCAAGGTAATGCCTTTCAAATTGCGGCGCGCCGCCAGCAAAGCAGCTTCATTGATGACGTTGGCTAATTCCGCGCCGGAATAACCGGGCGTGCCACGGGCGACCACGGCGAGATCGACCCCTTCAGCCAATTTCACTTTCTTCGAATGGACCCGCAAAATTTCCTCGCGCCCTTTCACGTCGGGAAGATTGACGGTGATCTGGCGATCGAAACGGCCGGGGCGGAGCAGAGCAGGATCGAGAACATCGGGCCGGTTAGTGGCAGCGATGATAATGACGCCTTCCTGGGTATCGAATCCGTCCATTTCGACGAGCAAGGCATTGAGGGTTTGTTCGCGCTCATCGTGGCCGCCTCCGACGCCATGGCCGCGATGACGACCGACCGCGTCAATTTCGTCGATGAAAATAATGCAGGGCGCCGATTTCTTTCCCTGCTCAAACATGTCGCGAACCCGGCTAGCGCCGACGCCGACAAACATCTCGACGAAATCGGAGCCGCTGATCGAGAAGAATGGGACATCAGCCTCGCCGGCGATGGCGCGGGCGAGCAATGTCTTGCCGGTGCCGGGCGGCCCGACCAGAAGCACGCCTTTGGGAATGCGCCCCCCGAGTTTCTGAAACTTCTTCGGATCACGCAGAAACTCGACCAGCTCCTGCACTTCATCCTTGGCTTCCTCGACTCCGGCAACGTCGCGAAAAGTGATCTTATTTTTGTCGCGGGCCAGCATGCGCGCTTTGGATTTGCCAAAGTTGAGAGCGCCCTTGCCGGCCATGCGGATTTGCTGGCGGAACAGGAAATAGAGAACGAGGAGAAAGAGCGCGATGGGAAGAAAACTAAGAACGGTCTGGGCGAACAGGTTCGATTCGGCGCGGATGGCCGGTTGAATGCCGGCAGCGGCAAGTCGCTTCTCCAGATCGGGACTGAAATTCAGATCGACAATGGTGCGAAACTTCACCGCCTGTTCGGCGCCGGCGGTTTGTTTGCGGTAATAACCGATGAGAGCCCGGGTGGGCTGGCCTTCCTGAACGAGCAAGGTAACTGGGAGGTTTTTGTCGCTAATGATCTGCTTGTTATCGAGGAGCTCAATAAAGCGGTTGTAGGGGACGTCCTCGACATTCTGGTAACCACCGTTACGAACGAGCAGGGCCATGCCGATGAGGCCAAAGGCAATGGCAATAAGAACGATGCCGCGCCAGTTAAAGTTCGGCTCGTTATTGCGCTTATTATCGCGCTGGGAATTGCGGTCGGGTTGCGCCATTGGATTCGGTGCGCGGAATTACCGCGCTAGAAAAGTTACATGAGCGGGTGGGCAATGCAATTAGCAGGAGTCACGCCTCGGTAGGTTCGACAATGATTCGGGGTTGGTGTTCGAATGGGATGTGGATATGTGGAATCTGGCAGAAGACGGGCAAGATGCCCGTTGCCCCGACGGCCAAGATCGCTCTGCTACGAAGGGGGAGCAAGGCGGTACGGTCATTGCGTCGACCGAGCCTTAGAGTAAACTTTATACCCAAATAGTAATGGCCGAATTGATAGCTCAGGTAGCCGATAGAATCGATCGCGCAGTGCAGCGCGTGACCCCTCTTGCATATCGCATGCAGCGGAAGGGTCGCCGCTGGATGCGGCGGGCCATGCGTAAGCCCCGGAGCGTTTCGGAAGGGCCGAATTTGCTGCCCTTGTTGATCCAGGTGCTGGCCAGTTTTTCGAAAGCCGATGGCGTTTTGCTCGAAGAAGAGATCGACTCCAGCCTCGGCTTCCTGCGTTACGATTATCCGGAGGCGGTTTATTCCGAGTTGCGGCAGCTGTTTCGGCAGGCCCTTTACGAGCAGCAGGATTTAACGGCGATGGCGCAAAAGCTCAGTGCGCAACTGAGCACCGAGCGCAAGATCATGCTCGGGGTGCAGCTCTACGATTTGATTTCGCAAGCTGGCCTGAAGCAGGAGCAGGTGGTGCAGTTTTATTCCTTCATGTCGCAGCTCGGCATGGCGGCCCAGGCGATCGACATCGTGTATCAACTGAACGCGAGCGAGGAATCGGATCCTGGGGTCTATCAGCGCGGCTCATCGCCCCTGGAATCGATCTCATTTGGCAACAACGGTCAATCTGACGTGATGTTGAAAAGCCTCGGTGCCAGTGACCGGTTGCTGGCATTTCGCTATCACGATTTGATTCTTTTGAAAAATTACAGCTCGCAAAGTGTATCGGTCCGAAGCCGGCCATTGGCGCGGGGCGGGTTTTGCCGCATTTATCCGGGCCAACGCATTCTGGTGGGCGATCAGGTGCTCAGTTATCAGGAGCTAGCGCAATATTTCAACGCCAAGAAAAACGTTTCACTCCCGCAAATTTTCATCCGGGTGAATCGCGACTCCGATGAAGTCGAGCTGGAGCGGGCGCGTTCACGTGAGGCTGCCTTGGAAGTCACTTTCGGATTAAAAGTTAAGGTGAAGGCGCTAAAGGACGTCGATGCAGAACTCAACGGCACACGGTTGCGGGCCGGGACTTTGGTAGAAGCGACTCTGCAGGATCGGATCGTTTTCCATAACGATAGCGAGCTGGATCTGCTCGATCTGCGCCGCCGCGCCCGGGCGCTAGGCGGTCGTTTTCAACTGAAGGCCTCGAAATCTGAATATCTGGTTTCGAACAACCCGAGTCTGCTCGAAGCGGACGATATTTTGCTCTCGCCGGGGACTGCTGGCGATGTGTTGCTGAAGATTTTTTGCGATTACGACAAGCGCATCGGCACGCTCGAAGTGCTGGAGGCTGATCGTCCAATAATGGTGGGTGAGACCAACGTGCGGACCGCCTCGCCGTTAAAGGATGGCGATACCATTCGCATCGATGTTGGGCAGTTCCTGAAGTGCAATTTTTCCGAGCGCATCATCGAGGAAGAGCGCAACATCATTCGCACCCTGGAGGTAAGCGAGGTCACGCATCACTTCAGCAGCGGCGATATCGGGCTGGAGGGCATTTCCTTCAACGTTGTGCGCGGGGAGCTGGTTTGCGTGATGGGGGCGAGCGGTTCCGGGAAAAGCACGTTGCTCAAGGTGTTGGCCGGACAATTGGAGCCGACTAGCGGTCAAGTCCTGCTCAATAACCAGCAGCTTTATCCGAATCTCGATCAGCTCAAGCGTTACATCAGTTACATTCCGCAAGAGGACGCGTTCGATGAACACCTGACCATCGGCGAGAATTTGCAGTTCGCGGCCGCGATTCGCTCGCCGCATTTGTCACGACGCGACCGGTCGCGCCGCCTCGAAGGAAAATTGGTTGAGCTCGGCTTGAGCGAGCGCCGCGATGCGGTGGTGGGAACCGCGATCAAAAAAACGCTCAGCGGCGGCGAACGCAAACGACTCAACATCGGTCTGGACATGATCGGTTCGGCGGACGTTTATCTTTTCGACGAGCCGACCTCGGGGCTCAGCTCAAAAGATTCCGAGCACGTCATCGAAATCATTCGTTCGATGGCCCATAACAAAATCATCATCGTCACCATTCACCAACCGAGCTCGAAACTTTTCCAGATGTTTCACAAAGCCATTCTGCTCGACAAGGGCGGGCGGCTGGTCTTCTTCGGGACCCCGACTGAGATGCTGCGTTATTTCGCGGAAGCAGAACACCAGCACCAATTCGGCGCTGACTTGGGAGCCTGCGCGGCCTGCGGAACGACCCGACCAGAATTTATTTTCGATGTTTTGGAAACGCCGCTGCGTGATCTGAGTGGCGACATTATTTACGAGGAGAACAATCGCGGCCAATTGGTGCCGGCGCGGCGTTACGCACCTGAATTTTGGCGGGACAAATATGAAGCGTTCCGGCTGATCCAGGATGTTAAGCAGGTTTCCTTGCGCAAGGAGCCGGTGGCGCCGTTGCCGAGCGCGCCGCTGCAAAGGAAAAAACGGGTGCCGTTCCGCTGGCACGACGAATGGACACAATTGCGCACTCTGCTCAAGCGGGCCTTCATCAGTAAGCTGCGCAACCGCGGCAATCTCGTCATCACCATCGGGGTCGCGCCGGTGCTGGCCTTTCTAATCGCAAGTTTGTTGCGCTACTCCGATAGCGGCACCTACGACTTCGCTTCCGCCTATCACATTCCAACGTTTCTCTTTCTTACTCTTATCGTCGCGATGTTCCTCGGGTTAACCAATAGCGCCGACGACATCATTCGCGATCGGGTCGTCCTGCAGCGAGAGCGCAATCTCAACGTCAGGCTGCCTTATTATATTTTCGCCAAAACAACTTCGTTGGGCGTCTTCGCGCTGTTGCAATGCGTTCTCTTTGTCCTAATCGGCAATTATATTCTCGAAATCCGCGGGATGTTTTGGATTTACCTCGGGATCGTGTTCATCACGGCGATGGGTGGGGTCGCCCTCGGGCTGGTCGTTTCCTCTATTGTTTCCGATCCGAAGACAGCCGCCAACATCGTGCCGCTGGTCTTGATTCCGCAGATCATCATGGGTGGCGCGCTCATCAAATATGAGGACATGAACCGCAACCTCGCGCTGGTTTACACGTTCACGCGCTGGTTTTCCGAGCATCCGAACAAGGAACAAAACCTGAAAATGGACAGCAAATTGCAGGTGCCATTCATTTGCCAGTTCATCGCCATGCGCTGGTCCTACGAGGAGATGATTGTGGCGCAGGCCAAATTGAATCCGGTGACGCGCCGCCAGGACCGAACCCAGCGCGAGATCGATCGGATCGTGGCTCGCCATGATACCCGCCCAGAATCAAGAAGGCGCCTGAATGATTTAAAAGATACATTGGCGATGCTGTCGGGCCTGGAGGCAAAAACGCCGGACGATTTGGATCGATATCTCGGGGTGATTGATCAGGTACTAGATGGCAAGCACCCGTTTGATCGCAGCCAATTCAAGGACGCCAATGGTCCGGTAACGGCGGAGACACTCTATCTAAACCAAAAAGTGTCCGATTTGATTTCGAACGCGGAGATGGAACAAAGCGATTATCGCCGTGGGGGAAAACCGAATGTGTTTTTCGGCCAGTACAAGCAGTATTTCGGGATGAAGGTGGATGTGTTCGTCTTCAACACCATCGTCTTGATCGGATCGAGCCTTGCGCTGCTCGGGTTGTTGCACTGGATTCTTCGGCGGCAACTAGAAGTGCGAAGGACGTAACGCAAGCTTCGTCATCCCGAGCGAAAACGCCCGTCCGGCTCGGACCGAGCGATCCCGAGGCGAAACCTTTAAGACAACTTCCGCGATCCCTCGGCTGCGCTCGGGATGACAAAGTCGGCGAAGCGCAATAACATCGTAGCATGGCAATAAAACCCGAATTAGCGCGCTTGATTGTCGCGCCCAGCGACACTGACGCGGACATGCTTTACGCGACGCGGATTTTCATCGGCGATCCGTTTATTTTTCTTCAGCAAAAGGGGAAACGCATCCTGGTCCTGAGCGATCTGGAGATCGATCGAGCGAAGAAGAATGCAAAGGCGGACGAGTTTGTCATGTTCAACCAGCTCGAACGCGAAGTGCAGGGCAAGGCCAAGAAGGCGCCCCCCTACGAAAAAGTGCTGGCGCATTTTCTAACGAAACGTGGAGTAAAGCGCGCCCTTGTGCCGGCTAATTTCCCATTGAGTTTTGCTAACGAGATTAAGCGAAACGGAATCGCACTGGAAACGAGCAACGGGCTTTTCTGGCCCGCGCGGGAGAAGAAAACAGCGGAGGAAATTCGGCTGCTGGAGCGCGCGTTACGGATGACAGAAACGGGGATGAAACGGGGCATGGAAATCCTAAAGACGTCAAAGCTGGGAACGGGGAAAAAATTGAAGTGGTCTGGCAAGACGTTGACTTCGGAAATTCTGCGCGCGGAAATAGACAGCGCAATTTTGCGTGCCGGGGGTGTACCGACGAACACGATCGTGGCCGGCGGCGATCAGGCCTGCGATCCACACGAACGCGGGTTCGGCCCGCTTCGCGCCGATAGCTTGATCATTCTTGATATTTTTCCGCGCGACGGAAAGACCGGCTACTGGGGCGACATGACACGAACAGTGGTTCGCGGCCGCGCCAGCGAGCAACAGCGCAAGCTTTGGGAAGCGGTCAAGGCTGGGCAGACGCTGGCCCTGAAGCGGATCAAAGCCGGGGTGGACGGAATGAGCATTCACCAGGCAATCACCGAGCTATTCGAACGGCGTGGCTTTCCCACGGAAGTGCGTAATGGGCGCCGTGTCGGATTTTTTCACGGAACCGGGCACGGTCTTGGGCTCGAAATTCACGAATATCCCCGTCTGCAAAAGGTCGTGTTGAAAGCGGGACAATGTCTCACGGTCGAGCCGGGTTTGTATTATCCGGGAATCGGCGGAGCGCGGATCGAAGACGTAGTGATTGTGGAAAAAGATGGCTGTCGAATACTCTCGAAGTTTCCGAAACAGCTAGAAATCTAAGGAGCGCAATAAACGGTCATCCCGAGTGTAGTCGAGGGATCCCGATGAAGTTACCTTAAAGCTTGCGCGGCGGGATCCCTCGCTTCACTCGGGATGACGGGCCCGGAAAGAAGCCAAATGAACGAAGCGATCTCGCCGGCGTCTAATTAGCAGACACACTTAAGACAGGCATGTTCTACCCAATCGGATACGGCGGAAGTCACTGGTTGCTTTATATTGGCGTGCCTTTGATTATCGGCATTTGGGCACAGATTCGCGTCACCAGCGCGTTTGGACGCTGGAGCAAGGTGCGCGCGAGCTCCAACATCACCGGCGCGGAATGCGCGCGGGAGATTTTGCAGGCGGCGCAAATTCAAGATGTCGAGGTGGTCGAGACGAACGATTTTCTGGGCGATCATTACGATCCGACCAAGAAAAGGCTTTGCCTTTCGAGCAATGTTTACAACACCCCTTCGGTCGCGTCCCTCGGTATTGCCGCGCACGAAACCGGGCACGCCATCCAACATGCAAAATCTTACGCGCCCTTGAAAGCACGCATGGCGGTCGTGCCATTGACGATGGCGGCGTCGCAGATGCTGCCATTTGTAATAATCGGCGGACTATTTTTTCACATCACCGGTCTGATCACGCTTGGCATTTATTGTTACGCCATTCTGCTGGTGTTTCAGTTAATCACGCTTCCGGTGGAGTTTGATGCTTCGCGGCGCGCCAAAATTATTTTGCAGCAGATGGGGATTGTGCAGCCCGGCGCTGAGGTTGCGGGCGTAAACAGTGTGCTCAACGCCGCCGCCCTCACCTATGTCGCCGCCTTCATCGCCGCGCTCGGCAATCTGCTCTGGCTTCTCTCCATGCGCGATCGCAGGAGCTAACGCGTCCTCAGTTGAAAAAATGAATTCCGTCCTCGCTGCGCCGCGTCGAATCTCTGATTTGTTGTCGTCGGTTCCCGGTCCGAATGTTAAGAAAAGGAAACGGGCCATGGACCAGCCACGAACGGATGAAGACCAGCAGCTGGTCGCGCGTACACAGGATGGCGATGCCGGTGCGTTCGACCAGCTGGTGGTGAAATACACCCCGCGCCTTTACGGGCTCGTCTACAACATGACCTCGAATCACGAGGACACGAACGATCTCCTCCAGGATATCTTTTCCAAAGCCTACAAATCGATCCGCGGTTTCCGCGGCAAATCCTCCTTCTACACCTGGATCCATTCCATCGCGGTGAACATGACGCTGAATTTCTTAAAGAAACGCGGCCGCCGTTTTCACCTCAGTCTTGACGATGTGGACGCGAGCATTCAGAACGATAAGGAATTTCTCGAACTGACCCAGACCAGCAGTCCGGTGCGGGAGGCCGACCTGTCCGAGCTTCAGCGAAGATTGAACGAGGCCATGATGAAACTGTCTGATGAACACAGAGCCGTTGTGACTATGTTCCATATTCAGGGAATGCCCCATGCTGAGATAAGTAAAATCTTGAACGTTTCTGAAGGAACGGTACGTTCACGGCTCTTCTATGCGAACCGGCAGTTGCAAAATTATCTGGACGAATTTCGCAAGAATCCGGTGACGTAAAGACCAAAGATGATGGACGAGTTCGACGACAACGAAATTGGCCGGCTATTGCGGTTGAAAAAATACGAGCAGCCGCCGCCTGGTTATTTCGAGGATTTCCTGCATGAATTTCATCGGCGACAACGCGATGAATTGCTCCGCCAACCGCTTTGGAAAATCGCGCTCGGCCGGGCGCAGGATTTCATGATGAGCCTCAACGTTGCGCGCCTCGCGTCTTACCAGGTGGCAGCGACGGCGGTGCTGATTTGCGCGGCCGTGATCTCGCTCAAGATTTATCAGACCCCGCCAAGTCCGAACGTTGCCCGCATTGCCCCTATTGTTCCAGCCCAAAGCGCGACCGATGGTGGCTGGAGTCTGGCTTCGCCGGTCTCCACTCGCATTACCGTCACTCAACCACGTTCGCATCTCTCGACTCACCGGACGGCTACGCCTCCGCGTTATGTGCTGGACAGCATGCCTGTGAGTTATGAGTCGTCGTTGCGGTTCTAGGCATCGCCCGATAGCGGTTCGGGCGGGGAAATTCGGGATGCGTTGGCTCTTTCTCCTCATTTTTGCCGTCGCCCCGTCGGTTTGGGCCGAAGATCAATCGGCCTCCAGCGTTGGTCGCGAGGTCAAAGATATTTTCGATCGTTGCAAGAAAGCGGTAGTGAAAATTCATGGTGACGACGAACACTGCGAGCTTTCCGGCACCGGTTTTTTTATCGATCCGACCGGAACAATTTACACGGCCTATTCCGTTGGCGGGGAAGGGAACAACTTTAGTGTTGAGTTCGATGGGAAGAAGCTGCCGGCGCGACAGCTCGTAACCGATGTTCGGAGCGGCGTCGCCATCCTGAAAGTCGATACCGCATCGCCAGCCTTGCCCATTGGCAAATCCCAAAACATGGAGGTGACCACACCGGTTGTTGCAATCGGCTACCCGCTGGATTTGCCGGAGACGCCCAGCCTGGGGTTAGTCGGTGGTTTTGATCGAAAATATCTCGGCTACTATTTTCACACTACGCATCTGCGGGTAAACGTAGCGACCCAGCGCGGGGAAGCGGGCGCGCCGCTCCTAAATATGAAGGGCGAAGTCGTGGGCATAGTTGCCTTCACTTTGGAAAATAATTCATCCTGTTACGCGTTGCCGATCGAAGCCGCGGAAAAAATCCGCAGCGATTTTCTCCGCTTTGGCGAAGTGCGGCATGGCTGGATAGGTGCGAAGTTGATGCAGGCGCTGGAGGGGAAAGGCGGCTCCTATGCGGAAGTGACCGAGATCCTCGATAGCACGCCGGCGGCAAACTCAGGAATTCAGCCGGGTGACATCTTGCTCCAAGTTGGAAACAGGGAAATCCATCAACCTGACGATATTATCGACGCATCGTTTTTCCTCACTGCGGGAGAGAGCGTGCCCGTCACGGTAATACGCGGCGACGAGAAAATGACATTCAACATCCAGGCGGATTTTCATCCGGCCAGTCAACGGCCGCCCGTGATCGCACAGCCGGGCATGAATCAGGCGCTGCCGCTAAGGCTGCAGAAAGCGCCTGAGCGCACACCGTAGTCCGCCTAGGGACGAAGCTCCGGGACCTTGTTTGCGATGAGTGGCAGCAGCGCAAAAGTGGTTGCGTCGAATAAACCGTGGGCAATGACCGCCGGCCAAATCGATCGGTGGATGATTAAGATGATGCCGAGGAAAATGCCGATCAGACCGGCCGCGACGGCGGCAAGAGCGCCCATCGGCAAATGAGCAGCGCCAAACGCGACCCCGATTAAGGCGATGGCAATGCTCTCGCCGGTGCGGGACATAAATGCGCCCGGCCAGAGGGTGCGCATTCCCGCCAGCGTGGCCGCGCGCCACAATTCCTCGCGTAAGCCGGCGGTAACGAAGCTGACCAGAGTTAGAGACAGCCAATAGTAAGCACGATTCGTCCGTAATGCGCCGACGTCGATGAGCCGATCGATCCTTGGAGGATTCTGCAAAGCAAAGTTGCGCAACGATTGCACGTTCACCAATTGCGTGATCAGGAGAAAGAGGACCACGATGAAACCGGTCACGGCCAGACCAAGCCGAATCGCGATCGAATAACCGACACCCAGCGGCACCACCCACCACCCCGGTCGCCACCGCAACAGCAATTCATCGGTGGTCGCGCGCGAAGCAAGCCAGCCGAGGAGAAAGACAATGGTAAAGATGACCAAGTTAAGTCCGCAAACGATGAGCAAGCCCTGGCCACTGTGCATCAGCAATGGATAGCGTGGAGTAAAATAAAGGCCCTGTATTACTCCCGGAAAGAAATAGCCCGCCGATCAGCAGGAAATGAATCCACCAACGCCAACGGGGCACCTGCGATTGCATCGGATCATTCAAAATGTACAGCTGAAAAAACACGAGTCATCCCGAGCGGACGCGAGGGACCTCGCAAACGTTCGAAAGGACAATCGCGAGGTCCCTCGGTCCGAGCCGGACTGGCGTTTTCGCTCAGGATGACGACTCCAGCATCCGCCGAAACGCTTTTTCATCGATGATCTTTACTCCCAGCTTTTTCGCTTTTTCCAATTTGCCGCCCGCTTCGTCGCCTGCGAGCAGATAGGTTGTTTTCTTGCTCACGCTGCCGCTTACCCTTCCTGCGCGGCTGATGATTAATTCGGCAATTTCATCACGCGGCTGGCTCAATGTCCCCGTAATTACCCACGTCGTTCCGGTGATCGCCGAATCGCTCGTTTTTCGCGGTTCGACGGTTGGTTTCAGGCCCGCCTTTTTCAACCGTGCGATTAAGTCGCGATTGTGCGGTTCCTGAAAAAATTGATGAATACTCGCGCCGACCACTTCGCCGACGTCTGGGATCCGCTGGAGTTCCTCGGCCGACGCATTCATTAACGCTTCGATGCTCTGAAAATGAGCTGCCAGCTCGCGCGATGAACTCTCGCCAACGTGCAAAATTCCCAGCCCAAAGATCAATCGCCAGAGCGGTCGCATCTTCGATCGCTCGATGGCGTCGAGTAAATTGCGGATGCTTTTTTCGCCGGTGCGTTCGAGTTGGGAAAGTTTCGATGCATCGAGCATGTAGATATCGGCGACATCCCGGACCAGGCGTGCCTTTACCGACTGCGTCACCATCATTTCGCCAAGACCCTCGATGTCCATCGCGCCGCGCGAAGCGAAATGCTCGATTCGCCGCCGCACCTGGGCCGGGCACTGCGCATTGACGCAGCGCACCGCCACCTGCGCCGCATCCTTCACCACCGCGCTGCCGCATTCTGGACATTTTATCGGCATCCGAAATTTCTTTTCCGATCCGGTGCGCAACTCCTTCCGCACGTCCACCACCGCGGGAATGACTTCGCCGGCTTTCTCGACGAAAACGGTATCGCCGATGCGAATGTCTTTGCGTGCGATCTCTTCTTCGTTGTGCAAAGTCGCGCGGCTTACGGTTGATCCGCTAACGAGAATTGGATCGAGCGCCGCCACGGGAGTGAGCACCCCGGTTCGTCCTACCTGCACCAGAATGTCATGCAATCTTGTTTGTACGCGTTCGGCCTCATACTTGAAGGCGATGGCCCAGCGGGGCGACTTGGCGGTGAATCCGAGACGCTTCCGTTGAGCGAGCGAATCCACTTTCACCACCGCGCCGTCGGTTTGATAACGGAAATCTCGGCGCACTTTGTCCAGCTCCTGAATGGCATTGATAATTGTCTCGGCTGAGGAGGCGGACCAAATCCGTTCGCTATGTGGCAGCCCGAATCTGTCCAGCAGGGGGAAAAGATCGGAATGTTTTTCCAGCTTGACGCCTTCGACCGCGCCGGTGCCATAAAAAATGATTCCGAGAGGGCGCCTGGCCACAAGGGCGGGATCGAGTTGCTTCAACGAACCGGCTGCTGCGTTGCGTGGATTGGCGAACGCAGGCAGGCCTTGTTCGACGCGATCGGCATTCATTTTTTCGAACCCGTGCTTATCCATGAAAACTTCGCCGCGCACTTCAAGGACGGCCGGCGCATTCCCTTTGAGCCGCCGCGGGACGGAACGAATCGTCAAGATATTTTGGGTAATGTCGTCGCCGACGGTGCCATCACCGCGAGTTGCAGCGTAGCGGACTTCGCCGTTTTCGAACAGGACCGAAACGGCGACGCCATCGACTTTTGGCTCGATCACCACTGGAATTTTCTCATGTGGGAGCAGACGGGTGATACGCGCGTAAAATTCGGTTAACTCTTCGACTGAGTAGGTATTGTCGAGGCTAAGCATCGGCACGCGATGCTGTACCTGCGCGAATTGCTTGAGTGGTTGCCCGCCGACACGCCGGGTTGGCGAATCCTCGCGAGCGAATTGCGGATATTTTTTTTCAAGTTCGGCCAGCTCGCGGTAGAGCTGATCGTACTCGCGGTCAGTAATGGTGGGCGCCGCTTCCTCATAATAGCGACGATTGTGCTTAGTGATTTCGCGCCGCAGCGCTTCGATACGCGCACGCGCTTCCGCTTCGGTCATGTGCTGATCATACGAATGAGGATTCGCGAAACAATGGCCCTGTCCTTACGCGTTCGTCATCCCGAACCGCGAAGACAACGCCAGTCCGGCTCGGACTGAGGGACCTCACTTGGGATCGCGAAGATGCCGATGTACTTTGTGCGATCTCCACCGAATAGGTGAGGTCCTTCGCTTGCCTCAGGAGGATGACGATGGGAAGATGCAAGCTTGCGCAACGGGATCCCTCGACTTCGCTCGGGATGACTGTAGCGGCGGTCTGTGACCGCCGATGAATTTGCGTCTACATTTCGGGCGCCGGTCATAGACCGCCGCTACATACAAAATGGATGACGAAAAAATTCTCGGGATCGAGGGTGGAGGAACGAAGACGGCATGGGCGTTGGTGGCCAATGGCGCACTGCTAGAGTCGGGAAAATTGCCGGCGTCGAACCTGCGCCTGACGCCGCTGGATCAGATCACGAAAATTTTCCACGTTTTGCCGCGTGCAGCAGATCGGATCGGAGTCTTTCTCGCCGGCTGCGTGACGGAGGAAGATCGTGCTATTTTGCTGAAACTCGCACGGGCCATTTGGCCGAGGGCCAAGATCGTCGCGGGCAGCGATCGCGACTCGGGAATGGCGGCATGTCTGCGCGATCGCGATGGAATTGCGGTGAATGCGGGCACGGGTTCCTCCGTGACGGGTCGTAGTGGCCGGCAAATCGAAAAAGCCGGTGGATGGGGACATATTTTAGGTGACGCCGGCGGCGCATATTTCGTTTCCATTCGCGCCTTGCGCTCAGTGCTTCGCGAATACGATCTGCGCCGGGGCGAACGGGAGTTTGCGGCAAATATTTTGCGCGCTCTCGGCTTGAATAATTTCGATGAGCTAGTGCGGTGGGCGCAAACCGCAGACAAAATGGAGATTGCCTCACTGGCGCCGGTCGTTTTCGAAGCAGCGCGGAAGAGCGACGAAGCCGCACGGCAAATTATCGCAGCCGGTGTGAGCGCGCTGGTCGATTTCACGACCGCCGTTTCAATGCGGCTCCAGCTTGAGACTCCGGAAGTTCGACTGATGGGAGGCCTGTTCGAAAATCAGAAATTTTACGGAGTAGCATTCGCCAAGGCTCTTAGCGAAAAAATTCCCGATGCGGAAGTAGCTCTGTGCGAATCCCCGCCGGAGGTGGGCGCGGCCTGGTTAGCGGCAGACGAGAGATTGCAATTGGCGAAGGCCGAGGAATGGGCTGCGGCGGTTCAACTGATTTTACCGACCGAGGAAGCGAATCCGAAATCAGCTAACCTCGACCAATTAAGTGCCCGCGAAATCGTGGAGCTTTTCGTGGCGGAAGAAAAATCGGTGGAGGAGGGATTGCGCCAATGCGTCGATCAATTGGCCGGGGCGATCGAATTGTCGGCCAGTGCGATTGGCAGTGGCGGGCGCATCTTTTACGTGGGCGCCGGGACGAGTGGCAGGCTCGGTATTCTTGATGCCGCTGAAATTCCGCCAACCTTTGGCGCGTCAGCAGATTTGTTCCAGGGGATCATTGCCGGGGGCGCGCCGGCGCTGCGACAAAGCATTGAAGGCGCGGAGGACGATGCGCGCTCCGGTGCGCTGGCGATGGATGAGCGCCGGGTCAAGCGGGAGGACCTGGTGATTGGGATTTCGGCGAGCGGCCGGGCGGCATTCGTGATCGGGGCACTGCGCCGCGCGCAGGAAATCGGAGCGCAAACAATTTTCATGACCTCCAATGTCCCTCTAGCGGCAGGCGTGTCGCCTGCAGAGACATCAGCAGCCGTTACGGCTGCCTCTACAGAAAATTGGGACCTTGTGATCAATCTTCTGACCGGCCCAGAAATCGTTGCCGGCTCCACGCGCCTGAAAGCAGGGACGGCGACAAAAGTCGCACTGAATATCATCAGCACAGGCGTAATGGCTCGGCTGGGGCGGGTGCATGGAAATTTGATGATCGATCTTCAACCGACCAACAAAAAACTGCGCGAGCGAGCGATCGGCCTTGTCTCGCAGTTGGCGGGGTGCAGTCGCGATAACGCGCGATCGCGGCTCGAGCGCGCGGACTGGAATCTGCGTGAGGCATTGAAGGAGGAGTAGTCCTTGCAGGGATTCTAGGGCGCGCACGCGCCTAGCGTCCTCATCGCGGCTCCTAGCAGAGAAAAAGAAAGGTTTGGAGTCGCACGAACGGTTGGGTTGCTTTCGAAATCAGCGGTTTTCGCCGGCGACAACCCGAAAGCAATTTCGAAAACTGGCCATATTCCGTAAGCGCAGTTCTGCCTTCTGACACGAACTAGAGTAAACTTAACTCAAGGAAACCATTATGCTTTGGACAATATTTGTCATTCTGCTGGTGCTCTGGCTGCTCGGTTTGGTCAGTTCATACACGATGGGCGGATTCATTCACATTCTGCTCGTAATCGCGGTCGTGATTCTGATCATCAACCTCATCGGCGGCCGGCGGACTTTGTAGCCCGATGAAGCCCGCGGGCATTATCGGGATCATCTTAATTATCGTCGGCATCATCGGGTTTGCTTACGGTGGGCTGGGCTGGAATACCGAGAAAAAGGATGCGCAACTCGGCCCCATTGAAATCAAGCACCAGGAAAGGCACGGGATTGATTTCCCGCCCATCTTGAGTGGCCTTTGTGTAGTCGGCGGGATTGTGCTGGTGGTTGTGGGAAGCCGACAGGCCTAGCGCTGCGGGGGATCGACCGCTCCGCCGGGCGATGCCGAAACAATTGCGGCTGCGCCGCCTAAATCTAACATCGAGCAAGGGACTGCTCGATCGACCTAGCTACGGCGCGTTCGCTTTTAGGACCGCGAACGTTTTGCTGCCCTGGCGGTCAAGATAGAGCAGGACGCCGCGCTTTGGATCAGCTTTGCCCAGGGCTTCGCGGAATGACCGCACATTTGTGACCGGTTTTCCGTCCACTTCGGTGATGACATCCTCGCGCTCGATTCCTTGGGAGGCTGCGATGCTGTTATCTGCGACATCGGTCACGACTACCCCCCGCGCATCGCCCAGATGGAGACGCTCCGATATTTCTTTCGTAATATCCTGCACCTGCAGCCCCAATTTTCCGACATCTTCCGGGCGGCCTTGCTCCGGCGGTGCAATCTCGTTCGACGCCCGCGCAATCTCATTTGGCAATTCGCCGGTCGTAACCGGAATTTCAATCGTCTGACCTTTCCGCCAAACTGTCAGCTTGACTGCCTGGCCAATCTTTTTCTTTAAAATCTCACGCTGCAATTGCGTGTCGGTCGTCACCGGCGTGCCATCAACCCTGGTGATGACATCGAACGGCCGAAGGTCACTTTTGTTCGCGGGCGCGTCCGCTTCGATCGTGCGCACCACCACCCCTTTGTCGATTCCCTTAAGCAAATCGCGCGTGTTCGGATTGTCGCCGACCGATTCGATCCGAATCCCAAGCCAAGGCCGCGCAATTTTCTTCCCGGCGACCAGTTGCTGGCCGATTTCGTTGGCCAGGTTGCTCGGAATAGCGAAGCCAAGGCCGCGGTTCAATCCATTAATCAGCGTGTTCATGCCGATGACCTTGCCGTCGATGTCGCAGAGCGGACCGCCAGAGTTCCCAGGGTTTATCGAGGCATCGGTCTGGATGTAATCGGAAATACTGTAACCGCCGTTGGTGAACAATTTGCTCCGGCCTTTACCGCTGACCACGCCGTAAGTGAAGGTGTAATCCAATTTAAATGGCGCGCCGATGGCGAAGGCAAACTGCCCAACCCGCACCGCATCGCTGTCGGCCATCTGCACCACCGGCAAGTCTTTGGCGTCGATTTTGATCACCGCGATGTCGGTTTTCTCGTCAGTGCCAACTACTTTCGCAGGGAATTCGCGGCCGTCTTTTAATTTAACATCCACATGGTCCGCCCCCTCTACCACATGGAAATTGGTAAGGATGTATCCATCAGACCGCACAATGAATCCGGAGCCTTCGCTCTGAATCGGTTGTAGATTACGCGGACCGCGCCGCGGTGAATTATCGTCGGGCTGTCCTTGGAAAAACAAATCGTCGAAGTTAAACCCTTCGTTGCCGTCGTTCTTTTTCGAGACCTCGATGATGACGACGCTGGGCGCGACGATTTCGAAAACCTTGGCGAAAGCATTGTTCAGGGCGTGAACGACATCCTTTCCGGACTCCGCTGCGGCCGGCGGAACGGTAGAGGAAGATTCCTGCGCCAGAAGAGGCGAGGCGCTCAGCGCCCCACAAAAAATAAGAACAAACAAAAATCGCATGAGTTGGAATTTCGACAGGATCGGACCAACGATTGTTCAATGTAACCGCGCTTCGCAGGCGCGCCACTATTGCCAATCAGCACCTG
>Ga0207701_10001113_pt1 | contig 28407 bp, 22 predicted proteins | sample KBSSwiSSwithPhiX_FD_184294 | JGI IMG/M metagenome (GOLD analysis project Ga0207701, IMG submission 184294) | Switchgrass rhizosphere bulk soil microbial communities from Kellogg Biological Station, Michigan, USA, with PhiX - S5 (SPAdes) (version 2) | ecosystem: Environmental > Terrestrial >... | reverse complement strand
CTCCGACATGGTGACGATGCAGTATCCGAACAGCGACGTCCTCGATGTTCTGCATCTTTATGAAAATCTGACCGGCCGGAAGCTGGTGATGGACAACAACGTGCAGGGCAAGGTTAACATCTTCATTGCCAAGCCAATTCCGCGCGAAGAGGCCGTCCGCATCATCGAGATGAATCTGGCGCTGAACGGGTTCTCGTTGGTTCCGGCGGAGGGCGACATCGTTGAGGTTGTTGGCATTAACAAGAATCCTCGTGCCGCCGCCGTGCCGATCGTTTCCGATCCGACCGACCTTCCTTCGGGCTCACAGGTGGTCAGCTACCTTTTTCGCCTCAGCTACGCCGATCCCCAGGAACTCCAGCAGGTGCTGTCACAATATCTCGCCGGTATTGGCGGTCAGGCACCGATCCTGGCCCTGCCGAAATCATCCAGCCTTCTCGTCACGCAGAGTGCAGATGTGCTGCGCAAACTGGTGAAAATGGTTGAGCAGATTGACGTCGCTCCGGCCGAGGTGACAAGCAAGTTCATCAAACTAGAGCGGGCCGACGCGCAAAAAGTGGTCGATATGCTCAAGGACGTTCTGGAAAAAGGGGACCAGAATGCTCAGCCAGGTGGAGTGCGAAGGGTGCGTGGAATTATTCCGCCCCAGGCGCAACCGCAGGGCGGGGAGGACGAGGGAGCGGCGGTCCTTTCTGAGGATTCGCTCATCGTCGGCAAAATCAAACTGGAAGCGGACGTGCGGACAAATCGCATTCATGTCATTACGCGTCCGATCAACATTCCCTTCATCGAGAAATTGATCGGTGAGTTTGACGCCAATGTGGAATTCGCCCAGCCGATAACATATCCGTTAAAATACATTTCGGCGGCTGACGTTCTTCAGGTGCTCGTTGATGCTTTGACGGAGCCGGGCGATCAGAATCAGGGAGGGCAGCAGGGACTCAGCCCTAATCAACCGCGCAATCAGCAGCCGCGCAACCAGCCCACGCCGACCAATCAGTATTCTAGTACGGGCAGCTCGGGCACCGACAGCACCTTGCAGGTGAGCGAAGAGCTTCAGACGGAGCCGACCGACACCACGCCGAAGTCCGTCACGATTGGTAACACCAAGCTGATCGCGGACGCGCGAGCCAACAGCATCATCGTGTTGGGGACTCGAGAAGTGGTGGTCAAGGTACAGCGGATTCTCGACGAAATGGATGTGAAAGCACCTCAGGTCGCTCTCAGTACCGTGATCGGCGAGTTAAGTCTGGGCCATAATAAAGAGTTTGGGATTGATTATTTTGTGAGACAAAGGGGAGTGGTGGGCGTTTCGAACAACAATAGTAGGACGAATGTGCCCATCCCCGGTCCTGTTACTGGCGCTTCGCCTGCCGTTGTAGCTCCTGGGCTCGGTCGTCCTGGCGATTTGGTCAACTTCGGCAACGTTCTGCAAAGCCTCGGTACGGGGACCAACGTCTATGTCTCTCTAGCTGAGGGTCTCTCTGCCATTGTGCATGCGCTTGATTCGACGGGAAATTTTAAGGTGATTTCGCGGCCGATGGTTTTCACCACCAATAACAAGAAGGCGATCATCGCTTCCGGAAAAGAGATCCCTGTTCCTGTGAGTACGATATCTAACAGTACGAGCGGCGGAATTATTAATACCGGGCTCGCGCAACAATCGAATATTGAATTCAAAAAAGTGGCACTCCAGCTCGAGGTGGTGCCACTGATTAATTCTGAGAAGGAAGTGTCGCTCGATATTCTTCAGAAGATCGATAGCGTCTCCGGCCAGACACTCGTTTCGGGTAATTTGATTCCAAATATTGCGACACGTTATATTCGCACAACTGTGTCCGCGCAAACTGGCTCGACGATTGTTCTCGGCGGGCTGATTACTGATGACAAAGAAGACGATCGCGCGGGCCTACCCATTCTCAGCCACCTTCCGCTGGTTGGACCACTCTTTAGGAACACCACAAAAAACAAGAACCGGTCTGAACTCATTATTCTGATGCAGCCGGAAGTTACCCTAACGAAGCTGGATCTCTATCGCCTTCGTCAGAAAACCGAGGACAGGACCCATTTCGGCCCTGAACTGGACCAGGATGATTGTCCTGATTGTCCTCCAGTGAACGACGGGAAACAATTGCCGCCGCCCGATTTACCATCAATAAAATGACCAGCGTTCGCTTCATAATCCGAGCTTTCCTTTCCATCTTTTTGGCGCTTTCATCCTTGGCTCCGCTACGCTGTTTGGCGGATGATAACCCTCAGTTCGACGGCACGATTTTTTTTCACCGGCTGTTCAATGCCGATGATCCTCTGGCGGCGCGGGACGAGTTCGGACGGCTGCACCAGGAGCGTTTCTTGAATCCTACGGACCTCGAGCCGCGCTACTGCAGGCGAGATACCTACTATTACATTTCCGGTGCGACACTGACTAACGATCCCGCTTACGTGGGCGCACTTCAGCGCGATCTTAAGCGGCTCGGCTATTATTGCGGCCCAATCAACGGAGTGTTTTCTCCAGAAGTTTCAGACTCCATCGCCAGGATGCAAAAGCACTACTCCATGACCGTGACTGGAACCCTAACGGTGTACGTGAGAAGAGCGTTGAATTTGCCCTAGTGTCGAAATGAGTCCGGCTCTCAGCAAATCACTGACCGATATCCTTCTCGCCAGTGGGGTCGAGACGCGGGAGGATGCCGCCGCTCTTACTTCCAACCTTAATGGGAGTTCGTGGATCGTCGATGTGCTCGACTCCGGCAAGGTTGATGAGCAGAGGTTTCTCAACGCCCTCGGCGGACTGTTCAACGTGCCGGTCGTCTCGATCGATGCGAAGCGGATCGAGCGGGCGACTTTAGGCGTCCTTCCGAGCCGGTTCGTTTTCCAACACCACATTCTTCCGATCGAGATCAAGGAAAATGCGGTCGTGCTTGCGACCTACGATTTGTTTAACTCGACCGCGCGCCAGCTCGCCTCACAGCTCCTCGACAAACCCGCCGAATGGGTCCTTGTCCCGCGTGCGCAAATTCTCCGCGCCATGAAAACGCTTTATGGCGTCGGCGCAGAGACTTTCGATGAAATCCTAAAAACGAACCGCTCGTTTGAGTCCCTCGACGACATCGAGACGAGCACCGACCTGAACGCCGACGATCCCGAAGCTTCGGTCGTGAAATTCGTTAATCAGATCATTCGCGAAGCCATCCATGAGCGCGCGACGGACATCCACGTCGAGCCGCTCGAAAATGATTTGCGTATTCGCTACCGGATCGACGGCATTCTACATGAGGTCGCAGTCCCGCCGCAGTTGCGTCTCTTGCAATCGGCCATCATCTCGCGCCTGAAGGTCATGGCCCACATGGATATCGCCGAGCGCCGGCTACCCCAGGACGGTCGCATCAATCTGCAAGCTGCCGACCAAACAATCGACGTCCGTGTTTCCACCATTCCCACGGTGAATGGCGAATCGATCAGCCTTCGTCTGCTCGCCCGCGACCAGCAAAACACTTTCGGGTTCGAACGACTCGATCTGAGCCCGACTCAGACCCGGATCATGAAATCGCTCCTCGCTCAGCCTAACGGGATCGTTCTCGTGACTGGGCCGACTGGTTCCGGCAAATCGACCTCGCTTTATTGTTTCCTCAGCAGCATCAACTCCGTTCAACGCCGTATCATCACGATCGAAGAACCGGTCGAGTATCGTTTGCCGGGCGTTTCGCAGATTGATGTGAAACCCGAGATCGACCTGACGTTTGCCAAAGGCCTGCGTCACATTTTGCGTCAGGATCCAAACGTCGTCATGGTCGGAGAGATTCGTGACGTGGAAACAGCGGATATCGCCATTCGCGCCGCCATGACCGGTCACCTTGTCTTCAGTACTCTGCATACGAATGACGCGGTCGGTGGCATCACCCGCTTGCTAGATATGGACGTCGAGCCCTTCCTGCTCGCTTCAGTCGTCAAGGCATTCCTCGCGCAACGCCTTGTTCGCACCATCTGTCCGGATTGCAGTGAAACGGTGGAATATCCCCGGGAGTATCTCGACGAGATCAGTTTCCCTTATGAGAAGGGAATCACCTTTCGGCGTGGTGCCGGTTGCGAAAACTGCCGGCAAACCGGTTATCAGGGCCGGCTTGCGATTTACGAGATTTGCGTGATCAACGAGCCTCTGAAACGTCTCATCATGCAAAAACGCGATGGCGGCGAGTTGAAACAAGCCGCTGTTGCGCAAGGCATGCTGACGTTGCGACAGGATGGCTGGCGCCGCGTCATCGAAGGCAAGACTACGATTGAAGAAGTCGTCCGTGTCACTCAGACCGATGAGGTGATGGCTGAGACGGTCGGCCACACCGAGCCAGCCGTAGCGCGCTGACGCGTTGTTTTGCTACTGGCTGGAGCGGAACCAGCGTCGCTCAGTCATTCTGGTGGCGATCATACGGGACAATCTTGTCCCATTCATCGGCCGAAGATCGGGCTACGAAGGCTACAACTGGTTCGGTCTCACTCGTGTTAAAGACTTCATGGGGTACACCGGGCTTGATGTAGATGAAGTCGCCGGCTTCGTTCTCCAAGACTTGTTTGAGTCCCGGGCCAAACTCATGGCGCACACGTCCCTCCAGGATGTAAAGGATTACCTCGAAGCCCACATGAATATGGGCGTATGCGACGCCACCCGGCGGAATGGTCGCGATATTCGCGGAGAGGGCAGTGGTTCCAACGTTCTTCGCTGACATGCCCTGTTTGTAGTGGATCCCATTCCAATCCCGTCGCGCGCCGCCGCCGCGAATCGTGAGAATACCATTATGATCTTCAACCGCGCTGAGCTGAATGTTTTCTTCGTTCATTAATCAAGAGTTTGTCGGTGCGGAACTCTCACCGCGCAGGCTGTTAATCGCTGACCGATAGTCATTCGTCTTGAAGATTGAAGTGCCCGCGACGATGACCTCAGCACCATTTTCGATGGAAACGCAGGCGGTTTCCGCGTTGATTCCGCCGTCCACTTCGATCTCATAGCGCATGCCTAACGAACTTCGCAGATCCTGGGCGCGACGCACTTTTTCCATCATCTCGGGCTTAAAGGCTTGGCCACCGAAACCGGGATGGACGGTCATGATGAGAAGGAGATCAATGTTAGGCAAATGCGACTCGACGAAAGCGAAAGGCGTTTCAGGATTCAAGGTGAGACCCGCACGACAGCCGCCCTCACGAATCGATCGCAGTGTCTTGGAGATCTCATGTTTGGCCTCAGGTTCGACGTGGACAGTGATCGAATTGGCACCGGCCTCGATGAAGCGGGGCACGTAATGGTCGGCTCGTTCGATCATCAAATGGACGTCGAGCGGGAGATCGGTCAGGCCCCGAATTGTTTTCACCATTCCGGGCCCGAAAGAAATGTTATCGACGAACTGCCCATCCATGATGTCGAGGTGCAACCAGTCCGCTCTTGCGGCAACGACCCGCTCAATGTCAGCTGCAAGATGAGCAAAGTCGGCAGCAAGCACAGACGGAGCGATAATGACGTGCGAATTGGCCATGGCATTGAGATTCTGAACGGAGCGCCTTGGATTGGTCAATCCTGCGCATATCGGCCACAAAACTGGCGATCTCAGGGCGATCACCGCTCAAATCCCTTGACGGGGCGGTCACCCTTTCGAAGATACGCCTGTCGAGCGTGCGGCACAGCTCTCGCTTTCTGAAGCGGCGGCCGACGCCGACTTCATTCTAAAACCTCTCCCATGTTTAATAGACTTTTCGGTTGGTTTTCCAGCGATATCGGGATCGATCTCGGGACCGCGAATACGCTCGTCTACGTAAAGGACCAAGGCATCGTCCTCCGCGAGCCATCGGTCGTGGCTGTCCAGGCCGGCACTTCGAAAGTGCTGGCGGTCGGAGATGAGGCCAAGCGGATGCTTGGGCGCACGCCGGCAAACATTGTCGCAGTGCGGCCACTCAAGGACGGCGTCATTGCCGACTTCGAAGTGACCGAGGCGATGCTACGGCATTTTATTACGAAGGTGCACAACAGTCGCGTCCGCGCTCGTCCCCGGGTTGTCATCGCCGTGCCTTCAGGGATTACTGAGGTGGAAAAACGTGCCGTCCGCGAATCCGCGACACACGCTGGTGCGCGCGAAGTTTATCTCATTGAAGAACCAATGGCGGCGGCGATCGGTGTTGGTCTTCCGGTGCAAGACCCCGCTGGCAACATGATCATCGATATCGGCGGCGGCACGACCGAGGTCGCCTTGATCTCGCTTTCGGGCATCGTCTTTAGCCGAAGCGTTCGCGTTGCGGGCGACGAGTTAGACGAGGCGATCGTCCAGTACATGAAGCGGGCCTACAATTTGATGGTTGGAGAGCGCACCGCTGAAGAGATTAAGATCAAAATCGGTTCTGCCTATCCGAGCGAGAAGGAAACGAGTGTGGAAGTCAAAGGCCGTGACCTCGTCGCGGGTCTGCCCAAAACGCTAACGATCACGTCCCAAGAAGTGCGGGAAGCACTGCTTGAACCCATCTCAACGATCGTCGATTCTGTCCGCATCACGCTCGAACGCTGTCCGCCGGAATTATCAGCGGATCTGGTCGACCGCGGGCTGGTGCTCGCTGGGGGCGGCGCGCTGCTGCGCGGGTTCGATCGGTTGCTAAGCGAGGAAACCGGGTTGCCAGTCCACGTCGCGGAAGATCCATTGAGCGCCGTCGCGGAGGGAACGGGCAAATGCCTGAACGAGCTCAAATTTCTCCGCCAAGTCGCGACGGCTGATCGTCAGTGGCGGCAGTAGATGCTATTTCGGAAGCGGATTTCCGAATGAGGAGATCGTCATGTTAGCGGCTATTGTTTTCATTCCGCTCTCCGCATTTGATATTTCGCATTCTCCATGAACCGCAGCAGCATCGTCGCGATTGTTCTTTTCGCTGCGGCTCTCCTCGCACTTTTCAGCCTCGGGCCACAGGCGACGCGCAAAATTCAGGCGACGTTCTTTCAGGTTATTTCGCCTTTTCTTAAAACGGGGTCGGGCTTGGAAAAGCAGATCACTTCGGTCCGGACTGGACTGAAATCGCTTGACGAGTTGGAGCGGGACAACACTGCATTGCGAGTCGAGAACCGCTCACTGAAAGCGACTAACGAAGCGCTCCGCGATGTGGAACACGAAGTCAATCGGCTGCGCCAGGCGCTGAAATACCGCGAACGATCACTCTTTCGACTCGTCCCGGCCGAGATTGTTTCACGCGACTCTTCGACTTGGTGGAGGACGGTGACAATCAATCGTGGCGAGGAGGATGGAATCGCGCCTGAAATGCCGGTTTTAACCGATGAGGGTCTCGTCGGGCGTACCACCACAGTGAGCGCAAATATTGCCGTGGTTTTGCTCGTCTCAGACGAAAATTGCAAAGTAGCGGCGAGCGTCGAAGGAACGCGCGAGCAGGGGATTGTGACCGGGGAACGAGTCGCGGGCAATCTCTCTCCCATGCTCGACCTGAATTACCTTTCCAAACAGGCGGAACTGAAGGCGGGACAAAAGGTTTACACTTCCGGCGTCGGAGGAGTTTTTCCTTCCGGCCTTTTAATCGGAACGATCCGGACGTTTCAGGTTCGGGCACTAGATAGCCAGGCCAAGCTCGCGCCAGCTGTGGACTTGGCGAAACTCGAAGACGTTTTTGTCGTCATCGTGCGGAAATAGGCCATGATTTTTTTTCTCCTTCTGGTCGCATTCGTCTGCGTCGCTCAGATTGCCGAGATTTTCATCCCGCCTCTCGATTGGATGTTCAATGCGCATGTCTACATCGTGCCCGTGATCGTCTTTTACGGGGCGATGGCGCTTCCGTTTCCCCTCATGCTCTCGCTCGCCTTTGTCGCGGGTTTTCTCTGGGACGCAATGACCGTCCAGGTGCTCGACGCCCATGTTGAAATTTCCTTCGGATGGTCGATACTGCTCTACGCGGTGCTCGCCGCCATCATGCACGGTCTCAAGCCCTTGTTTAATCGCGGGCGGTGGGAAGTACATTGTGTCCTTAGCGGCGTCTGCACTGCGCTTATTCTCCTCGCACAGTATCTCATGATTTCGTTTCGGCGCGGTTCCCTCATTCTTAACCGCGAGGTCTGGTGGCAGATAGGCGGGCCCGGTCTCCTCGCCATGCTCATGGCGCCGCTAATTTTCTGGTCGCTCCACTGGCTTTCTCGCCTAACGAATAACCCTTATCTCCCCCGTGAGGAGGGGTTCGATGATTATGCGTCGCTCTAAACCTACGCTACGCATCCAGTTCCTCGGTCTCTGCATGCTGGCTGGTCTGAGCGTGCTGCTCCTTCGTCTCTGGTGGGTTCAGGTCGCGCGCGGCTATGAGTGGACCGCCCGCATTCAGAGCAGCTCCGAGGCGACCGTGCGCATCCCTTCAATTCGCGGTGAGATTCGCGATCGCAATGGAGTCGCCCTGGTGCAAAACCGGGCCAGTTACGAAGTCGATTTTTATCTACCGGAAATGGTGAAAGGATATCGCCAGCGCTACGGCCGCCCGCCCGAGACGCAATATCGCGCAACGATCAGCGGAATGCCGAAAGACCTGAAGGAACCGGACATCGTCCGCATCGTTAACGATGGCATTGTTCCGCGGCTCGAGGACCTTGACTTGGCGAGAGATTACAACGCCAATCAGCTCCAGAAACATTATCGCAACAACACGGAGGTTCCGTATTCCTACATCAAGGACATCGATTTCGCGACGATGGCAAAGTTCTCCGAGCATGATGTCGGGTTGCCCGGCGTCGATATCGCGATCAAGCCGGTCCGCTCCTACGTCTACGGCGCGCTTGCCGCTCACTTGTTAGGCTACGTCGGTGCTCCCGACGACACGAACGCGGAAGAAGCACGCAAGTACACATTCTATCAGGGTGATGTGGAGGGGAAATCGAACGTCGAGAAAACGATGAACGAATATCTCCGCGGGCAGCCCGGGATCCGCGTGATGCGACGCAACGCGAAGGGAACGATTGACGGAGTGATCCGGGAAGAGCCGCCCAAGCAGGGAGCAAATGTCTACCTAACGATCGATGCTCGCATCCAGGCTATCGCGGATGAAGCGTTGCGGGCGGTGGGTCGTGGCGCGGCGGTAGTGATTGATCCCAATAACGGAAGCGTTCTGGCGATGGCTTCGGTCCCGTCTTTCGACCCGAACACATTCATTCCCAGCATCAAGGCCAAGGACTGGAAGGAACTTCGCAACGACGAGGCACATCCACTCGTCAACCGCGCAGTCAGCGCGTTTCCTCCTGGTTCGACCTTCAAGATTGTGACCGCCCTCTCTGGCCTGCGCAAAGGTCTGGCTAACACCAGATTCAATTGTTCAGGCGGCGTTTCCTATGGTGATCATTATTTCCAATGCTGGATTAACGAGAAGGGCGGCGCGCATGGCACGCTTGGAGTAAGCGATGCCATCAAGGTTTCCTGCAACGCTTTCTTTTATCAGTACGGAAACGCCGCCGGAATCGATGCGATCGACGCAACGGGTGACGGACTGGGACTCGGTAAACCGACTGGGATCGAAATTACTGGCGAGTCACCTGGTGTCCTGCCGGGGCCGGACTGGATGCGGGTCCAGCATCCTAACGAAAAGTGGTCGTCCGCCTACACCGCCAACGTTTCCATTGGTCAGGGCTACGATCTCGCTTCTCCACTGCAAATGGCGCTCGCTTACTCCACAGTTGCGAACGGAGGGATTTCGTACTATCCGCGGCTTGTTGATCGCGTCTTGAACCAGGATGGTTCGCCGGTTCTGGATGCCGATGGCAAGATCGCAGTTCCGCAAACACCGAAGGTGCATGCCGATTTCCGAGGAGATTTTACGCCGGAACAAATCGAGATCGTTAGGCACGGTTTCTGGAAAGTGGTTAACGAGGATGGTGGCACCGGAAGCGTTGCCCGGATGGAAGACGTGCAAGTTGCCGGCAAAACGGGGACCGCGCAGGCAATGTTGAACGGTAAGAAAGATACGGTGGCGTGGTTCTGCTGTTTCGCGCCCTATGATCACCCGCGATACACGATTGCCGTTATGGTGCAGGGCGGCGAGCACGGCGGTTCGGTCGCAGCCCCTATCGCCACGCGGATCCTGGAGCGGACGTTGGCCATGGAACAAGGCAAATTTGAACCCCAGCTCGCCTGGCTGGCGCCAGCCCGCAAGCCAAATCCCTTCGATATGATTCCGGCCGTAAAGTACAAGGATTCCGCGGTGCCAGTGCCCGGCGATGATCAGGAAAGCGGCAACGGAGCCCAACCGGCCGAGAACGCCGATATGGCAAATCCAGGCGATGCACCGGATGTCGAGCCCGACGCCGATGCGCGCGGCAAAGTGGAGAATGCCCGCGCGCCAAAACGCGCGTTGCGGGCTGTCCCGGTCGCCACACCTGCCCCCCAGCGTCCACGCAGCCTTTTCGAGCGAATGTTTAATATCCGCTCGAAACCGGCCGCGCCCACTCCAATTCCGACCAAGCGGGCGCGCCCAGCGCCATAAATTTAACCCATGAAGTTCAACCACGGATTCCCCGCGATGGCTTCACAAAGTTTGCAGCAATATGATCGAACAAGTAAAAAGATTTCTTGGTTTGTCGCGTCGCAAGACCGGCAACAAATTAGTCATCAGCGTCGAGAAACTTGAACGCCGGGTCGCTCTCCTCGAGGACGGCCAGCTCGAGGAGTATAGCGTTGAGCGGGACAGCTCTCGGAACATTGCCGGGAGTGTTTACAAGGGACGGGTCAAAAACATCGAGCCCGGTCTCAAGGCGATGTTTGTCGACATTGGCCTGGAAAAGAATGCCTTTCTTCATTTTTGGGATGCGATCCCCGCCGCGCTCGATAGCGGGATCGAGGAGATCGAGCGACCAGATCGGAAGCAGCCGAAAAAGCGCCTTACCGCCAAGGACATTCCGAGCATTTATCCAGTCGGCTCCGAGGTCATCGTGCAAGTCACGAAGGGACCGATTGGAACGAAAGGTCCCCGCGTCTCGACTAATCTCAGTTTCGCGGGTCGTTACCTCGTGCTGATGCCCTTCAGTGATCGCAGTGGTATTTCGCGCAAGATCGAAGATCCAAAAGAGCGCGCACGTTTGCGCAAGATTTTGCGTGAGCTGGATATTCCAGAAGGTCTTGGGGTCATCATTCGAACGGTGGGTGAGGGACAGCGCGCCCGCTATTTCGTTCGCGATTTGAGCTTCCTCCTCGAGCAATGGTCGAGGATCGAGCAGCAAATCAAGCAACAACCCGCACCTGCTCGCGTCTTTGAAGAGCCGGATCTGGTGGAACGGACAGTGCGCGATTTTCTCACCGACGAGATCGACGAAGTCGTCTGCGACGATCAAGCGGCAGTGGAGCGTATGGTGGACATGGTCGGCTTGATTTCCCGCCGCTCCAGAAACCGGATTAAGTTTTATGATGGGACCGCTCCGGTCTTCGAGACCTTCGGCGTCCAGAAACAAATTGACGACGCTTTTCATCGCCAGGTCTGGCTGAAATGCGGCGGCTACATCGTGATCGATGAAACGGAAGCGCTCGTCGCGGTCGATGTGAATACCGGGCGCAACAAAGGTGGGCGCGACGTCGAAAAAACAATTCTGCAAACCAACTTGGAGGCGGCCGACGAAATCGCGCGTCAGCTTCGTCTGCGCAATATCGGTGGTCTCATCATTGGCGATTTCATCGACATGAAGAACCGGCGCGACCAGCAGATGGTTTACAGTCGGATGCGCGAGCGACTGAAACGCGACAAGGCGAAGACGCACGTTCTCCCTCTCTCTTCGTTAGGCCTGATGGAGATGACGCGGCAACGCGCGCAGGAAAGCCTGAGCGATTCGCTTTATCAGAATTGCCCGTACTGTGAGGGGCGCGGGGTGGTCAAAACCACGATGAGCACGAGCGTTGAAGTGCATCGCGCGCTCAATGCCGTCATGCGCAAATTTCAGGACTCGATCCATGACATCCGGGTCATTCTGAATCCCGAAGTATTGAAACGTCTGAAGGAGGAAGATGAGGAGCTGCTGGTCGAGCTCGAGCGGCGTTATGCCGGGCGCCTGATGTTCCGGGCGGACCCGACTTTTCATCACGAAAAATTCATTGTTACCGACGCCAATACGGGCGCGGAGTTGAAGCCGTAACTTCCAAATTTCCGCGAATTAGCGCGTCGCGCGCTGGCCGGGGCGATTGCGATTCCGCCGCAAGACGCGAAGTTAGAGCGATGTCTTTTGCCGAAATTCTTGATCAGCTTCCGACCGCGGAATCGCCGTTGTTGCAACGCTTCGCTGCGCTGATCGAGCCTAACGACAGCGCACAATTCGAGTCGATGGCGCAGGAGGCCTGCCGGCTCACGCGGCAAAATTTTGGTCGCACAATGCGAATGTTCGCTCCGCTGTATCTGAGCAACGAGTGCATCAATAACTGTCGTTACTGCGGTTTCTCGCGCGACAATCCAATCTTGCGGGTGACTCTTTCGGTCGAGGAGGTTCGAGCGGAGGGGGAGTATCTGGCGGCCGAAGGATTTCGCCAGGTTTTGATCGTTGCCGGCGAACACCCAAAGTTTGTTAACGAAGGTTATTTGGTCGACTGCGTGCGCGCGCTCCGTCCGCTCTTTCCTTCCATCTCGGTGGAACTCGGACCGATGGAAACGGCGGCGTATGAGCCACTGGTCAAGGCCGGCGCCGAGGGTTTGGTTGTATACCAGGAAACCTACGACCGCGACGTCTACGCCGAAATGCATACGTCGGGTCCGAAAAGAGATTTCAATTGGCGGCTGGATTGTCCGGAGCGGGCTTACGCAGCGGGTTTTCGCCGCATTGGAATCGGGGCGTTGTTTGGACTCGCCCCGTGGCGGTCGGAAGCGATGGCTCTGGCTGCCCATCTCGAGTATTTGGTCAAACGTTGCTGGCAATCGGACATCACGATCAGCCTGCCCCGTCTCCGCCCGGCGGCGGGTGAATTCACGCCTCGCTTTTCGTTAGGCGATCGGGCCCTGGCCCAATTGATTTGCGCGTTTCGAATCTGTTTCCCGCAGGTCGGGATCGTGCTGAGCACGCGGGAGCCGGCTCCGTTGCGCGATGTTTTGGCGTCGTTAGGCGTGACGATGATGAGCTCTGGCAGCCATACCGAACCAGGCGGCTACACCGGCCAGGGACGCGCGACAGTGCATCAAACTGTCCGCGGTCGAATTCTGCCGCCCGATGAAAGCGCCGGTTCGATTGCAACAGGTCAATTCGAAATCAGCGACGAACGCTCCGCCGCGGAAGTCGCCAGCGCCCTGCGCAAACGCGGGTTCGATCCAGTTTGGAAGGATTGGGACCAATTGCTCGCCACGAAATGACGATTTTCATCAACGGCGAGCCAGTTGATGCCGATAACGCGCGTACGATAGGTGACCTGATTCGAAATCATCAGCTCCGCGAGGAGACGACCCTGGTGGAGTGCAACGGGATCGCGTTGCACAGGCGGGATTGGGCGACGCGAATGTTGCAGGAAGATGACCGCCTGGAAATTCTGCAAGTGGCGGCCGGTGGCTGATTGCCTAACGACGAGCTTGCCTCGAGAGGAGTTGTTAGGGAGTTGGCGTGATGTTGTAGACCTCGACCAGGGCGACGCCGGTAATTCCGTTTTTGCCGCGCACAACAGCGGTGTAGGGGGCGGGTGAGAGCGTCGCGACGATGGCTGACTCGAGATTGTTGCTCGGCGGAATGGTGGTAGCCATGATCTCGGCTTCCTGGCTGTCCCTCCAGTTATCATTGTAGTTCAGAGTTGCGCCGTTGCTGTCATGTAATTCAAGGGTGGTATCGGCAAGCGCATTCGCGACCGGTGGATCGGCGGTCGCGAGCGAAGGGCCAATGGCGCGCACGAGGATGCTGGCGCTGCCGCCGCCGACAAAAAAACCGCCAATCATGACGTTGTCTCCGGTCTCGACGAAGCCGCGAGTGCTGATGTTGGCCAATTGGGAGTCAGCCGTCTGGGCGAGATCGTAGGCTTCAACGAGGGCTATGCCGGTGCCATTGTTCTTTCCTTTGACGACAGCCGTGTAATTGCCGGGATCGAGCGTGGCGATGATGGCGGATTCGAGATCATTCGTAGGCGGAATGGTCGTGGCAATGATTTCGTCTTTTTGCGTGTCTTTCCAATTGTCATTCGTCACGACGTTAGTGGGCTCGTGCAGTTCGAGAATGGGATCGGCCAAGGCACCCACGACCGGTGGATTTGCGGTCCCCAGTGAGGGACCAATGGCTCGCAAAAGCACTTTTTTCGGCTGGGTTCCGGTGACGATGAAACCGCCGATGAGGAGATTGTCACCGGTAAGGACATTGAGTCGGGTGGAAATGTTGAGGAGCAGCGAACGGGTGGGTGTGGGTGTTGGAGTCGGAGTTGGCGTGGGCGAGCCTGAAACGATGGAACTTGCGTAGCCCTTGCTGGGTTGCTGGGTTCCCCCAAAGTCCGAGTCGGTAGTGAAAAAGTTGAGGGTGATGCTTCCGCTGACCGGTGCGGTCCAAAGATCTCCGCCATCGGGATTGTCCGTCAGGTTGGGCGGAACACACGTGCGAGGATTGTAAGTTCCGAAATGCTGGCCAGCGGCGGGCATCGTTCCGGAAAGATACTGCCCGTATGTTATACCCGGGAACCAACGCAGAGCGATGCGATCGTTAGGGGGAAGAGTCAGGCCGGTAGTGGGAACGGAGAAGAAGGTGATTGTTTCATCGGTCCCACCCGAGTTGTTGAATCCTCCCGCGGCAAGAAGAATATCGTTATCGGCGACGAAATTGCCCGGAGAAAGTGTGTTCGAAAAAGTGCCGTCGCCATTGGCGGCGATGAGCAGAAGCAGTGATCCGTTGGTGAACGGAGCGACATTATCGACGTGGGGCAACGGTGAGGTGCTGTTGATGCGCAGGCGGCCAGCATCCACCGTTACGGAAAAGTCCTCGACGACATCCGTGGCTGCCAGGGAACTGGCAACGGCCAGCGAGCAGACGAAAGCGAATGTGAGCAACAGTTTGCGCACGACAACAACCTTGATCGCCTCCGCCAAGTGGTAAACAGCAGGCGAAAAACAAAACGCGGAGAGTCGCCGCGTCACGTTACTAATCAATAATCAGGAGCGCCGTTTACGCAGGTGGAAAGCAGCCGCGCCCAGCAAAGAGACGCCCACTAGGACGAAGCTCGAGGGTTCAGGAACAACCGTGAATTGCGCGTATCCTTCAGCCGGAGCTTGGGTTCCACCAAAGTCCGAATCAGTCGTGAAAAAGTTAAGGCTGATCGTTCCACCAGGGCTGGGCACAGCCCACGCGTTGCCGCCATCTGGGAGATTCGATCCATTCCCCCAAAAAAGCGGGTTGTAAGTTCCGAAATTATTTCCAGTGGTTGGGGTAGTCCCGGCCAGAAACTGCGTCTTGGTAATCTGCGGAAACCAACGCAGTGCCAACAAGTCGCCGACGGCCAAGCCGGGAAAGCTGGTTGTGCTGATAGTGAGGGTGTTGAGGGTCTCGTCTGTTCCACCTGAAATATTGAAGGCGCCGGACGAACCCGGCACGGTCAAAATCGAAAGCAAGATGTCGTTGCCAGATACATATTGTCCGGCACTAAGCGTATTGGAAAACCCATCTCCGTTAGCCGCAACCAAAACGAGAACCGAGCCCGCCGGCATCGCGGTTCCCAAACTGAGCCGCAGTCTCCCTGCGTCGAGATTAACAGTGAAATCGGCAAAAGCCGGAGTAGCCAAAGCCACGAACAACAAAGCCAGGATTTTTTTCATGAATGAATTCAATTGAGTCGGCTAGTAGGTGGGCGAGTTGGTCCAATAAACGGGCAGCCCAGTCCCGTTCGCCGCTTTTCGAATAATCAACGCGCTTCCTGCCGCGAGCAGGTCATTTCCATGATCGGTCGTGTTATCGCCGAAGATTCGCCAGCCGATCCCACCATTGCCGTTGACATTGTTGCTGTAGAAATAAACCGCGCTCGGCGATTTGTTAATCGCAACAGTGCTGTTATCAAAAATAAACAGTTGATCTTGAAACGAACGGGTTTGCGTCGTGGCAACAAAAGAGCCGTCCGCGGGATTCAATCCGGTGGCATTCAGACTAACAGCAACCGGACGAACCATCGACACGGAATTATCGCGCCCCGAGGTGGCGTTAGTGAGTTCGGGAACGGCAAGCTTCTTGGTTAACACTCCACCGACGGCAGTAAGTGGCAGCGTCGGCGCGCTGTTAAGGTTGCGGATCGTGAAATACCCATCTGGAATCAGCACGTCGTCTCCGTGATCGGTCGTGTTATCGCCAAAGATTCGCCAGCCGATCCCACCGACGCCATTAACGTTGTTGCTATAGAAATAAACTGCGGCGGCCGAAGGATTGATGCCGGTGGCGTTGTAGTCCGGGATCAGGATCTGGGTCTTGAAGGTTCGAGTCTGCGTCGTCGGCGTATAAGAGATGTTGGCATCGCTGTCCGGAAAGACAGTCGCCAGGGTCCAGTAAGGAATGATGATGACCTGCGCGTTTGTCGGGATTCCGGTCAAATTATCGCTGGTCGTATCCACCGTGAAGGTGGAGGCGGTGTTCGCCGTGATCGGGTAGGTATGACCTTCTTTCGGGTTCGTCGTGGCGGCGGGCCCGACCAGCAGGTAGTAGTGATTCGGCTGAGATCCCTGCGCGTAAACGAATTGATTTGTGGTCCAGCCGGGCGAGCCGGTCACCGTCAAGGTGCTGCCGGCAATCGATGTGACGGACCCGACAAACGCCTGCGGCCTGGTGAAGGGAATCGAGACGAGTGTATCCGAGTTGCTCAGGCAAGAGGTGGTGGTGAAGCCGACCGGATCGGTCACGACGGACTGGGCGAAGCCCAACGAGGCGAGAAGTATCAAGCCTAACGAAATGGAGAACGCGGAGATCACTCGCGGCGAAGCCTGACGCTGCGAGATGTCATTCGAGAATTCAGGAGGTAAGGACATCAGTTTTTGAACGGCGGAGGTTGTAGCGGGTTGACTCTCTCGTGGCAAGACAATTCTGCATCGTTTTTCCCTAAAAGGGAACATTTGTTGCATAAATGTGCGGCCAGAAACCCTGATAGCCGGTCGCCGCCATGGCTGTCGAGCAAAATTTTGCGCCACAGTAAAATATTTCGACGCAAACCGAAGCGTCCTTTTTCCCTCTGAAATGGCGTTTTCGGCATTCCGGCCGGAGAAAGGCCGTCGCGACTCGAATAACCGGCTCCGCGATTTTCCCCTAGGCAGACCAGCCTGCTTCCCTCATTCTCTCCGCCGCCTCGCTTTATGAGTGACCATGTGATTCAACATCCACCCGGCTTTAGGGCCCGCCGCGGTTTGAACTGGACCTTCGTCGGCTTGCTCTACACCTCGTTTTACACTTGCCGGTATAACTTCGCGATCGCCAATAAATCGATCAGCGACGAGTTCGGATTCACGAAAGGCCAAATGGGCACGATTATCACGACGGCGCTTTTCGCCTACGCTTGCGGCCAGATCATCAACGGCCTTCTGACCGATCGAATCGGCGGGAAGCGCGCCATGCTAATCGGTGCCGCTGGGACGGTGATCATGAATATCCTCTTCGGGTTCGCCTCGTTTGCGGGCATGTTGTCGCTGTTTTTGCTCATCCGTGGACTCGATGGCTATCTCCAGTCGTTCGGCGCGCCGGGAATGGTTAAGATCAACGCTGCTTGGTTTGCGAAAACCGAGCGGGGACGTTTCGCGGGCATCTTTGGTTTCATGATCAATGCCGGCCGATTTTTGATCAACACCTTCGGCCCGGCTTTGCTGGCGGGCTTCGTTTTTCTTGGTCTGTGGCACGTGCCGCCTCTGCATTGGCGCTGGCTCTTTTGGATTCCCGCCGGGCTTGCCGTCTTAGCCGCCGTCACTATGGCGTTCATTGCCAAAGAAACGCCGCAGCAAGCTGGCTTTCCGCCCGTCGACGAGGAACACATTCGTGGCGATGAGACACACGCGTCGATTGCCACCGTCTTCAAGGCTATTGCGTCGAACCCGGTCATTTGGGTCGTCGCACTCGCGTATGGTTGCACCGGCGCGGTCAGGCAAGGGATCGATCAATGGTTCTTTCGTTTCATGCAGGAGGTCCATCATTTCGATCTGCATGATGTGCGCTTCAAGTACCTCGGCGTTTTGATTCCTTTTGTCGCCTCCGCCGGTTCCCTGATTTCCGGATACGTTTCCGATCTTGTTTTCAACGGGCGTCGTGCGCCTGTCGCGGCTGGGCTCTACTTCCTCGAGGCCGGCATCATTCTTGCCGCCGCTCAGTTCACTTCCGCGAACACCGCGGTCTTTTTCCTAATTCTCATTTCTTTCACGGCCAATGCGACGCATTCATTGCTGGGGACCGCTGCTGCGATGGACATTGGCGGAGCACGGATGGCCGGTTTCGCTTCCGGGTTAATCGATTCGTTCCAATATTTTGGCGGGAGCTTGGCCGGGCTCCTTCTCGGGCATTTGTTAGATCGCAGCTGGGGCTATTATTTCTATTTTATGGTGCCGTTCGGGATCATCGGTGGATTTCTAATGGTTTCTATCATCGGCAAGGTCAGTCTTGCCAAGGCGCCGGCTCATTAACCGAAGAGTGTCAGTTGCTCGTTAGGCCGGCAAAACGCGGCAGTCGAAAGTTTGGGCCGCTCGCCGATCCCGGCTCTTTTGCATCCGGCAGCGAAAAGGTCGCGAATCTGATCAGCGAAAATTCCCTCGCCTTTGATCCGCGATTTGAAGCGCGGATCGTTCAGCTTCTCTCCGCCACGGAGATGGCGAATCCTGCCCAGGACCTTCTCCTTGCGATCTGGAAAATGTTCCTCCAACCACCGCTCGAAGAGGGGCGCAACGGCAAAGGGAAGCCTGACGACAGTGTAGCCTGCGAACTGTGCGCCAGCTTCCGCGGCAGCCGCCAGGATGGCCGGGACTTCATGGTCCGTTAGGCCGGGGATAACGGGGGCCGTCATTACGCCGACTGGGACACCCGCCGCTCGGAGTTGCCGAATCGCTTCCAGTCGGGCGCGCGGCGCCGACGTGCGCGGCTCGAGAATGCGCTGCAGTTTCGGTTCGAGCGAAGTGATGGAGATATTGACGGCGGCAGCGTTGTGCGCGGCAAGTTGTCGCAACAAATCAATGTCGCGGGTGACGAGGTGGTTTTTGGTGATGATTCCAACCGGGTTTCGAAAACGGAGCAGGACCTCGAGGCAGCGCCGCGTGATGCGCAGGCGGCGCTCCACCGGTTGATAAGGATCGGTCACGCCGCTCATGACCAGCGTCTGCGGCCGCCAGCGCGGGGAGGCTAACTCTGAGGCAAGGAGTTCCGGGGCGTTTTCCTTCACCATGATTCGGCTCTCAAAGTCGAGTCCCGCGGAAAAGCCGAGATACTCGTGGGTCGGCCGCGCGTAACAATAAATGCAACCGTGTTCGCAACCACGATAGGGGTTGATGCTCGTTTCAAAACCAACGTCCGGGCTGTCGTTGCGAGCGATGATCGAGCGGGTGAAATCGCGATAGAATTTCGTCGTTAGGCCTGGACTCTCTCCTCCTGGCTGCTCCTCGGGCTCGGGCTCGATCGCAAGGGCTTCGAAACGATTGGCGGGATTTATTGAGGCGCCGCGTCCATGGATTGGCGGTGGAAGATTGGGCTTTAGGATCGGCTCGACGGTTTCGTCGGAGAAGACCGCGCCGGCTCGGCGATCAGCGCGGGAGCCTTCGTGGCGCGACATCATGGGATATGTTCATATGAACAGCCCGCATTGTCCAGCGATCAGTTCAATTCGGCAATTCGAATCCAAATCGTTCGGGCTGAACACGGGAACTCTCAATTTCGACAAATTTTGGAGCAAACAGGCCCGAATACTGCAGGAGAAGATCGCCCTCTAAGTGGCATAACTTCTGCATTATACGGAATGCTCTGATGAAACCCCTTCGCGACCGCTCCATGCGGCAGAGGATCACCCTGGTAATAGAGCTCACCTCCTGCGTGGTTCTGCTCCTCGCCTGCACAGCGATGTTTGTTTTTCAAGCATGGTCGATCCGCGAAAACTTCGTCAGTCAGCTCACGGTTACGGGGGAGATTGCGGCAAACAACGTGGCGGAAGCCGCCATGTCGCGCGACGAACGGCGCGCGAATCAAACGCTCGCTGGACTGCACGCGATGCCTCAGCTCGTCTCGGCCACCCTGCATTTGAGCGACGGCAAGCGGCTTGCGCAGTGGGGCGCGGACGAGGCTGAGGGATTCAAGCAGGTTTCGTTGAACGACCGCTTCACCGTCAATGGCACCCGAGTGCAGCTTGTCCAACCGGTTTTGCACGACGGCCAAAGCGTTGGCACGCTGGCTCTTCAGGCCGACTTTCGTAGCCTCTCCATCGATCTGCTCAGGCTCTACGGCGGTATCTTGGTGCTTGTTCTGGGGGCCTCCTTACTCCTTGCACTTTTTCTGTCCGGCCGCTTTCAGCGCTTTGTCAGCGCGCCGATCCTCCGCCTCGCGGACGTCGCACAGCGCATCGCGCACGACAAGGATTACACCATGCGGGCGGAGAAGACCGGAGACGACGAGGTAGGCGCCCTCACGGACGCTTTCAATCAGATGCTCGGTCAGATTCAATCGCAAAACGCTGCGTTGCGAGAAAGCGAAGAGCGCTTCCGGTCCGTCGCCGAGTCGGCGGCTGACGCCATCATCATCACCGATGGTAATCAGAGCATCGTCTCATGGAACAAAGGGGCGCGACTGATGTTTAGTTACGAGGCCGATGAAATCCAAGGGCGCCCGCTTTCCGACCTGATCGCAGAAAGTTACCGGCCAGCGTTTACTGCTGGCATGGCGAGTCTCCGGCCAAACGCCGCAGGGGAAAAGACCGGTCCGGCGATGGAATTGTTCGGAGTACGCAAGGACGGCGTCGAATTCCCGCTGGAAATGGCTATGTCTGCCTGGACAACTTGCTCTGGCGTCTTCTTCAGCGGTGTGATTCGCGATGTCAGCGAACGAAGAACGGCCGAGGTGACGTTGCGGGATTCGCAGCAAAGGCTGCTTGAAACCTCCCGGCTCGCGGGCATGGCGGAAGTTGCAACCGGTGTGCTGCACAACGTCGGGAATGTTCTCAACAGCGTGAACGTTTCGGCTGGTCTTGTGGTCGAGAAACTTCGCCGATCCAAAGTGCCAAATCTGGGGAAAGCCGCGGCTTTGCTAACGGACAAGAACGACACTCTGGGTGACTTCCTCACCAACGATCCTAACGGGCAAAAGATCCCTGGTTATCTGGCGAAGCTCAGTCAGTACCTGGTGGAGGAAAACGCCGAAATCCTGACCGAGGTCGATCTGCTCGCGCGCCACATCGAGCACATTAAAGAAGTGGTAGCCGTGCAGCAAAGCTACGCCAAAGTGAGCGGCGCTTTTGAAGATTTGCAGGCTGACCAACTCGTCGAAGACTCGATCGCGATGAACATCGGCGCCTTTGAGCGCCACGGCATCGTCCTCGAGCGCCGCTTCTCGCCTTCGCCGCCGGTACGAGTAGACCGCCACCGCGTCCTGCAAATCATCATTAATCTTCTCCGCAACGCCAAATATGCGCTTGATGACGTTCAGCGAATCGACAAGCGCATTACGATCACGATCGCGCCGGCCAACGAGAAAGTCCTGCGAATCGCCGTTGCGGACAACGGGATCGGCATCTCGCAGGAAGATCTTGCGCGTATTTTCGGGCACGGATTCACGACCCGCAAAAACGGCCACGGTTTCGGTCTCCACAGCGGCGCGTTGGCTGCAAAGGAAATGGGCGGCTCGCTCAGTGTGACTAGCCTGGGCTTGCGCCGCGGCGCCACCTTTACGCTGGAACTTCCGATCGCTTCTGCACCTCAATTAGCTTCGACAACTCAATCGCCGTCCCCGCCTCAACTGGCTTCCACCCCCTAATTATGAAGAATACCCCGCCGACCGAAGCCGAATGCTTTAATCATCGTATCCTCGTCATCGACGATAATCCTGCGATCCATCAGGACTTTCGCAAGATTCTGAGCCCGGTTGACTCGACTCTGCAGGGCGAACTGGATGCGGACGAAGCGTCGCTTTTTGGCGAGACATCGGCCGTCAATCGGGATTTGACCTTTCAGATCGACTCCGCCTTTCAAGGGCAGGAGGGTTTGGAAATGGTGCGCGCGGCGGTGCTCGCGGGGACGCCCTACGCGGTGGCTTTCGTCGATGTGCGGATGCCGCCTGGATGGGACGGGATTGAAACGATCTCCTATATCTGGAAGGAATTTCCCGATCTACAGATCGTCATATGCACCGCTTATTCGGACTATTCCTGGGAAGACATTGCCAAAGCCGTCGGGAATACCGACCACGTGCTCATCCTGAAGAAGCCATTCGACAACATCGAGGTCATGCAAATGGCGCATGCTCTTTCGAAAAAATGGCAGCTGACGCAGATTGCTAACCGGCAATTGGCAGATCTGGACGCCCTGGTCGCTCAGCGCACTGAAGAGCTGCACAAGGTCAATCTCTGGCTTAAGGGCGAAATCGCCCAGCGCACGGCCGCCCAGGACTTGCTCACCAGCTCTGAGGAACGATTCTCGAAGGCTTTCCACAGCAGCCCGGTGCCCATGGCGATCCAACGGGCCAATCGACCGGGATTTCTCGACGCCAACGATCGCTTTCTTACCTTACTCGACGCTGAGCGCGAACCGGTTCTTGCCGGGGAAGTAAGCTTTTGGGTCCAACCAGGAACTTCTCAACAGATCAACCTCGAGCTCGCGGCGCATCATGCCGTGCGCGATTTCGCAAGCACCATTCGGACTGTCTCAGGTGACACGCGCGAAGTGCTAGTCGCTGCCGATAATCTCGAACTTGGGAGCGAGCCCTACTACCTTTTGATCGTCCAGGATATCACCGATCGAGTCCGGCTCGAAAACGAACTGCGGCAGGCGCAGAAAATGGAGGCGGTCGGTCGACTCGCCGCCGGTGTCGCCCATGATTTTAATAACATGCTCACGGTCATTCTGGGCTACTCCTCGATGATGCAGAATGGTTCGCCCCGGCTCGACGGGAAACTGGCTTCGTACCTAAGGCAGGTGGAGCAGGCGGCCGAGCGAGCCACAGCTCTCACCCGCCAACTCCTCGCGTACAGTCGCAAGCAGATCATTCAACGTCGGCCGTTGCAGTTGAACGAGATTGTAAACCAAACCGTTGGCATGCTCCGTCGTGTCATCGGAGAACATATCGCCCTGGATATGCAGTTGGCGATGGATCTTCCGTTTGCCTACGCCGACACGACAAGTGTGGACCAAGTGATCATGAATCTCGCGCTCAATTCCCGCGACGCCATGCCTGATGGCGGCAAGCTCACTCTTTCTACCACCATGGTCGAGATCGATGACGCTTACTGCGCTCGCACTCCGGACGCTCAGCCTGGCCGCTTCATTTGTCTCACTGTGCAAGATAGCGGGCACGGCATGGACTCCGCCACGCTCAATCGCATCTTTGAGCCGTTCTTCACTACGAAAGAACCAGGCAAAGGAACCGGCATGGGTCTGGCCACTGTCTATGGTGTTCTCAAACAGCATGAAGGCTGGGTTGAAGTTGACAGCGCGCTTCGTCGCGGCACTACTTTTCGCGCCTATTTGCCAGTCGCCGAGGGCGCGGTCATGGAATCACCCACCCCCGCTGCTTCCGCGGCACCTGAATCGGCCCCAGAGGGCGACATCACGATTCTTTTGGTCGAAGACGAAGAGATGTTGCGGGACTTCGTCAGCACCGCTCTGACCTCTCTCGGCTATCGTGTCCTCTCAGCCTGCAACGGCCGCGAGGCGCTGGAAGTCTGGGCTGAATCCCGCACCGAAGTCGATCTCCTGCTCACCGACGTGGTAATGCCCGAGTCAATCTCAGGGCGTGATCTCGCCCACAAACTGATCATGGATAAGCCTGACCTTAAGGTCATCTTCACCAGCGGTTACAGCGCTGAGTTGATCGGACCGGAGTTCGAGCAGGAAAAGGAACACGGGTTTTTATCCAAGCCGTACCTGACCGACAAGCTCGCGAAGGTAGTGGCAGCGCAGCTGGCCAAGGCGGCCTGAAGTGGTTTTCCATTCCACCAAACAGCGCTCAAGATGGGCTGCTGCGAGGATTTGCCGCGCCATCCCCTGATGCGCTAGGATGTGTCGCCCGATCCCGCCAAACGTGGCGGCGCGAGCGCCCGGAGGGGTGGTCGAGTGGTTGATGGCTCCGGTCTTGAAAACCGGCAGGGCGCAAGCCCTCGTGGGTTCGAATCCCACCCCCTCCGCCAGCCAACGAGTGATCTCTAGTTACCAATGGGCGGAGGGCGCCAGCGCGCGCAAAGCCAAGCGCAAAAAATTCCAAGGAATGCCGCGCAAACGACGTCGGAAAGATAGTGGGCTGCGACGTACATGCGCGATGCGGCGATAAGAAGCGGGATTGGCAAAAGGCACAACGCGGCGCGGCGGTTGGCGAAGAAAAGCACACCGAAAAAGGCCGTGGTCGCAGCGGTGTGTCCGCTTGGGAAAGAGTTATATTTCGGGTTCAAACGCGGGCCGTTCCAGCCGAGTTCCTGTTTGACCGAAGGTCGGGCGCGGCCAGTTGCGATCTTAACGCCGCGTGCCGCTGTGCCGGCCAGGGCACACGCGACAATCATCGTTAGGCCAATGTGAACCCAACGTTTCTGGCCGCGCCAGGCCGCGATCGCGACGACTACCAACCCGGCGAGAACATGCTCGGGCCAGTCGCCATAACGGCTCGCGAATCGCATGACTTGTTTGGCATGACGGTTCCCGTGCCTAACGACCCACTCCCGTGCTGCGGCATCGAAGTGAAAGGCGGCCGCGATCGCCACAATCGCAAGAAATAGGATTAGTAGCCACTTCCAGACCGGTGCGATTTTATGCATCAAGAATTTGCCGGTTGTGTTTCGGCCCTGGCCATCTTTGAATCGCTCTCTTGCAACCTGCAACTGGCAATTTTGTCGCGCTTTTTTGCGGATGTCTTCTTTTTCACCTCGCGGGCACCTGGCTGTTACCCCTGGTCGATCGTGATGAACCGCGATTCGCCGAAGCCTCCCGCGAGATGATTGAGCGGAGCGATTACGTCGTTCCCTATTTCAACAATCGATATCGGTTCGACAAGCCGCCATTCACCTATTGGTTCCAGGTCGCGAGCTATCGGATCCTTGGCGAGAACGCGTTTGCGGCTCGGCTGCCCAGCGCGCTCGCGGCGGCGCTTACGGCCCTGGTAATTTTTGCCTGGGGAGCACGTCTTCGACTGGCACGGGCCGCTTGGTGGGGCGCGATCATCTTTACTCTTTGCCTGCAGGTTTTCATTCACGCGAAAGCCGCGGTTGCCGATATGTGGCTTGTCTTTTTCATGAGCCTGGCGCATTGGGCCGGCTACGAACTTTGGCGCGATCGCTTCCGCGGAACGTGGCGGAGCGCGGTCGTTAGGCCGGTCGGTTTGCGCCCGTGGTGGTGGTTATTTTATTGCTCTCTGGCCTGCGCTTTTTTGGCCAAAGGTCCAATTGGGTGGATGCCGCTTGGCACGATCGGCGTGGTGCATTTCCTGCGCCCCACCGCGCATTTCGTGCGTCGCTTTCTTTTCGTTAGGGGAATTCTCCTGATGCTCGTGCTCGTCGCGCTCTGGGGCGTGCCCGCGCTTCTGCGCACGCACGGAGAATTTCTGCAAATTGGCATGGGCCAGCACGTGGTTGGACGGACGTTCGGCACGATGCAGGGGCACGGTGGAAATTCGCTCGCAGCCGCGCTCCTCTCATTGCCGTTTTATTTTTTCTCCGTTTTCCTGAGCTTCGCGCCATGGTCGTTCAAACTACCGTGGCTGACGCACCGACTCTGGAAGAAACGAGACTCACTCGATCTTTATCTCGTTTCCGGGTGCGTCGTTATCTTTCTGATTTTTACGATCGTTAAGACCAAGCTGCCGCATTACATCCTTCCCGCCTTTCCTCTTCTGTCGCTGCTGCTGGCTCGTCATTGGCTGGATGCGGGCGTGCCGGAACCCGTCCTCCGCCGCTGGTCGGTGGCAACGGCGGCCGTTCTGCTCGCGGTCGCGTTGATTGGATTTCCCTTGCTCGCGCCTCTCTTTGCCTCCGATTCACTTTTCAAAAAGGCCGAGCCATATCTTCAGCCGGACATGGATTTTGCCGCGTACGATTTCGACGCGCCAAGTCTGGTCTGGACTTTTCGCAGTCGCGTCCGCGGCTTTCTTTATTACAGCCGTTTCGAAGGACGCGACTTTGCGACTCTGCAACCTGATCAGGTACCAGAGTTCCTTGCACGACCCGGAACACATTTTGTCGTTTTGCCGGCGACCGTGGCAGATCAACTTTACCCGGCTCTCCCAAACGGTTATCGGAAGTTTTCCACCCATGGTTTCGATTTCGCCAAGGGTCGTTGGGTCGATTTGACCTTAATAATGAAAAAAACATGATCACTTTTCTGCGCGGCCGCCTAACGAGTGCCCTTCCAACCCAGGCCGTCATCGATGTCAACGGAGTGGGGTACGAAGTTTTTATCCCGCTTTCGAGTTACGACAAACTGCCAGCCCCGGGAGAAGTCGTGCACATCCTGACGCATCTGCATGTGCGCGAAGACGCACAAATTCTCTACGGTTTCATGAGCGTGGCGGAACGGGATTTGTTTCGCCTGTTGGTCAATCACGTGAGCGGGATTGGACCGAAGCTTGCGCTGGCTGTGCTCAGCGGAATGAGCGTGAGCCATTTCAAAACCGCCGTGGTGAACTCCGACGTCGCCTCACTTTCGAAGATCAGCGGGCTCGGGAAAAAAACGGCGGAACGAATTGTCCTCGAATTGAAAGACAAGCTTGGAGTCGCGGCCGCCTGGGAAGCGGCGAGCGCTGCGCAAGCGCCGACCCCGGAAGAAGAACAGGCCAATGAGGCCGTGCTGGCGCTCATTGCGCTCGGCTACAAACAAGTCGATGCGCACAAAGCGGTACGGGACATTCAGCAAGGCGGCAAAGAGCCGAAAAGGGCGGAAGATCTCGTTAGGCTCACTCTTCAGCGGCTCGTGTCGGGCCGGTGAATTATCCGCCGACGATGCTTCGATACGATTGCGGATCGGTCGCGCCTTCGGTTACGATTAACATCGCGCGACTCGACTCATTGATCCCAAGCGCCGCGCGGCGGTCGGCGTTACCCACACCGGTCATCACCTCGATCAGTCCCGCCAATCCAGCGGCGCCGGTTTCGCCGGCGACGATTCCGGCCCGGGCCAGCGCGCGCATCGCTTCGCGCGCGGGCTCGTCTTCCACCGCGATAAACGCGTCGATCCCGGTCGACACGATGGGCCAAGCGACGATCGAGACCCGCCCGCAGTTGAGCCCGGCCATGATCGAGTCATGCGGGCCGGGCACCGTCACAATTTCGCCCGCTTCCATCGCCGCCAGCATGCAGGCGGCGTGCAGTGGCTCGACGCTTAGAATCTTCGGGCGCTGACCAGGCGGAGCGTGCTGGTAGTGTCTAGCGACGGCCGCTGCCAGCGCGCCAACGCCAAATTGCACCGCCAAAATGTCGGGATCTGGCTCTCCACGACGGACCAATTCATCTTCGATTTCCCAAAGGATTGTGGAATATCCCTCCACTATCCAATGCGGGATTTCTTCGTAGCCTGGCCACGAGGTATCCGAAATGACCAGGCAGCGAGCGTTTGCCTCACGCGCCGCACGCGCGACGGCGTCTTCATAGGTGCCATCGACAACTTCGACCGCTGCGCCTTCGCCGGTGATTGCGTCGATGCGCGCTTGCGCGGTTCCAGCGGGAACAAAAATCCGCGCGCCAAATCCAAGGAGCGCTGCCACATGAGCGACGGCGCGGCCGTGATTGCCGTCTGTTGCGGTCGCGAGTGTCAGCGGCTTGAGGGGCGCGAGCCGGTCGGCAAGCTCCTCGATAGTCGACCACGTTTCCAAGCTGAGGCCGGGACTCGGTGCTCGAGTCTCAAGAGCGCGATAAACTGCCCACGATGCGCCCAGGATTTTGAACGCTGGAAGATCGAAGCGGCAGGACTCGTTTTTGACCAAGACCTGTTTGATTCCGAGAAGCTTCGCTAGTTCGGGGACATCGATAAGCGGCGTCGCTTCATAACCGGGAAAACGGCGATGAAACGCGAGCGAGGCGCAGGCGGGTGGAAGCCCCTCCTCACTCTGGCTGATTGATCGATTCAGAAAAAATCGTGACTTCATTTTTCTCGCACACCTTACTTGTGTCCGGGCCTCGAAGCAGGAAGAAATGCGCTTGTCTCGGTCTCGTTAGGCGAAATGGCTGCTGCTATTTTCCACCGGTGACGGTGTAACCTTCCGCGCGCAAGTCTTCCGCCAGTTCCATTTCCATCTGCGCGGCGGCCTCGTACGGCATCGGATTAAGATGGGCAAAGAGCTCGGGAACGAGGCGAACACCA
>Ga0207701_10001109_pt1 | contig 28453 bp, 21 predicted proteins | sample KBSSwiSSwithPhiX_FD_184294 | JGI IMG/M metagenome (GOLD analysis project Ga0207701, IMG submission 184294) | Switchgrass rhizosphere bulk soil microbial communities from Kellogg Biological Station, Michigan, USA, with PhiX - S5 (SPAdes) (version 2) | ecosystem: Environmental > Terrestrial >... | reverse complement strand
TGCGTCTCGGCGAGACCCAATTCCCACGGCGTGCCCGCGTGCTTGATCGAGCTCCATGGAGAAGCTCCGGTGCCCCCATCGTGGCCGGCGATCACCACGTGGTCAGCCTTCGCCTTTGCCACGCCTGCAGCAATCGTGCCGACGCCCACCTCCGACACCAGCTTGACGCTGATGCTCGCACGCGAGTTGGCGTTCTTCAGATCGTGGATCAGCTGCGCCAAATCCTCGATGGAGTAGATATCGTGATGCGGCGGTGGCGAGATCAAGCCCACGCCCGGCACCGAGTGGCGCAGCTTTCCGATGTACTCACTCACCTTGCCACCGGGCAACTGTCCGCCCTCGCCCGGCTTGGCGCCTTGCGCCATCTTGATCTGCAGTTGATCGGCCGACGCCAGGTATTCGGTCGTCACACCGAAGCGGCCGGACGCCACCTGCTTGATCTTCGAGCGCAACGAATCGCCAGCCTTCAGCGGGAAGTCGACGACGATGTCACCCTTGCCGATGATGTCGCTGAAATGCGTCCCTTCGGCGATTGGAATGCCCGCCATCTCATTGCGATAGCGCGCGGGATCCTCGCCGCCCTCGCCGGTGTTCGACTTGCCGCCGATCCGGTTCATGGCGACCGCCAAGGTCGCATGGGCCTCGGTGCTGATGGAGCCGAGCGACATGGCGCCGGTGGCAAAGCGCTTGACGATCTCCGAAGCCGGCTCGACATGCTCGATCGGAATAGATTCCGTTGAATCGAGGTTGAAGTCGAACAGGCCGCGCAGCGTCATCAGACGGTGCGACTGATCGTTGATGATCTGTGCGTATTCCTTGTAGGTCTCGAACCGGTTGGCACGCGCGCTGTGCTGCAGCTTCGCGATCGCATCCGGTGTCCACATGTGCTCTTCTCCGCGCACCCGCCATGCGTACTCGCCGCCGGCGTCGAGCATGCCTGCGAGCACCGGGTCGTCGCCGAAGGCACTGCGGTGCATCCGGATCGCCTCTTCCGCCACATCGAACACATCGATGCCGCCGACCTGGCTCGCGGTCCCGCGAAAGTACTTGTCGACGAGCGCCTTCTCGAGTCCGATCGCCTCGAAGAGCTGCGCGCCGCAGTAGGACATGTACGTCGACACGCCCATCTTGGACATGATCTTGGACAGCCCCTTGCCGACGGCCTTGATGTAGTTGTAGATCGCCTTTTCCGCCGCGAGGTCGCTCGGCAGCGACTGGTGCAGCGCCTGCAGCGTCTCGAGCGCCAGGTACGGATGGACGGCTTCCGCGCCGTACCCGGCCAGCACGCTGAAATGATGAACCTCGCGCGCCGATCCGGTTTCGACGACGAGCCCGGCCGTCGTCCGCAATCCTTCTCGCACCAGGTGCTGGTGGATCGCGGACAGTGCGAGCGCCGCCGGGATGGCGACATGCTCGCGATCCATCCGCCGATCACTGATGATGAGGATGTTGTGGCCACCGCAAATCGCGTCCACGGCCTGCGCGCAGAGCGAAGCCAGCTTCGCCTCGACGCCTTCGTAACCCCACGCCAAGGGATACGTAATGTCGAGTTCGAAGCTCTTGAACTTCGCCCCCGTGTGCGCTGCGATGTTGCGAAGGCGGCCCATGTCTCGGAAGTCGAGGATCGGCTGGGGCACCTCGAGACGCATCGGCGGGTTCACCGCATTGATGTCGAGCAGGTTCGGCTTGGGACCTATGAAGGACACCAGCGACATCACGATCGCCTCTCGAATGGGATCGATCGGCGGATTGGTGACCTGCGCGAACAACTGCTTGAAGTAGTTGTAGAGCGGCTTGTTCTTATCCGACAGGACGGCCAGGGGCGAGTCGTTGCCCATCGAGCCGATGCCTTCCTCGCCGGCCGCCGCCATGGGACTCAGCAGGAACTTGATGTCCTCCTGCGTGTACCCGAATGCCTGTTGGCGGTCTAGCAGGGTCTCGGCATGGTTCGGCTCGGCAATCTCTTCTTCGACGTCCTCCAGCTTCACCCGCACGCTTTCGATCCACTGCCGATAGGGCTTGGCGGAGGCGAACTGGTTCTTCAGTTCTTCATCGTCGACGATCCGGCCCTGGTCGAAGTCGATCAGGAACATCTTTCCTGGCTGAAGGCGCCACTTCTTGATGATCTTGTTTTCGGGAATCGGCAGGACGCCGCTTTCCGAAGCCATCACGACGAGATCGTCATCGGTGACGATGTAGCGAGCAGGACGCAGGCCGTTGCGGTCGAGCGTGGCCCCGATCTGGCGGCCATCCGTGAACACCATCGCGGCTGGCCCGTCCCAGGGCTCCAGCATCGCGGCGTGGTATTCATAAAACGCTCGGCGACGCTCATCCATCGTGGTGTGCTGCTCCCAGGCCTCCGGAATCATCATCATCACGGCGTGCGCCAGCGAATAGCCGCTCATCGTCAGCAACTCGAGGGCATTGTCGAAGGTCGCCGTGTCGCTCTGGCCCTCGAAGCTGATCGGATAGAGCTTCTTCAGGTCATGACCGAGCACTGGCGACTTCATCACGCCTTCGCGCGCGCGCATCCAGTTGAAGTTGCCTTTGACGGTGTTGATCTCGCCGTTGTGAGCGACCATCCGGTAGGGGTGAGCCAATGGCCACTCCGGAAAGGTGTTGGTCGAGAAGCGCTGATGCACCAGCGCGAGCGCGGACACCAGGCGCGGGTCTGCCAGATCCTTGTAGTACTTGCCGACCTGGCCTGCTAGCAGCAGGCCCTTGTAGATGACCGTGCGGCAGCTCATGCTCGGCACGTAGTACTCGCGACTGTGCGTCAGCTTGAGCGCCTGAATCGCGCTGGAAGCGGTCTTACGAATGACATAGAGCTTGCGCTCGAGCGCATCCGGAACGATCAGCTCTGGGCCGCGGCCGATAAAGATTTGCCGTAGCACAGGCTCCTTGGCGCGAACCGCCGGCGACATGGGCATCTCGCCATCGACTGGAACGTCGCGCCAGCCCAAGACGATTTGGCCTTCCGCGCGCACCGCGCGTTCCAGCGCCTGCACGCACGCGAGCCGAGAAGCGTGCTCCTTGGGCAGGAAGATCATCCCCACCCCGTACTCGCCCGGCGGCGGCAACTCGATGCCGAGCTGCGCCATTTCTGCGCGGTAGAAGTCGTCGGGAATCTGGATCAGGATGCCGGCGCCATCGCCCATCAACGGGTCGGCTCCCACCGCGCCCCGATGGTCGAGGTTCTCGAGAATCTTCAGACCCTGGGAAACGATGCTGTGCGACTTCTGGCCGGCGATGTGGGCTACGAAGCCGACCCCGCAGGCGTCGCGCTCATTCGAGGGGTTGTAGAGGCCGGCGCTGATCACGGCGTCAATCTCCTCGCGCGAGGCTGGAGCGGCCTGCGGCGCCCCGAATCTGGTTTGACTCATCGCTTTCCCCACCAACTGGCTGCTCGACCCGAGAGAATACCGCAGTGCAGCAAATGTCAGACCAAGGGCGCCGACAGCTTGGGTCTTCCATTCTCGAACAAAGCTATGAGCGGGGCGGGAGGATGTCTCGACCGAGGGCCGATCACCTGGCGGGCCGACAAGTGAGCCTATCGATTGGCGTCGATGACCTCGGCGACCAGATGAAGAGGAACGGAGTGGACGCTTGCACTTCCTTCCCCATCCAGAAGCACGAACCTCAACTCGCCCGCCGTTGCTTTCTTGTCAAGGCGCATCAGATCGATCCACCGCTCAGTTTCGAAGGATGGCGGCTTGACCGGCAAGCCGGTTCTTGCAATCAGCGTGCGCAAGCGAGCGGCGTATCCGGCCTCTATCAATCCAGCGCGAACCGAAAGTTCTGCGGCGAGCACCATTCCACAACCAACGGCTTCGCCGTGCAGCCACGTTCCGTATCCCAGCCCGGCTTCGATGGCATGCCCGAACGTGTGGCCGAAGTTGAGAATGGCGCGACGGCCTGACTCGAACTCGTCATCGACGACGACCGCCGCCTTCAGGCGACATGACTTGGCGACGGCGTAACCCAGCGCGGTCTTGTCGCGCCGCAGCAGATCGTCAATGCTTCTCTCGATCCAGCCAAAGAAGTCATAGTCGGCGATCGGACCGTATTTGATGACTTCCGCGAGCCCGGCGACGAGTTCTCTCCGAGAAAGCGTATCAAGCGTATCGAGGTCAGCGATGACACGACTCGGCTGATGGAAGGCGCCGATCATGTTCTTGCCGAGCGGATGATTGATCGCCGTCTTGCCACCGACGGATGAGTCCACCTGGGCGAGCAGGGTCGTTGGCACCTGAACGTAGGGCACTCCACGCATATAGCAAGCTGCCGCGAAGCCGGTGAGATCGCCGACGACCCCGCCGCCGAGCGCAAAAAGCGTGGTCCTGCGGTCCGACGCCGAAGAGATCAACGAATCAAAGATCTGTTGAAGGCTCTCCCACGTTTTGAATCGCTCACCGTCCGGCAGTCTGAGCACCTGGACCCGTCGAAAGGTCGGCTTGAGTGCCTGAACGAGTCTTTCGCCGTACAGAGAGGCGACCTTGTCGTTGGAGACGACAAGAGCATCGCTGCCCGCCTGGTTGGTACCAAAACTCTCGGGCAAGGCAACAAGACCTCTTCCGATCAGAATCTCGTAGCGCCGGTCCCCGAGTTCAACGTCGACTTGCTCTTGTATCGAACTCATGCTCTGAGTCTACAAAAACCGACCCCCTATGTTCAACGCTGCGGACTCGCCCCGGCGATGCTTGACCGAACATGCTCGGCTTCGACCACGCCAGCAAGCTCCAACTGCATCAGGATCAAGTTGACGAGCGTGGTGACGGAAGGCTTGCCCGTTTCGATGACAAACGCAGCGGTCGCTCGGTACAGTGGATCACGCTTGGAAAAGAGGTCGCGCAACTTCGCCAACGGGTCCTGCACCTGCAGGAGAGGACGCCTTCTGTCATGCCTCACCCGGCGAAACAATTCCTCCGGCCCGGCACGCAGGTAGATCGGGACGGCCTCACTGCTGAGCAATCTTCGGTTGTCTTCCCGAAGAACAATGCCGCCTCCGGTTGCGATGACTCGCCCTTGATCGGGCGCTTGCGAAAGCAGAACGCGCAACACGTCCGACTCGATATCCCGAAAACGCTCTTCGCCCTCTGCCTCAAAGAACCTTGCGATCGGACATCCGACCTGCTGGCGGATGACGTCGTCGGTGTCGACAAACGAGAAATGCAACCGTCTCGCAAGGTGCCTTCCAACGGTGGATTTACCACCGCCGGGCATGCCGACCAGCGCGACGACGAGGGACACTCAGTTGGGATTGGCGCAGTTCGATGACACCCCGTACGGGCTCACAACGTAGGCCGGAGCGACGTCGACATTCTTGAAGGAAGCGGCATCCGCAGACACTGGCGCCACAAGATATGTCGCGCGACCTTCAGTTCCAGACACACCGGACGCTGACACAGTGATTTTTGCATCGACCCACGTGGCAAAACTCTTTGCATACTGCAATTGCAGTTCCGCTGTTCCATCGGCTCGGGTCTTTGCATGCAGGAGTGTCACGCTGACATCGGATTTGCCAGGGTCCAAGCGGGTGTTGAATGACCCGTCAGGGTAAGGAATCGCCCCGTTCAGGTTCTCGTCGGCCTCGAGAACGCCGTTGCGGTTCTTGTCTTCGTTGGCACAGACCGCCGCATCGCCACTCGGAAGCAAGCCGGTCTTTGTCCAGGTGTCACCCAACGGAGGTACGGCATAGAACCCTTTCCGATACTGCGGCAGGTCAACGGAAACCACCAAGTTGACATCCGGTTTGGCGACACCAGCGGCATCGACAACGCTGACGATGAACTTCTTCACATAGGTCAACTCGTTGACGATGATCAACTCGTTCGTACCAATCGATACCCCCAACGGCTCTGAAGTCACGGTCAAGGTCACGATCTGTGCAAGGGGGCAGTCGCTCAGCTTGCCGTTCGCATCCCGAGTCGCCGCAGCCGCTGTTTCGTCGCTTCCGAAGAAGCATGCGCGCACGGAGACGCCGTTCGTGGGGCTCGACCTGCTGCCAGGGATGTAGTTGGTCGTTACCACCCCATTCGCATCGGTATTGAGCGTCGTGTCTTCGGTAGAAAAGGTCCCGCCGATCGTGTTCACGTCGCCATTCAGATCGAAGCGAACTCGCACGTTCGGAATCGGCGTGTTGCTTGTGCCTAGGACAAGAGCACGTATGGTCGAAATGTTGTTTCCTGACGTCGATACGTTCGTACCGACAACACTGGGATTGGCCGATACGGATGTGGACGTGACCTTTGTCATGTCGGCCTTCGGCACGGTGCTCGAGGCCTGCACAGAAATGGTCGTCGCCGGCGTGGTCGTCGCCCCTCCTGCCGTCGCGATCACCTCATACGTGCCTGAGGTAGCCGGGGCGACATACGCAAACTCGAACTCGCCATTCGCTCCTGTCTTGCCAGCGGCGTTAGCGGGCGACAAGCCCACCGCGACAACCTGGATGTCTTGGCCGACCATCGGATTGTTCGCTTGATCAAGCAAGCGATACTGAATCTTGCCTTGGGCAGATGGCGAAACGACCGTGGGAAGGGCAGTGGCCGTCAAGGCGGCCCCGAGCACCTGCACGGTGGCGGTCTTCGACACCGAACCCGATGTGATCTTGACCGTGATGACTCTGTTGGCTCGGTTTGAACCGATTGTCAGCGTCGACTGAAGCTTGCCGTCCGCCCCGGTTTCGGTGGATGGCGTGGTCACAATCGCGTCGCTGTCCGCGCTAACGACAATCTTTGCGCCGGAGACGGTGGCCCGTCCCGCGTCAAGTGCCGTCGCGGTGATGATGACGCTGTCTGAACCTGTGTTGACGATCGTGCTCTTGCTCAGATCGAGCAAGAGATCCGCCGTCGTGCTTGTCTCAGCGCCGCCGGACTCAGGGGCAAATAGAGAGGTCCCAGCATCGCTGTCGCCGCCGCCGCAGCCCCAAAGGACCGCGGACATCAGCAGCATCGGCAGCCATTTCAACAACTTCATTCCGGCTCTCATGGTGTTGGTTTGGCGAATCATCGGACTGCCGTCTTGTCGGTAACGACCTTGGGTGTCAAGAAAATCAGGAGTTCCGTCTTGTCCGCCGTCTTCGTCCTTGTCTTGAACAGGTTGCCAAGGTATGGGACGTCCCCAAGGAAAGGCACTTTCTGGACTTGCTCCAACTCGTTCTGCTCAAAGATGCCACCGATGACGACCGTGCCGCCGTTCTCGACCAGCACCTGAGTCTGCACAGACTTGGTGTTGATCGATGGCACGCCGGCAAACACAGTACCGATGCTGTCCTTGTTGATCTCGACGGTCATGATCACGTTCCCCTCAGGGGTGATCTGCGGCGTCACTTCCAGCTTGAGTACCGCGTCGATGAATTCCACCGCGGTCGCGCCGCTGCTCGTCGACTTCTGATATGGAATCTTCGAGCCCTGTCTGATCGAAGCCTTGACCTGGTCGGCCGTGATGATGCGTGGGCTGGAAACGACCTTGCCTTTTCCATCGGCCTCAAGAGCGGAAAGTTCGAGATTGAGGAAGCGATTGGCCCCCACGCTGAACAATGAGAGCGCAAACGTTGTCGCGGAGCTTCCGGCGAACGCCTGGTTGGAGACGTTGGCTGGCAAATTGACAAAGGTTGTGTCCGCAAACGTGGCGGTAGCACCGGGCTGCAGTGTCGTCGCGCCCACCGCATTCAAGTTTCCACCGATGGCGGCCCTGCCCCCCGTGGAGCTTCCCCAACCAGGAATACCACCCTGGATGCCGCGATAGTCGGCGAACCCCAGTCTCACGCCGAGTGAGCGTCCGAAGGTGTCGGCTGCCTCAACAATCCGCGCCTCGATCTGCACTTGTCGGACTGGTGTGTCGATGCGCGCGATCATCGCCTGCACCTCCTCCAGTTTGGAAGGCGTATCGATGACGAACAGTTGATTCGTGCGCACGTCGTAGGACACCGAGCCGCGGGGTGTCAACAAGCGCGCATTGGTGGTGGTACCACCGGTACCGCCTCCGGATCCCGACAATTGTCCCGTCAGGCTTTTCGCGACTTCTTCCGCCTTGGTGTAGTTGAGCTGGAACCCCTGCGGTCGAAGCGGCTCGAGTTCGGCAATCTGCTTCTTCGACTCCAGGTCGAGCTTCTCCTTGGCGCTCAGTTCATCCTTGGGTGCGATCAGGATCACATTGCCCGACTTCTTCAAGCCCAGGTTCTTGGCCTGCAGGATGATGTCGAGCGCCTGGTCCCATGGAACATCCTTGAGGCGCAAGGTCACGTTGCCGGTCACGGTGTCACTCGTCACGACATTGAAGTTCGTGAAGTCGGCGATGACCTGAAGCAGTGCTCTCACCTCGATGTTCTGGAAATTGAGCGAAAGCTTTTCGCCGGCATAGCCAGCACCCTGTACGAGCTTGTTCGGGTCCGTCTTCTGGGTACGAACTTCGAGGACAAACTGGTTGTCGTTCTGATACGCGCTGTGCTCCCAGACTCCCCGCGGTTCCACGACCATTCGCACTCGATCGCCCACCTGAGACGTGATAACGCTTTGGATAGGTGTCCCGAAGTCCGTGACATCGAGGCGTCGCCGAAGGCTGTCGGGAAGGGTTGAACGCAGGAATTCGACAACAAGGTTCTGTCCTTGCTGACGGATATCCACCCCAACTTGGTTGTTGGCGAGGTCGACAACCACCCGGCCTGCGCCATCCGCACCGCGCCGGAAATCGATGTCCTTCAACGGAAGCTGAGTGGCGTTGAGGCTCTCAGCAAACCGGGTGGTCGACGGCGCCGAGCTCTGGGCCACGAGAGGTGCCGAACTATCGAGCACCAGAACCAGCATCTTTCCTTGCAGTTCGGCGCGGTAATTGGAAGGTTGCTTCAGGTTCAGGACAATCCGCGAGCGCTCTCCGGACTGCGCAACATTCACCGACCGCAGGTTTCCTTGATTGACTTCAACGCTGGACTTTCCCATCGCATTGCCGACCCCCGGAAGGTCGATCGCGATTCGGGGAGGCGTCTGGATGGTGAAGCCCGCGGGAACAGCTGAAAGAGGCTCAGCCAACTCGATCCGGACGACTTCCGACCCAGCCTGCGACGAACTGTTGATGGACTGGATCGAGTTCTGGGCGCGCGCAGAAATCGACGCGACGCCCATCAACACGACGGCCAAGGCACACGAGCGCCAGTAACTCATCCGACTCTCCCAATTGTTTTTCACCGCGCCTTCTCCTGCAATTGGAGGGCGCTCATGCGCTCGATCCACTCACCCGCCGCGTCCTGAACGATCTCCCGGAACGCAACATCGGTCTCCGAAATCTTGATGATCTTCCCGTAGTTCTGACCGAGGTAATCACCTGGTTTGACTTGGTACAGCAGGTTGTCGACACGCAATAAGGCATATGGCCGCCCTCCCCGCACGACGCTTCCGACCATCGACATGCTGTCGATCGGATAGGCCTCGAGAGCCTCTTTGCGGCGATTGATTTCGGCGGCCAGCAACGAATTGGGTTGCCTTGCTTCTTGCTTTAGTGCGACCGTCAACTTCTGGGAACTGAACGGCTCGACATTGCTGAGCGCGACATAGGCCTGCGGAATGAACTTCTTCGGGGGTGATAGCGCTTCAACGCTCGGCTTGACCTCGCGCCGCTGCTGCTCCATCCATTGCTGCAGCTCATCCTGGTCGGCTGCGCACCCCTGCAGCGACAGAACGGCAACTGTTGCTGCGGCCAACAGGGTCGCCTTTGCGATGGCTGCTGTCATTTCTTCGGCCCCTGCTTGGCCTTCGCGGCGTTCTTGCGCATTTCGTCGATCTCGCCACTATCCAGGTAGCGATACGTTCTCGCGGTCGCCTCCATCGAAAGCAGCCCGGAGGGGTCTTTCGCGGAGGTGAGGGTGAGGTTGTGCAACGTGACGATCCGTGAAAGGTTCGCAATGTCCGCAGCGAAGGAGCCAATATCGTGATAGCGGCCCGAGACCTTGATCGAAATTGGCAGCTCCGCGTAGTAGTCCTTCACGGCCACCTGTCCAGGACGGAACAATTCGAACTGCAAGCCCCGACCTAGCCCAGCCTGATTGATATCGGACAAGAGCGCATCCATTTCGGCTTTGCCCGGCAACTGCTTCTCGAGTTGCGTGACATATTCCTCGACCTGAAGCTTCTGCTTGCGCAACTCACCGAGGTTCACAGCCTGGGCCAGCTTGGACCGGTAGTCCGACTTGAGCGCCGGTTCCTTGGCATGCTCGGCATCCAATTCATCGTGCGCACTTGACAGCAGGAGAAACCAGCCCACCACGATCATGGCGACGGAGACCGCAGCCCAGGTCACCACCTTTGGCAGGATTGGCCATTGCCCAGGCTCGTTCGCATTGAGCCCCCGAAACTGGGAGGCGGCGCCCTCGAAGACGGAGTTCAGATCGACGTTGACGGATTTCGCGTTGGTCGCCATGGCGCGCTCAGGTTTGCTTCGCCGGAACTGCCGGAGCGGGCTTGACACCCGAAGCGGCGGCCGCGGCGGCGGGCACGTTGTCTTGCGGACGCTTGACCGTCAACCGCACTGAAAAATCGAACAGGCGCTTCTGTTCCCGGTTTGCGGTCTGCACTGAAGCGGCTTTGCTCTCGATCAGTTCGGGACGGACGAGCCACTCCGAGCTGTAGGCAGTATTTCGAAGGAACTCAGAAATGCGCTCCTGCGTCTGGGCGATGCCGGAGACGTTCAGGTTCTGGTTGTCCTGCTTGACCGAAGTGATGTAGATCCCCTCGGGGGTCTGCTTCACAAGCTCGTTGAGTAGGTGGACCGGCACATTGCGGTCAATCTGCAAATCCTCGACGGCCCGCTGCCTGGCTTTGAGCGATTCAATCTCGGCGCGCAACGTCGCGATGTCCTTGATCTGAACCTCTAGCTTCTTGATTTCCGCGCTCAGGTATTGATTGCGTTGCTGCTGATTCGAAGTGAACTGCTGAACGACCAGGTACCAGCCACCGACGATGGCCAGCCCAACGACGGCCGACACGCCCAAACCGGCGAAAAATGCGACCTTTCGACGTTGGCGTCGGGCCTCCCGGTGCGGGAGTAGATTGATCAGGATCACTGCACGAACCTCCGCATGGCGAGTCCGCAAGCCGTGAGGTACGAGGACGCTTCCCGGCGTAGCTTGCTCTCTCTCACTGCAGAGCCGAGCTTCATATGTTCGAACGGATTGACGACCATCGACGCGAAGCCGGTCAACTCCGTCACCCTGTCCTTGAGCCCCGGCAACGTCGCCGTGCCACCCGCGAGCATCACGTAGTGCACCTTGTGGTGCGGCGTGCTCGTGAAGAAATACTGCAATGCGCGACCGATCTCCTGTGACAAGCTGTCGACGAAGGGCACCAACAGTGAGCTTTCGTAGTCATCGGGCAGATCCGCCGAAAGCTTCTTCAGCTCCGCCTCTTCGTACGAGAAGCCGTACTGGCGAGAAATAAGCTGCGTCAGCTGCGAGCCGCCGAAGGCCTGATCACGGTCGTACAGCATCTCGTCGTCGCGAAGCACTTTGAGACTGGTCGTGTCCGCACCAATCTCGAACAAGGCGACAAGAGCATCCTTGCCTTCGTTCGGCAATCCGGCAATCACTCGGCTCATCGCCAGCCGCGAAGCATGGGCTTCAATGTCGAGGACGGCGGGCTTGAGGCCGGCAGCCTCGGCCAGTCCCTGACGGTCTTGGACCCGGTCCTTTCGGGATGCGGCAATCAGGACTTCGACATCCCCGGCCGACGTCTGGCTCGGGCCGATCACGCAGAAGTCAAGACTGACTTCATCTAACGAGAAAGGAATGTACTGATTTGCTTCAGACTCAACCTGAACTTCTAGCTCTTCGTCGCGCAGGCCGGCCGGCAGGATGATCTTCTTTGTGATGACCGCCGATTGCGGCATCGCCATCACGACTTGGCGAGTTCGCGTTCCACTCTTGGCAATCAGGCGCTTAACCGCTTCGGCGACCTCATCGAACTTTTCGATCTGGCCGTCGGCGATCCAGCCCTTCTCGAAACCTTCGGACCCGAATCGTTCAAGAACATACTCGCCAGCGGAGGTTTGACCGAGCTCCACCAGCTTCACGCTTGATGAGCTGATGTCCAGCCCAATCATCGGTGGATGTGTACGACCCAACAACGTGTCAAGCAAGCTCACGACGCCTTTCTACCAGCCAATGAAGGGTGAGCTGGACTGTTGATAAGTTACTTGAATCCTAGCAGCAAAGCCTTTGAGCAACCAACACAATCCTGGCACTGTGACAGCGTTCCCGTTGCAAATCTCACACGCAAAGGCCGGGCGAGAAACGAGCCTCTGAATGCCATCGCTGGCGCGCGAAAACGGCATGTGTCACGACCTGTACAGCGGCGTGCGCCAGCCACTCGGTTTCTATAATCGTCACAACGACGGACAACATGAGCGAATCGAACGACCCGCGCCAAAACGGCCACGACAGCCGCGCGAGGAGGACCTGGGCTGCCGCAATCTTGCGCGCAGTGTTCGGCCTTCTCGGGGTCTTGGTTTCACTCGGCATTGCCGCCCTCTTGATACTGGCGATCGCCTTGTCGGTGTCATATCCAAACCTCCCGGAGATCAGCAGCCTGGCGGACTACCGACCCAAGCTGCCGATGCGAATCTTCTCCAGCGACGGCGTCTTGATCGGTGAGTTTGGTGAGGAACGCCGGAATTTCCTGCCGATCGCCCAGATTCCGAAAGTAATGCAGGACGCTGTTCTGGCCGCCGAGGACTCCCGTTTCTATCAGCACAGCGGCGTCAACTACATCAGCGTCATCCGGGCCGGATTGGCCAACTTTGGAGAAGCACGCAGCGCGCAAGGCGCTTCGACGATCACGATGCAGGTCGCGCGGAATTTCTATCTGTCGACCGAGAAAACACTGACCCGCAAGATTTACGAGGTCCTGCTGTCGATGAAGATCGAGAGTCTGCTGACGAAGGAGCAGATCCTCGAGGTCTACATGAACCACATCGCGCTCGGACAACGAGCGTACGGCTTTGCATCGGCGAGCGAAATCTACTTCGGCAAGCCCTTGAAAGAGATCACCATCGCCGAAGCAGCGATGCTCGCCGGTTTGCCCAAGGCGCCCTCTGCAAACAACCCGATCGTCAATCCAGATCGCGCTCGGCAAAGGCAACGCTACATCATCGATCGGATGATGGAGAACGGCTTCATCACCCCCGAGCAGCAAGATGCGGCCAAGAAGCAGACGTTGCGCTATCGAGCGCCTACCGAAGTGGCCGTTCACGCGGAATATGTGGCCGAGACCGTGCGCCAACTCATCTTCGCGCAATACGGTGCCGACGCGTACACCCGCGGACTGAACGTCTACGTGACATTGAACTCTGCAGAGCAGATGCTCGCGTACCGTTCCCTGCGCAAGGGAATCATGGATTACGAGCGGCGGCAGGTCTACCGCGGACCCGAGGACTACATCGATCTGCCGAGCAACGCTCGCGACGTGGACACACGAATCGCCGAAGCGCTTCAGGACTTCCCCGACAACGACGAACTGAAGGCTGCCGTGGTCATCGAGGCCAACGCCAAGAGGGTGGTCGCCGTGCTGGAGAACGGCCAATCCATTCCCATTACTGGTGACGGTTTGAAGCCCGTCGCTTCGGGCTTGGCGGCGAAGGGAAATCCGAAGACCCAGATTCGCCCGGGCGCCGTCGTCCGGTTGATCCAGGGCGCAAAGGGTGAATGGGGAATCACTCAACTTCCTGAAGTCGAGGGCGCCTTCGTTTCACTTGATCCGCGAACGGGCGCTGTCCGGACGATGGTCGGCGGCTTCGACTTTTCAAAAAGCAAGTTCAATCACGTGACCCAGGCATGGCGGCAACCGGGCTCGAGCTTCAAGCCGTTCATCTATTCGGCGGCGCTGGAAAAAGGCTTCACGCCCGCGACTGTCATCAACGACGCACCGCTGTTTTTCGATGCGGGCGCGACCGGAAGCCAACCCTGGGAGCCGAAGAACTACGACGGCACCTTCGATGGGCCGATGTCGATGCGGACCGGTCTTGCCAAGTCAAAGAACATGATTTCGATCCGAATCCTCAAATCGATCGGGCCTCCGTATGCGCAAGAGTGGATCACTCGCTTCGGCTTCGAACCCGAGCGCCATCCCGCCTATCTCACGATGGCGCTCGGAGCAGGTGGTGTAACTCCGTTGCAAATGGCGACTGGCTACAGCGTATTCGCCAATGGCGGTTACCGCGTGAACCCAATGCTGATCAGCAAGGTAACCGACTCGAAGGGCAAGACGTTGAACGAAGCCCGCACGCCTGGGCTGAGCGAAGCGATGCGGACCATCGATGCACGCAATGCGTTCGTCATGACCAGCCTTCTGCAAAGCGTCACGCATGTCGGCACCGCTGCGCCGGCCGGGCGTGCATTGAACCGAGCGGACATCTACGGTAAGACCGGCACGACCAACGATTCACTGGATGCCTGGTTCGCCGGCTGGCAACAGGGCACCGTGGCGGTCGTGTGGATTGGGTATGACAATCCGCGCAAGCTCGGGGACCGGGAGACCGGCGGCGGGTTGGCGTTGCCGGTCTGGATCGATTACATGAAGACGGTGCTCAAGGGGGTGCCGAACCAGGAACCCGCTACACCGGAAGGGCTCGTCAACCTGAATGGCGAGTGGTACTACGAAGAATTTGCGCGTGGGACGGGAGTGACCAGCCTCGGTCTGGAAGACAAGCCACAAGCGGCGCCTGCGTCCAACGAAGACGAGCGCAAGAGCATCCTCGACCTATTCCGGCGTTGACCTGAAATTCGCGAGCGCTATGCAAGCGATCGCCCGATCGCGTAGGGGCGCATCGACTCAGGCCGGTTCGAATTTGAGCGGCCGACCCGCCTGCTGCGAAGCCAGTGCCGACAGTGCCTCGAAGAATTCCCGCTGGTCACGCGTATCTCGCCAGCAGTCGCCCATCCAACGGAAGTGAAATCCGCCTGCACGGGCTGCGAGCCACAACTCCTGGAGCGGCGGCTGGGTGTTCAGCACGATCTTGCTGCCGTCCGGGAACATGAGCTCGAGCAAGCCGCCGGTCCGATGCGTATCGACATCGATGACATCGGTCTCGAGCCAGCGGTCGATCGTCGACTCGATGCCCGCGAGAACGGCAGAAGTCTTGGACACGTAGTCGCTGTTTGAGAGCGGGTGAGGAGAAGGCTTCGAGGTCATGGTCGATAGAATCACAGGCATGGACAGGCGATCCGCGAGTGTAGGAGTGCAGCGGCGAGTCTCTCTGGCATTGGGGGTTTGCATTGGATTGCTCGCGCTGATTGGATGCGGGCAAAAGGGGCGGCTGGTCTTGCCGCATTCCCCGATGCCGGTAGCCCCTTCGACGCCCGCCCCCGCTGCGGCCGCCTCAGGACCAGCTTCCGCCGCGCGATGACCTTGCCGGGCTCGCCACAAATCGCATATCGAGGCGATCGACTCTTCGTCGAGGATTGTGCCGTCGAGGAGCTGGTTCGCCGCCACGGCTCGCCGCTGTACGTCTACTCGCGTTCGTCCATGCTCGACGCACTGAGCGGCTATCAACGTGCACTGTCGGGACGAGATCACCTCATCTGCTACGCAATGAAGGCGAACTCGAATCTGGCGGTGCTGCAACTCTTCGTTCGCGCCGGATGCGGCTTCGATATCGTTTCCCTCGGAGAGCTCGAACGAGCTCTGGCCGCCGGCGCGAAAGCGAACCAAGTCGTCTTCTCGGGTGTCGGCAAGCAGCGCAAAGAAATGCGTCATGCGTTGGAAGCTGGCGTCCTCTGCTTCAACGTCGAAAGCGAGAGCGAACTGCGAGTGCTTTCGGCTGTCGCCTCGGAAGCCGGTCTCACAGCAAGGATCAGTTTGCGCGTCAATCCGGATGTGGATGCGGGTACGCATCCCTACATCTCCACCGGCCTGCGCAACAACAAGTTCGGAATTCCACATCAGAGGGCCGTCGAAGCCTATCGCCTCGCGTCGATACTGCCCGGGCTCGAGGTCGTCGGGATCGATTGCCATATCGGCTCGCAGATCACCGAGGTGGGCCCGTTCCTCGATGCGCTGGATCGACTTCTCGACCTGATCGAGGCCGTCGAGGCCCACGGAATTCCGGTGCCGCACATCGATCTCGGCGGCGGTCTCGGAATTGCCTATGCCGGCGAATCTCCACCGACTGCCGAGGCTCTTATGCGGGCATTGCTCGAGCGGATCGATGCCCGCGGCTACGGGCATCGGAAGGTCCTCGTCGAACCTGGGCGGTCGGTCGTCGGCAACGCAGGCCTGCTGGTCAGCGAAGTCCTGTTCCTGAAACACGCCGCCGACAAGAGCTTCTGCATCGTCGACGCCGCCATGAACGATCTGATGCGCCCGGCGATGTACGACGCCTGGATGGACATCGTCGAGTGCCGTCGTCGCGGCGACATCGAGGCTGCGCGCTACGACGTCGTCGGCCCGATCTGCGAGTCCGGGGACTGGCTCGGACGCGACCGCTCGCTGAGCGTCGAATCGGGAGATCTGCTCGCCGTGCTCTCAGCCGGCGCCTACTGCATGAGCATGGCGAGCAACTACAACAGTCGAGGACGTGCCGCCGAAGTCCTCGTCTCCGGAGGAGAGGCATGGCTTGTCCGAGAGCGAGAAGACCTCAAGGCGCTGTTCAGCCTCGAGCGACTGCTTCCGTCTTCGTAGGCGTCCTCCCTCTTCCGGCCGGCCAGGGCCGGGCTAAATGCGACCTTCGTGGACCGCATGGCACGCCACTACGGTCGTACCGCTTGGCAACAGCACGGGCCGTTCCCGGCGACAACGCTCGTTGGCGTGCGGGCAACGCGGGTTGAACGTGCAGCCCGGCGGTGGCTGCAAAGGGTTCGGAACCTCGCCTTGCACCGGCGTTCGCGCGCGACCGCTCATATGGATGTCGGGTATCGCATCGAGCAGCATCCGCGTATAGGGGTGGCGCGGTTGGTTGAATAGCGCCTTTTTGTCGGCCATCTCGACCAGCCGCCCGAGATACATCACGCCGACCTGATCGCTGACATGCCGCACGACCGCGAGGTTGTGCGAGATGAACAGGTAGGTCAGACCTTGTCGACGCTGGAGGTCCTTCATGATGTTGAGGACCTGCGCCTGGACCGAAACATCCAACGCCGACGTGGGCTCGTCACAAACAAGGAATTCGGGTTGCGTGGCCAGCGCGCGGGCGATCGAAATGCGCTGCCGCTGCCCTCCCGAGAACTGATGCGGATACTTCTCGACGTCGGCGGCCGCCAGCCCGACAGATTGCAGCAGCTCCGCGACGCGCACCTTCAACCACTTGCTTGGCGCCTCGCCGGCGGCATCGCCGCTCGGCTCGACCAATCCGTGCTCCTTCAACGGCTCGCCGACGATCTCGGCAACGCTCCATCGCGGATTGAGACTGGCGTACGGATCCTGGAAGATCATCTGCATACGGCGCCGCAGGGTGCGCGCGGAGCGCGAACGCAGGGTCTGGGCCGTGTCGATCCCATCGAACAGGATCTGCCCCTTCGTCGGTTCATAGAGTCCGACGAGAAGCCTCGCAACCGTGCTCTTCCCGCACCCGGACTCCCCGACCAGGGCCAGCGTGGTCCCTTTCGCGATCGAAAAGCTGACATCGTCGACGGCATGAACGAACTGGCGTCCTTTGCGTTCCAGCACCCGATTCAGCCACGGTTGCGAGACGTCGAACGTTTTCGCAAGGTTCTTGACCTGGACGAGTGGCAGGTCGGCCGCGATCCCGGACGCCTCGGCACTCATACAGCCTTTCTCACCCCAGAGTCGTGCAACCAGCAGGCCGCCCGTGTAGCCCCGGCGTCGAGGAGGTCCGGACGCTCGACCCGGCAGCGATCGAAGACGCGCGGACAGCGCGGATTGAAAGCGCAACCGCGCGGGATCGCGGTCAATCGCGGCATGGCTCCGTCGATCTGCAGCAGCCGTTCACGCTCTTCATCCATCGCAGGAATCGAACCCATCAGGCCGGTCGAATATGGGTGAGCCGGTGCATGGATCACCGATGCGACCGGCCCGATTTCGACGATCCGCCCGGCATACATGACGGCCACCCGATCGCAGGCTTCGGCGATGACACCCATGTCGTGCGTGACGAGCATGACCGCGGCGCCGTGTTCCTTGCACAAACGGCGCAGCAGCGAAATGATCTGCGCCTGAATCGATACGTCGAGTGCCGTCGTCGGCTCGTCCGCAACGATCAGGCGCGGCTCCCCCGCGAGCGCGAGCGCGATCACGACGCGTTGACGCATGCCGCCCGAAAACTGGTGGGGATACTGATTGAGGCGCTGCTCGGCCGCCGAAATTCCCGTTTCCTGCAAAAGCCGGACCGCGCGCTTGCGCGCTTCGACCGCGCTGACCGGCAGATGCGTCTGAATCGTCTCGATCAGTTGCTGGCCGATCGTATACAACGGATCGAGCGAGGTCAGCGGGTCCTGGAAGATCGCTCCGATGTGACGGCCGCGCATCTTGCGCATGTCTTCGTACGGCAGGTTGTCGATCCGCCGCCCATCGAATCGCACTTCGCCGCCGGCGACTCGGCCGGGCGGGTCGAGCAGGCCGATGATCGCAGCGCCGGTCAGCGACTTCCCTGCCCCGGACTCACCGACGACACCGAGGATCTCGCCGGGCGCGATGTCGAAAGACACATCGTCCAAGGCTACCAAGGTGCCGAGACGAGTCGAAAACTCCACCCTCAGGTGACGCACCTCGAGCAGGGGCACACTCATGTCGTAAGGTGAGGCCCGCAGCTGGCCTCGGACCGAAAGGGTCGAGAATGGTTCACGGCGGTGCTGCGCCTATCGCAGGCGCGGGTTCAATGCATCCCGCAGCCAGTCTCCGAAGAGATTGATGCTGAGCGCGATCATCACCAGCATCGTGCCTGGGAAGATGACCAGCCACCACGCGCCGCTGAACAGCTGCTTGTTGCCCTCGTTGATGAATGTCCCCAGCGATGGCGATGTCGGCGATACACCGACGCCGAGGAACGACAACGTCGCTTCGGCCAGGATCGCGGTTGCGACCTGGATCGTCGAGAGCACGAGAACCGGTCCGAGCACATTCGGCAGCACATGGCGGCCCATGATGCGCAGCGGCGAGACGCCGATGACCCGGGCGGCCTGAACGTACTCCTTGTTGCGTTCGACCATGGCTGACCCCCGGACCGCGCGCGCGTACTGCACCCATCCGGGGAGCGCAATCGCGATGATCAGCACGCCGAACGCCAAGGAGTCGTTGGCATTCGGGAACATCGCCCGACCGACTCCCGCGATCAACAACGCAATCAGAATCGACGGAAATGACAGCATGACATCGCAGATCCGCATGATGAGCGCGTCGATGCGTCCTCCGAAGTAGCCCGACACGAGTCCGAGCGTGACGCCGATCAGCAAAGACAGCAACACCGAAGCACCACCGACCAGCAGCGAGATGCGCGCGCCGTACATGAGCGCCGACAGCACATCACGACCCTGTTCATCGGTCCCGAGCATGTACTTCGGCTGACCGCCGTCCATCCACGCTGGTGGCAGCATCGAGTCGCTGAGCTCGAGCGTCGCCAGATCGAAGGGGTTATGGGGCGCTACCCAGCCGGCGAAGGCCGCACAGAAGATGCAGATCGCCGCCACCGCGGCTGCGCCGATCGCGACCGGGGATGACCTGAACGAGTGCCATACATCGCCGCCGAAGAAGCGAGTCCGGACCGTCGGACGGACTGGCAGCGTCGAAGCACCCATCGACGTCGTTCTTGTCGCTTCCCGCGGGATCAATCGGTCAGGGTCAGGCTCCCTTCGACTTCAGGGTGATCCACTTGAAGTACATGTAGTTGTTGGGCAGTTGGACCAGATTGACCTTGTCGCTGGTCGCCCAGGCAAGGGCCTGCTGATGCAGCGGGATGTGCCCGACGTCGTCCTGGTGGATCTTGAAGGCTTCGCGAATCATCTCGTTGCGCTTCTTCTGGTCGGTCTCCGATTGGATCTTGAGCGTCAGCTCATCAAACTTCGGATTGCTGTAGGCGCCGAGGTTGAACTGCCCCTGGCCCTTGTCATTCGGCGTCGCCATGATGGCCGACAGGACATCGTGCGCATCGACGGTGCTCGGGGTCCAGCCCAGCAAGTAGAAGCTGGTGTCCCGACGCAGGATCTTCGGGAAATAGCTTACCTTCGTCTCTGCCTGCAGGTTGATCTTGACGCCGATGCGCGCCAGGTTCGCCGCGACGGCTTGACAGATCGCCGAGTCATTGACGTAGCGGTCGTTCGGGCAGTTCATCGCGACCTCGAAGCCATTGGGGTAGCCCGCCTCGCCCAACAGCTTCTTGGCCGCTTCCGGGTCGTAAGGAAGGCGCTTGTTCATGTCGGTCTGAAAGCCCCTGACCGCCGCACCGATCATCAAGGCGGTCGGCGTCGCGGCGTTGCGCATCACACGGGTCTTGATCGTCTCGATATCGATGGCCTGATAGAACGCACGACGGACCCGCACATCCTTGAACGGATTCTTGCCCTTCACGCTGCTGAACAACAGTTCGTCCCGCTTCTGATCCATGCCCAGAAAGATCGTCCGCAGTTCCGGCCCCTGCATGACCGTGAAGTTCCCCGCCGCCTTGATGCGTTCGACGTCCTGCAGCGGGACCGGCTCCATGACATCGGTCTCTCCCGACAACAGCGCTGCGACCCGTGTCGCGTCGTTGCCGATCGGCGTGAAGACGATATCGTCGACGTTGCCGTCGATCTTCCCCCAATAGTTGAAGTTGCGAACCAGGACGGTTCTCACCGAGGGCTGGCGCTCGCGCAGACGGAAGGGGCCAGTGCCGTTTGCCTTGAAGCTCGCAGTGTTCTCGATCCCCTTGCGTCGATCGACCGGCCGCTCCGCCTTGTTGTCCTCGCACCACTTCTTGCTCATCATGCCGAGCGTTGTAAGGGTATCGGGAAGGATCGGATACGGTGCGGTCGTCTCGATCTCGACGGCGTGCTCACCCACCTTGCGGACTTCCTTGATCGGGTTCGTGTAGCCCTTCATGTCGGAGCCATCGCCCGCGGCTCGCTTGAACGTGAACACGACGTCATCGGCCGTGAACGGCGTGCCATCGTGAAACTTGACGTTCTGACGCAGATCGAAACGCCAGACGGTCGGACTCTGCTGCGTCCACTTGGTCGCGAGCGCCGGGGCGAGGCCCATCGTCCTGTCGCGTTCGATGAGGGATTCGTAGACGTTCCCCGTGAAACTCAGCTGAAGGCTTTCGTTGAGCGAATGCGGGTCCATCGACTGCACATCCCCTTGGTTGGAGACGCGCAGGGTGACCGCACCCGCGAACGCACAGGTGAATGCGAGCGTAGCCGCGCAGACGATGCGTGAGAACTTCATGGGGACTCCTCGATTCATGGCCCAGCGGTGATCCGTTCAACTGCCAGACGTTTCGGAGTGACGGATTGTGGATGAGCGAATGAGGCACCGCAGGTGGCACCAACCCGAATGAGCTCGATTGACCCTGAGGAGCTTAGTGGCCCCCTGTCGGGCGCTCGACCCGCAAGCGAGGGTCGACAACGAAGTACAGCAGATCGACGACAAGGTTGATGACAACGAAAATCAAGGCGATCAGGCAGAGGTATGCCGCCATCACCGGAATGTCGGCAAAAGTCACCGCCTGGATGAACAGCAGACCCATGCCGGGCCATTGGAAGACTGTCTCGGTGATGATTGCAAAGGCGATCAGCGAGCCGAGCTGGAGGCCGGTGATGGTGATGACGGGGACCAAGGTGTTCTTGAGGGCGTGACTGAAGTACACCGCGCGATTCGGCAGGCCGCGCGCGCGCGCGAACTTGATGTAGTCGCTGCGCAGGACCTCGAGCATTTCGGAGCGCACCAAACGCATGATCAGGGTCAGTTGAAAAACGGCCAGCGTGATGGCGGGCAGGATCAAGTGCTTCCAACCGTCGACCGACAAATAGCCCGTGGTCCAGGCGCCGAGGGCGACGACCTCGCCGCGTCCAAAGCTTGGCAGCCACTTCAGGGTGACCGCGAACAGCAGGATCAGCAGGATGCCGATCAAGAAAGTCGGCAGCGACACGCCGATCAACGACAGCGTCATCAGTGTCTGCGACAGAAGCGTGCCACGCCGCAGCGCGGAATAGACGCCCATCGGAATGCCGATCACCAAGGCGATCAGGGCCGCGGTGAACGACAGTTCGAGGGTCGCCGGCAGGCGCTCGGCGATCAGCGAAGAGACTTTTCGGCCCTGTCGCAGGCTCAGCCCGAATTCGCCCTGGGCGGCATGCTGGACGAAGTGCGCGACCTGGATCGGGAACGGACGATCGAGCCCCAGGTCGGAGCGCATCTGCTGGCGTTGCTCAGGGGTCGCGTCCTGGCCGAGGATGTTGGTCACGGGGTCGCCGACATACTGGAACAGCATGAAGGCGATGAATGCGACGCTCAGCATCACCAACAACGCCTGGAGCAGTCGGCGGACGACGAATGCGAGCATTGGGAACGATGTCGGGGACTGGAGCGCGGCGAGCGGACATTGCGGATGACAGCAAAAGCAAGACCAAGCGTCAAAGGGGAATGCCCGACGATGAGAGGCCCGAACGATTGCAGTTAGCAAAAGAAAGGCCGCCCGAAGGCGGCCTTTCAAACGCTCCCTAGCCAGCTTGCGCTAGGCAAGCACCGGTCAGAAGAAGTGACGCAGACCGAATTCGATGCCTTGCGACTTGCCGCTCGAGGACGCCAGACCGGTTGAACCGGGAAGGGCGTAGCGGGTACCGTCCTTGTTGTCGAGCAACGAAGCGGTCGTGTACACGGCGGTCCGCTTGGACAGGTTGTACTGGAGAGTGCCCTTGACCTGCTCCAGCTTCGTGCTCACGCCGCCGTTGTTGTACTCGCTGCGGTCGTAGCCCAGGTGAACTTCGGCTTGGCCGAACGGGATCACGCCGCTGATCGAGGCCATCTTCTCCTTCGCGCTGCGCAGCTTGTCCTCGTTGTAATAACCGAGCAACTTGAAGAACCCGAAGTCAAACGAACCGCCGATGTTGTAGGTATCTTGCGTATCCTCGGCTCCGGCGACGGCGCTTACAGTTCCGGCAGGAAGGGCACCGCTGGCAACCACGTTGGCAGGATAGGCTGTGCCGAAGCGCAGCTGGCCGGCAGAGATCGCGACGTCAAAAGGACCCGCAGCGAAGCCGATGCGGCCACCGACATAGCGGCCCGGCCGGTCAAAGCTCGAGGCGCCTTCATTGGCCGAGGCCATCACCTGTCCATAGAGGCCGCCGAGGATGGACGGCAGGAAATACCCGAGCGAGTTGTCCTGGCGGGTGCCGCCGTACAGTTGGCGGACGTTCAGCGAGCTGCCAAGGCCATTGGTGCCGAAGGCATCGAAAATGGTCTGATTCCAGAACGTCGGCGTGTAGTCGCGGCCCATTCGGAATTCACCGAAGTTGCCGAACAGGCTGACCGTCGAACGGCGATTCCAGAACTTTGATTGAGAAGCAATATTGTTTGAAGTGGTATTGTTGGTGCCCGAATCGGCGTTGATGCCTGACAACAGAGTGAAGCCGGCACGCAGCCCACCACCCAGGTCTTCCACGCCCCGGATTCCCAACTGGCTGCTGTTGATACCGTCGGTGGCCAAGCTGTAGCGATCTTGCTGGCCATCGGTCTTCACATAGCGACCGGCCGTGTCAAGCGTTCCGTACAGCGTGACGGAAGATTGCGCCGACGCAACGCCGGCATACGCGCCCAGTACTGCGAGAGCGAGCAGAGATTTTTTCATTGCAACTATCTCCTAGGTTGAACAAAGGGTCCCGATCAGGAGCACCCGCTGGGGGCAGATCAGGCGCAACCCCCTCAGCGGAAGTTGTGTGTATTGCACCAGACGGCTTGTGCCCTGGAAAGCTCCGCCGAGCAAAAAAGGCCTTTATGTTGTCTGGGCACAACGAGGCGGCCGGTGCTCAAGCTGGGACATGCGCATTGAGCCAGACGTGCGCTGTCGCGGCCGGTGCGAGCGCCCATTCGCGCCCACAATTCAGTCGTGAACGAACGAGAAATGACGCCGGTAGACCGGGTTCTGGTGCTGGCAGATACCGCCCTCCGCGCCATGACCGGCTCTTTTGCGGCGACTCGATCCGCACCGGCTCCAGGCGGGGGCGCCGCAGACCTGAGCAACGCCGAGAAAGACCTTTCCGGCGCCCTGATGCGGGTGAACCACGTCGGTGAGGTGTGCGCTCAGGCCCTGTACACCGCCCAAGCGCTCGCGACGCGCAACCGTACGTTGCGCCTCCAGTTCGAGAAAGCCGCTCGTGAAGAGACGGATCACCTCGCCTGGACCCGGGATCGCCTTAGGCAACTCGGCGCGCGGCCCAGCCTGCTGAATCCGCTCTGGTATGCGGGCGCTTTTGGAATCGGCTTGCTCGCCGGCCGTGCCGGCGATGCGATCAGCCTGGGTTTCGTGGTCGAGACCGAGCGCCAGGTGGAGCAGCATCTCCAGAGTCACCTGGACCGGCTGCCGGCCGGAGATGCGAACTCGCGTGCAGTCGTCGAACAGATGAAGCGCGACGAAGCCGGGCACGCCGCCAGTGCCGAGCAGGCCGGTGCTGCCGCGCTTCCCCTACCGGTGCGATGGGCCATGAGGCTGGCGGCGAAGGTCATGACCACCACGGCGCACCGCCTCTGACGCCAGTCACACCGCGGCGATTTCGAAGCTGGCCGTCATCGCCGCAGTCTTTCCTAGCATGGCGCTTGCGGAACAGTATTTCTCGTGCGAAAGGCGCACCGCGCGGCGGACAGCGGCCTCCGTGAGGTCCCGGCCCGTGACTCGAAAATGCATGTGGATTTTGGTAAAAACCTTCGGATCCGTCGTCGCGCGCTCCGAGTCGACCTGAACGCGACAGGCAGTCACGTCGTGCCGACCTCGACGCAGGATCAGCACGACGTCGTAGGCGGTACACGCGCCGGTGCCGGCAAGGACTGTTTCCATTGGCCGGGGAGCCAGGTTTCGCCCGCCCCCGTCCGGCGCCCCGTCCATCGTCAACAAGTGACCGCTCCCGGTCTCCGCTACAAAAGCCATGCCACTGTCAGGCACCCAGTCGACCGTGCATTTCATGAACGACCTTCGTTGAATCCGGTCAAATTGTGCCTTTGTTGGCAATCCACCCCCTAGGGGGACGGTGTCACATCGATCGATATTGCACTGCAGCAAAAAACCACTACACTCACTTTCACTCGACTCCGACTGCATCGACAGTTATCGAACCGGTTGTCTCCTCCACCTCCTCCATTGGTGGATTCGGCCCAAGGCAGCAATGCCTTGGGCCCTTTTATTTTCGCCCTTGCTTCACGGCAAGGCGTGGTGTCACCGGCCCGACTTATCATCCGCCGCCGTCCGGCAAGGAAGCGGGAGCGCAGGTGGTAGCAAAGTCGAAATCCGCGGTGCCAGCCAGCCGGGAATTCCGCTCCGGGCTGTCGCTCGCCGACTACCTGCAGAAGATCCTCACCGCCCGTGTCTATGACGTTGCGGTCGAGACGGCGCTCGAGCGCGCTCCTGGGCTTTCCACGCGTCTGGGCTGCAACGTCCTCCTCAAACGGGAAGACACCCAGCCGGTGTTCAGCTTCAAGTTGCGGGGCGCCTACAACAAGATGGCGCACCTGAACCGGGCTCAGTTGCGGCGAGGCGTGATCTGTGCGTCGGCCGGCAATCACGCTCAAGGCGTGGCGCTGGCTGCCAATCGTCTCAAGTGCAAAGCGATCATTGTGATGCCAGTGACCACCCCCTCGCTGAAGATCGATGCCGTGCGGGCGCTTGGCGGCGAGGTCGTGCTGCACGGTGACAGCTACTCGGATGCGTACGTTCACTCGATGCACCTGAGGACCGCCCAAGGACTGACCTTCGTGCACCCGTTCGACGACCCCGACGTCATCGCCGGACAGGGCACGATCGCGATGGAGATCCTGCGTCAGCACCAGGCGCCGATCGACGCCGTCTTCGTCGCAATTGGGGGCGGGGGGTTGATCTCGGGCATTGGGGCGTACATCAAATCGGTTCGCCCCGAGATCCGGGTCATCGGTGTTCAGATGACCGATTCGGATGCCATGCTGCAGTCGGTCGAGGCGGGAAAGCGGGTCCAGCTCGCCGACGTCGGGCTCTTTTCTGATGGAACCGCGGTGAAGCTGGTCGGCGAGGAAACGTTCCGGCTGGCCCGCGAAGTGGTCGACGAGTTCGTGGTGGTCGACACCGATGCCGCCTGCGCTGCGATCAAGGACGTCTTCCAGGACACCCGGAGCATTCTCGAACCCGCCGGAGCGCTCGGCGTCGCGGCAATCAAGCAGTACTGCGCCGATCACTCGACGAAGGGGAAGACCTTCGTCGCGATCACCTGCGGCGCGAACATGAACTTCGACCGCCTGCGCTTCGTGGCGGAGCGCGCCGAGGTTGGCGAGGAACGCGAAGCATTGTTCGCGGTGACGATTCCCGAAGAGCGAGGCAGCTTCCGCCGCTTTTGCGAGCTGCTCGGACCGCGGGCGGTCACCGAGTTCAACTACCGGATCGCGGACGCGAAGGTCGCGCATGTCTTCGTCGGCATTGCGACGGTCAACCGGGATGAGTCACGCAAGCTGGTCCGCACGTTCGTCAAGCACGGCTTCGCCACGCTGGACCTCACCGACGACGAACTCGCCAAGCAGCACGTTCGCCACATGGTCGGCGGACGCAGCCCGCTGGCGCACGACGAGCGGCTGTACCGCTTTCTTTTCCCGGAGCGGCCTGGCGCCCTGATGCGCTTCCTGTCGACCATGCCGGGAGGCTGGAACATCAGTCTGTTCCACTACCGGAACCAGGGCGCCGACTACGGGCGCATCCTCGTCGGCATGCAGGTGCCGGCTGCCGACAAGGCGTCGTTCCGAAAGTTCCTGCGAGGCCTCGCTTATCCTTGCCAAGACGAAACGGACAATCCAGCGTATCGCCTCTTTCTGGCCTGAGGTCTCGAGCGATGCCCTTCCAGCGTCCCGTCATCACCCCGATTGCGAATATGCCGCTGGAGCAGGCACTTCTTCGCAAGTTACAGCGCCGCAGCGAATCGACCGGCAGCATGGGTGAACTGGAACCGCTCGCGGTACAACTCGGCTTGATACAGAACTCGCTGAAGCCGACGTTCGATGCTCCGCAGATCGTGGTCTTCGCCGGTGACCACGGACTCGCGGTCGACGGCATCGGCAGCGATCTGGGGAGATCGACCGATGAACTGGTCCGCACCCTGCTGACCCTGCAGATGCCGCTTGCCGCGTTCGCCAAGCTGCAGGGCTTGCAGTTGTCGGTGGTCGACAGCGGCATGTCGGAACCGGTGCCGCCCCACGCCCGGCTGCTCGCCCGAAAGATTGCACACGGAACGCGCAATGCGCGGGCCGGCCCGGCGATGTCGCAGGATCAGGTCGGCGCCGCGATCCGCGCCGGCATGGAGATCGCCAGATCCTTGCCCGGCAACGTGCTGGCTTGCGCCGGAATTGGAGTCGGCTCGTACGAGAGCGCCGCATTGGTGCTGGCGCGGCTGACTCACACCGAGCTCGGCAAGTTCCTTCCCCCGAGCTCCGGCAATCTCGCTTCGGACGTTTCCGGGCTCTCGATTCTCGAGAGCGCGCTCGCACGCAACAAGGACGCAGCGGAGCCGCTCGCTGTGCTGGCCGCCTTCGGCGGCTTCGAGACCGCGATGATGGTCGGGCTGATGCTCGTCGCGGCGAGCGAACGCCATCTGATCCTCGCTGATGGGCTCACCGCCTTTGCCGCGCTCTCGGTGGCATCGCACCTGTCGCCGGCGGTCACCGATTACTGCCTGTTCTGCCGCAGCCACAGCCGCAAGGGGATCGACGAGGCGCTCGTTCAGTTCAAAGCCGCTGCGTTGCTGGAAGTCGGCATCGAAAGCGCCGATGGCACCGGCGCCACGCTCGCTTGGCCACTGGTGCGCACCGCCGCAGCGCTACTGGCGGAAGTCAAGGAGGCGGGTGAATACGTGCCGACGGTACCCGGGACACTTGTCTAGCAGCCGCCTCGATCGTCGACGGCATGTCAATCGCGCGTCGCAGCGCTATCGACGTTGCAGCGCTATTGCGTCTGCGGGCTGCCGGGCGTCACCGGGCCCGACGGTATGCCGCCCGGCGCGCCGGGGAACGGCGGCGCCGCGGCCGGCGCGGGCGCCGGTGCAGAGGTATGCGGTGAGCCGAAGGCTGGCAAAGAACCGGTGGCTGCCGGCGGCAGGCGCGGAATCTCCAGCACGACCGGCGGCGATCCTTGAGTCGAACCGATGGAGACGGTACGCAGGCTGACCGACTGCAGCACCAGATCGCCGTCCAGATGCGCGCCGACGGCGTATGCTCGCGGCGGTTTGCCGTCCACCGCGATCAATGCAACACCGGCGCCTTCGCTGTTAGCGCGAGCCTGCTTCGGCGCCATGATGCCGAGCAGCCGAAACCGCGATACGGCTTCC
>Ga0207701_10001108_pt1 | contig 28454 bp, 27 predicted proteins | sample KBSSwiSSwithPhiX_FD_184294 | JGI IMG/M metagenome (GOLD analysis project Ga0207701, IMG submission 184294) | Switchgrass rhizosphere bulk soil microbial communities from Kellogg Biological Station, Michigan, USA, with PhiX - S5 (SPAdes) (version 2) | ecosystem: Environmental > Terrestrial >... | reverse complement strand
GCTGTGGAACGCGGCCCACGAGCGTTGGTATGGCTGGGACGGGGGGCCGACAGCATCTGGTCGCAGGCGATCCGGCCGCTGCTCGACCCGCGCGAAATGGCCGGCAGCGCGGCCCATGTCGAAGCGGTCGTCGCCGCCGACCCCGATCTGGCCTGCCGCTTCGAGCGCGCGTTTGGCCGGCCCACCACACGCGGCGATTCGGAGCGCACGCTGGTCGACGTCGCGAAGGCCATCGGCGCGTTTGTCGGCACGCTGGTGTCCGGCCGGACCGCGTTCGATGAATTCCGCGATGCGCTGGTAGCGGGCGACCGGCGCGCCGCAGCGCGCTATCCCGCCGACGCGCAGCGCGGCCTGCGGCTCTTCGTCGGGCCCGGCCGTTGCACGACCTTCCACGTCGGGCCCATGTTCACCCATGGCGAGTTCGGCGACATCGGCCTGCCGTTCTTCGTGCGGCCGGGGCAGGTCGATCCCGGCCGGCACGCCGGCATCGCCGCGCTGCGCGCGAGCCCGTTCAACCTGCTGTCGCGTCACGCCGATACGGCCGACGGCGACGTCGCGCTGAAGACGCGCCACGTCGAGCCGCAGCACCGCAACTTCGGCGAGTTCAAGGTGCCGAGCTTGCGCAACATCGCCGAGACGGCGCTGTACATGCACGACGGCCAGTTGCCGACGCTCGATGCCGCTGACGCACTACGTCGATCTGCACCTCGACCGGCTGCATGCCGACGGCCAGCAGATCCTGCAACCGCTGCGTATCGATGCGCGCGAGCGCGCCGACATGGTCGCGTTCCTGAAGACGCTTTCCGATCCGCACGCTCGCGCCTGGCAGGCGCCGGCGGCGAGCGACTGCGTGCCGAGCGTTCGCCGGTCCACCCTCAGTACGACTTCGGCTGGTCCAGCACCTTCTCGGCGATGAACGACAGGATCATCTGCTCGGTGACCGGCGCGATGCGCGTGATCATGACTTCGCGCAGCAGCCGCTCGACGTGGTACTCCTTCGCATAGCCAAAGCCGCCGTGCGTCAGCACCGCCTGCAGGCAGGCATCGTAGCCGGCGCGCGCACCGAGAAACTTCGCGACGTTCGCCTCGGCCCCGCACGGCTGCTGCTGGTCGTACAGCCAGGCGCCCTTCATCGTCATCGCCCACGCCGCCTCGAGCGCCATCCAGCGCTCGGCCAGCGGATGCTGGATGCCCTGGTTCTGGCCAATCGGGCGCCCGAACACAATCCGTTCGCGCGCGTACTTGGCGGCGCGGCTCAGTGCGTCCTGGCCGATCGCGATCGCTTCGGCGGCGACCAGCAGGCGCTCCGGGTTCAGGCTGTGCAGGATGTACGAGAACCCCTTGCCCTCGTCGCCGATCCGGTCGCTCTCGGGGATGAACAGGTCGTCGATGAAGATCGCGTTCGAGTCGACCGCCTTGCGGCCCATCTTGGCAATCCGGTGCACTTCGATCTTGCTGCGATCGAGGTCGGTGTAGAAGATCGTGATGCCGTCGGTCGGGCGCGCGCAGTCCTCGAGCTTCGTGGTGCGCGTCAGCAGCATCACCTTGCTCGCGACCTGCGCGGTCGAGGTCCAGACCTTCTGGCCGTGCACGCGGTAGCCGCCCGGCACCTTCTGCGCAAAGGTCTTGATCGCGGTCGTGTTGAGCCCGGCGTCGGGCTCGGTGAAGCCGAAGCAGCACCGGTCCTGGCCCGCGACCAGGCGCGGCAGCCAGCGCTGGCGCTGCTCCGGCGTGCCGAAGACGACGATCGGATGGGGGCCGAACAGGTTGATGTGGACCGTCGATGCCGCCGCCATCCCGCCGCCATGGCTCGCGACCTCGTGCAGCATGATCACGGCCTCGGTGACGCCGAGGCCGGCGCCGCCGTACTCCTGCGGCATCGTGATGCCGAGCCAGCCGGCGTCGGCCATCGCGCGATGAAACTCGCGCGGGAACTCGCCGTCGTCATCGCGCGCCAGCCAGTAGGCGTCGTCGAATGACCGCACCACGGCGCCGACGCCTTCGCGGATCGGCCGATGGTCGTCGCTGACCGAGAAGTCCATCGTCGTCTCCGCTGTGCCGTTTCGATGCCCATCGTACGCAGGTGCCGATGCGGAAAGGTGACCGCAGCCCGGGCGCCGCTGCCGCGAAGTCCTGTTGTTGAAGAAGCGCCACGCGGTGTCGATTCCGGACTCCGCTGTTCGTCGTGCAGGGGAGAGCGCCTGCCGAAGGCGTCCGTTCAACCCATCCTGAAGGAGCTGCCACCATGCAGAAGATCACCCCGTTCCTCTGGTACGCGAAGGAGGCCGAGGAGGCCGCGGCGTTCTACGCGGCGACCTTTCCCGACTCGCGCGTCGTCCGCGTCACGACGATGCAAAGCGACTCGCCGAGCGGTCCGCCGGGCTCGGTCAAGGTCGTCGAGTTCGTGCTGTTCGGCCAGTCGTTCACCGCGATGAGCGCCGGGCCGCTCGATCCCTTCAACCACGCGGTCTCGTTCGTCGTCAGCTGCGACGACCAGGCCGAGGTCGACCGCTACTGGAACGCGCTGCTCGCGAACGGCGGCGCACCCGAGCAATGCGGCTGGCTGAAGGATCGCTACGGCTTGTCGTGGCAGATCGTGCCGAAGGTCATGTTCGAGATGATGGCCGACCCCGATCGGGCGAAGTCGAAGCGTGCGTCCGACGCGATGATGACGATGGTGAAGTTCGACATCGCGAAGCTCGAGGCCGCCTACCGCGGGTGACGGCAAGCGCCCGCGCTCTCGGGCGCGGTTTCGGCCGCCGCCAATACGATGCGGTATACCTCGGCGCATCGGCCCCATGGCCGAATGCAGGAGAAACCGCAGATGGACACCCCCGAGGGCCACCGCCCCGAGAGCATTGCCGCCCAGGCGCTGGGCTGGATCGACGAGGCGACGCGCGCCATCACGCCGCCGATCCACGTCTCGACGACCTACATCCGCGACCCCGACAACCAGTACCGCACGGGCCGCGTCTACGCACGCGCGGACAACCCCGCGTTCGATCAGGCCGAGGCGGTGGTCGCGCGGCTCGAAGGGGGCGCGCAGGCGGCGCTGTTCGCATCGGGCATGGCTGCGGCGACCGCCATCTTTCAGGCTCTTGCGCCCGGCGACCATGTGCTGGCGCCGAAGGTGATGTACTGGTCGTTGCGCAACTGGCTGATGGGCTTCGCGACGCACTGGGGCCTGCAGGTCGAGCTGATCGACATGACTGACCCGGCGGCAGTCGAGGCGGCGCTGCGACCCGGCCAGACGCGGCTGGTGTGGATCGAGACGCCGGCGAATCCGCTCTGGACCATCACCGACATCGCCGCGACCTCGGCGGCCGCCCACCGCGCCGGCGCGCTCGTGGCGGTCGACTCCACCGTCGCGTCACCGGTGCTGACGCGGCCGATCGAGCATGGTGCCGACCTCGTGATGCACGCGGCCACCAAGTACCTGAATGGCCACTCCGATCTGATCGGCGGGGTGCTGGTCACGCGCGAGGACAACGACTTCTGGAAGCGGGTCCGGATGATCCGTGCTCAGCTCGGCTCGACCCTCGGCTCGTTCGAGGCGTGGCTGCTGCTGCGCGGCATGCGCACGCTCTTCCTGCGCGTCCGGGCGGCGTCGCAATCGGCGCAGCGCATTGCCGAGCACTTCGCGCAGCACGAGCACGTCGAGGCGGTGCTCTACCCGGGGCTGCCGGCGGCGAGCGGCCACCCGGTGGCGGCGCGCCAGATGCAAGGCGGCTTCGGCGGCATGCTGTCGATCCGCGTGAAAGGCGGCGAAGCAGCCGCCGTCGCGACCGCAGCCAACGTGAAGTTGTGGAAGCGTGCGACCTCGCTCGGCGGCGTCGAAAGCTTGATCGAGCATCGCGCCAGCGTCGAAGGCGCCGGCACGCCGGCGCCGGCCGATCTGCTCCGGCTGTCGGTCGGCATCGAGGACTGCGGGGATCTGATCGCCGATCTCGAACAGTCGTTGCAACAGGCGAGCCGCTAGCCGGCTGCAGAGCCGGCCGCCGGTGATGCCGGTTGCGGCCGTCGAAGGTCGAGTCGCCCGGTCGCCTGTTCGTGGCGACTAGAGAGCCCGACGCATCGCATCCCAACTCGTGGCGAGCGCGGCGCGATGCTCGGGGGCCGCGATGTCGATCAACGCCCGCGCGCGTGCATCGAGGCCGAGATGCCGGATCTCGGCGCTGCCGTGTTCGGTGACGACGACGTCGGCGAGCTGACGCGGCAGCGTGCACAGCGCCTGCGCGCCGAGGGCGTGCACGATGCGCGAGACGCTGCCCGTCTTCGCCGTCGCGCCGACGCAGATCAGCAAGCGGCCGCCCGGCGAGGCGAGTGCGCCTTGCGCGAACGCCGGTAGCCCGCCGGCACCCGCTTGGATCGCACCCTGAACTCTTTCCGCGTTGACTTGGCCGAACAGGTCGACCTCGACCGCACCATTGATCGCGATGAAGCGCGGTGTGGCTGCGATCGTCGCGACGTCGTGAGTATGCGAAGCGTCGGCCAGCCAGAGCGGCTCGAGTCGGGCGGCGAAGTCGTGGAATGCCGCTTGCCCGAGCACCACGCCGGTCGTGATGCGCGCATCGCGGTCGAGCGCGCCGGCTTCCCATAGCCGTTGCAGCGCGCCCGACACCATGCCGGCATGCACGCGCAGGTACCGATGACCCGTCAGAGCATCGGCCAGCGCGGACGGTACCGAGCCGATGCCGAACTGCAGCGTGTCGCCGTCGCGGACGAACGCGGTGACATGCATGCCGATGCGCGCCTCGACCGCGCCGCCGTTCGACTCGGCATACTCGATCAGCGGGGCATCGGCTTCGACCATGCCGTCGAGCTCCGACACATGAACCCGAAAGCTTCCGCGCGTGCGCGGGAGTCGCGGGTTCAGGTGGGCGATGCGGCGTTTCGCCGGCGTCCACATCAGCGGCACGAAGTCGCTGGCGAGCCCCGCGCTGCACCATCCGTCGCCGTCCGGCGGCGTCAGCTGCGCCATCGCGACGTCGACCGGCGGCATCGTGCGCAGGTGGCGAACGATGCCGGGGTAGTCGAGGCTCAACAGGTCGGCTCGTCCATCCGCCAGCCCCGACCGCACCGACGGCGACATGAAGAACGCGGTCTGGCGGACGGTCGGGTCGAGCGCCAGGTAGTCGATGCGGTCGATGCTTGGAAACTGCACGCCGATGAACGTGACGCCGCGAGCGCGCTCCGGATCGGCGCGCAGCTCGTCGTGCAGCAGCGCTGATTCGCCGCTCAGCCCCGGGACGAAGACCCGCATACCGGGCTGCAAGGCATCGATCAGGCGCTTCATGGCGCGACGGTAGCAGGCACGAGGGAACGGTCGTGGCTTGGAGCGTTCGCTCTTCGGCTCTTCCCCTACGCCCCCGCGCCGTCGCCTATCACCAGGAGTGTCGGCCATTGCCGAGTCGCAAAGTCTGATTCAAGGCTCATGCGACGTGTCGCGTTGCTGCGCGCGAAGCGTCGCGAGCGGCTCTCGCGCCCCACCGTTCAGGGTTATCCGGGGCTGAGCCGCATCGCAGATGCGGCGAGACTGCCCTCCCGCACGACGAGGAGACCACGGATTGGCAGCGAACACCGTTGTGTTGCGCGACTGGCTGCGCGACCGGCGCGGTCTCGACCTCGCCGACTACGAGGCGCTGCGGCGCTGGTCGGTCGATCACCTGGCCGACTTCTGGCAGGCGCTTTGGGATTACTTCGAGCTCACGTCGCCGACCCCACACCGCCAGGTGCTCGCCGATGCGCAGATGCCGGGCGCGCGCTGGTTCGACGGGGCACAGCTCAACTACGTCGACCAGGTCCTGCGCCATGCATCGGCCAGCGATGCCGCCGGCGCGCCGGCGCTGATCTTTCGCAACGAGCGGCTGCAGCGCGAGGGACGCAGCGTCGAGATCAGCTGGTCGATGCTCGCCGAGCAGGCCGCCGCACTGGCGGCAACCTTGCAGCAGCTCGGCGTGCAGCGCGGCGATCGGGTCGCCGCCTACCTGCCGAACATCCCGCACGCGGTGGTCGGCTTCCTGGCCTGCGCGTCGATCGGTGCGATCTTCAGCATGTGCGCGCCGGACATGGGCGTCGCGACGGTGCGCGACCGCTTCATGCAGATCGAGCCGAAGGTGCTGATCGCCGCCGACGGCACGGTCTATGGCGGCAAGGTCGTCGATCGGCGGTCGACCGTGGCCGCACTGCTCGCGGAGCTGCCGAGCCTTCAGGCCCTCGTCCTCGTGCCGTATCTCGAAGAGGCCGGTGCATCCGGCGCGCCGTTCGGGTTCGACCCCGGCGCCTGGAGCGGTCGCGTGATGACCTGGGCGCATGCGCTGGCCACGGCGGCGCTCGTCGCCCCCGAGCCGGTGCCGTTCGACCACCCGCTCTGGATCGTCTACAGCAGCGGCACGACGGGGCTGCCGAAGGCGATCGTGCACGGCCACGGCGGCGTCGTGCTCGAGATGCTGAAGCTGCATGCGTTCCATCTCGACCTGCGGCCGAGCGCGACGAGCGGCGAGCGCTTCCACTGGTTCAGCAGCTCGGGCTGGGTGATGTGGAACCTGCACATCTCGGCGCTGCTCCTCGGCACGACGGTGTGCCTCTACGAAGGCCATCCGTCGTTCCCCGAGCCTGACACGTTGTGGCGCTATGCCGATGCGGTCGGCGCGACATTCCTCGGCGCCGGCGCCGCGTATTGGGCGTCTTGCATGAAGGCCGGCGTCGAGCCGCGCCGCCATGCCGACGTCTCGCGCCTGCGCGCGCTCGGCTCGACCGGCTCGCCGCTCGCGCCCGAGGCCTACGCGTGGGGCGCCGCGCAGGTCGGCGAGCACGTGTGGTGGTGCGTGATCTCGGGCGGCACCGACATCGCGAGCGCGTTTCTCGGCGGCACGCCCGAGCTGCCGACCGTCGCCGGCGTGATGCAGGCGCGCTGCCTCGGCACCGACGTGCAGGCCTGGAACGAGGCCGGCGAGAGCCTCATCGACGAGGTCGGCGAGCTCGTCTGCGTGCAGCCGATGCCGTCGATGCCGCTCTACTTATGGGGCGACGCCGACGGCCGGCGCTACCGCGACAGCTACTTCGACGTCTATCCCGGTGTCTGGCGCCACGGCGACTGGCTGCGCATCACGCCGGACGGCGGCGCGATCGTCTATGGCCGGAGCGACGCGACGCTCAATCGGCACGGCCACCGGCTTGGTACCGCCGAGCTGTACCGCGTGGTCGAAGCGGTGCCGCGCGTTTTCGACAGCCTCGTGATCGACATCGAACACCTCGGCCGGCCGAGCTGGATGCCGCTCTTCGTCGTGATGCGCGAGGGCGACGCACTCGACGACGATTTGCGCAACGAACTGCGCCAGCGCATCCGCGACGGCGTCTCGCCGCGCTTCCTGCCCGACGAGATCGTGCAGGTCGCCGAGATCCCGCGCACCTTGACCGGCAAGAAGCAGGAGCTGCCGGTCAAGAAGCTGATGCTCGGCCGCGCGCTGGCCGAGGTCGTCAACCGCGACGCGTGCGCGAACCCGGCCGCGTTCGATTGGTACGTCGACTACGCGAAGCGTCGCACGCCGGCGACCTGAAATTCATCGAAGGAACACGTGATGCAAAGACTACTGGAAGGCAAGGTGGCGCTCGTCACCGGCGGCGGCCGCGGGCTCGGCCGCGCGATCGCGCTCGGCCTCGCGCAGGCCGGCGCGAAGGTCGTCGTCAACGACCTCGGCGCATCGCTCGACGGCACCGTCGGCGGCGAGCAGCCGGCGCTCGAGGTCGTGCGCGTGATCGAATCGGCCGGCGGCCAGGCGCTCGTCGACGGCGGCTCGGTCGCCGACTGGAACGCGGCCCACCAGATGGTCGCGGCCGCGGTCGACAGGTTTGGCCGCATCGACATCGTCGTCAACAACGCCGGCATCCTGCGCGACGTGATGTTCCACCGCATGAGCGAGGCGGAGTTCGACGCGGTCGTCGCGGTTCACCTGAAGGGCAGCTTCAACGTCAGCCGGGCGGCGGCGCCGCACTTCAAGGGGCAGGGCAGCGGCTGCTATGTGCACATGACGTCGACCTCGGGGCTGATCGGCAACTTCGGGCAGGCCAACTACAGCGCGGCCAAACTCGGCATCGCCGCGCTGTCGAAATCGATCGCGCTCGACATGCAGAAATTCGGCGTGCGCTCGAACGCGGTTGCGCCGTTCGCCTGGACGCGGATGATCGACTCGATCCCGGCCGAGACGCCGGAGCAGAAGAAGCGCGTCGAGGGGCTGAAGAAGCTCGAGCCGGAAAAGGTCGCGCCGTTCGTCGTCGGGCTCTGCACCGACGCGGCGCGCGACGTCACCGGGCAGATCTTCGGCGTGCGCAACAACGAGATCTTCCTGTTCAGCCAGCCGCGGCCGGTGCGCAGCGCGCACAAGGGCGACGGCTGGACGCCCGAGAGTGTGGTCGAAACCGCACTGCCGATGCTGCGTGCCCACTTCTACGCGCTCGACCGGTCGAGCGATGTGTTCACGTGGGATCCGGTCTGACGCGCGATGGCATTCGGCAGCAACAGGATGCGTCGCGCGCTCGAGCGCAGGGCGGTGAGCCGCCGCGATCACAGGCGCAGGACAGGTAAGCTGCCGACGTCCCAGGCCTTTACGTCGGAGCCCGCACGATGATCTTTCCCGTCACCGAACACGTCGCGAAGACGGACCGCCACACGACCGCCTACCTCGCTTGCGGGGCCGACGACGCGCCGCTGATCGTCTTCGTGCACGGCTGGCCGGAGCTTTCGTACAGCTGGCGCCACCAGCTGCGCTGCTACGCCGATCTCGGCTTTCGGGCGGTCGCGCCGGACATGCGCGGCTACGGCGGTTCGAGCCGGCCGCCGAAGCTCGAGGACTACAGGATGGAAGCGATCGTCGGCGACATGATCGAGCTGCTCGACGCGCTGGGTCGCGAGTCGGCCGTCTGGGTCGGTCATGACTGGGGTGCGCCGGTGGTCTGGAGCGTGGTGCAGCACCACGCGGCACGGGTTGACGGCGTCGCCAACCTGTGCGTGCCGTATCTGCCGAACGGCTTCTCGGTGCAGTCGCTGGTCCCGCTGGTCGACCGCAACGTCTATCCGCTCGACAAGTTCCCGGTCGGGCAGTGGGACTATCACCTTTACTACGAAGAAAGCTTCGATGCGGCGAGCGCCGCGTTCGAAGCCGATCCGCGCGCGACCGTGAAGGCGCTGTTCCGCCGCGGGCACCCGGGGTCGCGTGGCAAGCCGGCGCCGACTGCGAACATCCGGCGCAACGGCGGCTGGTTCGGCAAGGCCGGACGCGCGCCCGACCTGCCGCGCGACGATGCGATCCTGGCCGAGGAGGACCTCGACCGTTATGCGACCGCGTTGGCAGCGAGCGGCTTCTTCGGTCCCGATGCCTGGTACATGAACGCCGCCGCGAACGTCGCCTATGCCGAGCGTGCGCCGAATGGCGGCCGGATCGCAAAGCCGGCGCTGTTCTTCCACGGTCTGTACGACGTGATCTGCGAGACCGTCGATTCGCCGCTCGCCGGTCCGATGCGCGAGTTCTGCGACGACCTGACCGAGCTGACCGTCCCGGCCGGCCACTGGATGGGGCAGGAGCGGCCTGAGCTCGTCAACGCCGGTCTGGCGCGCTGGCTTGCGCAGAAGTTTCCAAGCCGCTGGCGGATCTAACCGCGCGTCTGTCCGCGACGGACGCTACGGCGGCAGTCGGCCGATGACCTCGACGCCGTCGCCTCTCGGGCGCAGCACGACGCCTTCGCCGGAGCTCGGGTAGACGCCGGTCAGCGCGGTGATGTTGACCTGGTGCGTCGTCACGACCAGCACGCCGGGGCCGCGCCAGCGGCTCAGCGCGGTCTTCGCCTGCGCGGTCTGCGTTGCACCCCGAGCGGCATCACCGAAGAATGAGTTGAAGTTCGGATCGTCGCGAGCCTGCTTCGGAAACGCGAGCTCGGCGGTCTCACGCGTTCGGCACCACTGCGAGGTCAGCACCGCACCGACCGGGACGCGCCGTTCGCGGAACCGCTCGCCGATCCGGCGCGCCTGCGCACGGCCGGTCTCGTCGAGATTGCGCTGGGTGCTGCAGTCGCCAATCTTCAGGCCCGGCGGGTCGCCGCCGCCCGGCGCATTGGCATGCCGGAACAGCACGACCGTGCCGTCCTGCAGCGCGTCCCACGCGGTGTCGGTCGAGGGCTGCGCCGTCGCGGCTGCGGTGCACAGCGAGGCGGCGAGGGCGGTGGTCGCGAGGAGCGGTCGAATGCGCCGAAGCGCAAGGCGAGCGAAGGGGTGCATCGATCGAGCATAGGCCGATCGCTTCGCTGCGTCGAACGTCGGGATAAGGCGCGAAGATCGTGGTCTGGGTGCCGTTCGCATTGACACGGATCAGCCGCCCTGGCGGCAGCAGCGGCGGGCCGCCTCGGCCGGCGAAGCCGCTGCCGATCTGCAGCACGTAGAGCGTGCCGCGCGCATCGAACGCGAGTCTGACGATGTTGGTGAAGCCGCTCGCGACGACCTGCGGCGTGCCGCCTTGGGACGGGACGCGGTAGACGTTGGCTGCGCCGGCCGGGAACGGAAAGCCGGTGAGCTGGCCGGCGTAGAGCCAGCCGTCCGGGCCTTCGACCACCGAGGTCGGCACCGCCTGCATCGGGATCATCGCGCCGGGCGGAAGCCCGAGGAACGGCGGCGCCGGTACCGCGCGCGCCGGGAAAGTTGCGAGCGTCCGCATCGAGCCGTTCGCAGTGATCTCGAACAACGCATTCGCGCCCGCATCGGCGACGACTGCACGTCCCGGCAGCACGACCACGCCGAACGGATTGCTGTCGGCACCGCCCGGAACCGGGTTGTGGGCGGCCTCGAACGCGGCGACGTCGGCGGTCTGCCTCCACTCGCCGGCCACGTTGACCTGTAGCGCGCTGCCGAACAGGGCGGCCTTCGGACCGAGCCCGTTGCGGGCCGCGGCTTCGGCGCCGAGGCCCATCACGAGCCGGCCGTTGGCGGTGCCGGAGAACGAGATGCTGTGCGGACCGGTCGACGCGAAGCCACCGGCGGCAGCCAATGAAGGCAATCCGCCGATGACCTGCACCGGCGGATCGATGCCGAGGCGGTCGATGCGGGTCAGCGCGCCGGTCTCGCCGTAGCAGGCGAGCTGGCCGTCGCCGAGCAGCGCGCAGCGGCCGTTGCCGCCGCGCCCAGCCTCGGTCACGAACAGCTGGCCGTTCGGCGCGAACGCGATGCCGCGCGGGTTGCTGAGTCCGCTGGCGAGCACGTCGACCTTGGGGCGCAGCGGTGGCGACCGACGCGGTCAGCGCGGTCACGGCGAGCAGATGGCGAAGGGGTGGCATGTCGGATCCTCGAAGGGTCGTGCAGGTGGACATCGGGCCGTCACAATGGCTTGGCTTGCCGGCCGAGTCATTGGCGGATTTCTGAATCATTTCTGAACAGGACCCGATGCCCGCGCACCCGCTGCCCGACCGCTTCGCATTCGGCAATTTCGTGCTGGAACGGTCGCAACAGCGGGTCGTGCACCGCGACGGCACGGCGCTCGATCTGCCGCCGCGCCTGTTCGGCGCGCTGCAGCTGTTCATCGATCGCGCCGGCGAGCTGCTTCACAAGGAGACGCTGCTGACGCGGCGCGATCGATGCTCGACCGGTGCTGGGGGTAGGCCGCCTGGTCGAGCACGACCTCGGTCCCGTCGGCGAGGCGCACCTTCGGCCAAGGCAGTTCGGAATCGGCGAGGATGGAATAGGCGGCTGCGCCGCCGCCTGTCACCGGGCCGAGCGTCGCCAGCAGGCCTCGCCGCGCGCATCGAGCGTGTGGTCGGCGCCGCGCAGCACGTCGTTCAACGGCTGGCGATGCTTGCGCAGCGCCGGCTCCTCGGCGCTGAACCGTTCGATCGCCGGACGGCCGAGTGCGATCAGCTCGGGCCGCAGGAACGCATTGGCTTCGTCGAGGCGCGACGACAACAGCTCGGCGCGCTGGCGCAGCTCGAGCGGCGCCGATAGCCCGGTGTCCTCGTCGCTGAGCAGCGCTGCATAGGCGCTCAGCCGCTCCATCCGTTCGGCGAGCATGGCGTTGAGGTCGAGGCAGTCGGCCAGCGGCGCGCCGAGTCGCCGAGATGGCCGCGACACGCCGCGAGGTCGCCGGCTCGCGCCTCGAGCTGTTGCGCTTCGGCCTGCCAGGCGGTGATCGACGGAAAGAGGTCCGAGAGCCGCCAGCGGTCGGGCGCATCGGCGGCGTGGATCGATCCGCACGCCGCGGACAGCACGATCGCGAGCGCGGCCATCGTTCGAGTCGAGTCAGTGAAGTTCATCGTTGCATCGGCGGATTCAGCACCTGCCATTGGACACCTTGACGCGCGCAGAATCGCGCGAATGGAAACACCACCCCAACGAAACCGCGGCACGAGCGATGCGCTCGTGCTGATCGAACGCTCCGACGACGGCTTTGCCACGCTGGTGCTGAACCGGCCGAAGAAGCTGAATACGCTGTCGATCGAGATGCGGCGCGCGTTCGCGGTCGCGATCGATGCGCTCGAGGCGGACGCGGCGACCCGCGTGCTGATCCTGACCGGCGCCGGTCGGTCGTTCAGCGCCGGGCTCGACCTGGACGAGTGGCAGGCACCCGGCATCGTGGCCGCCGCGGCCTATGAGCACGATCCGGTTGCTGCTCTGAAGCAGTTCAGCGGCCCGGTGATCGGTGCGATCAACGGCCTGGCCGTCACCGGTGGCGTCGAGCTCGCGCTGGCCTGCGACGTGCTGATCGCGTCGAGCGACGCCCGCTTCGCTGACACCCATGTGCGCGTCGGCCTGCTGCCGAGCTGGGGCGGCTCGGTGCGGATGGCGCGCCGGATCGGTCTGCACCGCGCGAAGGAGCTGGCGCTGACCGGGCGCTTTCTCGATGCCGAAGAGGCGATGGCCTGGGGCTTCGTCAACAAGGTCGTCGAGCCTAAGCAGCTCCGGCGCGAAGCCGAGGCGATGGCGCGCCAGATGCTCGCCGGCATGCCGGATGCGCTGGTCGCCTACAAGCGCCTGTTCGACGAGGGCGACGCGACCTCGTTCGAGGATGCGCTGCAGAACGAGCGCACCGCCTCGCTCGCCATCAACGGCCCGGTCAGCCAGGCCGAGATCGACGCGCGCCTCGCGCATCTGCGCGGCGAGGGCTGAGCGCGGACGCACGGGTACGCTGCGGCCCGGCGGGCGCTGCTAGCACCGTGTCGATAGGTGAGTTTCCTACCCGGGCCGCGGTCGCTGTCCGACGCCGGGCGCCCGTCCGCCGGCATATCTTGGACGCCACCCACTTCGGAGACAGCCATGGCGAAGAACACAGGCGACGACAGCCGCAAGGGCGCTGTGTCCGGCCGCACCCAGGTACTCAACCCGACGACCGGCGACTACGTGAAGCGCGACGAGAACGGCGAAGGCACCGGCAAGGGCAAGTTCATGGACGTCAAGCAGGACGGCACCAAGTTCAAGGGCGTCGCGACCGAACCCGACGGGCGTCGGAAGAAGGGCTGAGCGCGCCTCTCGCCCTGCCATGGCCGCGCGTGCCATCGCGACGCTGTCCCTGACGTTCGGCCTGGTCTCCATTCCGGTCAAGGTCTATTCGGCGACAGAAAGTTCGTCCGCCGTCCGCTTCAAGCTGATGGGGCGCGGCGGGGCACGGTTGCGCCAGCAGTACGTGGCGGATGAGGTCGATGACGGTGTGTGGGGTTGGACCGGTGAAAGCCAGCCTGCGGTCGATAAAGGGCCAACGGCTCCCAAGGGTCGCCGAACGGAGGGGCGCGACGAGCTGGCCGGATCGAGGGTGGCCCCGCTCGCCGCGGTTGCTGCGATGCCCGCGCGAGCAAGCGCACCGCCGGAGCCCGCTCCAACAGTTTCGGAACGATCGTTCAACGCCCCGGTCGTTGAGCGCGACGACATCGTCAAGGGCTACGAGTTCGAGAAGGGCCGCTTCGTCCTCTTCACACCGGCCGAGCTGAAGGCGCTGCAGGACGCGTCGCGGCAGACGATCGACATCGTCTCCTTCGTCCCCGAGCGCGCCGTCGACCCGATCTACTACGACAAGGCGTACTTTCTCGCGCCCGACAAGCGCGGCGAGAAGACCTATTCGCTGCTGCTGGCGGCGATGCAGCGCAGCGAGCGCTGTGCGCTCGCCAAGTGGGCCTGGCGCGCAAAGGAGTACGTCGTGCAGATCCGTCCGGCCGAAGGCGGCATGGTGCTGCAGCAGCTGTTGTACGCGGACGAGGTGCGCTCGCTCGCAGACCTGCACGTGCTGCTGGTCGAGGTGAAGGAGCCGGAGCTGAAGCTCGCGCTCCAGCTGATCGAGCAGATCTCCGAGGATGCCTACGACCCGACCCAGTTCGTCGATGAGGAGAAGGCGCGCATCCTCGCCGCGGTCGGACGCAAGATCGCGGGCGAGGACGTCGTTGCGACCGAGCGGCCGGCACCGCTCGGCGGCCAGGTCATCGATTTGATGGCGGCGTTGCGCGCGAGCCTGCGCACCGAGAAGCCGAAGCCGGCGCCGGCACGCGCGGCTCGATCGCCCGCGGCACCGTCGCCGCCGGTCGCGCGCAAGGCCGCGCGTCGCAGTGCGCAGCCTGAGTCCGCCGCGCCGACACGCGCTCGGGCGAAGAAGTAGCGCGTGCCGAATCCACCGCCGAAGGCAGGCCATCCGGTCGGAAAGGGCAGGCGCCGACTCGATGGCCTAGCGCGGCAGAATGAGCCGGTGATCACGAATCCGCTGGCCGGGCCCGATGACGCGCAGCGCCACAACGACGTCCGCATGCGGACGCTCGCGACCCAGACTTCGGTCGTGATGTGGCACACCGCACCGGACGGCAGCGCAGTCGGCGACAACCCGTCTTGGGAGGCCTTCACCGGTCAGAGCCATGCCGAGGCGACCGGCTGGGGCTGGCTCGCCGCCATCGATCCGGCCGAGCGCGATGCGGTCCGTGCCGCCTGGCAGGTCGGAGTCGCGACGCGTGCGCTGGTCGGTCTGCGCTACCGGCTGCGCCGCGCCGACGGCCAGCTTCGCGACGTCGAGGCGCAGGCGGTGCCGGTGCTCGACGGCGACGAGTTGCGCGAGTGGGTCGGCATCTGCATCGACGTCACCGATCGCAAGCGCCAGCGCGAGGAGCTCGAGGCGAGCGAGGAGCGACTGCGCCTGCTCGACCGCCTGAGCGACGCGACGCGCGCGGTGACCGAGGCGACCGCGATCATGTCGATCACCGCGCAGATGCTCGGCGAGTATCTCAACGTCACGCGCTGCGCGTACGCCGACGTCGAGCTCGACAACGACCGCTTCACGATCCGCAGCGACTGGTCGGCGCCGGGGGTGCCGAGCAGCGCCGGCGTCTACTCGCTCGACCTGTTCGGCCCGCAGGCGACCGACAACCTGCGCAACGGCAGGAAGCTCGTCGTCAACGACGTCGACCGCGAGCTCGGTGACGAGGGCGGCGGCCGCATGTTCAACGCGATCGGGATCAAGGCGATCATCACTGCGCCGCTCGTGAAGGACGGCCGGCTCGTCGCCATGATGGCGGTGCACAGCGCCGCGCCGCGGCGCTGGACCGACCGCGAGATCTCGATCGTCGGCGAGGTCGTCGAGCGCTGCTGGGCCCACATCGAGCGCGTGCGCGATGCCGCCTTGCTGCGCGAGCAGGACCGCTACAAGGACGAGTTTCTCGCGACGCTCGCCCACGAGCTGCGCAACCCGCTCGCGCCGATGCGCTTCGCGCTCGCGATGCTGCGCCTGTCGAACGACCCGGCGAAGGCGACACGCGCCCGCGAGATCGTCGAGCGCCAGGTCGGCCACATGGCGCGGCTGGTCGACGACTTGCTCGACCAGTCGCGCATCAACCGCGGGTTGATCGAGCTGCGCCGGGAGCGCATCGCGCTCGCGACGTTGATGCAGCAGGCGGTCGAAGCGGCGCGGCCCGACATCGAGGCGGCCGGCCATCGCTTCATGCTCCAGCTGCCGCGGCCCGACCTCGAGCTCGACGCCGATCCGGCGCGCATCGTGCAGGTCATCGGCAACCTGCTCAACAACGCGACGAAGTACACGCCGGACGGCGGCGACATCCGCCTCGCTGCCTGGCAGTCCGGCAACACCGCGCAGATCGAGGTGGTCGACAACGGCGTCGGCATTCCTCCTGACCAGCAAGGTCGCGTCTTTCACATGTTCACGCAGTTGCCGCACAGCACCGACCGCGCGAAAGGCGGCCTCGGCATCGGGCTCTCGCTGGTCAAGCGCCTGGTCGAGATGCACGGCGGGCGCGTCGCGGTACGGAGCGACGGCCTCGACGCCGGCACCGCGTTCACGATCGATCTTCCTGTTGCGGTGGTGCCCGCCACGGCCGGCGCCCCCGAGCCGGCACCGGTCATCGCCGGATCGGCGACGGCGCGCCGCATTCTCGTCGTCGAGGACAACCCGGACGGCCGCGAGGCGCTGGTCGCGCTGCTCGAGATGCTCGGCTACGCGGTGCAATCCGCCGCCGACGGTCCGGCGGCGTTGCAGGTTGCGGCCCGGTTCCTGCCGCAGATCGTGCTGCTCGACCTCGGGCTGCCCGGCATGGACGGCTACGCCGTCGCGCGTGCGCTGCAGGCCGCCCCGAGCCAGGCGGACGCGGTCATCGTCGCGCTGACCGGGTGGGGCGCCGAGCGCGATCGCACGCTGACCCGCCAGGCCGGTTTTCATCACCACCTGACGAAGCCGGTCGATCCCGGCGCGCTGCAGGGCTTCCTCGAGCAGATCGGGTCCGAGCCGCAGATGGTGGCGTCCGGCGGCGAGGCGGCGCCGTAGCCGAGGCTCTGCCCGTTTCGCCAGCCCCGCGCATGGCCCCGAAGGACCGCGCCTCCACCTCCAATGACGAGCGTGGCCGCGACGCCGAGCGGCCGAGCGACATCCCGGCGCCGGGCTGGCTCGACATCCTGCGGCGGGTTCGCCATCGGATCGTCGACGACCGGCTGTCGATCGTCGCCGCCGGGGTCGCGTTCTATGCGGTGCTGGCCGCCTTTCCGGCGCTGATGGCGCTGCTCGCGATCGGCGGGCTGGCGTTCGATCCGCATCGCATTCCCGAGCGCTTGTCGGCGTGGAATGACGCGCTGTCGCCCGAGGCGCTGCAGCTCGCGATCGGCGTGCTGCAGGGTCTGGCCGATGCGCGCACGCATCGCCTCGGTCTCAGTCTGGGCGGCAGCGCGCTGCTCGCGTTGTGGGGCTCGTCGCTTGGCATCCGCATGCTGATGTCCGCGCTCAATGTGACGTACGGCGAGAAGGAAACGCGCCGCTATGTCGTGCGCATGAGCCTCGCGCTGCTGCTGACGGTCGGCGCGCTGTGCGTCGCGACGGTGCTGATCGCCGCGGTGGTCGCGTCGCCGGCGATGATCCGCGTTATCGGGCTCGAGGGCGTGCCGCGCCGGGTGTTCGACATCGTGCGCTGGCCGGTCATCGCGCTGATGTTCTGGGGCTCGCTGCTGGTCATGTACCGCTATGGTCCAAGCCGCAGCCATCCGCGCTGGGAGTGGGTCGGCTGGGGGGCCTTCGCCGCGACCGCACTCTGGCTCTGCGGATCGGTGCTGCTCTCGTGGTACGTCAACGGCTTCGGCCGCTACAACACGCCTTACGGCGCCGTCGGCCTGGTCGTGATCGTGCTCGTCTGGTTTCTGCTGTCGGCCTACTCGGTGCTGATTGGCGCCGAGATCAATGCCGAGCAGGAGAAGCAGACCCGCATGGACACGACGGACGGCGCCGACCGTCCGATCGGCAGTCGCGGCGCGAGCGCGGCCGACACGGTCGGCCACGACAAGCACTGAGCCCGCGGGTTCATCGCGAGCGGGGACGCGGCGGCGGCTAGCTTTGTTCGCGCAGTGCCTTCGCCTGCGTCTTGCCCTCGTCGAACGCGGCCCGGCGGCGCGCGATCTCGTCCGGCGTCAGGCGGGCGACGTTGCAGTAGTCGAGCTTCCAGTCGGCGCTCGCGCTCCAGCGCAGCGGCGACTGCACTGTCGTGCGCGCGGCCGGCGCCGCTTCGAGCAGCGCGAGCGCCAGCTCGAGCGTCGTCGCCTGTGAACCCGGATCGTTCGGGCGGCCGGCTGCGTTGCCGAGCGGGAAGTCGGAGAACAGAAAGCGCGGCACGCCGACGCGCTCGACGATGTCCTTCGCGCAACCCATGACCACCGTGCTGATGCCGCTCTGTTCGAGCAGACGGGCGACGAGCGCCGTGGTCTGGTGGCAGACCGGGCAGTTCGGCACCAGGATCACCGCCTCGACCGCATCGGCGCGGCAGCGCGCGACGACCTCGGGGCCGTCGACGCCGAGCGTCGCGCGCTGACTGCGATTGGTCGGCACGCCGTGAAAGCGTGGCGCGAAGCTGCCGATCCGGCCGTCCGCCGCGGCACGTCGCAGCATCGCGAGCGGAAAGTAGCTGGCCAGGTCTTCCGCCGTCGTGTGCTGCCGGTCGATCGCGATGTGTGCGATGCGCAGATCCGGATCGCGCTCAGTGACATCGGAGAAGACCGCATAGAACTTCGCGTTCGCGTTGTACGGTGCGCGCGGACCCTGGTCGCCACGGCCCGGCTGGTACGGCGCCGCGGTGGTCACGATTGCGATGCGGCAGGCGGCCAGAGGGCGCAGCAAACGGTGGAAAGGCACGTCGGCGTAGTGCGCCCATTGATACGGCGCGCCATAGCCGAGCGCCTGGTAGTAGTCGCGGGTCCGCTGCAGGTACGGGATCGGCACGTCGTGCTCCGCAGTGAAGCCGAGGTCATCTGTGACGTTCACGTTCATCGCTCGGCAACCTTCGCGACGTGGATGAGAGACGTGCAAATTGCCAAGACGCTGCGCGGCTCAAATGCCGGCGGGAAGCTCCCGCGCGATCCGATGACCTCAACCTGATGGAGAAACCGAGATGCCCAAAGTCCAGGCACCAAAACGCCGAAGCTGGTTGCGTACATGGAGCGCATTGGCGCTGACCTTCGGTTGTTCTTGCGCGGCTGTTGCCGCCGACTACACCAGCACGGTGCTGGCCACCGGCCTGAACAACCCGCGCGGCCTGGCGTTCGGGCCGGATGGCGCGTTGTACATCACCGAGGCAGGAATTGCCGCAGGTTCGGGGCCGTCGACGATCATTCGCGGCGCCGCGAACACCTACACCCAGACCGGTTCGCTGACCCGCTGGCTCGGCGGCACGCAGGCCCGGGTGCTGACCGGACTGCCCTCGATTTACACCGCAGGCAGCAACGAGGTGGTCGGGCCGAACGGCATCACGTTCGCGCCGTCGGGAGCACCGGTCCTGACGATCGGCGCCGGCCTCGACCCGACCCTGCGCGCGACCGATCTCGCACCCGTCGGCACAAACCTGGCGCGCCTGGTGACGTTCGGCAGCTCGATCGACGTCGGGGCATACGAGGCGCTCAACAACCCGGCCGGCGGGCCGCTCGACACCAACCCGTGGCATGTCGCCGCCGTCGCCGGCGGCTACCTCGTGACCGATGCCGGCGGCAATTCGCTGCTGCGCGTCGCCACCGATGGCACTCTCTCGACAGTGGCCTCGTTCCAGGCCCGCGCGCTCGGCGGCCCGGGCTCGACGGAGCCGGTGCCGACCGGCATTGCCGTCGGTCCCGACGGCGCGTATTACGTCAGCGAGCTGACGGGCTTCCCGTTCGTTGCCGGTGCCGCGCGCATCTACCGAGTCCCTTCCGGCGGCGGCGCGCCGACGGTCTTCGCGACCGGCTTCACGATGCTGACGGACATCGCGTTCGGCTCTGACGGCAGCCTGTATGCGCTCGAGTACGACTCGAACGGCCTGCTCGCGCCGGGCAGCGGTGGGGCGCTCTGGAAGGTCGGCGCCGACGGCTCGCGCTCGCTGGTCTTCAGCGACGGGCTGGTCTCGCCGACCGGCCTGGCGATCGGGCCCGACGGCTTCTATGTGTCGAACTTCGGCTCGAGCTCCGGACAAGGGCAGGTCGTGCTGATTGCCGCGATTCCGGAGCCGGAGACCTACGCGCTGATGCTGCTCGGCCTCGGTGCCATCGGCTGGTTGAAGCGTCGCCGCGCTTGACCGGGGCAATCGCGTATCACCACTGCGGGCATGCCCATTGCTGTACTTGGGCAAGCAATCTAAGGAGTGGTGATGCGGAAGTGGCTGCTGATGCTGGTGGCGGGTTATCTGTGGCGCAAGTACTCGGGAGCCCGCACGCCGGTTCCGTCCCGGCGTCCGCCGATGGCGCCGAATGCCTAGCGACCCTCCCATCGCCGCGCGCGCTGTCGCGCGGCCGGTCGCTATCGGATCCGAGTCGTCGGTGCCCAGCGTGAAACCCATACCAGGGAGCCGGGGCGAGTCGGCCTTTCTGTATGTCAGCGAAGTGTCACCCGTGATCGACCGCGGTGCCGTTCACGACATCGCGCGTGAGTCCCGAGTCCGCAACCAGGCGGTCGGCATCACCGGCTTGCTGATGTTCGACGGCGCCTGCTTCGCGCAGTGGGTGGAAGGTCCCGTGCAGGCCATCGACCATTTGCTCGCTCGGCTGCGTACCGATCCACGTCATCATCAAATGGACGTGCTGTGGTTCGAGAGCCCGGGTCTGGGCCGGCGCTATCCGCAGTGGCACTTCGGCTATCTCGACCTTCAGCGCGGCAACCCGAGCCTCTGCCGGCTGCGCGGGACGCGCGGGGCCGATGCGATGCTGCTGTTTGGCGCGCTCGGTCGCGGGCTGATCGCGGCCGAGCGCTCTTCAGGTGGGCGGATGCCGTTCGGCGCGCCGATGCTACGTTCCGCCCCCGATCCGGCGCTGCAGCTGACGTCGTAGTGGAAGCCCAGCCGCAGCTGCGCGGTCACCAGCCGAGTAGCAGCCGCAGCGGCAGGTAGACGCAGAGGCCGACGATCAACGGGCCCAGCACGCCGGGCCGCCACGCGTACCAGAGCGTCGCGGCCAGTGCTGAAGGCAGACGCGCGTCGCGCCACGTCGTCAGCAGATGGCCGTTGGCCATGAAGATCTCCGGCGCGAGGACGGCGACCAGCGCCGCGAGCGGCGCGAGCTGCAGCGAGCGCTGCAACCATGCCGGGACCGCCCAGGCGCGGCGCGGAAGCAGGAAGAAGCCGCGCGCCACGACCGTGACGGCGGCGAGACCGATGATCGCAAGCGTCGTATGCAGTCCGGACGTCATACGACCTCGTCGCTGCGCTGTGCCGCGCGTTGCGCGTGGCCCATCAACTCGCCGGCCACCACCGCGGCAGCGATCGCGACCAGGATGTTGAGCTTCAGCGGCAACGCGAAGGCCGCGATCGCCGCGGCGGCAGCGACCACCGCGGCGAGCTGCGCCTTGCGATCGACCAGCAGGCCGTACGCCAGGCCGAGCATCGACAGGGTGCCCGCAAAGCCGAGCCCCCAGTGCACCGGCACCAGCGAGGCCGCGCAGATGCCGACGATGCTCGAGACCTGCCAGACCGCCCAGATCGTCGCGCCGCCCATCACATACGCGACCTGACCCGGCTCCGGAGCGCCACTCGGCCATGCCTTCTGGAACACCAGCAGGTTCAGATCGGCGAGAAAGTAGCCGAGCAATACGCGTCGGCGCCGAGGCAGGTGCTCGAGGTAGGTGCGCCACTGCGCGCTGAAGATGACGAAGCGCAGGTTGACGCAGAAGGCGGTGGCCCAGAGCACCCAGAGCGGCGCTCCGGCCGCCAGGATCGGCAGCGAGGCGAGCTGCGCGGTGCCGGCGAAGACCGTGAGCGACATCAGCAGCGCGAGCCAGACGTCAAGACCGCTCTGCACCATCGCGACGCCGGTGACGATCCCCCAGGCGGCGATGCCAGGCGCGAACGGAGCGATGTCGGCGACGCCTCGGCGAAATTGCGGGTCGTGGGTGAGAGCTCGAAGGAAACGGGTCATCCGGCGGAGTGGGAGATCTGAGGGTCGTCGCTGTCGCGCGATCCACTTAGGGGATATCCGCTCTAGACGCCGGGCGCAAAGCAAGGATACCCCGCATCGAGGTGGGTGCCAGGACGACTCTCCACGAGGAGGCCCCTGCCGGCGTGAGGGACAAGGCATTGCGGGAACTACGTATATGCCGAAGATGCCGTCGGAGCGCCGGGTCTCGTCCATCGCCGAAGGCCATCGCGCGCTCCGCACCGGAGACCTGCATGTTCAAGAGGGTTTGCACTTCCATCGCGCTGGCCACATCGATGCTCGCGTCGGCCTAGGCCCAGGGCGGTCCGACGACGGTTCCGAACGGCCCGAACGGCGACAACGACAGCCTGTCATCCCTGCGCAGCTACGAGCAGTTGGTGCAGGCGCTCGAGAGCTCGGGGAGGACGAGTCAGGGTGCGGCGACGCTGCACGATGCGCACTGGACCAGCAATTCCGGACGCGAGGTGCCGTACGTCGTGATCGGCCATGGGCCGACCGCCGTGATGATCGTCGCGCAACAGCACGGCGACGAGATGGAGACGAGCGATTCCGCCGTGAACCTGGTCCGCACGCTGACGAACAACTCGATGGAGTCGCGGACCATCCGCGCCGCGCTGAAGGTGATCGTCGTGCCGCGCGTCAACGTCGACGGCTTCGACGGCAATAAGGCCGACGGCACACCGCTGACCAACGCGACCGGGACGCAGATTCCGCCGTGGCGCGAGAACTGGGATCCCCGTTTCACCGTCAATCCGCTGCCCGCGTTCTATGCGCGCGGCCGGGGCTACGACATCAACCGATATCACGCGTTCCGGCCGGAGTGCCCGCTCGACAACCCGAACTATCCGAACATCACGACGGTGGCCGGCGTGTCGACCTGCGAGACGGCGGACCTCGACACGAAGCCGGGCAGCACGTACGACCTGAGGCTGGGCAACCCCGTGCCGGAAGCCAAGAACATCCGGCGCCTCAACGACGAGTACAAGCCGGTCGTCGTGCTCGACATGCACCACCAGGGTACGCGGGTCAACGACGGCAAGATGGTGACGGCGTCGACGCTGTATCCAACAGCGTCGCAAACCGCGACGCGCTTGCTTGGCGTCGACCCTGGGGCGGTGGACCGGTTCAACAAAGGTCAGACGATGGCCAAGCGCGTTGTCGTGCTGATCGAGCAGACACTCGCGCAATATCCGTATGCCGACCTCAGCCGCTATCCCGGCGGCACCGAGCCGGGCATCTCACGCAACGCGTACGGCTTGTTGGGCGCCGGCTCGGTGCTGCTCGAGCTGCGCGGCGGCATCGGCACGAAGTCGGGTGGCTACATCCAGAAGATCGGCTTCCATGCCTCGCTCGCGATCGTTCGCGAGATGGCGAAGGATCCGACACTGATGGCGTATTCGCCCGACCTGGCCGATGTCCTGGTCGTTCCGGCGAATGGCCAAGGGCCCACGCAAGGTCCCGGCGAGGCGATCGAAGAGGGCTACGTGCCCGGCGAGCTGGCGGAAGCCGACGACTTCCACCTGGGGAACTGATCCCGTCGACCGGGTGAGGGAGGCGCAGCCGATGGCTGCGTCCTTTCAGGTCGAGCGGTGGGCCGTCGGCAGCGGGCGTGAAGGACGCGGCACCGACTGGTCCCATCCGCGCCACCAGTGTTCGGCGAGCACGCCCAGGCGCTCCCGCTCGGCGTCGTGCGCGAGCAAGCGCACGAACGGATTCTTGTGGCGCGGTACGCCGAGCGAGCGGGCCTGCGCGCCGGCGCGCTCGTAGGCCTCGCGTTGCATCAGCGACTCGGTGCGCTTGAGCTCCGAGGGCAACGGGGATCGTTGGGGATCCGACATCCCTCAGCTATCGGCGCGAATGGCTCGGGCTTGAGGCCCACTGGTCGGCAAAGTGAAGGGCGGGACGTTGTCACAAGCGTTCGAACGGCCAACCATTTCACGAAAACGGCAGATTCCGCCGCTCGTGTTCAGACCGCGGGCGCCGCTTCCGTCTGATCCGACGCGTCGACCGGGCGCACGAGCTCGGCCTCGACCAGGTCGGCGAGATCGCGCAGCAGGCCGAGTTGCTGGTCGTCGAGCTGACGCGCCCGCCGGTCGATCAGGCAGAGCGTGCCGACCAGGCTGCCGTCGGCGGCGGCGAGCGGCGCACCGGCGTAGAAGCGGACGCGCGGATCGCCGGTGACGAACGGGTTGTCGGCGAAGCGGGCATCCTGCAACGTGTCGGCCACCTGCAGCACCTCGCGGTCGAGGATCGTGTGCGCGCAGAAGGCGCTGTCGCGCGGCGTCTCGGCGACTTCGAGGCCGTGGTTCGACTTGAACCATTGGCGGTCGCGATCGATCAGGCTGACGAGCGCGACCGGGACATCGAACAGCTCGGCGGCGATGCGCGTGTAGCGGTCGAAGCGCTCCTCCGGTGGCGTGTCGAGGATCTGCATGTCCTGCAATGCGCGCAGGCGCTGCTCCTCGTCGATGGCGAGCGGCGCCGGCGACCAGCGGCAGGCCTCGCGCAGCATCCAGCAGTGCATGCGGGTGCGCGCGTAGGTTTCCTTGAAGGGCCAGAGCAGCCAGTCGGTGACGCCAGCCTCGACGCCGGCTTCCATGTCCATGTCGCCTTCGTGCGACGCGACGACGATGAACGCCAGTTCGGCGTCGTCCGCGCTCTCGAGCGCGCGCACTTCGCGGCACAGCTCGAGCGCGTCGCGGCCGGCGAACCGGCGCTGGACGACGACGGTCGACGGTTGCCGCTCGGCCACCATCTGCAGCAAGGTTGCCGCATCGACGACATCGATGAGCTGCCCGCCGTCGGCGCGAACCGCAGCGGCCAGCACCTCACCCGGCGCCGGATTGACGGCCAGCAGCACGACGCGGTCGAGCGGGTTCGGCAAGCGCCGGGGCCCGACGGCGGTGGCCGCCTCGGCCATCGGACGTGCATCGGGATCGGCCTGCAGCTCGATGACCAGCCCCTCGGCGGCGCCGAACACGTCGACGCCGCTGCCGCTCGCCCGCTGGCGCGCCATTGCGACGATCGCGTCGACCCCGTCGTCGTTGCGCAGCGGGTCGTGGTGGTAGAGGGCGAGCCGTCGCACATTGCCGACCACGGCGAGGTCGACCGCGAACTCGACCGGGCTGTGACCCCAGCCGCGGTGCTTGTCGTACTCGCCGAGCGTGAACTGCGCGTCGTGGATCAGCAAGTCGGCGTCCTCGATAAAGTCGGCATAGCGGCATTCGTCGGACGTCTGCGGCGGCCGCTCCCCGTGTGCGAGGTCGGGCGAATGCGGCTCGTGGTCGGTGGCATAGACGACGGTCGCGCCGTCGGCCTCGATCCGGTAGCCGAGGGTCAGCGCCGGGTGGTTCATGTAGTGCGCGCCGATCCGCACGTCGTCGATCTCGAAGGTGCCCTCGACCAGGTCGTGGTAGCGCACCTTGGCAGCGAACTGCTCGATCGTGATCGGGAAGTAGGTGTACTGCATCTGACCGGCGAGCGTCTCGCGGATCGACGGTCCGAGGCCGCGCGGGCCGTAGATGTCCCACTCGAAATCGGCGACGAACAGCGGCGCGAGGAACGGCAGACCCTGGATGTGGTCCCAGTGGGTATGGCTGATCAGCACGTGGCCGCGCCGCGGCCCGTTCGGCTCGGCGAGCAGCGCCTGGCCGAGGCCGTGGGCGCCGGTGCCGCAGTCGAGCAAGATCAACGCGCCGCTCGCGGTGCGCACCTCGACGCACGAGGTGTTGCCGCCGTAGCGGACGGTGTCCGGTCCCGGTTTCGGGATCGATCCACGGGTGCCCCAGAAGCGGACGCGCATGTGGCTTCTCCTGCGTTGGAGGCCCATCATAGAAGCGTGCGGAACGGCGCTTCGTGCGGCGGGCCGCGGAGGCCGACGACCGCATGGACGAACGGGTGCAATCGTCCGAAACGTCGGACACTGCAGCGCAGGGCAGCGAGCATCGCGACGGCGCGCCGCCTGTCGACCTAAGGAGCTTTGTGATGAGCCTGACCGATGCGACCGGCCACCGCCTTTCCGGGGCCAATCCGAGCGGCCTTGCGCACTTCGAGCAGGCGGCGCACGAGCTGCTCTGCCTGGTCGACGATCCGGTCGGCAGCATCGATCGCGCGATCGAGGCGAGCCCCGGCATGACGATGGCGCATCTGCTGAAGGCGTGGCTGCATCTGCTCGGTACCGAGCCGGGCGGACTCGTGGTCGCGAAGGCGTGCCTCGCTGCGGCGGCGGCGCTCGACGCCGACGAGCGGGAACGCGGCCACCTCGGAGCGGCGCAGGCGCTGGCCGCGGGTCGCTGGCAGGAAGCCGCGCTGCGCGTCGAAGACATCAACATGCGCTGCCCGCGCGACACGCTCGCGCTGCAGGTCGGCCACCAGATCGACTTCTTCCGCGGCGATTCGCGCATGCTGCGCGACCGCATCGCGCGGGTGCTGCCGGCTTGGGATCCGGCCGTTCCCGGCTGGCACGCGGTGCTCGGGATGCACGCGTTCGGGCTCGAGGAGACCGGCGACTACGCAGCCGCCGAGGCGCGTGGCCGGCGCAGCGTCGAACTCGAGCCGCGCGACAGCTGGGGTTGGCACGCGGTGGCGCACGTCCACGAGATGCGCAACGCGCCGCGCGATGGCATCGCCTGGCTCGAGCCGAGCCGCGCGACGTGGTCGAAGGGAAGCTTTCTCGGCACCCACAACGCCTGGCATCTCGCGCTTTGCCAGCTTGAGCTCGACCGGCACGACGAGGTGCTGCGCCTCTACGACGAGGCGATCGGCGGCACCGGCTCGGCGGTCGTGCTCGACCTGGTCGACGCCAGTGCGCTGCTGTGGCGGCTGCATCTACGCGGCGTTGCGCTCGGCGAGCGCGGCGCGGCCATCGCCGAGCGATGGGCTACGCACGGCGCTGGCGGCAGCTACGCATTCAACGACCTGCACGCGATGATCGCGTACGTGCTGGCCGATCGTCCGCGCGAACAGCATGCGCTGATCGAAGCGCAGCAGGAGGCTATGCGGTCGGACCTCGACAACGCGGCGTTCACGCGCGACATCGGCCATCCGGCGACGCTTGCGGTGCAGGCGTTCGGGGCCGGCGACTTTGCGCATGCGGCGATGTTGCTGCGGCCGGTTCGCAGTGGCGCGCATCGCTTCGGCGGCAGCCATGCGCAGCGCGATCTGGTCGACCTGACGTTGCTGGCCGCCGCCGATCGCGCCGGCGACCGTTCGCTGGCGGCTGCGCTCGCGGCCGAACGTTTGGCGCTGCGGCCCAACAGCCCCGATGCGCGCCGGGTCATCGCACGCTGGCCGATGACCGCGTGACGATCGCGTAGGAGGAGGCCGCCGCTTTTCGCGGTGGCGGCCGATTCGCTTTCGAGCGGTCATCCCGCATTCGCGCGGAGACGGCGCGAGATCGATATGAGAAGCTGGGGCCGAGCCCCGAGCTCTTCGCGCCATGCCGTCATTCATGCCCTCATCGTTGCCGCTGTCCAAGGCGCTCTACCTGGTGCCCCTGCTGGTCGGCTGCGGCGCGCTGGTGCAGGCGGCGACGTTCTGGCGCGGCATCCAGCGGGCGCGTGCATTCGCCGCGCAGGGTCGGCGTTTCGAGCGGCGCGTCGCGGCTCAGGGCCCGCGCATCCTGATCCTCGGTGACAGCACCGGCGTCGGTGTCGGTGCGACCCGGCCGGAAGAATCGATCGCGGGGCTGCTGGCGGCCGACTTTCCGGATGCCGACGTCGTCAACGTCAGCGTGTCGGGCGCGAAGGTCGCCACCACGCTGGCCCAGGTCCGCGCCTGCGCCGAACAGAGCTTGCACTTCGACCTCGCGCTGCTCCATGTCGGCGGCAACGACGTGGTGCGGGCGACGCCGACTGCGAAGTTGTCGGACGATTGCGAGCAGCTGCTCGACGAGCTCGGCCGGCTGGCCGATCGCTCGCTCTGGCTGGGACCGCCGAACCTTGCCAGCACGCCGCTCTTTACGCCGCCGTTCTCGTGGGTCGTCGCCGCGCGCAGCCGCGCCGCCACGGCGATCTTCACCGAGTGCGCAGCCCGTCACGGCATCACGTTCGTCAACTTCTCCTCGCCCGAGCACGAGGCGCAATTCGTGCGTGCACGGGCCGAGCACTTCGCGGCCGATCGCTTCCACCCGAGCAGCTCGAGCTATCGCTACGGCTGGTCGGTCGCCCGGCGCGCCCTCGAACTCAGCGCGTTCGCCGGCAAGGTGGGCTGAACACGTTCTTCTTGTGCGAGGCCGGCGATTCGGCCTACAACGTGTCGGAAGGTGACCTCGCGCGCGAAGCGAAGAACTCCCGCACCATCTCCGCCCACTTCCTACGATCGCGGCGTGGGCTCGACCGCAAGATGAAGCCATTGGAGTCGCTGGAGAACCTCATGGACACGTGCACTGCCAGTTCGATGCCGACGCCTCGATTCGAACTTCGTTTCCAGCCGCTCTCGACCTTCGGTCGCGGCTTCGCCTTCCCGTGTGATGCGCTCGGTCAGGTGCCGCTGAACGACCTCAGCGATCGGCTGCGAGACAACTACCTGTACGCGCGCGCGGTGGTTGGCAACGAGCTGTCGTGGCCGGTCATCA
>Ga0207701_10001105_pt1 | contig 28478 bp, 24 predicted proteins | sample KBSSwiSSwithPhiX_FD_184294 | JGI IMG/M metagenome (GOLD analysis project Ga0207701, IMG submission 184294) | Switchgrass rhizosphere bulk soil microbial communities from Kellogg Biological Station, Michigan, USA, with PhiX - S5 (SPAdes) (version 2) | ecosystem: Environmental > Terrestrial >... | reverse complement strand
GGCCCGGGACCCCGGACCGGAGTCCGTCTTAGCGCGAGCGATCCGCAACCGCCGAGCGCGCAGCGCCCAGCGCGCGCGCCTAGCGCCGGCGCCGACGCCAAACGCGCCGCGCCTGTTGTCCTATCTTTGTCCATTACATATAATGGACAAAATGGAGCTTGGCCGAAACGCTGAACCGCAACCCGAACCCCCAATGGCTGACCGCAGGTCGCGCGCGATCGGCACTGAACCGCTCTACCCCATCCGCGCCGTGTCGCGGATGACGGGTCTCAGCGTGGACACGTTGCGCGCCTGGGAGCGGCGATACGACGCCGTCGTGCCGACGCGCAACGATCGCGGCCGGGTCTACAGCGAGGCGCAGGTCGCGCGGCTCAAGCGCCTCGACGAGCTCGTGAAACTGGGGCACGCGATCGGCACGATCGCGCGCGCGACCGATGACGAGCTCGATCAGATGCTGCGCGGCGCCGACGCTCACGCGGCCCGGCCAGAGCCGCCGCCCGTCGCCAACCTGGAAGCGCTGACCTCCGCGCTGGACCGCTACGATCTCGAAGCGGTCGAAGCGACCCTCAATCGCTACGCGGTGCTACTACCGCCGCGCGAGCTGGTGTTTTCCGTGGTCCTGCCATTGCTGAACCACATTGGCGAGCGCTGGCAGAGCGGGCGGCTGCGGCCGTCACAGGAACATCTCGTGTCGGCGGTCATCCGCAGTATGTTGGGTGGATCGCTGCGGGCGATCGCGCGGCCGACCGGCTCACCGCGGGTCGTGTTCGCGACCCCGTCCGGCGATCGTCACGAACTGGGGCTGTTGTGCGCCGCACTGCTCGCCGCCGCCGCCGGCTACGGCGTGCTCTATCTCGGCCCTGACCTGCCGGCCGCCGACATCTTCCACGCCGCCGAGTGGTCGGGGGCCCGCGTCATCGTGCTCAGCCTGACGGCGCCCGCGGTGATTCCTCCCGGCGAAATCACCGCGCTGGCGGCAGCGGCGCCCAAGTGCGAGGTCTGGGTGGGTGGACCGGCCGCGTCGCAACTGCTGACCAGCGCGAGGGCCGGGATGCGTTACATCGCCGCGCTGACCGATATCGTGCCGATGCTGGATCGCCATGCCCGCTGACACCCTGCTCGATCGGTTTGCCTGGGCGCCGGCCGCCCCCGCGCACGCGCCCGGCGCGCTGATCCATCTGCATCGCGAGACGATCGTCCCCGAATGCCTGGAGCGAACCTTCGCATTCTTCTCGGACGCCGCCAACCTCGAGCGCCTGACCCCGCCGTGGCTGAACTTCCGGATCATCACGCCGCCGCCCATCGTCATGCGGGAAGGCACGTTGATCGACTACCGGATCGTGCTGCACGGTCTGCCGATCCCCTGGCGCACGCGCATCGACGTGTGGGAGCCCGGTGTCCGCTTCGTCGATCGCCAGACGATCGGACCGTACCGCTGGTGGCGTCACGAGCACCGCTTCGAGGCGGTCGCGGACGGCACACGCGTGATCGACGATGTCGAGTTCCGGCCGCGCGTGCATTGGGTCAGCGGCTGGATGGTGAAGCGCGACGTCGAGCGGATCTTCGCCTTCCGTCAGGAAGCGCTGCCCCGCTTCTTCGGCGCCGGCGCGACGCCCTGACCATCGGCGCGTCGTCGAGCCATGATCGAGAGCGCCCGACCTGAAGGTCGGGCCTACGACAACATGCCCACCGAGACCAATCGCTGCGATCGCGATAACGGCCACCCGGCGATCCGTGTTCAGATACATGGACAGGAGGGACGTTCGTGTTCATGCGATTCGCGACGATGCTGGTCGTGATTCTGTCGGCGACGGGTGCCGGCGCTCCGCCGCCGCGGGTGCCGGTGCTGGTGGAGCTCTTCACCTCTGAGGGCTGTTCGAGCTGCCCGAGCGCTGACGCGCTGCTGGAGACCCTGCTCCGGGATCAGCCCGTCGACGGCGTCGAAGTGATCCCGATCGGCCTGCACGTCGACTACTTCAACTATCTCGGATGGAAGGATACGTTCTCGGCCGCGGCGTTCACCGAGCGGCAGCAGGACTACTCCCGCATCTTCGGCCCGGACAGCGTCTACACGCCGCAGATGGTCGTGGATGGCAAAGACGGCATCGTCGGCAACGATCGGCCGCTGGCCGCGAAGACGATCGCCGCCGCGGCGCGCCGGCCGCACCTGGCGCTGCACGCGACGGCACATGCGACCGCAGACAGCGCGACGATCACGATCGACCTCCCGGCTGCTCCGGCAGGCGGCGAGAAGATCCAGGTCGTGGCGGCGGTTACCGAGGACGATCTCACCACCGCAGTCCAGCGCGGCGAGAACAAGGGGCGGACGCTTCACCATGTGGCCGTCGTCCGCAAGATTCAAACGCTCGACACCCTCGGTGCCTCGGCCGGCCCCACCGAGACGCGAATCCGCCTGGTGCCCGGCTGGGGTCCAAACCATCTGAACGCCGTGGTCTGGCTGCAGGGCGTCAAGAGCCGCCAGGTCTATGGCGTCGCGTCCGCGCCGATTCTGCGTTAAATGCGCTAGCGCTTGCTCAACTCGTCCAGCGTCCGTTTGAGCTCTTCGAGCTTCTGCCCGGCTTCCCCGAGCTTGCCCTCGGCGGTCAGCCGCTGGTAGTCGGCAAGACTCTGCGCCGCGCGCGCGATCAAGGCCTGGACGTCCGCGCCGCTCCCAGCCGGCCGTGACGCTTCCGCAGTGCCCGCTGCTGCCGTGGAGGTCGAGACCGTCGCGCCAGCCGCGGCCCCGTTCCCGCCGCCGAACAGGCCGTTCAACGCCGCTTCGAATGTCGGGGCGTAGACCAGCCGGTCCTGGAGCGCCAACACCACGAGACGCAGCTCCGGCATCGGGCTGCGATCGGCCTGGAGATAGATCGCCTCCGCATAGAGCAAGGCCTTGCCAATCGGGATCACCAGCAGCGGTCCGCGCCGCACGCGCGAACCCTGCTGATTCCAGAGCGACAGCTGTCCCGAGAGCTGCGCGTTCTGATCGATCCGCGCTTCGATCTGGAGTGGACCGTCGACCAGGCGGGTCTTGGGGAAGTCGAAGGCGATGACATCGCCGTAGCGCTCGCCGTCACTGCGACCGGCGATCCAGCCAATCAGGTTGTTGCGGTTCGCCGGGGTGAACGGGAGCATCTCGACGAACTCGGTCGCCGATTCGCCGGGCAGCTTCATCAGCACGAAGTTCGGTTCCATCGGGGCGGTCGGACGATCGGGCCGCTCCGAGGCCGCGATGTCCGAAGCGACCGTCCACAAGTCCTCGCGGTTGTAGAACACTTGCGGGTCGGTCATGTGGTACAGGCCGAACACCTCGGCCTGGAGGGCGAGCAGCATCTCCGGGTAGCGCACGTGCGCCCGCAGCGTGGCCGGCATCGCCGCGGCATCCTTGAACAGGCCCGGGAACACCTGGCGGTAACCGTTGACGACGGGATCCTCCGGATCGAAGACGTAGAACATCGTGGTGCCATCGTAGGCATCGACCACCACCTTGACGCTGTTGCGTACGTAGTTCGCGCGGACGTTGCCGACACGATAGGAGCGCGAGTACGGATAGTGATCGGATGTCGTGAACGCGTCCATCAGCCACGCCAGTCGCCCCTGGTCGGTCAGCACGATGTACGGATCGGCATCGAGCTCGAGAAACGGCGCGATCGCGGCGACCCGTTCGCGGACGTTGCGGCGCATCAGCAGCCGGCTGTCCGCAGTGACGTCGTCGCTGAACGGCAGTTTGCCGGCGTCGCCGCGATCCAGCGCGATCAGGAACCGGCGCAGGAACCCGCCCAGGGGGATGCCGCCGGTGCCTTCGTACGAAGTCACACTGTTGGTCTGACCCTGCGGATAGTTGAACTCCTGCTGCCGCGTCTTGACGTAGACGTCGGCATTCGTCATCTCCCCGAAGTACACCTCCGGACGCGTCACCGTGAGCGAGGCGGTGGTGCTCTGGATCGGCATGTCTTTGAGCAGCAGCACCGGCAGCCCTTCCGGCGTGAATCCGTTCACGACGTTCATCGTGAGGCCGTAGCCGTGGGTGTAGACCAGCTTCTCGTTGATCCACGTGCGGCTGCCTTCCGGCAGCTTGGAGACATTGAGCTCGCGGGTCGCGAGCATCACCTGGCGCATGGCGCCGTCGATTACATACCGATCGATGTCGATGTCGGGAAAGTCGTAGTAGGTGCGGATCTCCTGGAGCTGGCGCAGCGTGTCCTGGAGCACGCGCCAGTCCCACAAACGAATGTTCTGGAGCGTCGTCTGATTGTTCGCCGCATCGGCAGCTTCCACGCCGGGCTCGGCCGGGAACGCCTTTCGGGCGATACGCTGAAGGCCGAACGCCTGTTGGGTCAGCGCGATGTTGTGGCTGATGAACGGTTGCTCCCGCACGAGTTCGTTCGGCTTGACGATGAAGCCTTCGACGTAGGCGGCGACGGCGCCGGTGCCGATGTAGATGAGGAGGGCGGGGACCGCCGCCAGGATCAGCCAGCGCACGCGCGGCGCGACGAACCCGGCGAGCGCGGATCCAAGTGCGCCGAGCAGCAGCGCCACTGACACGAGCCACGCGCCGGTGAGCGTGACGTGCGCGTCGGTGTAGGTGACGCCGGAGAAGATCGGGTGCTCGTCGAACAGGCGGTCGAAGCGTCCGAGGTAGGTCTCGACAGCAATCGCGAGGAGGACGACCGCCCACGTCAGCGCGAGTCCACGGGTCGCGCCGGAATCGGTGAAGCCGTGGCCGCGCAGGATCCGCGTCCCGCGCCAGGTGACGAAGAAGAACAACGCCACCGCGAACGACAGGATGCCGACTTGCAGCAGCCAGCCGGCGCCGAGCTCCCAGACCGGCAGCGTGAAGAGGTAGAAGCCGACCGGCCGGCCGAAGATTGGTTCGGTGACCTGCGCCGCGGGCGATGCGGTCGCGTGGCCGTACCACCACAAAGCGATCGCCGGCCAGTGGCCGGCCATGCTGCCCGCGGTGCCAAGGGCGATCACCGCGGCGATGGCGGCGGCGATCAACGTGAGCGCCGGGCCGACCGGCACCTTCACCGGGCGGTCGTTGATCATGATCACGCCGCCCTCGCCGATCTCGCCGAAACCGGCCGGCTTGAGAGCGAGGAAGGCCCCGAACAGCACGGCGAAAGTGAGTCCGGCGGTGAGCGCGAAGATCGCCGTCTGAAGGCCCAGCGTGCGCCAGAACACGTCGCCGTAACCCAGCGCCCCGAACCAGAGCGCGTCCACGTAGTACGACAGGCCGGTGCCGCCGCCGATGAAGATCAGCAGGGCGGCCACCAGCAAGGCGATGAGACCGAACCGGCGCGGCGGCCGCCGGCGGATGGGAAAGTCGATGGTGTCCGGGGACCGGTGATTGATCACGGGGTGTCCGACGCTCCGGGCGGACCCCCTCAGCATAGGCGATCGACGGGGCGGCGCACCCGGCCTATTCCGTTCGCAGGGCGCGGATCGGATCAAGCGTCGCAGCGCGGCGCGCCGGAATCAGCGCGGCGGCAACCGTCGCGATTACCAGCGCCAGCGTGCCCGCGGCGATCGCCAGGGGATCGTGCCCGCTGACCCCGAACAGCCGCGACTGGAGCAGCGTGCCAGCGGCGAGCGCGAGCGGCAGACCGATTGCCAGCCCCGCCACCACCTGCACCAGCGCCGTCCCCAGCACCTGTCGGAGTACGTGTGCGCGGGACGCGCCGATCGCCATGCGGACACCGATTTCGCGAGTCCGCGCGGAGACGGCGGCCATCGTGACGCCGTACAGGCCCAGGCACGCGAGCAGCAGCGCGGTGGCGCCAAACGCGATCGTCAGCCGGGCGATCAGCCGCTCGAGGCTGAACGCGCCATCCAGCTGCGCCGCCATGGACCGGACGTCACGGACCGCGAGGCGCGAGTCGACCGCAGCCAGCGCCTGACGGAGCGCCGCCTCGAGGCCCGGCACCGCGCCGGCGGTCTGAACCTCGATGGCCTGCGGATAGTGCGAGCGATCGAGCGTGGCCGGCCCGTTGGACGACGCCGGCTGGAGGAACGGCATGTAGAAGGTGGGATTCGGCGCGCGCCACGGATCCTGGTACTTCGCGTCGCGGACGATACCGACGATCTCCATGTCGCGAAGACCGGTCGCCTTGCTGTCGGTAAAGCCGATGCGGCGGCCGATCGGATCCGTGTCGCCGAAAAACTTTCGGACGAACGACTCGCTGACCATCGCAACCCTGGCGCCGCCCGGCCGATCCCGATCGTCGAAGGCGCGCCCGCGCAGGAGCGGTGTGCCGACGGTATCGAAGTAACCGGGACTGACGCGGTTCCAAGAGGCAAACAGGGCCTCGGCCGGATCGTGACCGTCGACGGTGATCCGCCCCGCCCAGTTGTCCCCGGACATCGGCCCGTAGAGCGAGTAGGCGGCGTTGGTCACGCCGGGGACGTGCGCCAGCGCGTCGTGCATCCGGGTGTAGAGCGCCTGCAGCTCGCCGGCCGGTACCGTGGCGAGGGTGGGCGACGGGGAGAGCACGTAGCGGTTCGTCGTCTGGAAGCCGAAGTCCTGCGACTCGAGCTGGCGGAGGCTGCGCGTCAGCAGCCCGGCGCCGGTGACCAGGACGAGCGACAGCGCGACCTGGAGCGCGATCAGCGATCGGCCCAGCCGGGAGCCGCGCGCGCCGGTCGTGCGTCCGGACCCGCGCAGCGCGTCGAGCGGATCGGCACGCGAGCCGATGATCGCGGGCGCGACGCCGAATATGACCCCGGTCAGCAGCGACACCGCGAACGCGAAGCCAATCACCCTCAGCGACGGTGAGGGATCGACGGGGACGTTCGTGCCGCCGGGGAAGGCCAGCGCCAGAACAGCGCGGGCCGCCGCGAACGCGACAGCGAGACCGGCGAGCCCGCCGGTACAGGCGAGGACGAGGCTCTCGATCAGGACCTGGCGGACCAGCCGCCGGCGAGGCGCACCAAGGGCGACTCGGACGGCCGTCTCGGTGCGCTGACTCAGGCCGCGCGCGACGAGGAGGTTGGCGAGGTTGGCGCAGGCGATGAGGAGGACCGCCGCCGCAATCCCCTGCAGCAGGGCGAGCGCCGGCGCGACGACCGCGCGGATGCTGCTCACGCCGCTCGCGGCCGAGGTCAACGTCACGTATTGACGGGGGATCCTGGCCCGATCGTCAGCGGAGAGGTCCAGCGTCGATTCCAGCCACTCCCGCAGCGTCGTGGACAACGCTGCCTCGAGCGGCGCGATGGGAACATCCGGCCGGAGACGGCCAATCGCATAGAGCCAGTGCGAGGCCTTGGCGTCGAGGAGGCGGCTCGCCGGCTGGAGTCGTGGCTCGCTGGCCAGGGGCATCCACACCTGTGCCGGGTCGGGCCGCAGCGTGTCGCCATAGAAACCGGCCGGCGCGACGCCGACGATCGTCGCCGGCACGCCGTTGAGGGTGACGGGACTGCCGATGATGTCCGCCCGCCCCTGGAAGCGCTCGGTCCAGGCGCGATGGCTGATCACGGCGACGGCCGGCGCCTCACGCCGATCGTCCGCCGGCTGCAGCAGCCGCCCCGCGGCCGGGCTCAGCGCGAAGAGTTGAAAGTAGTTGCCGGACACGAAGGCGCCGCCGAGCGTCTCCGGCGTGGCGCCCGCATCCCGTCGGCCGATGGTGATGGGCCGCACGTTCGCCTGGAAAGCCGCCAACTGAGTGAACTGCGGTGCGGCCTCGCGCAGATGCTCGAAGAGGTCGTATGAGAACAGCGAGAACGAGCCCTGCAGCCCCGAGTTGACGCAGCACGCGTCAGTGTCGCCGAGCCGGTACAGCTCGCCCGGCCCCTGCACCGGCAGGGTCTTCAGCAGCACGCGATCGATCAACGTGAAGATCGCGGTGTTGCCGCCGATCCCGAGCGCGAGCGTGGCCACACAGACGATCGTGAACCCCGCCGACTTGCGCAGCCGCCGCACGGCGATCGCGACATCGGAGCCCACCCCTCGCAAGATGCTCATCGGCACACTCCACGGGCTCGCCACTACGGTCCGGGCCCGTGGCGCTTAGACGGGGCGAGGCGGCGATTGGTTGAGCGATGCCGAGCCGATGCCTACCAGCCGCTGGCGATGTCGTCGCTGGTGCGGTCCCACTCGTCGCCGCGGCGCGGAAAGCGCGTCGCCCCGACCAGCCGCGGCTCGCGCCCGACCTGACCCGGCGCGGGCTGACGTGAGGCGCGCCCCGCACGGGCCAGCGCGGCAGCCGCCGGTATGGTCGTCACGGCGCCGAGGCCGACCAGCGACAGGGCGATCGCCCGACGCCGTCGCGGCTCGAGCTTGTCCGCCACCAGCAGGCCCAGGCCGAACGCGAGCGCCACGCGCGTGCCGACGACGAAGCCGAATGTCGGGGCGCTGAACAGCAGGTTTTTCATGGTTGCGTCCTTTCCCTTGGGAGACCGCCGTGTTGATGTGGGGTCATCGCCGTCCCGTGCAAGCGAGGTGCCTGTCGGCCGGCCAGCTGGGCCGGGACGTCCCGCTCGCCGCCTCGCATTATCATTAGCGCATGACCTTCCGCGCTCTTCGCCCCCTCGCTCTCTGCCTGCTGATGGCTACCGTGTCGATGTCGGCGGCGCAGCGCCCGCCGGCGACCGCGCCGATCGACGGGCGGGTGTACCTCACCCCGACCTGCGGCTGCTGCGGCAAGTGGGTCGAGCACATGAACGCCGCCGGCTTCAAGTTGACGCGTGAGATGACGACCGACATGGACACCGTGGCGGCGCACCACAAAGTGCCGGAGTCTCTGCACTCCTGCCACACGGCGGTGATCGGCCAGTACGTGATCGAGGGCCATGTACCGGCGGATCTGGTGAAGAAGCTGCTCAAGGAGCAGCCCAAAATCGTCGGGCTGGCAGCGCCCGGCATGCCGGCGGGATCGCCCGGCATGGACGTGCCGAACTCGCCGCCGTATTCGATCGTGGCGTTCCGGGCGGACGGCACGACCTACGAGTTCGCCCGGCGCTGACCCGCGCCACCGCTGAATGGACCGGCCGCATCGATCGACGTCTGTCCAGACAGGTGACCTACCGGACGACTGGCGATCGCGTGTTCATGGTCGCAACGCGATGACCGCCGGCGACTACAGCGAACTGGGATCGACCTGCCAGCCGCGCAGGATCACCTGCTCGTCCTCGGCACTGGTGGCTTTCTTGAAGCGCGCGCCAGAGCGCCCCTTGACCCGCCGTTCGCACTCGGCCCACGTGGCGTGCCGCATCGGCGTGCCGTCGACCAGACTCAGATAGGAGTGCGCCGCGGCCTTGCGCCCGGGGGCAGCCGCGGAGCCCTCGCGTCGCTTCGGCACCGCGGTGTCGCCGGGGAGATCGAAGATCGCTACGTCGTAGCCGGTCAGCGGTCCTTTGTACAGGGTGATCGGCAGGCCGCGCGCGAGACCGTCCGCGATCGCATCGACACGCTCGTTGCCCGGGATGCCCGAGTGGCCGCGAACGTAATGCCAGGCGATCCCGCCCTTGCCGCGCGCCGTCACCAGCTCTTCGAGCGCCTGCCACAGCTCGCGGTTGAGTACGTCGTTGCCTTCCGCCGTCTTCCAGCCGCGCCGCCGCCAGGCCCAGATCCACTCGCTGATGCCTTTGATGACGTAGGTGGAATCGGTGTGCATCGCGACCGGACCGGGCATCGCCGCGACCGCGCGCAGGGCTTCGATCGCCGCGGTCAACTCCATCTTGTTGTTCGTCGTGCGCGCCGACTGTCCCCCCATCTCGATGACCTGCCCGTCCGTCGTCGCAATCACCACACCCCAGCCGCCCGGCCCCGGATTGCCTTTGGCCGCGCCGTCGCAGAACACGACGGTCCCTGATCCCTGCGTCTCCATTGGACTCCTCGCGCGAAGCTCGTGTCCCGAATCAGAGATTCTAGCGCGGCGCTTGCCCGCTCAACGCTGCGCGCTTCGGGGTTCGGCGTCGCGGAAATGACGCGCAGCATGCCAGTCGTCTCGGGGGATGGCCGGTACTTCGAACGCGCCGCTTGCAAAAGCCCGATGAACCGGCACGCTCCGGAGCCCTACGAACCGCACGCACCTCAGACGGATGCGGTCGCCGATTGCGCGACCGCCGCTCGCAGATCCTCGACGAGCCACCCGTAGATCTCCTCGCCGTGCGCGGGATCGTCGGCGCGGAGCACCGCGGACGGGTGATACGAGACGAGCACACCGCGGGCCCACGGTGACGGGAACGTGCGGCCGCGATCGCGCTGGATGCGGACGGCGGGACCGAGCAGCGACTGCGCCGCGGTGCTGCCGAGGCACACGATGACGGCCGGCTTGACGCGATCGATCTCCGCCTCGAGCCATGGCCGGCAGGCACGCATGTCCGAAGTGCGCGGGCGCTCGTGGATGCGGCGCTTGCCTTCGCGGCGGAAGGTGAAGTGCTTGACTGCGTTGGTGACGTAGACCGTGGTGCGGTCGACGCCGGCGTCGGCGAGCGCGCGATCGAGGACCTGCCCGGCCGGCCCGACGAACGGCGCGCCGACTCTGTCCTCTTCGTCGCCCGGCTGCTCGCCCACCAGCATTACGCGAGCGGTGTCCGGACCGGCCCCGAACACCACCTGCGTCGCGGGGAGGTAGAGCGCGCAGCCGCGGCAGCCGTTGGCGGCCGTGCGCAAGGCGTCGAGCGGTGCTCCTTCGGGAATGAACGGCCGCGCCGACGTGGCCTGACTCGGGTTGGCGATCATCTCGCCGACCCGCACCGGCGCGTCCGCGAGGAGCGAGGGAATCAGCGTGGCTTCGGGCAGCGTGGCCCAATGGCGCACCGGCAACTCGCGCTTCATCGCGCGCGGGTTGACCCGCGCCGGGTTGAACATCGCGCGATAGTAGGTCCGCCACAGATCTTCCAGGCGATCCTCGGAGGGCGCGGCGCTGGCCGGCAGGCCCGGCCCGAATGTGAGCGCACGCCCGTCCCAGTGCGCGGATTCGTCAGGCGTCAGGATCGACCAGCGCATCGCCGTGAAGCGATCGACGAAGAACGGCGCCGCCAGACGGACGATCAGATGATCGGGCCGGTGCCACGCGATGTATCGCACCTGCCCGTCCGGTTCCTGCACCTCGCGAAAGCGCACGAAGGCGTGCATCTTGTGCTCGTCGCGCCGGACCTGCGCGACCATCTCGCTCAATCGGCGGACCTCCCGGTCGGTCGCGTCCGCCAGCACCCCGCGCTCGCCATGCGTGAGCCGCCACACGATCGTGTAGAGCAGTTCCCAGCGGTGCGGATCCCGATGGCAGGCCGCCAGCTTCGCCTGCACGACGAACGCCCGCGGCACCGGGATAACCGCGCCGGATGTCGACCGCCCGGGTGCCGGTGCAGCCGTGAAGCCCTCGAGCGCGGGCTGCTCGACGCTGGCATCGACCCACTCGACGGCGGCCGGCGGCTGGTCGCGTTCCAGCAGGTCGCGGGCGGCGCGGTGCCACGTCGCGTATTGGCCGTCGAGCACGACACGCGGCATGTCAGGCGGTCCAGAGGAACGGCTGGACCGGTTCGGTTTCAGCCGGTGTCGTCGCTGCGTCGCGGCGAGGCCGCCAGTCGGTCGTGATGACGAACGGGCGTGCCAAGGCGAGACGGATGCCGAGTGTCCGCAGATCTTCGAGCGTCAGGCGGTGCAGCCGCCGCGATCGCAAGATCCGTTCGACCGATCGCTGGCCCAGACCCGGCACTCGCAGCAGGAGCTCGCGCGCCGCGACGTTGACGTCGACGGGAAACATGTCGGGATGCCGCAACGCCCAGGCCGTCTTCGGATCGATTTTCAGATCGAGGTTTGGCTCCTGCGAAGTGGTCAGCTCGGCCACGTCGAAACCATAGAACCGCATCAGCCAGTCCGCCTGGTAGAGACGATGCTCGCGGACGAGCGGGGCCGGCTTGGCGGGCAGCCAGCGATCCGATCCTGGGGTGGGGCTGAACCCCGAGTAATACACGCGCCGGAGCCGATGCTCGTTGTAGAGCGACGACGCGGTCTGCAGGATCGAGGCGTCGGATGTCGGGGTGGCGCCGACGATCATCTGCGTGGACTGGCCGGCCGGAGCGAAGGCCGGCGCCTTGCGGCTGGCGCGTCTCGCTTCGCCCGCTTCGTCGATCCGCGTGCGGAGCTCACCCATCGCCGTGGTGATCGTGGTGTGCGACTTGTCCGGCGCGAGCTGGCGCAGATCCGCCGGCGTCGGCAGCTCCATGTTCACGCTGACACGATCCGCGAACCGGCCGGCCTCCGCCAGCAGCAGCGGCGACGCGTCGGGCATCGCCTTGAGGTGGATGTAGCCGCCGAAGTGATGCGTCTCGCGCAGCTCGCGCGCGACCGCCACGAGCTGCTCCATCGTGTAGTCCGGAGCCTGGATGATCCCGGAACTGAGGAACAGCCCCTCGATGTAGTTGCGGCGGTAGAAATCCAGGGTGAGGGTGACGACCTCGTCGACGGTGAAGCGCGCGCGCGGTACGTCGCTCGAGACCCGATTGACGCAGTACAGGCAGTCGTAGATGCAGACGTTCGTCAGCAGGATCTTCAGCAGCGACACGCACCGCCCGTCCGGCGTGTAGCTGTGGCAGATGCCCACGCCGGTGGTGTTGCCGATCCCTTTATCCGTCCCGGCGCGCTTCGATCCGCTGCTCGCGCACGACGCATCGTACTTTGCCGAGTCCGCCAGGATCGCAAGCTTCTCGGAAATCCCCACGCGTCGATCGTAGCAAAGAAACAGCGAAGGCCACCTGCGCGAGGTCAGGCCCGCAGTCTTCGAATCTCGAACCCCGAGGCGCCGCGAAGAGCGATGCTCGCTAAATGATGAGCTATACTCGGCGTCCTGCCGAGCTGTCCGACGACCGGGCAGCCAGAGGCGCACTCGTCATCAGGAGCACCAGCAAATGAAACGACTCCTCGCCACCGGACTGATCGCACTACTGAGCGTCGGGGTGGCCGTCGCCCAAGAGCAGCCCAAGACGCCAGCCGGGGTGGCCCAGGCTCTCATCGCATTGGAAAATCAGTGGGGGAAGGCCGGGAAGGCAGGGGACGGCGCTGCCGTCGGCGCGCTCCTCGCACCCGATTTCGTCCAGCTCGACTCGGACGGAACGCTCCGTACGAAGGCTGAGATCGTCGCCCGGACCCAGGGAGGCAAGTGGGTGAGCAACGAGGTCAGCGACATGAAAGTGGTCGCCCACGGCGACACCGCGATCGTGACCGGATCGTGGGCCGGCAAGGGGACGGACGGAACCGGCAAGGCGGTTGACGGCAAGGAGCGTTGGGCCGACACGTGGGTGAAAACGGCGGGCGGCCAGTGGCTGTGCGTCGCGTCGGCTTCGGCGCCGGCGAAGTAGAGCGGACTGAGAGGCGAAAGCTCGCGGTCTGACAGACTGCGAGCTCTTCGCTGTCGCTCCGGGTTGGTTATGCCTTCGCGCCGATCGCGGAGAGGAGTTCGTCGAGACGCTCGTACGTCTCCTGCATGCCCGCTTCCATCCCGGACATCACGTGCCCGTCGCGATGGGCCTTCGACTGATATCTGAGGTGCGAGGTGAGCGTCGTTTTGCCACCCGCCTCGTTGAGGGTGACGGTTGCGAGATAGTCGCTGTTCGGAATCGCCTCGTAGCGTTCCGTCGAGACGATCCGGGCCGGCGCGTCGATCTCCTGGTACTCGCCGGAGAAGGCGTGATCCATGTGGTGCGTGGCGTCGTGCAGCACGTACCGCCACTTGCCGCCCGGCCGGAAGTCCATCTCGCACACCGGCATCGTCAACTGCCGGAGTCCGTACCAGCGCTTCACATGTTCCGGCTTCGAGAGCGCCTCGAACAGCAGCGCCCGCGGCGCGTTGAACTCCCGAGTGATCACCAGCTCGGTGTCCGAAGGCATGGTGAGCGTGGCGCGCGGCTTACTCGTTGTCGTCACGGTGCTTCTCCTGTTGCTGGAGCTCGATCAGAAATGTGTCGAGCTGTTCGAACCGCTCTTCCCAATTGGCGCGGAACCGCTCGACCCACTCAGCCGCTTCCTTGAGCGGCTCGGCCCGCAGCCGGCACGGCCGCCACTGCGCTTTGCGCCCCTGCGCCACCAGCCCGGCACGCTGGAGGACTTTGAGGTGCTTCGACACGGTCGGCAAGCGCAGGTCGAACGGCTCGGCAAGCTGATTGACCGTCGCGTCACCCTGAACCAGGCGGGCCAGAATGGCGCGGCGCGTCGGATCGGCGAGAGCGCTGAATGTGAGGCTGAGTTGGTCGGACATCTTTATTACACCAATTGGCTAATTAGCCTGTCGGGATAATAGCGAACGGGAAGGTGGGAGTCAAGGGGGATTCGGACTGCGCAGTCGCGGTGGGTATTGGTGGCGTGCGATTTGTAACCGACCAATTTCAGCGGCTCGGAGCGCCGCGAGTGTGTAGCGCGGAGAACATAAAAATGCTCAAGCTCATCTCTCAAATGCTGCTGGTGGTGCTCTTCGCGATCACCCTGAGCGCCTGTGCGGTCGTCGGCGGTGTGTTCAAAGCCGGCATGGCCGTCGGCATCTTCGCCGTCGTCATCGTCGTCATCCTGCTGTTCTTCCTGTTCGGCCGGCGCTGACGCGCATTGGACGTGAGGTCATCATGAACGCTGAATCCCCACAGCCCGGCTCACCGAGCCCCGCTCCGTCCCCCTCGCCGCAACCGAACACCGCGCCGTCGCCGTCACCGACGCCGCATCCCAACCCGTCCTCCAACCCGACGACGTAAAGGCGGTAAAGAGATCGACTGGGTTCTACGGGTCGTAGGGTTCGACGGGTTCGACAGGTGCTCGTTCTGCGGGTTCGCTAGTTCCACATGTTCGGGCGGCCCGCGCTGCCTCGCGGCCGCTCTCCGACGTGCGGGTCCCGGATCCCGAGTCCAAGCGCCGATCTGTCCCAGTCCTAGCCCCCAGTCCCTAATCCCTCGTCCCAGCGCCGCCCCCCGCTTGACCCCTGCACAGCCTCTGGCGCAGGATGCGCTGTTCACACCGCTCGTGTTCAAGGCCCGCAGGAGAGATGCAGATGCCGTCCACCACTCGGCTGGCCGTTGCCGGCGCCGGTTTTGTCGCCGCGGCGCTCCTCGCGATGCCGCGAGTGGGCCTTCTCGCCCAGACGCAAGCGCCCGCGCCACCCGCGGTGCAATCGCCGTCCGGCCAGCTGCCCGCTACACCTCCCGGGCCGCCGGCGCCCACGCCGGCCCAGATTGCCGCGCAGGAAGCCGCGATGGCAGACCGCAAGGACATGATGGACAAGCTGGGCATCAAGGCACTCCGGCCTGGCCCGAGCGGCAACGAGCAGGCGCCGAATCACGCCAACTACGACGAGGCGACGGCAAATCCCTATCCGGACCTGCCCGACGCGCTGACGTTGAAGAACGGCCAGAAGGTCACGACCGCCGCGCAGTGGTGGAACGCGCGCCGGCCGGAAATCGTGGAGGACTTCGAGCGCGAGGTGCTCGGCCGCGTGCCGAAGAACGTGCCTGACGTCACCTGGTCGGTGACGCGCACGGTCGAATCGACGGTGGCCGGTCATCCGGTGGTCGGGAAACAACTGGTCGGGCACGTGGACAACCGCGCGCATCCCGCAATCACCGTGGACATCCAGATGACCCTGGTCACCCGGGCGGACGCCAAGGGACCCGTACCCGTCATGATCATGTTCGGCGGCGGCACCCGTCTGCCGGGTGATCCAGCGCCGGCCGGACGCGGCTTTCCCGGTCCTCCGCCTGCCGCGCCCGCCGCCCCCGCGCCTCCTTCCGATCCGCCTGCCACCGACCAGCTGATTGCCGACGGCTGGGGCTACGCCTCGCTGAACCCGGCGAGCGTGCAGGCCGACAATGGCGCCGGCCTGACCAGCGGAATCATCGGCCTGGTCAACCGCGGCGAGCATCGTCAGCCGGAAGACTGGGGAGCGCTGCGGGCGTGGGCGTGGGGCGCCTCGCGCGCGCTCGACTACCTCGAGAAGGATCGCACCGTCGATGCGAAGAAGGTCGGGATCGAAGGCGTCTCGCGCTACGGCAAGGCGGCGCTGGTCACGATGGCCTTCGATCAGCGGTTCGCGGTCGTCCTGATCGGATCCTCGGGTGAAGGCGGAGCCAAGCTCCATCGCCGCAACTGGGGCGAAGCGGTCGAGAACCTGACCGGCAGCGGCGAATACCATTGGATGGCCGGCAACTTTCTGAAGTACGGCGCGTCCGAGGCGACCTTCGGGAGCAAGACCGCAGCGGACTTGCCGGTCGACGCGCACGAGTTGCTGGCGCTGTGCGCGCCGCGCCCCACGTTCGTCAGCTATGGCGTGCCCGAGCGCGGCGACGCCAAGTGGCTCGATCATCAGGGCAGCTTCATGGCGGCCATTGCCGCGCAGCCGGTGTTCCGCCTGCTCGGCGCGAAAGACCTCGGCCGATCGGACGACTACAAGACGGAGAAGATGCCCGCGGTGAACGTCAGGCTGATGGATGGACAGCTCGCCTGGCGGCAGCACGACGGCGGCCACACCGACGCGCCGAACTGGACATACTTCATCCCGTGGGCGGACAAGTTCCTCGGGCACGGGTCACCGGCGCCGGGCAGCGCCGCACGATGAGTATTCCGGGCGCCAAGTGTCGGCCCGGGCGCGTCTGATGTACGATCCCCCAGGTAACCCGGTCGCTGGACAGCCTGACGGCTCGCCCTCGTGACTGCGGCCGTGCGGACGTCGTCAGCTGGCGCGTGACCGGCTGGTGCCCGCAACCCTCCCATCGATGCGATGCGGATGCTGCCTGGACTCTTCGGAGCGACGTACGCGCCGACGACGGCCAGGAAGATGTCCGATTGGTGGGGCGTCCGAGAATCAGCCAGGTGCGTCGGCCGTGGCGGTGCCGCGTCCTGCGGGAATTGAGGAGTGATGCGTTTTCTCTTAGGCGGCACGCGTGCCGCCCTGATAGTGATGCTGCTGGCCGGTCAGGCCGCAGTGGTGAGCGCCCAGGACTCGCGCGAAGCCGAGATCGCCGCAGCGCAGGCGGAGAAGGCCGAGAGCCTGGCCCCGTACACGCCGAGCAAGCTCGAGATGCGGGTGCATCAAATCCAATCCGCACTCGTCGGTCAACCGAATGGCATCTACCCGTACTTCGGCAGCATCTACCGCGGCGGCGGCTTCACGCTCGGTGCCGGGTTTCGCCGCTACTACGGCGACAACACGCACTGGGATCTGAAGGGGCTCTACTCGATAAAGAATTACAAGCTCATCGAGCTCACGACCGATTCGTGGAAGCTCGCTGACGGCAAGATCGACCTGCACGCGCGCGCTGGCTGGCGGGATGCGACCCAGGTGGCCTACTACGGTCTGGGACCCGACAGCCCGCACGACCGGACCAACTTCCGGATGAAGCAGGGCGCGTTCGGCGGCGGGCTGGCGGCCCGACCGGGCGGCTACGCGGTGTTCGGCGCCACGGCCGCCTACGAGGACTACACGCTCGAGTCCGGCCAGGGTAGCCAGCCGTCGATCGAGGAAGTCTTCACCCCCGCCACCGCACCGGGACTCGGCGCCAGCCCGACCTACCTCCACACCTCCGCGTCGGGAGGTATCGACTGGCGGCCGGCCGCCGATTATGCGCGCCGTGGCGGTCTCTATGAGGTGACGTACCACAACTACGCCGACCGCCACGACACCTACAGCTTCGATCGACTGGACGGCGAGGTCGTGCAGCACATTCCCCTGCTGCGCGAGAACTGGGTCATCTCGCTGCACGGCCTCGTCCAAACCACGCTGAACGACGACGACGCGGTGCCGTACTTCCTGATGCCGGCACTCGGCAGCAGCCATAATCTGCGCGGCTACGGCAGCTGGCGCTTCCGCGACCGCCACAGCATCCTCACCTCCGGTGAGTTCCGCTTCATCCCCAGCCGGCTCGCGCTCGACCTGGCGGTGTTCTATGACGCCGGCAAGGTGGCCAGCCGCCGCGAGGACCTCAGCCTGACTCACCTGAGCCACGACGTCGGCGTCGGGTTGCGGTTCCATAGCCCGGTCGCGACCCCCGTGCGGATCGAACTGGCGCGCGGCAGCGAGGGGTTCCACCTCGTCATCGCCGGCGGCGCCGCCTTCTAGCCACGAAGGCACTGAGCCATGACCAAACGGGCGACCTCTCTCCTGACCGCGGCGACGATCTGCGGCGCGCTGGCCCTGGCCAGCGCGGTCCCATCCGGCGCCGGCCGCAAGTTCTACGGCGACGATCCGATCTCGCGCGAGCCGGCGACCCAGGATGCGTCCAAGGTCGCGCCGTGGGACATCGACCTCTTCGTCGACCTTTCACTGAACCTGTTCGGGACTCCCGGCGATCCGACACCGAACGTACGCGCCAAGAGCATCAACACCATCGACGAGGTCCCCGACTCCTCGTGGTTCACCAATCGCATCGGCAGCCGTGCGGTCAGCGTCGACGAGGCCGTCCGCGGCCCGTTGAACGGCGATGGTCCGGCCCCCGGACGCTGGCAGGTGAGCCGCGCCAAAGAGGCCGGCGACGCGCCGGGCTTCACCATGCGCGACAGCCGCAACGAAACCTGGTTCGTGTCGCTCGATGCCCGGAGCAATCCCGAAGCGGCGACCGGCGCGCTGGTGGTCGCGAACAAGATCTTCTGGACGCTGGGCTACTGGCAGGTCGAGAACTTCCTCATCTCGGTCCGCCCCGATCAGCTCGACATCGCCTCGAGCGCGATGGTTACCCCGCCCTCGCGCAAGCGCCGGCCGATGCGGACCAGCGATCTCGAGGCGGTCTTCCGGCGCGCCTATCGAAGTGCTGACGGCTCGTACCGCGCGATCGCGGCGCGCGGGCTGCCGGGCAAGGTGCTCGGCGGCTTCCGCTATTACGGCACCCGGCCGGACGACCCGAACGACGTCGTGCCGCACGAGCACCGCCGCGAGCTCCGCGCGCTCAAAGTGTTCGGCGCGTGGACCAACCTGGTCGACATGAAGGCCGGCAACACGCTCGATACACTGAGCACCGCCGACGGCCGCGGCGTGGTGCGCCACTACCTGCAGGACGTCGGGTCCACCTTCGGGAGCGCGGCGAACGGCCCGCACGATTATCCGGAGGGCTGGGAGTATCTCTACGAGGGCCGCCTGGTCTGGAAGCGTCTGGTGACGCTGGGCTTCTTCATCTCGCCCTGGCAGACGGTGGATTACATCGAGAACCCCGCCATCGGCCGGTTCGAAGGCACCCGGTTCGATCCGAGGACGTGGAAGCCGCGCGTACCGACCGCCGCGTACCTACGTGCCCGGCCCGACGACGACTTCTGGGCCGCGCGGCGGGTGATGGCGTTCTCCGACGAGATGATCCGGGCCATCGCCAAGACTGGCAGCTACTCGGATCCCGCCGCCGAGAAGCTGCTGGCCGACGTGCTGATCCAGCGTCGGGATCGCATCGGGCAGGCGTTCCTCCCCGCGGTCAACCCGGTCGTGGACGTGAAGCTCGATGCCGCCGGCGTGTTGACGTTTGCCAATGCTGCGGTCGACGCCAGGGTTGCGCAGGCGCCGGACGCCGGCTACGCAATCGCCTGGTCGCGTTTCGATAACGACTCCGGGACCGCAACGCCGATCGGCACGGGCACGGCGACAAGCGCCGGCCGGGGGCAGGCGCCGGCGGGGCTGCCGACGACCGCCGGCGCCTTCGTGAAAGTGGAGATCAGCGCTGACATCCCCGCGCACCGCAGCTGGGCCACGCCGGCCAGCGCGTATTTCCGGCGTACCGCTGACGGCTGGGTGCTGGTCGGCTTCGAGCGGATGCCGTAGCAAGCGCGCGCCGCCGTTCAGGTCGGACGCCGGATGTTCGCGAGTGGCGCCGCCGTATCCCCGCGCGCCGGTCCGCAAGGCCCGCGGCGTGCGAGTGATAGGATGCGCGGCATGGAGGCCGGCGGTACGCGCCTGATCACGGTTCGCGCCGCCGCGGAGCGCCTCGGCGTCGGGTACTCGACCTTCAAGCGCTGGGTCCTCTCGGGCCGCGTGCGCACGACGTTGACCGCAGGCGGCCACCACCGGGTCGCGGAGTCGGAGATCGACCGACTGAAGGCTCGCCAGCAGCCATCATCGGCTCGCCGCCCTTCCACCGCCGCGCCTGACCCACTCAACGGCCTCAGCGCGCGCAATCAGCTTCACGGTTACGTCGACGAGGTACGGATCGACGGCCTCCTGGCCCAGGTGCGCATGCGTGTCGGCGATCAGTCGCTTACCGCGGTCATTACGGCCGATGCCGTCCGCGCCCTGAAGCTTCGCCGCGGCGACGATGCCGTGGCCATTGTCAAATCGACCGAAGTCATGATCGCCAAGGCGCATGTCAGCGGTGCGCGGCGCGCCACCCGCAAGAACGCCTGAACCGACGTTCACACCGCTACCTCTTCCGCACGCAGCGGCGCCCTCGGCTGAATGGCATACTGCACAAAGGATCCGCACGAGCCAAACGGGATGACAGGAGAAGCTCGGGACATGACCGCGCCCGGCGCTGACGACGAGAGTCGTCTGCCGGTGGCGGCGGCGCTGGCCGCGGGGAACGTCGGCGTCTGGACGTGGGACGTCCGCACCGACCGCGTGTTCGCGGACGCGACCACGGCGATGCTGTTCTCGGTGTCCGCCAACGATGCCGGCGGTAGTCCTCGGGACGCGTACCTGCGGTCGATCCATCCTGACGATGTCGAGCGGATGGGCGTGCGGCTCACCAATGCGATTGCCGGGCGACAGGCGTACGAGTCGACGTATCGCGTCCGCCGGGCCGACGGCGAGTACCGCACCATCGCCGCGCGCGGCAAGCCCGAGTTCGCGCCGGACGGCACGCTGCTGCGGGTGTCGGGAGTGGCCCTCGACGTGACCGAGCACGAACGGACCGCGGCGGTGCTCAGGCAAGCCGGGCAGCAGTGGCGGGACCTGATCGAGTACGCCGGCGACGGCTACTGCGTCCTGGAGCGGCTCGACGCCCTGCCCGCCGATTTCCGCTTCCTCGATGCGAACCCCGCCTTCGCAAGTGAGACTGGCTTCGGCCCGGTGATCGGGCAGACCGTCCGAGAGATGTTCGGCGACGGGGGCGGCGACTGGATTGCGACCTTCGACGAGATCCTCGCGACCGGCGCGCCGCAGACCCTCGAGCAGGACGATACGCGCCACGATCGCATCCTCGAGGTGAGCGCGTTTCCGATTGGCGATCCCACCCTGCGGCGGCTCGGCGTGCGCGTCAAGGACGTCAGCGAGCAGGTGCGGCTGCGGCTGCGCGATCGGCAGGCGATGGAGCAGTCGACGGCGCTCGCCCAGGCGGTCGAGGCGGCGCGGCGGGCCGCCGATGCAGACGCCGATCGGCTGAATCTCGCGCTCGACGCAGCGCGGCTCGGTGACTGGAGTTGGGACGCCAGGACCGATGTCGTCACGCTCTCGGCGCGCGCCGCGGACATCTACGGCATCCGCCCCGGCGCGCATCTGACGTGGACCGCCCTGCGCGACCTCCTGCACCCCGAGGATCGCGAGCGCGCGCGTCAGGCGGCCGAGATGGCGATCGCGTCGAGGACCGATTACGCCATCGAGCATCGCGTGATGACCGCCGGGCGCGAACGGTGGATTGCGGCGAGCGGACGCGCCCGCTACGACGAGCATTCCGAAGTGCTCGGCATGTTCGGCGTAGTGCAGGACCTGACCGCGGATCGGCTGCTCGTCCAGCTGGACGATGCGGTCCGGCCGCTGACGGTGCCGGAGGAGATCACCTACACCGCGGCGCGCATGCTGGGGGCGCACTTGCGCGTGAACCGATGCGCCTACGCGACGGTGGAACCCGACGAGGACACCTTCGATCTGACCGGCAACTACACCGCCGGCACCCACAGCATCGTCGGCCGCTACCGCTTCCGCCAATTCGGCGCCGAGTGCCTGGCGTTGATGCGCGCCGGCCTGCCGTATGTGGTGGCCGACAGCGAGCACGACCCGCGCATCGACGAGGAGGATCTCGAGGCGTACCGATTCACGGCGATCCGCGCGGTCATCTGCGTCCCCATCCTCAAGAGCGGCCGTTTCGTCGCGGCGATGGCGGTGCACGACATTCATCGTCGCGCCTGGGCCCCGGAAGAAGTGGCGCTGGTGCAGCAGGTCGCCAGCCGCTGCTGGGAGTCGATCGAACGCGCGCGTATCGCGCTCGAGCGGATCCACTTGCTCGCGCTGGCCGAGAACGCCAACCGCGCCAAGGACGAGTTCCTGGCGATGCTCGGTCACGAGCTGCGGAATCCTTTGTCACCGATCCTCACCGCCCTGCAGTTGATGAAGCTGCGCGGCGACACGACCTCCGAACGCGAGCGGACGGTGATCGAGCGCCAGGTCACGCATCTGACGCGCCTGGTCGACGACCTGCTTGATGTCTCGCGGATCGCGCGGGGCAAGGTCAAGCTGGCGATGGAAGGTGTGGCGATGGCCGACGTGGTGTCGCGGGCGATCGAGATCGCCAGCCCGCTGCTCGAGCAGGGCGCGCAGACGCTGAGCGTCGATGTCCCCGCGAGCGGGTTGACCGTGTTCGGCGACCCGGCCCGGCTCGCGCAGGTCGTGTCGAATCTCCTGACCAACGCCAGCAAGTACACGCCGTCGAACGGACGGATCGACATCTCGGCGGCGCTGGAGGGAACGGACGTCGTGCTGCGCGTGCGCGACACCGGGATGGGCATCCCCGCCGACGTGCTGCCGCGCATCTTCGATCTCTTCGTACAGGGGCGGCAGTCGATCGATCGCTCGCCTGGTGGTCTGGGCCTGGGCCTGGCGATCGTCCAGAGCCTGGTCGAGCGGCACGGCGGTCAGGTGGCGGTCCACAGCGATGGTCCGGGCCTGGGGAGCGAGTTTACCGTGCGGCTGCCGGCGATCACCACGCCCGAGCCTGCGGCCGGCGGAGCCCAGCCCCATCCCGCCGAGGGAGGTCACGGGCGGCGCGCGGCAGTGCTGGTCGTGGACGACAACCAGGACGCCGCCACGCTGCTCGCCGAGGCGCTGCGGTTGCTCGGGCATGAGGTCCACGTCGCGCACGACGGACTCGACGCGATCGACGTCGCCGCCGAACGGACGTTCGATGTGGCCTTCCTCGACATCGGCCTGCCCGTAATGGATGGCTACGAGCTGGCGGCGCGCCTGCGCGCCCTCCCGTCCTCGAGCGCCACGAGGCTGATCGCGGTCACCGGGTACGGTCAGCAGTCGGATCGGGAGCGCAGCGCGGCGGCCGGGTTCGACGAACATCTCGTCAAGCCGATCGATCTGGCGGTGGTGGAGCGGCTGCTGCGCGAGTACGTGTCGGGCTAGCGCCTTGCGATCCCGGGCGCCGCACCCAGAATATTTGTCACCGAATCTCTGACTCGGGACACTAGTCTAGAAGTCTACGTGGCGCCGGGCACGCCGTCGAAGAAATCGACGACCCCGGTCTCGAGCGAGTACTCGGCGCCGACCACGAGGAGACCGTTGTTCGCGATGAGCCCTTCGAGCAGCGGCGAGCCGTGGCGAAGATGATCGGCCGAGGCGCGGACGTTGGCGCGGACGGCGTGGCCGACCAGCACGTCAGGATCGCCGCCGTGATACGCCGCGATCACCGTCGCCAGCGACGGCCGCACCCGCTCGACGATCGAACGGAGGTTGCCCGAGCCGCTCGGCTTGCCGCTGGTCATCTCCTCCAGCGTCGCGAGAATCGCACCGCACTGCGAGTGGCCCATGACGACCACCAGCGGGGTACCATACCGCGCCGCCGCGAACTCGACGCTGCCCACCTGTGACGGCGCGACGATGTTGCCGGCGACGCGAATGACGAATAGGTCGCCGAACCCCTGGTCGAAGACCAGCTCCGCCGGCACTCGCGAGTCCGAGCACCCGAGCACGATTGCGAACGGCGCCTGCCCGGCCACCAGCCGCGCGCGCAGGGCCTGATCAGCCGCATCGCTCGGCCGCGATTCGTTCGCGACGAACCGCGCGTTACCCTCCCGCAGACGATCGAGTGCATCAATCCCGGAAATCATGTCGTCTGTCTCATGGCGTCTCTCTGGCCATTATCTACGAGCCGCCGTGCCGGGCCTGCTTGAGAGCCCGCAAGCGAACGGCGCTCACCCCGATCCCGATGACCGACGCCACCACCAGGCAGATGACCAGCGACGGCACGACGTAGAGCACCTGAAAGAAGCTGGCGTCGCGGCCGCCGAAGACGACCCGCAGGATCGGGCGCAGCGCGGCAAGCAGGAGGAGCGGCAGGAACCATGGGACGATCGCCGCGACCTGCCGGCCGATCGACCACGACGCCCGGCGCGCAGCCCAGGTGGGAGCGCGGGCAACCGCCGACATCGCCGCCACCGCGAGCAGCAGCGTGAGCCCCGCGAACACGCCGTCGACGATCGCGTCGACCCGAGTGTCCGGCTCCGGCATACGGGTGTTGAGCACCTGGACGATGCCGTGCGCGATGAGCTCGCTGTCGACGGGCGCGAGGCCCAGCCCCACGTTCGCCATCACCACGACGCCGTATCCCTGCGACGGCACGAGCACCTGGTGCGCGCTGAACGTGAACATCCAGCCGGCCTGCTCGAACGTCGCGAGCGAGCCGATCGTGTCGGGCGTCCAGCCCAGCCCGGCGTGCATGCGGTCGAGGCTCTGGCGCGAGATCAGGCGTCGGCCGTTGAGGCCCTCACCGTCGTTGGCCTGCACCACCAGCCAGCGCGCCATGTCGTGAGCGGTGCTGACGATGCCGCTCGCCCCTTCGAGAAACCATGCCGGCTCAGGCCTGGCGACGGGCCTTGTGAACACGCGGATGAAGCCGCGATCGACCTCGCCGGGCTGATCCAGCAGGCCGCCGGTCCTGGTCGAGGTCATGTCGAGCGGCTCGAAGACGTGGCGCTGCAGATATCCGTCGAACCGCTCACCGCTCACCACTTCGACCACGCGCGCGGCAATCCAGTAGTTGGGATTGTGATAGTGGCGAGCGCTGCCGGGATCACTCACCAGGCGCGCCTCGCGGAGCATCCGCACGCCTTCTTCGAGCGAGGCCGGCACCGGACCGCTCTTCTCGTGAAAGCCGGTGTCGCTCAGCCCGGACGTATGCGTGAGGACGTGACGAACCGTAATCCGGCTGCCGCGCGGATCGTCAACAGCGAAGTCGTGCAGGTAGGTCGTGATCGGTGCGTCGAGATCGACTCCTCCCGCCTCGACCAGCTGCATCACGGCGAGGCTCGTAAAGGCCTTGCTGAGCGATGCGATCGGCATCGGCGTCGAAGGTGTGAGCGCGGTTCCGCTGGCGGTTCCGCCGTAGCCCGCGACGTGCAGCACCGCGCCGTTCCGGACGATTGCCACCGACAGGCCTGGCAGGTGATGGCGGACGCGGTACTCGCGCACGAACTGGTCCACCGCCAGCGTGTGCATCTGGGTGTCATCGCCGCTGCCCTGCCGCGCCGACAGCGGCATCATCAGCGCGAGCCCGAGGATCAGACCGATCGCCGCCGACAGCAGGCGGCACGAGCAATCAACGACGGAACGTCTGGGCATGGGTGAAGTGCAGCTGGCGCGGCTGGCCTGGAATGTCCGACATTCTATCGATGCCGCATCCCGCCGCATTCATGGACCGGCCCGATGACAGTAGACTAAGCCCCGTGAGCAGCGGGCCGCGGCGCATTGTCAAATGGATTGGCCGGACCGCGATGGTCCTGATCCCGCTGTACGCGCTCTTCCTGGCTGGCGTGTTCGTCGTCATGCGCCAGCCGCCGGAGCGGTTCGGCCAGATCATGCGGCATTTGCCGATGCCGGCGCTGATGATCGTGCCGTTCGAGACGATGTGGAACGTGGCCCGCGGCGGACAGGTGCAGGTCGGCGAGGTCGCCCCCGATTTCACCCTGCCGCGCACCGATCATTCGGCGGACGTGACGCTGTCCTCGTTCCGGGGCTCGAAGCCCGTCGTCCTGGTCTTCGGCTCCTATACTTGACCGCCGTTCCGGCGGGAGGTTCCCGCCCTCAACGCGATGTACGAGAAGTACGGCCGCGACGCCGCCTTCTTCGTCGTCTACATCGGCGAGGCGCATCCGAGCGATGCGTGGCAGCTTCCGAGCAACATCCGCGATCAGGTCGTGTTCGAGAGCCCGAAGGACATGACGTCACGCAGCGAGCTGGCGGACATCTGCGTCGTGCGGCTCGGGATCAAGTTGCCGGCGGTCGTGGATCGTTTCGACGACGTGACGGAGCGGGCGTATACGGGCTGGCCGGATCGGTTGTACCTGATTGGGACGGACGGACGGGTGCTCTACAAGAGCCGCCCGGGTCCGTTCGGCTTCGCGCCGTCGGAGCTCGAAGCCGCCTTGACGCGCGCCCTCGGCCCCGCCGCGAAGTGACGCGCTGACCCTATTGCGGCGGACGCGGCACCACGAACAAGGCATCGTACTGGCCGGTCGCGAACTCGGCGTCGAGCTGCCGCGCGAGGCGGGTCATGAACGCAGGATCTCCGTTGTCCATCGACAACGAGACGTAGCCGCTCGTGTCGACCAGCTGCAACCGCAGATCGTGTCCCTCCAGCCGCACCTCGCGCAGGTAGCCGCCCGAGGAGTCGGGCAGGCGTTCGGCACCGAGCTTGTCGACCAGCAGCTTCAGGAGCGTATCGCGCAGCGGCTCGCCGCCGGGACGGAGCGCGTAGCTCTGATACCCGCCCGGCTTGTTGATCTCCAGATCGCCGTGATGCGGCAGGGGGTCGAACGTCGCACGCTCGCGCAGCACGTCGTAGCCGGCGGGTCCGCGCTGCCATTCGAAGTGGTGCGCGACCCACGCCGGGTCGAGCGATTCGAACGTGTTGTAGCGCATGACCTCGCGGCGGATCGGCACGGCGTAGTTGGTGCCGTCGCGGAAGTTGGTCACCCCGATCATCGGCTTGTCCTCCGAGCCGGCGATGCCGAGCCAGGCGAAGCTGCGGGCGTCCGGCGAGAGCGTCAGCGGCGGCACGTTCGACACGGGACTCGGCTCGCCCGCCTGATGCGATGGCACCACGCTCAGGTCGCGGGTGTCGACGATCCACGAGTCCAGCTGGTAGAGCCCTGGTGCGGCCACGCTCGTGCGATCCAGCCACCCTTCGAGTCGGTACCGGTCGCTGCGACGGCGAAACGCCTGCGGGTCGGACGTCACCGGGTGGGGTGCGAGCGGCACGTTGCAGCTGCCGATCGAGACGATCCGTGGCCGCTGCTGCTCCTCGGTGAGCAACACGCAGCGCTCGGTGCCATCAGGCTCGTGGGCGTCGGCCAGCAACGCCGGCCGGGGCCCGCCGATCACCGCGACGCTGTTGGCCGCCTCCAGGCCGGGGACGACCGCATCACCATAGCGCACGTTGAAGACCGCCCGCATCGCGTAGCCGGGCCCGTTCGAGCTCTGAAAGAAGTCGCGCGCGATGGTCGCAATCCGGAAAGGACCGACCACGTCCTCGCGGACCGGCTCGCTCTCCTTGACCACCTTGAACCGATAGGTGAACCCGTCCGGCAGCGGCGGCTGCCCGGCTCTCGCATGCGGCATCCACTCGCTCCACTGCCGCTGCGCGGAGGTCGGATGCCCCGGTAGCGGCACGATGAAGCCACCAAGTGCGTCGGTATCGAACGCCGCGGTCAGCAAGCGCTGCCCCCGGCTCGTGAAGATCGGCACCGCCCCGGGCACGATCCACCGGCCCTCCTCCTGACGCGCGAGATCGACGAACAGCGGACCATCCTCCTGTCGCCGCACGACGCCGCCCATCGCCCTGCCCAGCCACACACGGCCGATACCTTTTCGTTCGGCCGGTGCCGCGGTTGGCGCCGCCGGCCAGCGCACCTCGACCAGCAGCGTCAGCGTCTCGCCGTCGATCTCGGGCGGGATGTCCGCCAGCAGACGCGCGGTCCCGCCGATCACGCCGATCATCGCGGCGAGCACCGCCACTGACGTCCCCAGCGCCTTGAGAAATCCGGGCTTGGCCCGGGCCGCGACCACGCGCGACCCCACGAGTCCGATCAGGAACCCGGCCGCTCCGCCGACCAGGGCCAGCAGGATGACGAAATAACCCGAGCCGCCCTCGAACGACGACACCCGATACCAGTCAACCGCCAGGGCCGCGACGGCGCCGGCCCCGAACAAGCCGAGGACGGCCGTCAGCACGGCCACGGCCAGCGTCAGGATCCAGCTCATGAAGGCCTAACCTACCTCAGTTCGCGCCCCAATCCACACGGGCAGGGCCCTGACGCCGTATGCTGGTTGTGTGCGGTTCAGGTTCCGCACGGGAGCGGACTGATGTGGCTGATTGAATGAGTGAACACGACGATCTGGCAGCGGCTGACCACTCCACGGCACCCGAACGCCCACGGATCTTCGTCACGGGGGCAACCGGGTACGTCGGCGGGCGGCTCGTCCCGGCGCTACTCGCCGCCGGCTTCTGCATGTCGGCCGCGCACGGCACGCTGTACACGTTCTTTTCCCTGTACCTCGAGCGTGCCGGACACAGCGGCGCGGTCATCGGCAGCCTGTGGACGCTCGGTGTATTGGCCGAGATCGTCGTCTTCCTCGCGCTGCCAGTCCTCTTCCGCC
>Ga0207701_10001104_pt1 | contig 28491 bp, 26 predicted proteins | sample KBSSwiSSwithPhiX_FD_184294 | JGI IMG/M metagenome (GOLD analysis project Ga0207701, IMG submission 184294) | Switchgrass rhizosphere bulk soil microbial communities from Kellogg Biological Station, Michigan, USA, with PhiX - S5 (SPAdes) (version 2) | ecosystem: Environmental > Terrestrial >... | reverse complement strand
CCGCCACAGCTCGTCGCCGGTATCCGGGTTGTAGCCGTAGATGCGGCGCTGGCTGCTGACGATGATCTCGTCATGGTCGCCGGCATGGATCACAATCGGCGATCCCCATCCAACCGTCTCGACTCGGTCTTTCTTCCACAGCACTTTGCCGGTCTTCGTGTCGAACGCCGCAATGAACGAGCCGGTGCTCTGATCGCAGTTGAGCACGACGAGGTCGTCCACGACGATCGGCGACGCCCCCATTCCGTAGACGTTGTTGAAGGGACCAAGCGGCCGGCGCCAGAGCTCTTTCCCGTTGACGTCGTAGGCAAGCAGGCCATAGTCGGCGAAGAAAAAGAACACGCGTTCGCCATCAGTGGCTGCAGAAGGCGACGCAGGATGATTCCGTGAGTCGAGCTTCTCCCGGCGATCCCGAGGCGCCTCGCGTTCCCACAGCACCTTGCCGGTCGCACGATCAATCGCGAGGCTCAGAAGCTTCCCGTCGCGGAAGCCCGTCAGGTAGATCCGACCGCCGGAGACAACCGGCGACGAGAAGCCCTGCGGCAGGTCAGTCTTCCAGATCACATTCCGGGTGGGGCCGAACTCCGCCGGCAGACCGCTGACGTCGGCCACACCGGACCCGTTCGGTCCGCGGAACCGTGACCACTCGTCGGTCGCCCCGCCGGCGACGACCACGGTCGTCAGGAGGATAAGGAAACTCGCGTTCAGACGTCTCACAGCTCCCTCGGGCCGCTATTCCGACAGCGGTTGCGGCGGCTCCGGCAACGGCCACACGATCTTCGTGAACTGGCCGCGCTGCAGGAGCTCACGCCCCTTGCCGCCTCTGCCGGTCACCTCGTACTTCGCCGTGCTGATGGTCTGCTCGGCGCCACGGCTCGTTTCGACCGTCAAAAGGTCGCGATCCCCCGACGACGCGATGAATCCGAGCACGCGATCGGCGTCGGAGCTCAGCTTGATCAGGATCACGCCACGCCCCGGCCCCGACAGGAAGTTCACGTCGTCGACTTTCGTCAGGATGGCCCGTGCTTCGCGGGTCGCCGCGATCAGTACTTCGCTGCCGGTGACTTTCGCGACTCCGACAAACTCCGCGCCGTCGGCAGCTCTTGCGAACCGCCGGCCGCTTCGAGTGCTCGGCTCGACGAACGGCTCGAGACTGAATCGCATGGTGTAGCCGTCGCTCGTGACCCCAACCGCGTGCACGGGAGGGACCTCGCCTTCTTTGCGGGCGGTGATGTGGCCAGCGACTCGCGGGTCCAGGCTCGCGGCCTCGACGATCTTTTCGCCGTCCTTCAGCTTGAAGAAACGCTGAATCGGCTCGCCGTATCCGGTCGATGCCGGGATGTCGATGATTCGCGAGGTGTAGGCCACACCGAAATTACTGAACAAGACAACCGACGATCGCGTGCTGCCCGGCAGCACCGCCATCACCGCATCACCCTCGCGCACGCGCGTCGCCGCGACGTCCTTGACTTCCTTCTGCCGCTTGACCCAGCCATCGCGCGACACGATCACGACGTTGTCTTCCTCGACGATGAAGTCTTCGGCCGTGTATTCCGCTTCGCCTTCGTCGCTGGCGATCGTCGTGCGACGCGGATCGCCGTACGTCTTCTGAATCTCTTCGATCTCGACGCGGACGATGTCCCAGCGGCTCTCCTCGTCCTTGAGCAGCGTGTTGATCTGACGCACCCGGCGGCGACGCTCTTCGAGCTCCTTCCGAATGAGCAGGATTTCGAGCCGCGCGAGCCGATAGATCTTCAGTTCGAGAATTGCGTCGGTCTGCTCGGCATCGAGACTGAATCGTTTGATGATCTGCTGGGCGGCGTCGGCCTTGCCCTCAGATTTGCGGACGATCTTGAGGATTTCGTCCAGCGCGTCGAAGACTTTCTCGAAGCCCTCGAGAATGTGCACGCGCTTCTTGATCGCGGCCAGCTCGTGTTCGAGCCGCTTGGTGACGACATCGAGCCGGAAATGCAGGAAATGCCACAGCATCGAGTGCAAATCGAGCCGTTCGGGCCTTCCGACTTCGGCATTCTCGGTCGGGATCAAGCAGGTCAGGTTGACGATGAAGCTGGTCTGGAGCGGCGTGTGCTTGAAGAGATACGCCATCACCATTTTTTCGTCGGCGTCCTTCTTCAGTTCCAGCGCAATCCGCACGTCGTCAGTTGACAGATCCTTGACGTCGACGAGCGGCGGCAGCTTGCGGCTGAGCGCGACGTCCGCGATGCGCTCGACCAGCGTCGCCTTATTGACGGTGTACGGAATGCTGGTGATGTAAATCGTCTTGCCTCCGCGCGAGACCGGCCCTTCCTCCCAGGTCGCCCGCAGGCGGATGGCTCCCGAACCCGTCTTGTAGATCTCCTTCAATTCCTCCGGCGAGTTCAGCATCTGGCCACCGGTAGGAAAGTCGGGTCCCTTCACGTAGCGACACAACTGCACGCTGCTCAAGTCGGCGTTTCCCAGCAGTTTGATGAGCGCGGTGCAAATCTCGTTGAGATTATGCGGCGGGATGTTCGTCGCCATGCCGACCGCAATCCCGGTCGCGCCATTGATCAGGAGGTTGGGGATCCGCGACGGCAGCACCACCGGCTCGGTCCGCGTGCCGTCGTAGTTCGGCCGGAACGGCACCGTGGTCTGATCGATCTCAGTCAGGAGCTCGTCGCTCAGACGCGTCAGCCGGCATTCCGTGTAGCGCATCGCGGCGGCGCTGTCGCCGTCGAGCGAGCCGAAGTTGCCCGATCCATCGATCAGCGGATATCGCAGCGAGAACGGCTGCGCCATCCGCACGAGCGTCTCGTAGAGGGCCGCGTCGCCATGCGGATGGTAATTGCCCATCACGTCCCCCACGACCTTCGCGCACTTCCGGTGCTTGGCATCAGCCGTGAGGCTCTGCTGCCACATCGTGTAGAGGATCCGCCGCTGTACCGGCTTCAGCCCGTCGCGGACGTCCGGCAGCGCGCGCGAGGTGATGACCGACAGCGCGTAATTGAGGTAGCGGGTCTGGGCGGCTTCGTGGAGAGCGACAGCCTCAGGGTCGGAGGGACCGTCAGGGGGACGAGTGTCCACCGCTGCGTCGCCGTCGTCATCGAACAGAGATGGGTCTTTCTTACCGCGCTTGGCCATGGAGATTGAGGATACCAGACCAGGCCTTCGTGACGGAGGGAACGAAGGGAACGAAGTTAACGAAGACGAACGAAGAAGGAGGGGAGATCCTGGGAAATGAGGAGACGAAGATTGAGAGACAGCTGCGCCGACCGGCGGTCCGATGAATTACTCCGCGGACGGCACAATCCCGGTCCAGTGGCTCGATGGACTCGGATCGCGCAGCCAATGATGGTACTGGTGATGCGATTCGTCTCGAATGGATCGATGAGCATGCCGTTGCGCGGTGTAAACGGGAAACCATGCGAAATGTCAGAACTTTTGGGAATCGTGGAATAAACGTACGCAAATACTGCTTTGTCAGATCGACACGCGAAAAGAACTTGTTGCCCTTCGTTCGTCTTCGTTTTCTTCGTTCCTTCGTTGTGAACTCCGTTCTCTTCGTCTCTTCCGAGACATGAGCAGCCAGTCATGAGCATCCTTCGCTACCTCCACGTCGACGTCTTCACCTCCCAACCTCTTGAAGGAAACCAGCTCGCGGTGTTTCCGGAACCGGGAACCATCGATACTCCGATGATGCAGGCGATTACGCGCGAGATGAACTTCTCAGAGTGCACGTTCATCTTTCCGCCGACCGGAAGGGGCGACATCAAGATGCGGATCTTCACCCCGGGTGAAGAACTGCCGATGGCGGGCCATCCCACCGTTGGCTCGACGTTCGCGCTTGCCGCGGAGGGAACCATCCAAGGGGGCTGCACCGACTTCGTGTTCGAGCTGGGTGTTGGACCGACGCCGGTGTCGCTCGAGTGGCGCGAAGGCAAACTGTGGTTCGTCTGGATGACGCAGAAGCTGCCGAAGTTCGGCGCCGCGATTGATGATCGCGATTCGTTCGCGAGCGCCGTCGGCGTCAGCAAGGCGGATATGACCGATGGTTTTCCTATCCAGGAGATCTCATGCGGTGTTCCGTTCATGTTCGCGCGTCTCTCCACTCGCCGGGCGGTTGACGCGGTGTCGGTCGATCGAAAGGCGTTCACTCAATGCTGCCGCGACGCTGGCGTCGAGCCGCTGCCGACTTTCTTCTTCACCACTGACGGCCCGCAGGAAGCAGGAACCGCGCAGACCGTCTATAGCCGAATGCTGGCACCCACCTTCGGCATTGCTGAGGATCCCGCCACGGGCGGCGCCAGCGGCCCGCTTGGCTGCTATCTGCTGCATTACGGCATCGTATCGGCCGACGCGGCGCGAAATATCGTGAGCCTGCAGGGTGTGCAGATGAAACGTCCGAGCCGGATCCATATCTCAATCGATAGCAAGGATGGTGCGATTACCCGGGTGCGGGTCGGTGGGCAGTCGGTGATCGTGGGGCGCGGAGAACTGACGGTGCCGGACGTTTGAACGGCAGTCAGCATTCAACATTCAGCATTCTTTCTGACCACCCAGGTGGTCATCGCGCGTTGCTCCTGCACCACCGTCGTCTTGATAGGGTCGAGCAGCTCACCGCCGAGGCTGGCCGTCAGCGTCATCAGTAGCGGTTCGTCCACGAGGTACCGCACGCTGCCGTCCGGCAGGCGGAAACGGCGGCCGCTGATTTTCTCGATTCGGGTTTCGATTCCAATCGACGAGGCGAGCCGGGTAAACAACATTCCGCCGGGCGCGAGCACACGCCACAGGCCTGAGACCATCGCATTGAATTGATCGTCATCGGCCGCGAAATGCAGCACGGCGCTCGCCAGAACCACGTCCGCAGACGCGTCAGCGAAGCTCATGTCCTCGATCGGCTCCAGGCGGAAGCGGTCATCCGGCAGGTGCGGCGCGAGCCTGGCGGCCAGCGCGCGAACCGTCGTAACCGAGGCCGGATCGCAGTCGCAGGCGGCGATTTCGTAGCCGTGCTTCAGCAGATACACGAGGTTGCGGCCAGTGCCGCAGCCGGCATCGAGCACCCGCATGCCTGGGGCGATGCGGCCGCGCAGGAGCTGATCGAACAGGTAGATATCGATGTCGCCGAAGTCGTTCCTGAGCTGACTCATGCGCACACCGACTATAATTCTCCGAAATGCGACCCGAACAGTGGGATACCTTCAAGCGCGCGGCGCGGCTCGAAAAGCTCGACAAGGTGCCCATGGCGCTCATCGTCGACAGCCCGTGGATTCCGGGATACCTCGGAATCAAGCATCTCGACTACTACCTCGATCCGCGGCTCTGGTTCGAATCGAACCTCAAGATCATGCGGGAATTTCCCGACATCATCATGGTGCCGTCGTGGTGGATGGAATATGGGATGGCGGCCGAGCCCTCCGTGCTGGGCGCGAAGATCAAGTTCTGGCAGGACAACACGCCAAGCGAATACCACACGCTCTATCGCCTCGAAGACATCGATGAGTTTCCCGAGTACGAAGTAGAGGCCGACGCCTTCGCCGCCCTGACGCTGCATCGCATCGGCATGCACCGGCAGCAGATTCTCGATCACGGTTACATCCTGCCGATGGTGACCTCGCGCGGGCCGCTCTGCACGGCGGGATTCGTGCGGAGTACCACGAACCTGATGATTGAGCTGGTCGAGAACCCTCAGGGCTCTCACAAGCTCATTGACCTTTGCACGCGAGTCATCATCGACTGGCTCAAGGCGCAGCACAAGGTCATGGGGGATACGGTCGAAGGCATCTTCATCCTCGACGACATCGTCGGCTTCATCAACGAAGAGCACTACTTGGAATTCGCCCATCCGTATCTGAAGCGCATCTGCGATGCCTTTCCCAAGGATTGGGTCAAGGTCTATCACAACGACGCCGAGGTCGATGCATGCCTCAACCATCTGCCAGACGCCGGATTCAACGTGCTCAATTGGGGCAAGCAGAAGGACATCCGTGAGGTCAAAGCGCGGGTCGGCGATCGGATGTGCCTGATGGGGAACGTCAATCCGCTCGAAATCGCCGTGCGTGGCACTCCGGACGAAGTCAAAGACGCGACGCTCGATGTGCTCGACGGGTCGGGCGGCGAGGGGATCATTCTCTCCGTCGGCGGCGGCGTCAGCCCTGGCATGCCGCGCGAAAACGTGCTCGCGATGCTCGAAGCCCTCGAAGAATTCAACTCCAGCCGGGTGTAGCCCACCAGAAGAAACCGATGCCTGATTACGCGTTGATGAATCAGTACCTCTACGAGGGCAATGCCAAGGAAGTCGAGCAGATGACGAAGGCCGCCCTCGCTGAAGGCCGCCCCGTGCAGGAAGTGCTCACCGACGGCCTGATCGCTGGCATGAGCGTGGTCGGAGAGGATTTCAAGCACAACATCCTGTACGTTCCCGAGGTGCTGATTGCCGCGCGCGCGATGAAGGCAGGAATGGCGGTGCTCAAGCCCCTCCTCAGCGCGAAAGACAGCGACGTACCGCGCCTCGGCGTCCTGCTGATGGGGACAGTCCGCGGCGACCTGCATGACATCGGGAAGAACCTCGTCTGCATGATGGCCGAAGGAGCGGGATTCGAAGTCCACGACATCGGCGTCGATCAGAGCGTCGAGAAATTCATGGCGGCCGCCGAGAAGTGCCAACCGGTCATCATCGGCATGAGCGCCCTGCTCACCACGACGATGACCTACATGAAAACCGTGATCGACGGTTTCGAAGCCGCCGGCAAGGGCCACATCAAGATGGCGGTCGGGGGCGCACCGATCAGTCAGATGTTTGCCGACGAGATCGGCGCCGATGGCTACGGGCAAAATGCGTCCGCAGCAGTGGACCTCTTCCTGCAGCTTTCCAAGAATCCGTGACGTTGTGGCGACCTACCGGATCCTCTACTGGCAGGAGATCCCGTCGCAGATCAGAGTCACCGACGACCTCGACGAGGTGACCATACAGCTGGACTCGCGGTTCATGGAACGGATCGATCAGCTCGCTGCACAACGAGGCCTTCAGGGCACCGACGACTACCTGGCGCAATGGCAGTGGAGTGACGAGCTCGAACGCGACGGGTCGGCCGAGGACGTCGCCCGCGCGCTCAAAGACGAGCTCGAAGCCGACGCCGACTGGTAACGAATTCCTCTGTTCGAAATGCCGGCCACGCTCATCATCAACGGACACCGAATCGCTATTTCAGCAGGAGAGTCGCTGTTCGCCGGCGCCGAACGGGCGGGCGTGCGCGTGCCCACCTCGTGCGTCACGCAAGGAAAGTGCAAGGAGTGCGTCGTCGAGGTGACGAGCGGCGGCGATCGACTGTCGCCGCCAACTGAATTCGAGAAACATCTCGATGTCCGGACAGGCCCGTTCCGCCTGTCATGTCAGGCCCGAATTGCTGTGGCGGACGGCGAAGTCGAGTGCCAGACGATGCGACGGGGCCAGATGCGCATCGAACGCGCAGGCCGGCATCTGCCAGTGACACACCAGTCGACGACCCTCGATCCGGCCGTCGTCCGGGACGGCGAGCAAATTGTCGACAAGATCAGCGGGGAGACGATCGATCGCTCGCTCGGCCCACTCCACGGCCTCGCGATCGATCTCGGAACGACGACGATCGTCGTTCGCCTCGTCGATCTCGAAACGGGCGAGCTCGTCGCCGAAACGTCGTTCGAGAATCCGCAGCGATTTGGCGGGTCGGACGTGATGTCGCGAATCCACTACGACACGCTGCATCCCGGACGGCTGCTGATGCGCACCGTCGCCGGGTATCTCAGCCACGCGATCGCGGAACTCCCTGTCGATCCGCGGTCGATCTATGACGTCGTCCTCGTCGGCAATTCGACGATGCGGGATCTGTTTTTCCGACAGAGTGTGTACTCGATCGGACAAAACCCGTATCGATCGATCACCGAGATCGAAATGGCGGAAGGCAAGCGGACGACGACCAGCCTGACGACAACCGGACGCCGCAGCCTCCTGCCGATCCATCCCAACGCCCGTGTCTACGGCCTGCCGATCATCAGCGGACATGTTGGTGCTGACGCGGCGGCATGCCTTCTCGCCGTCAATCTGGCGCATGAGGATCGCCGTGTGGCCGTCATGGATATCGGCACGAACACCGAGCTCATCGTCGGCAACCGCCATCGCATCCTGGCCGCATCCTGTCCCGCGGGGCCTGCGTTCGAGGGGGGCGCCATCGCGTGTGGCATGCCGGGACTCGAGGGCGCGATCGAAGACGTCGCGCTCGACGATGACGGGACGTTCCGTCTCGGAGTGATCGGCGGCGGCACGCCTGAGGGGATTTGCGGATCAGGACTGGTCGATCTCCTTAGTGAGCTTCTTCGCACCGACCGCATGAACGCGATGGGCAGGTTCACGGATGAAGTCGACCGCATCGGTCTCGATGCAAGTCACGGTATCTATTTTCTCGAACGGGACGTCAACGAGCTGGCACAGGCAAAAGGGGCCAACGTCGCCGGATTGCAGGTCGTGTTCAGCCAGTACGGCATCCAGTTCGACGACATCGACGTGTTCTACCTCGCTGGCGGCTTCGGCCGTCACCTGAAGCGAGGGGCGTCCAAACGGATTGGCCTGATTCCGAATCTCGCCGACGACAAGATCGTCCAGGTGGGCAACGCCGCGCTCGAGGGCGCAACGATCGCTCTGGTTTCGGTGGCGAAGCGGCAGGAGATTGAAGCGCTGGTGAAGCGGATCGAGCACTGCCGCCTTGAGACCCATCCTCACTTTTTCGACTTTTTCGTCGATGGCTGCCAGTTCAGGCCAGTTGAATCCGGAGCCCGGGTGAGCGGGTGATCGAGATCCACGACACCGCTCCGGACGTCACCGTTCAGCCGGTCGAGTACATTCGATTGCTCGGTTATCCGCGCGGCTGGATTCTTCAGGATCGGGCCAGGGAGCTCGCCGACTGGGCGCGCGACTGGTACTCGACGCATGGACGCCCGTGGGTGTTTGCGCGCGAAGCGAGTGAACTACAAATCGGTGACGACGCCATCGTCATGGACGGGGTGGCGTTCAACAGCGCGAGAGTGCGGAACACGTTTCACGCCGCCGGCGCCCACAGTGCGATCCTTCTTGCGGCAAGTGCGGGCCCCGAACTCGAAGAAGAGGCACAAGCGAGGTGGCGAGACGGAAAACCAGACGAGTACTTCTTCCTCGAGGTCTACGGGTCGGCCGTCGTTGAGCATCTGGTGACGATGACCGGCGCGCGGTTGTGCGCATGGGCCGACGGAGTGTCCCTGGCGGTTCTCCCGCATTACAGCCCGGGCTACCCGGACTGGAACATCGACGAGCAGGGACGTTTGCTCGAGCTGATCGGTCGGGCTTACGCCGGCACCTTTCCACTGCACGTGTTCGAGTCCGGCATGCTCCGGCCCAAGAAGTCCCTGCTGGCCGTGTTCGGGCTCACTCGCCATACCGATAGAGTCCAGCGCCTGACGGATCTGAGCCCGTGTGAAAACTGCTCGTTCATCGGATGCCAATATCGGCGAGCCCCTTACCGGCGAGCGAGAAGGACCGCGAGCCTGGAGTTGCCGATCGCCGTTGACGATGTGCCGGTCGACGCAGATCCTCTCGATCGAAACGCCACGTACAGCGTCAGCCTCAAGGCGCTCCAGCGATGGAGCGCCGAACGCCTGACGATGACAACGAGGGCCGACGGAAGCGTGGAAGCCGTCTTCAAGTACGACGGAACGACCTGCACGAATATGGGACGCCCGCTAAAGTTTCACTATCATGTGACGCTGGGTCCGCCCGCGGACGGCTATCCAATCTGGGAGCAACGGTGTGGTCCGGCGCCCGGCGACGAGGGCTATACCTCGATGTGTCAGTACATCCGCGATCGCGAACCGTTGATGGCCGCGATCGAGCGTGAACGGCCACTCCAGGGGCAGCCGCTCGACACCGTGGTGCGGTGGTCGCGTGCGTCGAGCCCAGCCGGCTGCTACTGCGAGGCCGAGAGCCGGCTGCACAAGTGGGGCCTTGTTCTCGAAACGATCCACTACGCCCTCGCACGTCAGGCGCGTTCGGAATCACAGCAGAAGCGACAGGAGCCGGAACGTTCGTGACGAGACTACAGGATGCGATTCGGCACCGACCACACCTCTGTGACGGTGCCATGGGCACGCAGTTGATGTTGGCGGGACTGGAGCAGGGGAACTGCGGCGAAGCGTGGAACATCCGTCACCCGGAGCGAGTCCTCGCGATCCAGCAGCGCTACGTGCAGGCCGGCGCGGACTGTCTGCTGACGAATACATTCGGCGGCAGCCGGATCATGCTCAATCGTCACTCCGAGGCGGACGACGTGGTCTCGATCAACGCTGCGGCGGTCAGGATCGCGCGTGAGGCGTTTGGCGAGCGCGACGGCTATGTGATTGGCGACATCGGCCCGTTCGGTGGCCTGATGGAGCCATATGGTGAGTTTACAGAGACTCAGGTGTGGAATGCGTTCAGCGAACAAGCAGAAGCGCTGATCGAGGCGGGCGCCGACGCGATCATCATTGAAACCCAAACCTCGCTCGAAGAGCTCGGCCTTGGGTTGAGAGCAGCCCGAGAAGCCGGAGCTGCCTGCGTCATCGGTTCGATGGCGTACGACGTCACCCGCGATGGATCGACATTCCGGACCATGATGGGAATTGATCCCGAGCGCGCCGCCGAATTCATGGAGGAGCACGGCGCCGACATTGTGGCGCTCAACTGCGGCACCGGCATGGACATGGAACGCGCGCGGCAGGCGGTCCTGCGGTATCGTGACGCGACGAGCTTGCCAGTGATGGCGCAGCCGAACGCCGGTCAACCGAAACTCGTCGAGCTGAAGGTCGTGTACGATGAAACGCCCGATCAGATGGTCGCTGGTGTCGTCCCCTTACTGGAGGCGGGCGCCCACATCATCGGCGGATGCTGCGGGAGTACGCCCGATCACATTCGCGCGTTCCGGCAGGCGATGGATATGTACCTGGTAGCGCACTCGAATCAACAACCATGAAGCATCGTTTGTGTGACATCAATTCGGCTGCATTAACGAAGCTGCCGCGGCAAACCGACGACAAGTCCGGCATCGGCGTCCACTACGTCGACGCGTATCTCAAGCCGATGAACACGAAACTCGAGGACGGCACTCCGGTGAAGTGCAAGCGGCGAGGCCTCAAGATCGTGCTTTCGGTTGGCACCAGGAAGGGCGAAGGGCTGATGCGACGCCTCGACGTCAGCACCGATCCGGTGGTGATGCTGGATGCCGCGCTTCAGGAGGCTGCCAAGGCAGCGGGCGTGCAGCTCGCGGTTGAAGACGGAGCGATCCATCTCGATTGCTGATTGTCGATTGTTGATTGCTGATTGCTGATTGAGGACACCGTGACGACTGACGACGGACGTACGCTCTTACGGCACACACTGGCGACGCTGGCCTATCGCGGTGGGAAGGCGATTCGGGATGCTCCGGCTGGCTTCGCTGATTTCCGTGTTGCGGAAAAGTCGAGGACGCCAGGCCAGATCCTGGCGCACATCGGCGATCTGCTCGACTGGGGCCTGTCGCTGGCCGAAGGCGCGCAGCGGTGGCAGGACTCCGCTCCGCTTCCGTGGCCCCAGGAATGTCAGCGGTTCTTCGACGCGTTGAAGAAATTCGACGCTCGGTTAGCTGACGCCGCGCCGCTGGCATCACCGGCGGAGAAGCTCTTTCAGGGGCCGGTCGCCGACGCGTTGACCCACGTCGGTCAGCTCACCATGTTGCGTCGCGTTGCCGGCGGTCCGATCAAGGGGGAGAACTACCACAAAGCCGACATCGTCGCGGGACGAGTCGGCGCAGAGCAGAGTCCGCCGAAAAGAGAGTTCTAGAAGCGGTTCCCGTACTAGTCGCTTCCGGCTTGAGCCGGAAGGATGTGGCCGTCGCTGAACTTCCCACAGGCTGTGTGTCGGTTGCTATCTTTGCACTCTGCCTGAAGCGTCCCCGCCGGCGAGTGCGTCTACTTCGGCCACACTGGCGCGATTGAAGTCGCCGGGAATCGTCTGCTTCAGCGCGCTCGCAGCCACAGCAAAGCGAAGGGCGTCCTCGTGCGAGCGGCCGGTGACGAGTCCGTAGATCAAGCCGGCAGCGAAGCTGTCCCCGCCGCCAATCCGGTCCACCAGCCGGACGACGTACCGCTGGCTCTGATGCAGAGTCTTGCCGTCCCACAACACCGCGCTCCACCCGTTGTCGCTCGCCGACAGACTCTCGCGGAGCGTGATGGCGACCATCTGCGGACCGAGTTCCCGTGTCACGCGTTCGGCCGCGGCGCGGTAGGCGTCCACATTCAGGGCCCCGGAGGTGACGTCGGCGCCCTCGACGTCAATGCCGAGCACGCACTGCAGGTCTTCTTCGTTGGCGATGACGACGCTGACGTCGTGCATTAAGGGACGCATCGTCTGTTGCGCGTCGGTCGTGCTCCAGAGCTTCTTGCGGTAATTGAGATCGACGCTGATTCGCGCACCAGCTCGCTTGGCCGCGGTCACAGCCGCCGCCGTTGCGGCGGCGCCTTTCGGACCGAGCGCCGGCGTAATGCCTGTGACGTGAAACCACGCGGCGTGGGACATCACCCGATCCCAGTTGATCGCGTCAGCCGGAATCTCGCTGATAGCGGAATTGGCGCGATCGTAGAGCACCGTCGACGGGCGCTGGCTTGCTCCGGTCTCGGTAAAGTAGATGCCCATGCGGCTGCCGCCGCGCGCGATCAAATCGGTCACGACCCCTTCGGCGCGCAGGGCGCGCACGGCCGCGTCGCCGATCGCGTTCGACGGAAGCCGGGTGACGTAATGGCTGTCGAGGCCGAACTGCGCCAGGCTGACGGCGACGTTGGCTTCGCCGCCGCCGAACGTCGCGCACAACATCGGCGACTGCAGCAGCCGCTCGAATCCGGGCGGGCCGAGGCGAAGCATCAGCTCGCCAAATGTAATGACAGTCGGACTCATTTCGCTCTCGCGGCGGTGACGTTGTCGACGAATCGTCGGGCATTCTCGGTGATGACCTCGAACCGGCCGCTGTCGATGGCCTTGCTGTCGAGGAGCGACGATCCGGCAGCCACCGCAACGGCGCCGGCTCGAATCCAATCACCCGCGTTGTCGGGGGTGACCCCGCCGGTCGGCATGAGCTTCACCTGCGGCAACGGTGCGCGCACGTCGCGGATGTACTGCGGCCCGAGCGTCGTCGCCGGAAACACCTTCACAATGTCGGCGCCCGCATCGTGCGCCTCGAGAATCTCGGTCGGCGTGAAGCATCCCGGCGCAGCCGGCACTCCGCGTTCATGACAGGCCTCGATCACGGCGCGCCTGAACACGGGCGAAATGACGAACTGCGCGCCGGCATCGATCACGGCATGCGCGGTGGCGGCGTCGATGACCGTTCCGGCGCCGAGGAGGAATCCGTCGGGCAGGGTCGGCGCCAGGCCGCGAATCAACTCCACCGCACCGGGCACGGTCATCGTTACCTCGAGCGCCTGGACGCCGCCGGCGACGATGGCGTCGACGACCGCGCGAAGCTTGCCAGGATCGCGCAGCCTGATGACGGCCACGATGCCGAGCTGTTCGATTCGTTTGACCGTCTCCTGTCGATCAAGCAGCACCTTGGTCACAGAATTGTTCCTTCATGAATCCAGCGATGTGCGGGGTCTTCGTGGAGCGCCAGCCGCCGTTCGCCCCCCGCCATCGCCCAGAGGTAATACAACCGGTAGCCGGGCGGCGACGATACCGGATGATATCCGTACGGCAGCAGCACGGCGTCACCGTCGCGGACCACGTGACATACGGATTCACCGTCGGCGGTATAAAGCATCTGCTGACCGAATCCCTGCGGCGGGTCGATGCGGAAGTAGTACACCTCTTCGAGCACCGGCTCGCCGTCCTTGCCATCGTGCTTGTGCGGCGGGTAGCTGCTCCAGTGCCCGGCGGGATTGAACGTCTCGCCCACCATAATCCGCTGCGCAAAATGATCGGTGACGAAAATGTCGTGCACCTCACGCGCGTAGTTGCCGCGGCCGCGCGCGTTGATGCGCACGTCGTCGGCCGAAACCACGGCTGCGTTGCCGCGCGGCTCCGCCGGCGTGGACACCAGAATTGCTTCGAATTCCGATTTCGCCGAGACCGTGAGAGCCTCGCCCGGAGGAGCATAGACGGCCGTCGCACGCTCCTCGAAAACGTCGACCCGGCTGACGTCGAACGTCCGTCCCGAAACGGCAATCGAGGCCGAGCCGTTCTGGACGACCAGCACCGACTCCTCCCCCTGCGCACTGAATCGCTGCTGGCTACCCGGGCCGAGGCGAAGCCGCCACGTCGTCAATTCACGGGCGCCGCCGTCACCACGGTGCTGGAGCAGCTGAAGCCCGGACTGACGGGGAAGGCGGTAGAGAGTGTCGCGCAGCATCGTGGACATGCTAACCTGCCCACGAGTCATGTCGAAGAGCCTTTTCAACCTCGAGGGTCGGGTCGCCGTCGTCGTCGGCGGAACCAGCGGTATCGGCCGCGTGCTCGCGGTAGGCCTCGCGCAGGCGGGCGCGGACGTCGTCGCCACGGCCCGCCGGGCGCCGCTCGTGGACGAGGTTGCCGTCGAGATCGAGGCGCTGGGCCGCCGAACGATGCGGGTCGCGACCGATGTGCTCGACCGCCGCTCGCTCACCGATGCGTCTGATGCGATTCTTCGCACGTTCGGACAGATCGACATCGTTCTCTACTGTGCCGGCATCAACAAGAAGGTCGCGACGCTCGAGATGAGCGACGATGACTGGCAGCGAATCATCGATACGAACCTGACCGGGGCCGTCCGCACCTATCAGGTGTTTGCCAAACCCATGATTGCGCGCAAGTCCGGGCGGCTGATCGGGATTGCCTCGCTTTCGTCTTTTGTCGGCCTCCACGAAGTCAGCGCCTACACCGCTTCGAAGGCGGGCATCGCCGGGTTGACGCGCGCGCTCGCGGTGGAATGGGCGCCCTACGGTGTCACCGTAAACGCGATCGCGCCAGGCGTCTTCAGGACCGAGCTGAACGCGCGGCTCCTGGAAGGCGCTCGGGGACAGGAGTTCCTGACCCGCACGCCGATGAAGCGATTTGGCAAGCTCGAGGAGCTCGTTGGCGCGGCGGTTTACCTGGCGTCGGACGCATCCACGTTCGTCACCGGCCAGATCCTTGGCGTGGACGGAGGATTCCTGGCGAGCGGAGTCAACCAGTGAGCCAGCCGCCGGCGCTCGTGATCAGCCCGCGCGACAATGTGGCGACCGCACTCGAACCTCTGGAGGCGGGCAGGGTGATCTGTGTCGATGGTCGAGACATCACGATTGCCGAGTCCACGCCACGCGGACACAAGATCGCGCTTCGCCCGATTCGCGCGGGAGAGGCCGTGTTGAAGTACGGTAGCTCAATCGGGAGCGCAACGACTGACATTCCCGTCGGCGCGCACGTGCACACCCACAATGTCGCCAGCGGCCGCGGCCGGGGCGACCTGCACGCCGAGACCACGGCGGAGGCTCCGCGGATCGCCGAACCGCCCGACCTCTCGCCGGTCACCGGCAAGACAGTGCAATGACCGAACCTGCGTTCCTCGGATATCGCCGCCCGGACGGTCGGGTTGGTGTTCGCAACCACCTGCTGGTGGTGCCGACGGTGATTTGCGCCTCGCTCGTCGCCGAGCGGATCGCGCAGGCGGTTTCGCCGCACGGCGCCGCGCTTCCGCATCTCGCCGGCTGCGGTCAACTCGGTCCCGATCGTCGGCTGACGCACGAGACGCTGGCGGCCTGTTGCGCGCACCCCAACGTTGGCGCCGTGTTGATCGTGGCGCTCGGGTGCGAGCAGGTGATCGCCCAGCACCTCGCCGACACGGCGCGCGCCGCTGGCAAGCCGGTGTCGATCATCGCGATCCAGAGCGAAGGCGGAACCGTCCGCACGACCGCACGGGGCGTCGAGATCGCGTCCGGGTTCGTGCCGGCGCTGCAAGCAGAGAAGCGTGTCTCTTGTGCCCTCGACTCGCTGATCCTCTGCGTCAAGTGCGGCGGATCCGATTACACATCAGGGCTCGCGGCAAATCCGGCACTTGGGCGGGTCGCCGATCGCCTCGTGGACGCCGGCGGCACCGCGGTGCTCGGCGAAATCGCGGAAATCATGGGCGCGGAACACCTGCTGGCCGCGCGCGCGACGTCACCGGAGCCGGCCGCGCAACTGCTGAGAATCATCAGCCGGGTCGAAGCGGAAGCCGGGGCGCTCGGACTCGATATCCGGGGCACGCAGCCCTCGCCGGGAAATATTCGCGGAGGGTTGACGACGATCGAAGAAAAGTCCCTCGGCGCGACGCACAAGGGGGGCGAACGCACACCCCTCACCGACGTCGTCCCATACGCCGGGCGAATCACCAAGCGCGGATTGACCGTGATGGACACTCCGGGACTCGATGTCGAGTCGGTGACCGGCATGGTTGCTGGCGGCGCGCAGGTCGTGATCTTCACCACCGGGCTTGGCACGCCGACCGGCAACCCGATTGCGCCGGTCATCAAGATCACCGGCAATGCACAAACGGCAGTGTCAATGGCCGACAACCTGGATGCTGACGTCAGTGGCATACTCAGCGGCAAGGAAACGCTCGACGGGGCGGCCGACCGCCTGTTCGGCGAACTGATGTCGGTCTGTTCAGGCGAACTCACCGCCGCCGAACGCCTGGGACACTACGAGTTCGCGATTCATCGGCGGAACCCGACAATCTGAGATCATGAAACGCTGAATGCTGAGTGCTGAATGCTGAGTGAGTAATACTCAGTCGATCATTCAGCATTCAGCATTCAGCATTTCTCTGGACCACTGATGGCACTGCCGCTCCCTGCGAAGCAATCTCTCGAGCCAGCTGTAGCGCGCCGCGGCCGTGTCCGGTGGGTGATCTGCGCGCTGCTGTTCTTCGGCACCACGATCAACTATGTCGATCGGCAGGTGCTCGGCATCCTTGCGCCCGATCTGCAGCGAGAGATCGGGTGGAGCGAGCTCGATTACGGGCGCATCGTCATTGCCTTTCAAGTGTCGTACGCGGTGATGATGCTGGTCTGGGGACGGATCCTCGACAAGATTGGCACGAAGGTCGGGTTCGCGGTTGCCGTCATATGGTGGTCGCTGGCGGGAATGGGAACGGCGCTGGCCCGATCCGCCGTGAGCTTCGGCTTCTTCCGGTTCCTGCTGGGCGTCGGCGAGGCGGCGAACTTTCCTGCGTCCATCAAGACCGTCGCGGAATGGTTTCCCACGAGCGAGCGGGCCTTTGCCACCGGGATCTTCAATTCGGGAACGAACATCGGCGCCGTGGTCGCCCCAATCATGGTGCCGCTCATCGCCGTCCGATGGGGCTGGCAGGCGGCATTCATCGCGACCGGGGCTCTCGGATTCCTCTGGCTGGTCGCGTGGTGGCTGCTCTATCACGGCGTCGACTCACACCCACGGCTGGGAAGCGCTGAACGGCAATACATTCTCGACGGCGTCGAGGAGCCCATTACCGCGAAGGTCCCGGTTTCGCGTGTCATCGGACTCCGGCAGCTGTGGGCGTTTGCGAGCGGCAAGCTGCTGACGGATCCGATCTGGTGGTTCTACCTTTTCTGGCTGCCGAAGTTCCTCGCCCAGGAGCACGGGATTCGCGGCACCGCGCTGATTCCCTACCTGACCTTCGTCTACATCGTTGCCGACTTTGGATCGATTGCAGGCGGGTACATGTCGTCAGCGCTGATCAAGCGCGGATGGTCCGTCAACGCCGCACGCAAGACGACGATGGGCATCATCGCGGCCATCATTCCCTCGGTGATCATCGCCGGCCAGACCCGCAGCGCGTGGCTGGCAGTCGGGCTGATCGGTCTCGCGACGGCCTGCCACCAGGCGTGGTCCGCGAACCTCTTCACGCTGTCGTCGGACATGTTCCCCCGGCGCGCCGTCGGAACCGTCGTCGGCATCGGCGGATTCGCCGGCGGCATGGGCGGCGTTGTGATTGCGGAAGTCGCAGGACGCGTGCTTCAGCGCGATCCCAGCTTCTACCTTCCGATGTTCGTGATCGCCGGACTCAGCTATCTCGTGGCCCTCGGCGTCATTCACCTGTTTGCTCCTCGCCTGGAACGAGTCGAGCTGCCGGAACACTCATATGAAGGTTGATACGTCCGTCATCGGAACCGGCGCCAAGAACGCGGACCTCAAAGTCGGGGACATGCACCCGATTGTCGAAGAGGCGCTGCACGGTGTCACTCCAGGATCACGGGTCCTGGCAGTCGTGCCCGACCGTACCCGCGACGACAACACGCCGGAACTCTTTCCGCTGATTTCGCAAACGCTCTCCGGTCTCCATGCCGCGTCACTGGACGTGCTGATCGCCCAGGGGACGCACGTGGCGATGAACGACGCGGAGAAGCGGGCGAAGATCGGCGCCGGCGCTGCTTCGATTCCACTCCTCGGCAATCTCTTCGATCACCACTGGGATCGCGAATCGGAGTTGACCACGCTGGGAACAATCGACGCGGACGTGATCGCGAAAGAAACTGGTGGACTGCTCCGCGAATCGGTCAAGATCCGCCTGAACAGCCTTCTCACCCCTGGCCGGTACGACGTCGTCCTCATCATCGGCGCCACCGTTCCGCACGAAGTCGCCGGGTTTGCCGGCGGTGCGAAGTACTTTTTTCCGGGCGTCGCAGGCCCTGAACTGACTCACCTCACACACTGGCTCGGCGCGCTGGCCACGATCGAACGCGTGATTGGGCGTGTCGAAACGCCGACCCGCCGGCTGATCGAGGCGGCGGCAGCGTTCGTCAAGACTCCCGCCATCGCTCTGACGTCGGTATCGACACGCGACGATTCGGGCTTGAAGACGCGGGCGCTGTTTGCCGGCGACGTCCGCGACACCGTTCGCCGCGCTGCCGAAATCAGCCAGCAGGTTCACGTCCGCTACACCGGCCGGCGCTACAAACGCGTCGTGGCGATCCTCGATGATCACTACGACGAGCTGTGGGTCGGCGGGAAGGCCAGCTACAAACTCGGCAGCATCATCGAACGCGGAGGGGAACTGATCATCTACGCGCCGCACCTGTCGGCGATCTCCGTCACCCACGGCGCGCTGATCGAAAAATACGGGTACGCTCCGCTCGAGCGGGTGCGCGACATGGTCGACGGCTCCGACGAGCTGCGCGCGAACCTGTGCGTCGCCGCCCACCTTGCCCACGTCGCCTATGCCGGCGACAAGGGAGAGGATGGGGTCGTGGTGCCGCGTTATCGGATCACGCTGGCCGCGAATCTTCCCGAGGCGACCTGCCGTCGCGTCAATCTCGGCTACCTCGACGTCCGCACCTTCAACCCGCGGGCGTTCAAAGACGACCCCGATACGCTGACGGTCGAAAATGCCGGCAGGGATCTCTATCTGGAGAATCCCTCAGGTTAGTCGCCTTTCCTCAATCGACGCCTTCGCTGTCACGCTGCCATCGTGACTTAGACAGAACAGGAGAATAGAGAAGGGAGGAACAGCTTTCTCTTTCACATTGGATTAGCTCTTTCCCGGCACCAGCCGCGCGATGAATCCGCCGCCAGCGCGTAACGAGATCTCGAGCAACCCCTGACGCGTCAGCATGGCGCGCTCGATTCGCTCGGCTGCGGCGTTGTCGGGATCGTCCCGGACGAGCGTCGAGTTGTATGAGCGCGGGCCGAGGAATTTCAGTTCGACACGAAGCGTCCGCGCCTCGAGACCGTTCAGCACTGCGACGAACCACTGGTCTCCCTTCCGCCGCGCGAACGCCGCCACCTCGCCAATGCTGCTGCCGGGCAACACGATCGTCTCATCCCACGTGCTCGGCAACGCCTTGATCAACTCGACTGCCGGGTTCTCGAGCAGGCTCTTCGGATTCGCGCCGTAGACGAGTAGCGGCGAGGTGAAGATCGCGGCCGTCGCGATCTGATGCGGCCATGACGTTTCCCGCCGGCGATCACCAAGAACGACCGGCGTGTAGTCGCCGTGGCCCGCGAGATATCGAGTGAACGGCAGGGTCGTGTTGTGACGGGCCCAGGCCTGCGCGCGGTGCTCGAGGCCGTAGACGCCCTCGCGGGTGAGCTCGTTCGGCCATGTTCGCGACTCACCCGCTGGCTTGTTCGCGCCGTGGAAGTCGACGAGGAGTTGGAACGCGGCCGCGTCGCTGAGAATGGCCTGGTAGAGATCGATGATCTCCTTCGCCTCATGATCGAAGAAATCAATCTTGACGCCGGCGACGCCGAAGCCGTGCAGACGTTGAAAGAGTTCACGGCGCGCGTCGGCCTTCTGGATGTCGCGGCTATGGACCCACAAGAGGATGCCGACGTGGCGCTCTTTTGAAAAGGTCACCAGCTCGCGAAGTTGATCGTCCGTCCAGCGTCGCCAGAGACCTTCGACGACCTGGTATTCGAAGCCGAGATTCCCCGCCATCTCGGAGAAGTCCTTGATGCCGTCGAACGTGTTCTCGCCGCCATCGAGATAGCGCCACACCGCGCGACCGGGCTTCACCCACGGCGTGTCCAGGCCTTGCGGAAAGAGCGCGGGGTCGGGCGGCGCTGACAGGTTCGAAATCACGTCGCTGTTGACCAGCGTGTTCAGGTCAGTGCCGGCAAGAATCACGCGCCAGGGAGTGGTGATGGCACCCGTGATCGACGCGGGAGCTTCCAGCCGCCTGACGTCGAGGGCCGCATAACGAAGCCGATACGGATAGGATGCCGGGGCCGCGTGCGCAAGCCGCGCGGCAAATCCCGCGCGCCGATCCGTCTGCAGCACCATGCCTGCGAAGTCCTTCAGCGCGGCTTCGGTGACAGACGCGTAACCGGAGCCGTCTGGCAGCTGCGTCGTTACCGGGGGAGCCGCCCAGTCCCCTTCGCCGACGTCTTCGATCTCCTTCCTCTCGTGGACACCTTCGTAGTGCCCCTCCAGGTCGTGATACCAGACCACGCTCCGCGGCGGGAAATTGAAGTCGGTGGCTTCGTCCGGCACGCGCGTCACCTTTGCGCCCGCCGGCACGACGTATCGAAACGCCACCCCATCGTCGAACGCTCGAACTTCGACGGAATAGCGGGTGCCAGTTAGTTGATGAATTAGAGCGATCGTTACGGCGTTGTAGCGGTCAATGGCCACGGAGTGGACGCCGCGGGTCCGATAGCGCTCGTCCTTTTGCGTGCGTTCGACGCCCGCGACCGTCGCGCCGTCACCGATGTTGACGCCGTCGACGACGATGCCGAGCCGAGAGAGCTCGATGACCGGTCGGCCCTTCAGCGTCACGCGATAGGCGAGGCGATTCTCCGACCGCACGCTCAGATCGAACTTGATCTGCGAGTTGGGACTTGTGACCGTGATCGGAAGTGCAATTGGAGGCTGTGCGGCAGGCAACAGGAGTAGCGGTGCGAGGACGATGGCTCCGATCCGATGACTCGGCAAATCGAAACTCCTCATTCAGCATTCAACATTCAGCATTTCCTATTCCCCCGCGCTCGATCGGCGCACGATCAAATGCGGAGGAATCACAACCGATCGAAACTGGTCCGAGGGTTCCGGTCCGATCCGATCCAGCAGCAGCTTCGCGGCCAGCTTTCCCTGCTCATCGCGAGACCAGCTCACCGTCGTCAGCGGCACACGGAGCAAATCGCCGAGCGCAATATCGCCAGCGCCGACGATGGCGATGTCGTCAGGGACGCGGAGCCCGGCATCCCAGATGGCCTTCATGGCGCCGATGGCCGTCGGATCATTCGTGGCAAAGATGGCGTCGATGCGCGGCTTGACCGAGAGGAGCTTCTTCGCCGCCCGGTAGCCATCGGCCTCCATGAATCCGGCGCGCACGATCCATTCGGCTCTCGTCCGTGCGCCGAGCTCTTTCAGCGCGGCCTTGTAGCCATCAGCACGACGCTTCGCGTGCGTGATCGGCGGTCCCATGATGTGCGCGATCGCCTTACGCCCCTGCTCCACGAGGTGGCTGGCCGCCAGGCGTCCGACCTCGACGTCGTCGGTGACCACGCGGTCGCATTTCACGACTGGATGATCGTCGCGGTCGATCATCACGAGGCCGATGCCCAGCGGGCCGAGCCGCTGCAGCAAATCGGTGTTGCCGGACGCATTGGCCGACGCGAGGATGATGCCGTCCACCTGGCGCTGACGCAGCATCTCGATCTCGGCCCGTTCCTTCGCAGGATCCTCGTTGGAGCTGCAGAGCAGCAGCCCATACCCTTCGGCGCTGGCGACGGTCTCGAGGCCGGCGACGATCTCGACGAAGAACGAGTGCATCAAGTCGGGAATGACGACGCCGAGCGTGTTGGTGCGGCGAAGCGTCAGGCTCCGCGCCACGGCGTTAGGCTGGTAGCCAAGTTCGGCAACCTTAGCGAGGACACGGGCGCGGGTTGCGTGCCCGATGTCCTGGCGGTTGTTGAGCACCTTGGACACCGTGGTGATGGAGACACCTAGCTCGCTGGCGATCCGCTTCATCGTGGTGGTGGATGCCATTCGGTCTCTTGTTTCCGTCACCGGTGCCGCCTTCACCGTCCCGCCCAGGCGGGACCAGCCGGATATCGATACTCTTCGCGCGATGCGCTCTTAATCTCGCTGCTGTATCCGGCAGCCGTGGGCGCTAGGTAGCGCGCTCGGCGGATGACGCATGGATCCACGAAGTGTTCGTGCAGGTGATCGACGAACTCGGTCACGCGATCGTCCATTCGGCCCGACACGCGAAGGAAATCGAACATCGAGAGATGCTGCACCAACTCGCATAATCCGACGCCGCCGGCGTGTGGACAAACGGGAACGCCGAACTTCGCCGCCATCAGGATAACCGCCAGGTTCTCGTTCACTCCACCGAGGCGGCAGCTATCGATCTGACAGAAGTCGATCGCCTCCGCCTGCAGCAGCTGTTTGAAGATGATGCGGTTCTGCGCGTGCTCCCCGGTGGCGACGCCCACCGGCCGCACGCCTTTCCTGATCGCCGCATGACCGAGCACGTCGTCCGGGCTCGTTGGCTCTTCGATCCAGAGGAGATCGAAATCCGCCAGCGCGCGGACACGGTCGATCGCTTCCTGGACGTCCCAGCGCTGATTGGCGTCGATCATCAGCTTGTTCTGCGTTCCGATCTCCTGACGGACGAGTCCGACGCGGGCACGATCGTCCTCAACCGACGCGCCAACTTTGACCTTGAAGTGCGTCCATCCTTCCGCGATCGCTTCCCGGCAGAGATGACGAATCTTTTCGTCCGAATAGCCGATCCACCCGGCGGACGTGGTGTAGGCGGGGTAGCCATCGCGGAGAAGCTGCGCTTCCCGCTCTGCCCTGGCCCTCTCCTGCCTGCTCAGGATGTCAATCGCCTCGTCGCGCGTCAGCGCGTCGCTGATGTACCGGAAATCAATGCAATCCACAATCTGCTTCGGCGTCATGTCCGCGAGCAGTTTCCAGACTGGCTTTCGCGCCTGTTTGGCGTGCAAATCCCAGATGGCATTGACGATCGCCGCCATCGAGATGTGAATGACGCCCTTTTCCGGGCCGAGCCATCGGAGCTGGCCGTCTGACGCGAGCTCACGCCAGAACGCCGCGGGCTCGGCGGTGATCTCTTCGAGCGTGCGCCCGACGACGAGGGAACGGAATGCGCGGATCGCCTCGACGCAGACCTCGTTGCCACGGCCGATCGTGAAGGTGAAGCCATGCCCCTCGAGATCTTCGTCGGTCTTCAAGATGACATAAGCCGCGGAGTAGTCCGGATCCGGGTGCATGGCGTCCGTGCCATCCGCGGTGCGCGAGGTGGGAAAGCGCAAGTCGATGATTTCCAGATCTCGAATCTTCATGAACGTTCGCTTCCAATGGCAACCGGCCCCGCAAAGGAGGCTGGCACTTTCCCAGGAAAGTGCCAGCCTCCTTGTTGAACCAATTTGCGCCGAAACCAACAGCCGTAAAGCGCCAAACACCCCGGCCGAACCGACCCCATAAACTACTGACTAGCTGAAGCTTCCCCAGCGTCGGCGAAGGAACGACGAACAAAAGGAGGCTGGCACTTTCGCGGGAAAGTGCCAGCCTCCTTTTCTGAGTTTTACACCCGGCTCCGAATGCGATCCAACGCTACCGCCGCCACGATGATCCCTCCCGTGACAATCTGCTGCACCCAGTTCGCCAATCCCTTTTGCGAACACCCAATCTGAATGACGGTCATGATTGCCGCGCCGATCAACGTTCCGGCCACCGTGCCCCGCCCGCCAAGAAGGCTGCCTCCGCCAATGATGACTGCTGCGATCACGTCGAGCTCCAGGCCGACGGCGACCGTCGGATCACCGACCGACAGCTTCGAGAACTGCAGCAGACCGGCGACACCGACCAGCGCGGCCGAGAGCGCATAGATCAACACCTTGGTTCGAGTGATCGCGACGCCACAGAGCCGCGCCATGCGCTCATTCGATCCAATCGCAAACACGTGACGGCCGAGTCGGGTGTACCGCAGAAGCAGCGCTATGAGCACGGAAAGCGCGATCACCGCCCAGATGCCCGACGGCAGAAATGATTCGCCGCGCGTCACGCGAAGCAGATCGTTCAACCACGTCGCCGGTGCCTCGATTCGACGCTCCTCCCCCAACCCTTTGGCCGCACCGCGGATCACGAGCATGGTCCCGAGCGTGACGATGAAGGGCACGACCCGCAGCTGCGTGATCAGCACCCCATTGACGAACCCGCACAACGCAGCAGTCCCGATACCACCAAGCGCCGCGAGCAGCGGACTCAGTCCCATTCGCAGGAGTTGCGCAATCACGACCGTAACGAGGGCAATCATCGATCCCACGGACAGATCGATGCCGCCGGAGACGATGACGATCGTCATGCCGACGGCGGCGACGCTGACGATGGCCATCTGACGGGCCATCAGCTCGAGATTCGTGGGGGCAAAGAACTGGGGTCCGACCAGCAGGCCGAAGATGATCGCGACCAGCACCAGGCCGACGAACGTTCCTGCCCGTTCGACGAGCGACCGTGTCGTCATGCCGCGGTTCCGCCGGTAACGGCCATCATCAGATCGTGTTCGGTGAGCGAGTCGGCCGGCACGGCTTCACCCAGACGCCCCCTCTGCATGACGGCGATCCGATCACACAGGCCGAGCAGTTCCGGAAGGTAACTGCTCACCATGAGCACGGCACGCGGCTGATGATCCGGCGCGTCGGCAACCAGCGCGTCGATCAGGCGGTAAATCTGCGCCTTGCTGCCGACGTCGATTCCGCGCGTCGGTTCGTCGAGAACGAGGATGTCGACGTCGTGATGCAGCAGCCGTGCGATCGCGATCTTCTGCTGATTGCCGCCTGAGAGCTCGCCAGCCTTTTGAAAAGGACCCGCGCACTTGATCGCCAGCTCCGAGATCCATCGTGCCGCCGCCGTGTGCTGCCGCGATGGAAACACGAGCCCGGCTGGCCCAAAGGGCGAGAGCTTGCTCATCGTTACGTTGTCGGCGACGTCAAGGGTCAGCGCGAGGCCTTCTTCCTTCCGGTCCTCGCTCAAGAGTCCCATTCCCTGCATCCACCGTTCATGCGGCCGCGCCACTCCGGAATACACGCCGATGCGGACGCGTCCGCTGCGAACCGGTTCGAGCCCGAACAGCGTCCGTAACAGGTGGGTGCGCCCTGATCCGAGAACCCCGGCAATTCCAAAGATCTCGCCGCGATGCAAGGTGAACGACGCGGATCCTGGCTCGAGAGCGCTCACCTCGAGAATCGCCTCGCCTCTGCGTCGCGGAGAACGTGGAAACAGGTTATCGACCGCCTGCCCGACCATCAGCGCGACGATGTCGTCGTGCGTGGCCGACGCCGTGGCGTCTCCCCCCGCGTTGCGGCCGTCTCGAAGCACGATGAATCGATCGGCAACGGTCTTCACCTCTTCAATGAAGTGAGAGATATAGACGATGGCGTGACCCTGCGACTTGAGATGGCGAAGCAGATCAAACAGGTGCTCGACGTCCGCACGACCGAGACTGCTGGTCGGTTCGTCGAGCACCAGCACTCGCGATCCAACGGCGATCGCGCGGGCGATTTCAACGATCTGCTGGGCGGCGACGGAGAGACTGCCGACCGTCGCGTCGGGTGAAATGTCGGTGTGGCCGAGCGCGCCGAGCGCCTGCTTCGCCATCTCCCTCATCCGCGGCCAGTCCACCAGGCCGAAGCGCATCGGCTCGGCGCCCATCATGATGTTCTCCATCACAGACAGGTGCGGCGCAAGCGATAGCTCCTGATAAATCATCGCCACACCGGCGCGGCGAGCATCGATCGGACTATGCGGGGCGAAAGGCTGGCCGTCGATCCACATCTCACCAGCATCGGGCAGGAGCGCCCCTGACAGGATGCTCATCAGCGTGCTCTTACCGGCGCCGTTCTGACCGATTAACCCGCAGATCTCTCCTTCTGAGACGGAGAGCTCGACGCCGTCGAGCGCAACGGTTGCGCCAAACGCCTTGCGGATGCCGCGCATCGCGAAACGCGGCGGCGCGGCTGACGGCTGCGTCATTTCGCGAGGTCGGGGTGAACCAGCTCTTTCATCCCCGGTTTATCCATGTTCTCGCGCGTGGCGACGGCCACGCCTGTGTCGATGCGACGTTCGACCGGTTCGCCCTTGATGTGCGCGACCAGCGTCTTGATCGCGACATAACCCATCTTCACCGGATCCTGCAGCACGAGCCCATCGAGCGTCCCTTCCTGCAGTCCCTTGACCAGGTTTTCGGAGGAATCGAAGCCGACGAAGTGCAGCTTGCCGGCCCAGCCATTGTCCTGGAGCACGCGCATCGCCGCGAAACTCGATGATTCGTTGGCGCAGAAGATCCCGTCGATGCTCAGGCTGCCGTCAGGCTTCTTGTAGGTGCTGAGAATCGATTCGGTACGCTTGTATGCCTCCTCGACGTCTGTGCCAACGTATTGATTGGAGCTCGTCACCTCCACCGAAGGATGGGCTTTCATCGCCGCGAGGAATCCTTCCTCGCGTTTCGTCGTGCTGTCGTGGCCTTCGGCATAGCGCAGCAACACGACCTTTCCTTTTCCGCCCATCGCTTCGACCAGGCGTTCGCCGCCCATCTGTCCGCCCTTGAAATTGTCCGTGGCGACGAAGCTCACGTAGTTGTCGCCCTTCAATCCAGAGTCGAAGATGACGACGGGGATCTTCTTGTCCATGGCGTCGGTGACGGGGCCGACCAGTGCTGCCTCGTCGAGCGGAGCGATGGTGATCCCGGATACGCCACGGCTGATGAATCCTTCGATCTCAGACACCTGGGAGTCGCGGTCGTCCTCGCGGAGCGGTCCTCGCCAGATCAACTCGATCCCCAGCTCCTTGGCTGCCTTGTTCGCACCCGCGTGAATGCTCTGCCAGAACGTATGCGTCGTCCCCTTCGGGATCATCGCGATCGTGAGCGACGACGTGGACCCGGACGACGATGCCGGCTCATTACCACCTTTGCCGCAGGCGCTGACCGCAAACGCGCATGCCGCTATTGTCAGAATCCAAGTCGCAACGACTCGGCGCATGGGCTGATGCTCCATTCCTTTAGTCTTCCCTTTTGACTTCTAACTTCTAACTTTTAACTTTCTCTTTCCGCGAGGCGCCAGAAGTGCCGAGCGGTCCCTCCGAGCACTGCGTCCTGCTCCTCGGCGGGCCGTCCACTGATGGCGGTCCGAATCACGTCGAGCACTTCATCGTACTTGCCTGCCAGCGTGCAAACCGGCCAGTCCGAGCCAATCATCAGCCGATCCGGGCCGAACCGATCCAGCGCTGCATTAACGTACCGATGCAGGTCTTCGATTGTCCAGCGATTCCAATCCGCTTCGGTGACGAGGCCGGACAGCTTCGCGACCACGTTGGGCAACGCCACGATCCGATCGAGATCACGCCTCCAGGCATCGAATCCGTTCGCGCGGATGTCCGGTTTCCCGAGGTGATCAAGCACAAAGCGCGCGGCGGGGAACGCAGCGGCGAAATCAATCGCCGCCGGTAACTGTCGGGCGTATATCAGGATGTCGTAGGCGAGCCCATACCGTCCAAGCCGCGCGATGCCGCGCCGGAAGTCGGCATCGTGCAGGAAGTCGTCCGGCTCGGCCTGGACGATGTGGCGGACGCCAACCAGCTTCGGATGCTTCAGCGAATCAATCTGCGCGTCCAAATCGGCGGACCGGAGATCCACCCAGCCAACGACGCCCGCGATGAACGGATGTTCCTCCGCGAGCGTCAACAGCCAGCGTGTTTCCGCGAGCGTTTGCCGCACCTGGACCGCGATGCAGGCATCCATCCCCGCACGCTGCATCTCCCGCCAGGCATCGTCTGGCATGAAGTCGCGCTGGAGGGGAGCCATGCTCGAATCGATCCAGGCGTACTCGGCGGGTGTGTATTGCCAGAAGTGGACGTGAGAGTCGAGCGGCATTTCTTGTTTTCTTACCGTGCGCTGGGGCCCTCCGCCTCCGCGCGACTATAACCAATCGCGCTTCGGCGAGACCTCGCCGTAGGTTTTGGCGAAGGCGGGCACCCCCAGCGCCCGCCA